>Ga0272443_10004690_pt1 | contig 14644 bp, 9 predicted proteins | sample SSMAcet12_FD_193581 | JGI IMG/M metagenome (GOLD analysis project Ga0272443, IMG submission 193581) | Marine sediment archaeal communities from Little Sippewissett salt marsh, Falmouth, MA, United States - SSM-Acet-12 | ecosystem: Environmental > Aquatic > Marine > Wetlands > Sediment ...
TAATTTACAGGGGCAAGAGGCTCGGAAGCTGGGGAGACGCCGGTGCTTTCAGTTTCAATTTCTTCAAGATAATTTCCGCCGGCGACGGGGGAGCCCTTGTAACGGATAAAAGAGAGGTATATGAAAGGGCCCTCGTTTACCACGATGGAGGAGCCTCTTTCAGGCCTTACAAAGAAGAACTCCAGATAGATGTCTTCGTGGGATTGCAGCTAAGGGCAAGCGAAATCATGGGAGCGGTCTTAAGGGCCCAGCTCAGAAGGCTCGACGGCATTCTTGAAGACATGGACAGGATAAGGAAAACCATGCTTGAAAACCTTGAGGGAAAACCCGGAATATCCTTTGCAAAATACAACGACCCCGGGAGAAAACAGGGAATAGCCATACCTTTCCAGTTCGAAAGCGAAGAAAAGGCCAGGAAGTTTGCCAAATCAGAAGAGGTCAGCGGGTGGCTGCCCATAGATACGGGAAGGCATGTATACACAAACTGGGAACCCCTCTTCGAAAAAAGGGTCGGGGGACACCCCCACCGCAACCCTTTCAACCATCCTGCGAATAAAGGATTACGGATGGATTATAAAAAAGACATGTGTCCCCGCACCCTTGATATTTGCAGCAGGACGGTTTTCGTTTCCATTTATCCTGATTGGGACGAAGAAACCCTCGGCAAAAAGATAGAAGCATGTAAAAAGGCAGGCGCCCTTCTGTAAAGGAGAAATCATACTCTCGAAAAGGCTTTCGCCGCGGGGCATGGAGACAAGACAGAATAAGCCCGGCGTACAGGCAGATGGGGTAGAAATTGCAGTGTATCGGCTTGAAAAAGCAGAATCTCTTGAAATCCCTCTCTCCTGCGGGGGCTATCCCTTACCCACAAGTCTGGGAAGGCTTGATAATACAGGGATAATCGAGAATGCATAAAATCTCCGTATTTTCCTCCCCCTTGAGGGGGGAGGATGAAGGTGGGGGTGAATTGACGGGGCTTCCCATCACCCTCCCCTTAGTCCCCTCCCCTCAAAGGAGGGGAGATGTGGGTAAGAGATAGCGCGGGTGAGAGAGATGCAACGGACAAACATAGTTATGATTTTTATGGGAAATCAGGGAGGTGGAACGTTATGGAAAGCATCTTCATAGGAAAGGAAGTCAAGGTTTCTACGGAGGACAGGGTAGGCGCTCTGGCAGAGGTTACCGACCATATATCAAGGGCGGGAGTCAATATTGAAGATATATGCGTAAATGTGCTTGCCGGCGAAGCCCTATTTTATATCGTCACAGACGACAATAACAAGGTAAAAGAAGCCATGGAATCCAGGGGATATAAGACGGGAGAACGTCCTGTAGTCATCTTGTCCCTTGAAAACCGTCCGGGAGCTTTGCTGAAGGTAGCACAGAAGCTGCGGGAAGAACATATAGACATAAAATATCTTTATGGAACCACTTCGGGCAGCGGGCAGAAAACAACCATAGTCTTCTCCTCGAGCGATAATGAGAAAGCCGCGGAAACATTGAAGTTCGTCCTGTCCCTGTCGGACTGGGCAAAGTAGCAGAATGCTCCGGCTATATTTTCCGCTTTCACATTAAGCCATTTTTACCGGAACCGCTAAAAGACAATCTGGAAAATGGTCTTTGCTATCAGCGCCACGGCAACCGAAGCCATGCCTACCAGTCCCATACCGCACCCGTACCCTGCAAGAATCAGCGGGGTATACCTCTTCCATTTCGGGCCGAATTTCTTGGAAAAATAGAACCTGCCGAGCAGTGCCCCGGCAAACATGGGCAGTGCCGTATGGGGCAGCAGAGCCACTCCGCCGACCAGCCCGTAGAAAAAGCCTCCGGGAAAATTGAGGAGCAGGGTAATAACATATATCGCCCCCCCGATGAGAGATGCGGGAAGGATATATTTGAACTTGATAGCCTCCAGCATCCAGTTTGAACCCGAACCAGGCAGGGTGCTTGTCACCCACAGCGACTGCATCATGGCGCTCATCGGCCATATCCTCTGGATATACGGGTATGTGGCCGAAGGGATGGGCGCCATCTTCCATATGATGGACCAGAAGAGGAAGCTGCAGAAAAGCATGATAAAAAGCGTGGCTAACTCGGCCTTGTAAAGAGAGGTGAACTTTGTCCTTGTCAGTTCGAGGGTCTTGAAGGTTTGCGCTAACGAACCGTGGTTAAAATATGGCACGGGGGCAAACCATATGTTTACGCCGCTGTACCCGCTCAGAATAAACGTGCCCTCCCTTATGTAAGGGAAAGAGATGCCCCTTGCAACACCCGTAATCCCGAACATTCTCGCGGAGGTATATGTCAAAATGGGAGTCAGGATAAACCCGAAAAGAACAAAGAGTATCAAGGGGAAGTGGGGCACAAGTATCTTGCATATTACCGTGTAAATAACGGTTGAAAGAAACCAGAAGAATAAGGCCAGCATGATGGGATAGTCTCCCCTGCCCGGCGGCAGAGCTTCCTTGTCTTCTTCCTGCGGAGTATTTTTTGACCTGGCTTTTTTAATATAGGCGCCGGCAGTTTTTATAATGCCGATAACGGCGACAACTATTCCTCCGGCAATTGCTATGTTTATCCAGAAATCCATCTGCGTCACGATATTTGCAGGTATGGCCGTCATACCTTCCTGCCAGTTTTTAATAATCCCTACATGGTGGAGTATGGGATTGCCTATCATTTTAGCCAAAATCGCGCTCACAAAGCTTCCGCAAACCACCCAGAAAGGCAGGACAAATCCCGACAGCAGTATGCCGAGTTCTGTCATCACTCCAAGTATGGCCGCCGGAAACTTAACCCCTATGCTGGCCGTAAAATCCACCCAGGGTATGGGTATAAGCTGCACGGGCTGGGACATCATAAGCCCTGTTATGGTTGGAATAACTACATATACGGCTCCGTAAATAATGCCTATCATGGCCGAAATGCTGAAAACCCTCCAGCGCCAGGTCTCTTTTTTATTCGATGTTTCGGCCAGGGCATTCACGCCTTCTGCGCTGACGGGAGCCATGGGAAAAGGCAGCTTTTCCTTGTCGCTGGTTATTCTGAAAACCGCGTAGCCGAGAGTATACTTGTTTATTGTAAAAAGAACGTTGTGGACCACTATGAGAATAATGGGGATTATCCAGGCCCTGTGGAAAAACGTCCTCCTCAGGATGGCCTCTGAATTTGCAGGGGGAACCGCCCAGGCGGGGATAAGCTTATGGAGGCCGAAAGCCTGCGTGTACGGAGACTGGATAAGGTATTGCCTCCATATCAGGTCGCTGAAAGGCCCTCCGGGCAGCGTAAGGGTTGCCGCTCCGAGAACCACTCCGGCGGTCATCAGGTTCCTCACTATAGTAAAGGTTATCAATATCTCCTGCCGCTTCAACTGGACAAAAGACCTTTTGCTTATCTCTACAAGAAGGATGACTGTCACCCATGAAGCCGCCCCGACCAGGCCGCCGCCGGTCATCAACCCGAGATAAATAGTGCCTGGAATCATTATGAATCCTATAAAGAGCGCGGCCCACACGGTGCGTTTATTAAAACCTTCCGTATAATCCTCGTCTATTTCCAGCCCTTCAAATTCATCTTTTATTTTTTCTTCCATTTTCCCTTCCTTTTTTTATTCCAGGTTCAGAAGTTTTTTCCCTTTTTTGTCATAATCCTTTTTTATGCCTTCGTGGATTGTTCTCCATACGAGGAACTGTTTCCTTATACTGTCGAGGAACCTGCGGTTAAGGCGTTTCCAGTCTGTTTCTTCTCCGCTTGTCCTCTTCATGAAAAGGTTTATAAGGTAAAAATCGTATTCACCCATGGGTTGAAGGACTATCTTTACCTCCTGGCTGACGGCAAGATCAAATGGCGCAAGCCATACCTTGGTGCTGAGAACATACTTGTTCTTGCCCGATGGCAGTTTTTCATGGGCCATCTCGGCGCCCGCGGTATAAAAATTGCCTATGGAAATATCCTGGTAGGCGTTGTAATATTCAGTAAGAAAGGTTACCATGCCCAGAACCTCTACCTCGTTAAGGGTAAACGGAAATTCGAAATCCCACCTGTCACCCTTCGGGTCTGGAAGCTCCCACCTGCGGGTAACATCGGGAACAGCCATCTGAGAAGCCTTCTTTGCCGGATACAGGGTGGAAAGCAGAACGGTTATGAATATGATTATTGTCGCAAACACGGCAGAGAGGGAAGAGTAATTGAGAATCAACCCCTTTAACATGCCCGTGGCCATAAGCACCTTGGCAACCACCTGCCCCAGCAGGTAGCCCGTAACCGCTCCAAGAACTGCATAAACAAGAGATTCAGCGAGAAACAGGGACGAAATGTGCACCGGAGCCAGGCCGACCGCGCTGTAAGTGCCTATCTCCCTTATCCTTTCGTAAACCGAACCGAGCATGGTATTGAGAACTATCAGGGCAGCAATAAGAATGGGTATAAGCAGGTTCGCCAGCCCCGAAAAAGATGTCATCCCTATGCTGCTGTAAACATAAGTCTTCCCGCCCAGCCCTGCGAATATGTTGACTGCAAGCTTCGACACGAAACTCTCGGCTGCGGCCACTCCGTTAACGCCTTCGTTGAAGGATACGGCGACAGAATTGAGAGTACCGCCCATATCCATCAGGGTAGCGTAAGGCATTATTACTACGTTGTCCGGGTCGGTGCGGGGAAAAGAATCGATGGTTGCCGTCGCGGTATGGAAACCTCTCCGCCTGCGCGACTGGATTTCTCTCATTTCAAGCTCGGGAATCACGGAAAAATTGACAGGCGTAACAGGTTCGTTATCAAGGTCTTTCATGTCCCCGAAAATCTTTTCGTTAAAAATTCCCCTGACAAGAAATCTTTTCCCGTATATATCCAGGTAAACGTTACCCGCGTCCTTGTTTTTAATGGCGAGCAGTTCCGCCGTTTTCGACGAAATCAAAACGGAATTTTCCATGTTGGAATCAAACCAGGTTCCCTCTTTAAGGGATTCCCTGAAAGGCATGACTTCTTCTACCGACAGGCCAAGCAATCCCGTGGCAAGAAAGGTTTTTTCTCCCATCATAACGTCTATCGCCGTTCTCTGGCCGATTTCTCCCATGACAAGCCAGGCCCTTGGAGCGATAGAAGCGTTTGATGAAAATTCATTCTCTATGTAGCTGAAAACCTTGTCGGTAATCGGCGCGTGTGAAAGGCCCCGGTAAAGAACGCCTTCGTACTGGGGAGTATAAGGCCTCATCACCTTGTTGTAAAGCATATGGGTTTTTATAGACGTAAAGGAAAGCACTGTAAAGGTAAGAAGAATAAGGGTTATGGATGTCAGGGCCGTCCTGACCTTGCGCCTTTTCATGTTTGCAACGCCCAGTGAAAAAGCGGTAGCGGTAGCCGTTATCCTACCTACATCCGTGTCGTAAACATTGGTGCTCTCCATTTTTATCTGCTGCATCTGTTCCTCGAACTTCGAAGAAATAATAGCGATAACAACGCCCGATAACGTTAAGACGATAAAGGAGAGAAGGATAACCTCTGGAGCCGCGGTAAGCTTAAACGCGGGATGGACCATTCTCATAATCCAGTAAATGACAAGAAAGATGCCTGAAATACCTGCTATCCTTTTTTCAGTTTTCACAAAGCCGAACAGCAGCCTTTCAGAAAAGTAGGCAAAAGGCAGCAGGAGAATGAAATAAAAGATGACTCCCTTAACAACATCGTTTGCAGTATTCCGCACATCGGGATAGGCCCTCGATTCGAGGGCAAGGGCCTGCCTTGAAAACTTGAGGAAATCGTACCATTTCTTGCCGGCCTTGGCTTCCTCGGCTTTATCCAGCAAGCTTCGCGATTCCTTCTGAAGTTCCACCAGGCGCTCGTTCTTAATCCCGTACTGCTCAAAATTACGCCTTCTGAAGGTATTCAATATCACCATATCCTTTGCTCCCTGGTACGGCGTATTCAGTATGGAAGATATCTTTTCCACGTCAAACCCTACCCCCTCGGCTTTTTCCTTGTCAATGTTTTCTTCCTGGGAATTCAAAAGCAGCAGCCTCCTTCCAAGAAGGCCGGATAGTCCTAAAATCTTTACCCTCGTATCGCGCTTGGCAAAAGCCACGGCAAGAGGTTCCGAATCGGATGTCCACAGGCCGAAAGGAGGGCGCTTGTAGTAACCGTACTGGTTGGGTATGCTGTTGGCACCGTCAAAAACATCCAGTTCGTCAAGGTCAGTCAGGTACTGGGGGTCTATCAGCTCAAAAACCCCTATCGCCTTTGATTCAAAAAGAACATGGAGCCAGTTCTTATCCTTGTAATCCATGGAAAACTCCACAGGGTACTGCAAAGCACCCCCGCTGCCAAGGTCGGGAGCAAGGATAATTTCCCCCGTCTCCCTGTCAAGCTTGAAACCTGCCAGGTTTATTCTTCCTCCGGTGCTGAGCGCCGTAAAGGAAGCCATCCCTTTTTCATCGACCATGGAAATCATGTTATTCCTGACGCCCACTGCCGTTTTCCCGGTAAAGGGGTTAAACCTGTAAGAAAAGTACGGCGACACGAGAGCATCCATGACCGGGTCGCTGGGAACAAAGCTTGTCAGCGGGTCGAATGTGACCACCTTCACGGTAAGGGAAGCACGCATGTCTTTTATGTCAAGTTCCGTTTCCGGGAAAAGGTTCACGTCGTTAACCACTTTTTCTAAAAGCCTTGTAGTGAAAAACGCCTGCCTTTCGACATTGGCAAGATTAATCCTGCCGAGAGTATCGGAGGGAGTATCGACATTCCAGCGGCCGTCGTTAACAGTCACCAGGGAAAGGGCTGGCGTACCGGCGTATATGACATGTTCTCCGTCCGTTCTTATTTTTTCGGGCAAAAAGGTATCCCATACCCTTCCCCTTTCAGGCATGATGCCATTTACCAGTGCATTGTCGGGGTTATAGCCGAACCTGCGGGATATATCTGCCGAATAGTCGAGAAACTTTCTCGCAAACGACGCCATGGCTCTCTGGTGAAGCGCGTAGTAAGAATTATGCCACACGCCCAATCCTGAACCTTTATCTGAGAGTTCAAGCCCGATAAAAAGGGAAACGTTCATCCTGTCTTCCCCTGGTATCATCGCCTGGAACATGGGGTCCTTTCTCAGGTGCCTCTGGACAAAATTGTTCATACCTGCCATTAATTGGAAATGTGAAGAGGTGGCAAGGAAAAGAACGGTCCTGTCAGGAGGATTCCTTCTGAAATAATCCGCCACCTCGAGCAGAGTAGATATGCCAACTGCGGAAGTCGCTCCCGGAGCTACAGAAGGAATTACGCTGATACTGTCATAATAAGCCTGTATGACAATAACATCTTCCTTTAGTTCCTCGTTCCTTCCTTCCATGTAGCCATATATATTATAGTCTTCCGCCTGCTGCCATGTCATCCGGGCAAACAGGGTAACCTCTTTTTCACTTGAGGCTATGTTCATTATGGAAGCGGTATTCTTTCCCGCGAAAAACCTCGGAACATCTATGGGCGTATCTACAAATTTCCGGGTTGCTTCTCCCCTTGAAATCTCTCCCCTGTCTGTAAAGATAAAAGCCTTCGCTCCCATCATGGCAAGGGTTTGCCACATCCCGCCCGAATTGAAATCCAGGAGTATTATGCTGCCCTCGATATCTTTGCCTTCCAGCAGGCTCCAGTCGCCTTCTCCCGCATAAATAATCCTGCCGGTAATGCCTTCGGGAGAGATGGTCGATGTCCTCACAAAATTGGGCCACAGGCAGTTAAGCTCTAACTTTTTGCCGCCTTCTACCAGGTAAGCGTATTCCTCCACGGGAATCGCCACATTGAAGCTTTCCCTTGTAATATCCTTAAGCCCCAAATCCCGGAATTTCTTTTCTATGAAACCGGCAGCCTCCTTATGCCCTTCATAACCGGGTATTCTTGACCGCAGAGAAGAAAAAAAGCCGAGATACCCGGCGGTATTTCCCTCAAGCATGACAGAGGGAAAAATAAAAAGCAACACTGCGCATAAGAACATCAGCCTCACCCTATTTATCATTTTTTACTTCCTCCCTGATTTTTAACCAAGCGTTTCTGGAACCCGGAAAATTATTGACCTCGTTAATAAATTCTTTTTTTGCCAGCTCGTCTTCCCCCATGGATTCATAAATTAATCCCTTCATGAAATGCGCATTCTGGTAGTACTTGTTGAGGCTTAAAAGCCTGTCAAATTCCTCAAGGGCGCCCTGGTATTCCTTGCTGTGGTATTTGACCAGTGCAAGGTTAAACAGCAGGTTATGGTTATCGGGGAAAAAAGAAAGCCCTTCTTCTGCAAATCCCTGTGCTTCTCCAAGGTCGCTTTTAACAAAAGAAACCATTATCAGTTTTTCGTAAACTTCCGCTCTTTTTTCATCCTCAAGAGATTCCTTCCAGAGAGCAATAGCCTTGTCGACCTCCCCCGAAGCAAAAAAAGCATCCCCTTCCCTGATTTTTTGCTCTTTCCCAGATTCCAACAAATCCGGAGAAAAGCAACCGCTCAATAAGGGTATTGTTAAAGCGAAAAAAATCATGTTATAGAATTTCATTTACCGGGATTTGTTAAACCTCTTAATACGCCTTACAACTATAAACAAAAGGATAAGCAAAGCTATCACCATCACAACCCTGCTGTAAAAATTCTCTCTGCGCAATACGGCAGGCCACAGGGTAAATATTGATGCTATGACTACAATATCTTCCCAGACAGGGGTTTTTTCCAAATCTTTATTCTTCTTCATTTTTCCATCGACTCTCACCCTTCTGAATCTCACACGAAGGCCGGGCCTTCGTCTTCAGGAGGGGGAGCTTCCCCCTGCCTGAATTCTCCCCCCGATACGGAAAACGCGAGGGAAAACCTTTTTCCCTCTTACCCTTTTCCGCGTGGGTGTTCAATTTTCAATTTTAAATTTTCGATTGCTTTGCAAACTTCGCAATTCCAGATTTGCAGTGCCGGGAGGGGGATTCGAACCCCCACGCGGGTAGCATACGCCCCTCAAGCGCACGTGTCTGCCAATTCCACCATCCCGGCATTTTAAACATCATGAACCTATATTATAACATTTTTCCGGCCGAGGTAAAGCTCGGCGCAAATCCTCGCAAGCTTCCTGACCCTGCCGATATACCTGACCCTTTCACTCACGCTTATCGCCTTTCTTGCGTCAAGGAGATTGAATATGTGCGAAAGCTTCAAGACGTAATCGTAGGCAGGGTACAAGACATCTTCTCCCAGAATTCTTTCCGCCTCTTTTTCAAAGCCTTCAAAAAGGTCGAAAAGCATTAACGTATCTGCCCTGTCAAACCCGTAAACAGAATAATCCCTTTCTCTCTCCTTCTGCATCTCTCCGTAGGTAATATGCTCATTCCACAGGAGATTGTATACGCTGCTTTTCTTCTGTATGAAGTTGGCAATCCTGTCCAATCCGTAGGTAATCTCGACGGAAGGAGGCGACAGGTCAAATCCCCCTGCCTGCTGCATGTAAGTAAACTGGGTAATTTCGAGTCCGTCAAGCCATACCTCCCAGCCCACCCCCCAGGCGCCTAAAGTGGGGGCTTCCCAGTTATCCTCGACAAACCTTATATCGTGGCCGGCGACATCTATGCCTATAAAAGCAAGGCTCTTCAGGTAAAGATTCTGTATGTTGTCGGGAATGGGCTTCATTATAACCTGGACCTGGTGGTGCATGTAAAGCCTGACAGGGTTATCTCCGTACCTTCCGTCAGCCGGCCTTACGGAAGGCTCCAGGTAAACTACGTTCCACTCCTTGCCCCCGAGAATGCCGAAAAAGGTTGCGGGATTAAGCGTACCGGCACCCACCTCAACATTATACGGATGCCACAGGCAGCAGCCTTTTTTTATCCAGTAGTTCTCGAGCCTTCTCCATATATCCTGAAATGTCATTACCTTTTTTTCCATATCTGCCTTTCCGAATATTTTACTTAAACTTAACCCATTGTCAAATAAATATTTGCCGAATTTCTTAATTTCCGGGGTTTTCTTCCCTGTTGAAGGGCCTTTCATACAGGAGCAAAAAAATACCATGTCCGCGAAAGGAAAGCCCCTACTGCCGCATCATTGATAGATGGACGCTTTATTTTATTGCGAGGGCGCATCCCGGATTTACCGTTGTAAGGTTTGCTATAGTTTGCTCCGGTATGCCTGAAGATTTCATTTCCGGAATGAAATTCGCCAATATGTAATCAAGGCCCGTACTGCCTCCGTAACTTTTAAGCCTTTCCCTGTTGGTATCCAGCCCGAGCAGTATGCTCTTTTCAAATCCTGCATCAACCATTGCCATTATCAATTCAATCTCTTGCCGGTCTGTATGGTATTTAGGGCGCGCAATGGTATCATATTCGAGATAAATGCCAAATTTTGCCGCCTCTTTGTGAATATTTATGTCATGGACAGCCCTATCTAAATGGCACGCTATCACATTGTCGGAGAGCACCCCGTTTTTGGAAAAAAACTTCAGGGCGTTTAGAAAATCCGAACCTTTTTCTATGTGGCATAAAATAGGTACGCCTGTTTCTGCGGAAGCCTGCAAAGCGGCCTTGAATAAATCTTTATACCTGCCTTCCAGGCCATCAATATCGAGTGCCGTTTTGATTACGCCAGCTTTGGCATCCGTTTTAATGCCGGTATCTAAAGAATCCGAAATATGCATGCCTTCTCTTATTTCAGAAATAAAGAGTTCCGTTAAAACTGCAGTCTTGAGTTCTCTTACCGGGTGTTTGTCAGGGTAAAAGCAGAGCTTATGGAATCCGGTCGATGCAATGATATTTATGTTGCTTTTGGAAGACGCCTCGAGCAGTTTTCCAGCCATTCTCCCGCAACCTCCCGGCTGCGCGTCAACTATGCTTTTGCCGCCGAGGATGCGGTATGCCTCAAGCTCTTTTATTGTTTTTTCGCTGTCATCCATCCACAAGGCCGGGTTAAGCCTGAAACTTTCCCCTTTGGATAAAAAGAGATGTTCGTGGCACTGGCAGTAGCCCAGTTTTTCTTTTGAAAGCAATCCCTTTACCGTCTGTATCTTTCCTTTGCTAAAAGCTTCCGTCTGCTTCATCTTTCTTTTCAAGCAGGTTCAAATACCTCCCGTAAAGGTCTCCCTGCTTTCTGTATATTTCTCTATTTGCCGAATCAGGGTAAAACGTTTTGCCTGTTTCAGTCATCTTGTCTGCCGTTTCTGCCATATCCGCGTATATCCCTGAAGCGTATCCTGCCACGATAGCGCTGCCGAGGGTTGCCGTGGACGCCCTCTCAAGCTGTATATAGGGCAGGCCCAGGACATCCGCCTTTATCTTGTTGAAAATTCCGCTCTGGGAGCCTCCTCCCATCACAAATACATGGCTGAATTCCTTTTCGTCTGTCAGTTCTTTAAGTATATCCATGTATATCCTGTATTCATAAGCGATGCTTTCCATGACAGCTTTGAAAAGATGCCCTCTGCCATGGTTGAAATTAAGCCCGAACCATCCTCCCCGCATGTTGGGCATGTTCGGGCACACCCTTCCCGCAAAATGGGGAATAAAAACCAGCCCCTCGCTTCCCGGCGCGATTTTTTCAGTTTCGCTGTCAAGGATACCGTATGTTGTTTCTTTTTCTGCCAGGTTATCCCTGAACCATTTAAGGCAGAGTCCTCCTCCGTTAATATAGGCAAGAGGTATCCACAGGCCGTCGATAACCGCTCTCGGGAAAAGAAGTGTTTTGTTTTTCACGTCGGGTTTAAAACTGTCTACACAGCAGGAGAATACCGAGGCTGTTCCTGCAACGTCAAATACCATGCCCTGTTTTATTATGCCTGCCCCGAGAGATGTGGCCGCCTGGTCTCCGCAACCTGCAACAACAGGGGTGCCTTCGGCAAGAGAACATTTTTCTGCTTCCGGTGATAAAAGTTTTCCTACAACCTTCCACGGCTCAACTATTTCAGGCAGTTTATCGTTATCAATCCTGAATTCTTTAACCAGTTCTTCAGACCACTCTTTTTTTTCCGTGTCGCAGAAACCCGAAAAATGTATATGAGTATAATCAATGTAAGCATCCTTCGCCTTCAACCCCGCAAGCCTTCCCGCAACATAGGTCGACAGCATTATGAATTTTGCCGTATTGGAATAGACTTCAGGCCTTTCGTTTTTCCACCATAACACCTTTGGTCCGTGCGCGTATGTTACGGGGCATCCCGTGGTTTTTATGATTTGCTCTTCCGCGGCTTCCTTCATCTTCAGTATATACTTTTCGCATTTTGTATCGAGCCACGAATCGTAAGGAGTGACGGCATTCCAGTTTTTATCAATCCCCATAATACCTGCCATCTGACCGTCAATGCCTATGGAAGCAATTTCGGAAGGTTCTGCTCCGGATTTTTCCATGACCTGCCGGATGGTATTGATGACAGAGGAATATATCTCTTCAGGGTCCTGTTCCACGTTTCCCCTGTTGTCTGTTATAAGAATTGAGGGTTCAAAGGCTTCCGCTGCAATTTTGCCCGAAATATGAAATAGGGATGTTTTGACGCCCTGTGTTCCGATATCTATGCCGATTATAAATTTATCTTTCATGAAAGGGTGACAATACGTTTTTCTTTTATTGAAAGGTTCCCTGCCCTTGCGACCCTGACCGCCATTTTCCCGTCAAATCCTGTCACTCCTGGAGTTCTGCGATTTTGTATGCTTTCCATAAAATGGATGTCCTCCGCAAGGTAGGCGTCTTTGAAGAGGTTGCGCCAGCTGCTTACAAAAGGCACGCTTGAGCCCCCGTCTTTAGTCACGGTTTCAACGGTAAGCTCCTGCTTCCGCCCAATAAATATTACCCCCCTGTTTCCGAGTATCTCAACCCTTGCGTCGTAGCCGTATTCAACGGCAAGCGCCCCGTCTATGGCTCCCTGCATCCCGTTGAAAAAGGTAGCTGCCAGTATTACGTTATCGTAAAAATCAGGAAATTTTTCTTTGACCTGCCTGCATCTGTAATTCGCGCCTGTTGCATAAACGGTTTCAAACTCGCTTTCCGTAAACCATCTCAGCGTGTCAATATCGTGGCTGTTGACCTCGGCAAGCGGCCCGTTGCTTTTTTCGATGTCATACATCCATTCCCGTGGATTGCTCGGCCCTCTTGTAAGAGATTTAACCAGGACAACATCTCCGATTTCCCCGCTTTCAACCACGCTTTTTGCGTGAATAAAACTTTTATCAAACCTGCGCATGAAAGCAATCTGGAGTATCACTCCGTTTTTTTCCGCCGCAAATATCATTCCGTCGCATTCTTCCTCGCTCAGGGCCATGGGCTTCTCGCATAATATATGTTTTCCTGCTTCGGATGCGGCGACCGCTATCTCTTTATGGTAAACGGTGGGAGTGGCTATGACTGCTGCATCAACACTTTCATCATCAAGGGCATATTTATAATCAGTATAGAACCTTTCAATTCCAAGTTCTTTCGATGCATTTTCTGCCAGCTCCCTCCGTGAATCTGTTATCGCAACAAGTTGTGCGCCGGGAACATTGTTTCTGAAATTCCTTGCATGAATCATTCCTGCCCTTCCCGCTCCGAAAAGGCAGACACCTGTTTTCTTTTTTTCACTTTTCATAACCATGCTTTACTCCATGACTGTCTTTCCCTTCCTTATAAAAACTCTTTTCGGAAATCCTTCCTTCTTAATATCTCCGTAATTATGGCCTGCTTCTCCCGGATAAACGCAGAAAGAAATCAGCGGTTCATTTCCGGTATTGATTGAACGGTGAGCCCAGAACGGCGGAACATATACCATCCTTCCCCTCACCATCTCTTCGACAGCCCATCCGCCTTCTTCCGTCTTCATAGCCATGAATCCTTTCCCTTTCAGGCAGAGGTACAATTCCGCTGTTTCCCTTGCCAGGTGGTAATGCCCCCTTGTCATAAAACATTCTTCTCCGACCAGGCCGGGTTGAAGCGAACTTATACAGTACATGAGGTGTCCGTTTTTCCGGGGTACGGGAATTTCAAATACCTCGTAATGCACGGGGTCTTTTTCCCCTTCAACCAGTTTTTCAAGTGCACCTTCATCTGCATAGTAGCCGCGCATGTCCGAAGCTTTTCGCACGATGTGATTTCCCGGCTTCTCCATAATGCCTTTGTCTATATCTATTTTTATGCCAAACGGTTTCATGATTTCTTCAATCTTTTTTGTCGACATAAATTCCCCTTTATGAATTTCTTGCCCTGGAAGCTATCTCCGAAAGTTTTTCAAACTCAATCCCTTCAGCGGGTATGCTTATATTGAAAACTTCTGCCATAACCCGGGTCCATCCGAAAATAAAGTAGTTCCATCCGTCTTCTATTGTAAGTTTTTTCTCTTTTTGCTGGGCGCGTGCCTGCCGGAGGAAAATGAGATTGCCCCTGTAATTGAAATCCCATGCCAATCCGTTTTGCGGGAATTGCGCATTATAGGTTATGGGCGAACCGGGCGCGTCTTTACCAAGCCCCGTGGCATTGATTACCAGGGAGCCGTGCTTAAGGATATTAACTACAGCGTCGTTTTCCGGCTGTTCGGGACAGTGGCTGTAAACCGTCTCTATTCCGGGGTTTATCTGCCTGTGTATTCTCTCCATCTCTTCCAGGCGGGGCTTACTTCTGTTGGTCACATGAATACGGGCAGGTGAAAACTCTTTTCCTCTTTCTTTCATGAACCATGTCGTA
>Ga0272443_10004693_pt1 | contig 14639 bp, 12 predicted proteins | sample SSMAcet12_FD_193581 | JGI IMG/M metagenome (GOLD analysis project Ga0272443, IMG submission 193581) | Marine sediment archaeal communities from Little Sippewissett salt marsh, Falmouth, MA, United States - SSM-Acet-12 | ecosystem: Environmental > Aquatic > Marine > Wetlands > Sediment ...
CCCAGGTCGTCCAGCCGATCCCCCCGATGGTAGCAGGTGTCAAACCCCAGCAGCCGCAGCCACTTGGCCAGTTTGCCGAGGGTAGCCTCGGCCAAAAAACGGTGCAATTCGTTTTCCGGTTCGCCGGACACGGTCGCCCCTACGGTGCCTCGTCCAGAACAAAGGCGCTGGGTGCCACCGCCGGATTCGCCCAGAAACGATCCACCGAAACCTGAAACCCATCGCCCCCTTCCGTCGTTACCACGATGCGGCCGGGGATCAGATAACCATCCGCCTGCCGCAGATCCTCCAGAATCGCCCGGTAGCGAAGCTCGCCCCGTTCGTCGAATCTTTCCACGACCCACCACGCATTTTGCTCCCCCGGCGGATAAATGGCCTGCTGTTTCCTTCCCACGCCGTCTTTGAGAATCAAGACACCCTCTTCCACCACGGCTTTCCTGAATTCGGCAATAAATACACGGCCACTTAGCATGGAAACGACCTCAGCCACCTTGAGCTCGACGCCGACGACCCGCTCAAGCCCGTCTTCTCCGAGTCGGTGCCGGTATTGTTTCCGGCTGTCATGAAGATAGGCGGTAAAATAAGTCCCGTCAGCGGCCACGCTGGCAACAGGAGCGCCGGTGACGCCAAGCAGTTCCAGGCGAAAACGGTCCGGCATTTGGGCGATCCATGCGGCACGGAGGGTTTGCCGGCCTTTGGCGCCGGAAAGGCGCAGATTGCCGATCCCCTTGAAAGAGTCCAGCCCCTGGTTGAGTTTTTCGATATTGCTGATGCGCCGGGCGGCAACTGGAGAAATTTCCGGCGGCGTCGGCCTCATGGAAGCAAGGCTGCACGAACAGATCCACAGCGCGAGCAGGGCAGTGATGGAAAAACGGCGCATAGAAGGTTCAGAGGTTCGAAGTTCAATATTTTCTGACTCTCTACAATGGCGGCCGCGGTTTTTTGCGGTCGCCATTGTATCAGGAGCCTTCCTCGCTCAACTGTCGGATCTTTTCTTCGATCGGCTCACGGTCCTTTTCCCGCAGATCCAGGGAACGGCGGTAAAACTCCAGCGCCTTTTGCCGATTGCTCAGCTTCAGGTGCACATCGCCCAGGTGTTCTAGGATCACCGGATCGTCGGGAACCAGACTCACGGCTTTTGTCAGGTATTCAAGGGCTTTTGTATAGAGCCCCTTCTGATAGTAGACCCAGCCGAGGCTGTCGGTAATGTAGCCGTCGTCGGGCTTGTATTGGAGCGCCTTTTTGATGAGCTGCTCGGCCTCGTCCAGGTTCTCGCCCATGTCGGCGTAGGTATACCCCAGATAGTTCAGGGCATTGGCGTGCTCCGGGTCGATTCGGATAACGGTTTTCATCGATTCGATGGAGTCTTGCTTGCGCCCCCACTTGTCGTAGACCACCCCGAGCCGGAAATGGAGGCGGGGCTCTTCGGGGGCCAGTGCCAGCCCCTTTTTCAAAAAATCCTCTGCCCGACCGTACTGTTCGAGGCCCTCGTATAATGTGCCAAGATGAAGAAAAAAATCCGGATTGTCCGGAAACTGTTCAACGGCCCGGGTCAAAAAAGCGATCGCTTCCTCGACCCTGCCTTCCTCCTGGTACAAAAAGGCAATGTGAATGACCGCGTTTTGATAAAATCTAGAGTCGGCATCGACCTGCTTGAAATGGGAAATGGCCGTCGATGAGTCTCCGGCGGAGTCGTAGGCCAGGCCGGCCAGATAGTGGAATCCGGGCGAGGTCGGGGCCCCCTTCAGCAGCCCGTCTAAAAGAAAAATCGCCTCTTTGTCGGCATCCTCGTCAAGATATTCCCGCAGGACAGTGGCCATGACTTCCCGTCCAAACTGCTCCTGTTTTCCAAGCTCGGAGAGCATTTCCAGCGCCTCTTGGCCCTGTCCCACATCTCGCCGGGCAAGCGCCAAGGCCAGAACCGCCCGGACATTCTGCGCATCGAGGTCGAGGATTTCCTCGTAAAGGCGGATAACCTTCGATTTGCGGCCCTGCTCGTGGTAGATGCGAATCAGCTCGAATCGGGGCTCTTCAAGATCCGGGTTCAGCGCTATGCTCGTCAAAAACGCCTTTTCGGCTTCGGCGGTGCGGCCTAAATCGGCATAGATCCGACCCAGATAAAAATGACCGGCATAGGATTCGGGCAGCTTTTCCACCAGGCGGCTGTATACGTCCACCGCCTTTCCCCAGGCTTCCTGCTCGCGGTAGATCCCCCCGAGAAGCAAGTAGATTCGCTCCTGGGACGGATCGATCCGCAAAAGCCTCAGATAAGCGTCTTCTGCAGCTTCGAAATTCTTGCGGCTGAGCTGAATCCGGCCGTAGATAGTCAACGCGCCCGGATCGTCGGGAGCCGCCTCCAGGATTTTTTCTACGGCAGCCAGGGCCTCGTCTGTCTCTTTGCGCTGAAGATGAAGCGACGCCTTCTGTCGGAGCAGGTACACCGAGCCGGGATCGTTCGACAGGGCAAGATCCAGATAATGCAGGGCGGCTTCCAAATCCCCCCGTTTCCAGCGGATCATGGACTCGGTAAACAGATAGTAGCCGTTGACGCCGTTGTCCTGCTCACCGGCGGCAGGTGTCTCCATCTGCGCCGGGGGGAGATCCACCGTCGGGGCTGCGGCACATCCGATCATCAGCATCAGCGCCGCAAGGCATCCTGCCGCTTTCAAAAGGGGATGGGGCATCTTATTCCGGATTCCTGAAGGGCGAAAATCCGTCACTCAGACGGCACGCCTTCGGTGTAGGCTTCAAAATCGGGAATCTCACGACGAATGTATTCCCTCATTTTTTTGATGACGTTCTTTTCGACCTGCCGCACCCGCTCTCTGGAAATCCCATATCGGTCGCCGATTTCCTGCAAGGTGACGGGAGATTCGGAAAAAATGCGATTGTCGAAAATGTCAAGCTCCCGGTCGGACATCTGGCTCCGAAACTCGGCGATTTTCTCGTGCAGCAGCCCCTCCATCTGCTTTTGGGCCACCCGGTCCTCGGCCGAATCCGAATCGGTGCTCAGAAATTCGATCCGTTCGGTATCCGAATCGTTTTTGAGCGGGGCGTCGAGGGATACATCCCAGCCGTCCAACCGCTGGTCCATATCGATGATTTCCCGCTCCGAAACGCCAAGCCGATCCGAAAGAAGCTTCGGTTTCGGATCGAATCCCTCGTCGATCAGCTTCTGTTTTTCCTTTTTGAGCTTGAAAAAAAGCTTCCGCTGCCCCTGGGTGGTGCCGATCTTGACCAGCCGCCAGTTGTCCATGATGAACTTGAGGATGTAGGCCTTGATCCAAAAGGAGGCGTAGTAGGAGAACTTGACGCCCTTGTAGGGATCGAATTTCTTGACGGCCTGCATCAGCCCGATGTTGCCTTCCTGGATGAGGTCGAGCAGGTTCTGCATCCAGACCCGCTGAAATTCCAGGGCGATCTTTACCACCAGACGGAGGTTGGAGGTCACCAACTCCAGTGCCGCATCCGTATCTCCGTATTCTCGCACCCGAATGGCCAGCTCCCGCTCCCGCTCGCGGGAAAGAAGCTTGTAGCCGCTGATCTCGGCCAGATACCGCTGAAGCGGATCGAATTTGACCAGCGCCTTGTCCGGTGAGCTTCGGATGGGGGCCGCCGGCATCGACTTTTCCTTTTTCGGAGCCTCTTCCAGCAGGGGCTCAGCCGCAGCCGTATCTATTTTTCGGCCCTTGGCGGTCTTTTGGGGTCGCACTGCTTTTTCTGCAGAAACCTTCCGGGCTGTTTTCTTCTTGTCCGGAGACAGACCGGCCTTTTTCTTTGCCGCAGCATCCGTTTTTTTCTTGGACGCACTGGAAGAAGCCGCCTGCTTCTTCGGTTTCCGGGTATTTTCCTTTTTTTCTGCCATATTTTTTCGGTTTTCCATGCGTGGTGGTGCCGCCGGCGAAGCATCCGCAGCGGCTCATAGTTCGCTTACCTGCCCTACAGGGCACCTCTAAGGTCCTTGCCCCCCCTTGAAACCTGGTTTTCTGTAGACTTCATCCTGCGCCTATGGTATCGAACCCGTGGGTTTCTTGGCGCCTGTAGCTCAGTTGGATAGAGCAACGGACTTCTAATCCGTAGGTCGCAGGTTCGAATCCTGCCAGGCGTACCAGCCAATCAATATTGGGAAGCCGGCAATCTTGCCGGCGTCCCTTCTTTTTTCATCAAAAAATTATTGATATCACAATGCGCCTGTCATGTAAATTAATGACACTGTTTGCAAACAAACGTTACAGATGGAAACGCTGATCGCCAATCTCAAATACCTCCCGGTTCTGATCGCCGCCCTCATCGTGGGGCACATGTTTTTCAAGGAGGTCAAAAAATACCACCACCAGGGTGCCCCCTGGTACAAGCCCTATCTCACTGTGCCGGGCATCATCGTCATCTGCGCCCTGCTCGCCCCGTTGATCTTGTGGATTGTCGGAAAATAATCAGGATTCGTCGAGCGCCGTCAGCCTGAAAACGACGTCATGGCTTTCGGTCAGATAGATGATTTTCCCTTCGGCGACCTTCAGCCGGGCCAGCACCTCTTTGGGCAGTATGATCCCCAGGGAATTGCCGATCTTTCTTACCTTGGCGGCAGAAGGCATCACTTCTATGTGGGCAAGCTGATTGCCTCTTTTCTGCTGAAACTTTTCGAGAAAAAAGACGTTGACATTACGCTGTCAAAATTTCTGGCAGGCGCGGCCAAAGGCACTGTCATTGGTTTTGCCGTTCTTGTTGCCATGGGCAAATTCGGCATCACGATTGCACCGCTTATCGAGGCCTTGGCTGCGACCGCATTTGGGGCGAGCTTCGCCATCCAAGGTCCCCTGTCCAATTACGGCGCAGGGCTGGTCATCGTCTTTACCCGTATCTTTGTCGTCGGAAACACCATTTCCGTTGCGGGGGTAAGCGCTGTGGTGGAGGAGGTCAAGTTGGGGGCCACCATCCTCCGCGACGAAGATGGCGTGGAAATTACGATTCCCAACAAGAAAATTATAGGAGAAATCATCCACAACTCCCAGGAAAAGCGTATCGTGGAAGGAACTGTTGGAATCAGTTACGACAGCAACCCGCAAGAAGCGATCCGAATCATCGAAGAGGTCTTGCACGGATTCGAGGAGATTTCACAGGACCCGCCCCCTCAGGTGGGTATCGAAGAATTCGGTGATTCCTCCATCAATATCGGAATGCGCTTTTGGATACCCAGCAGAAAATACTTTTCACTGCTTCATCGCGTAAACCTGGCTGTCTATGACGGACTCAAGCGGGAACACATTGAAATCCCCTTTCCGCAAAGAGATGTGCGCATTGTTTCCCGCGTTTCGTCATGATCTCCGGTGACCGGTACGAGAGTCGAACAAGTCCCTTCCGGGTCAACGATGCCCTCTGATAGTCGGTATTTTCCGTTGTTCTTCAGCCGTCACGAGCCTGCCTGAACGGGCGTTTCGGGCCGCCTGTCTCTTTTTTTTGCCTTATCCGCCGCCCGCAAACAAAACACGATCTGCAGGCACGCCCGGGATGTCCTTCTGATTTGGCGGCAAATATTGTATAGTGCCGGCGTCGCGAAAATGAAGCTCCCATCGGTTGCAGCCGGGAGCTGCTGGAGAGCAAATGACAAGCAAAGAAAACCGCCAACCCCGTGAGCGCGCCCTGGTGCGTCGATTCTTCCGGTCCATCTTCCCGGATCCGGTGCTGTCCGCAGGGGCCCGAAAGCGTCCGCGGTTCTTACTGAAAAATCTGGTGCTGCATTTTCGGCCGACCACCGTCCCGGAAAAAACCCTCCGGCTTTCTTTGACCTGGGGCCTTGGCGGCATGGCCGCCGTGCTCGTTTTCCTCCAGTTCGGGACCGGCGTGCTGCTCAAGTTCGTATACGAACCCACGCCGGTGGGCGCATACGGCTCCGTTCAGGCCTTGATCACCGCAGTTCCATTCGGAAACCTCATTCGCAACATGCACCACTGGGGGGCCCACCTGCTGGTTGCGGTCGTTTTCCTTCACATGCTGCGGGTGTTCTTTACCGGCGCCTTCCACCCCCCGCGCCAGTTCAACTGGCTCGTCGGGCTGGCGCTTTTCCTGACCGTCCTGGCAGCCAACCTGACCGGATACCTGCTCCCCTGGGACCAGCTCGCCTACTGGGCCGTGACGGTTTCCACCGGGATGCTGGAATATGTTCCGGCAATCGGGCCGTTTTTGCAGGAAACGATTCGGGGTGGTGCTGAAATCGGGCCGGCGACCCTGAAAAACTTTTTCGCCCTTCACACCGCTGTCGTGCCGGCAGCGCTGCTTGGTCTTATGGCCTTTCATTTCTGGCGCGTCCGAAGAGCCGGCGGGCTGGTGGTTCCCCGGAAACCGGATAAACCACCCGATCCGCATCCCATCCGCGCGGCGACGGTTCCGAACCTGCTGTTGCGGGAAATCACCGCCGCACTCGTGGTCGCCGCTGCACTGACCGCCGCTGCGGCATCTTTCGACGCGCCGCTGCTGGGGCAGGCCAATCCCGGTCTTAGCCCCAATCCGACCCGTGCGCCCTGGTACTTTGCCGGGATCCAGGAACTGCTTTTGCACCTTCACCCGACCCTTTCGGTCTGCGTCATTCCCCTTTTGGGGGCGATCGGGCTGGCCTGCCTTCCGTACGTCCAGTACGAGACCGACACCGGAGGCGTCTGGTTCGCCTCGACACCCGGGCGCAAGACGGCGGCGCTTGCGATGGCGCTCGGTTTGCTTGCCACGCCGCTGCTGATTGGCGCAGGTGAGTGGCTGGCAGACACCGGAGCGCATTCCGGTGCAGCATCGATCGTCGAAAACACGCTTGTCCCGGTTGTTCTCGCAGCGTCCCTGGCCCTTTTTCACATTCTGCTGCGCCGACGTTATTCGGCGACGCGAAACGAGGCGGTGCAGGCGGTTTTCGTGCTGCTGCTCGTCGCATACGGCGTGCTGACCGTCACCAATCTCTGGTTCCGCGGTGAGGGGATGGCGCTGCAGTGGCCGGGATAGGAAACAGAGAATGGAACTGCAAAGAGGATTCAGGGGGATTTATACGGATTTCGTTCCGTCGCAGAATTGAGGATCAACAGGCATCGTCCGACGACCAAAGGCTCTCCCGGGAAAATTCAAATGGCCGAAAAAAAATCGAAAAACAGCTCCCGCATTCCCCCCGAGAAATCCGAAGTCGAGCACCCGCCGCGGCGGGAGTTTTTATCCTGGCTTTGGATCGTCCTCGGCATGGCGGTGGCGGCCGAAGTGATCTGGCTGGTCATCCGGTTTCTGACCGGCCGCCACAGGCCACCCCGGTCCGGGGATTTCGGCTCCCTGATGGAAGCCGGTCCGGTGGACGCCTTTTTGCCGGGCACCGTCAGCGCCTTTCCACGCGGCCGCTTCTATCTGGCGCGGATCGAAGACGGCGGGTTTCTGGCGATCTCCCGGCAATGCACCCACCTGGGGTGCACCGTCCCGTGGGTCGAGGAAGAAAAGAAGTTCCTCTGTCCCTGTCATTCTTCGGCCTTCGACATTCGGGGGGACATTGTCCGGTCCCCGGCGCCGCGGGCGCTGGATCTTTTCGGTGTGAAGATCGAGAATCGCGTGGTGATGGTGGACACCGGCCGGGTGATCAAACGGAGCCGGTTCAGCCCGGATCAGGTGGTTTACCCGGCCGGTTGACTGGTTCATTGGTTGATTGATCGAGTGGGTAAGCGACCGTCCGTTTTTCCCAATCCACCATTCGACCATTTTGATGAATCAACCCTTTTCTTTGCGGATCGAATGAGCAGCGACGCCCTCAAACCCTGGAAAATCGCAGGCATACTGGCCACCCTGGTGATCGTTCTGGTGATCCCGTATGACTGGGTGCGTGAATCGGGCAGGACGCCTGCGGAGAAACCGCGCAGCGTTGCGGAACTGGCGGGGTTTGCCGGCAGCGAATCCTGCAGGGACTGCCACCGGGCCGAGTACGACAAGTGGTCCGGCTCCCACCACCGGTGGGCCATGGCGGCGGCCACGGAAAAATCGGTGCTGGGGAATTTCGACGATGCGGTTTTCGAACACTTCGGGGTGCGGTCCCGATTTTACCGAAAGGAAGGAAAGTTCTTCGTTCACACCCAGGGGCCGGAGGGAAAAATGGGAGAATTCGAGATTACCCACACCTTCGGATGGTTTCCGCTCCAGCAGTACCTGGTCCCCTTCCCCGGCGGCCGGATGCAGTGCCTGCCCATCGCCTGGGACGTGAAAAACGAGAAATGGTACCATCTTTACCCGGACGCACCGCTCGACCCGAGGGACTGGCTCTATTGGACCAACAACAGCCAGAACTGGAACGGCATGTGCGCCGAGTGCCACTCCACGGACCTGCAAAAGAACTATGACTTTCGGGCCGACACCTACCATACGACATGGTCGGAGATCAGCGTCGGCTGCGAGGCCTGCCACGGACCGGGATCGACCCATGTCGCCTGGGCAAAACTGCCGGAGATGGGCCGCCCACCGGTGGAAAACGCAGCCCTCACGGTCAAAACCCGCAGCCTCACCTCCCGCGGGCAGATCGAGCTGTGCGCCCCGTGCCACTCGCGGCGCATGTCGTTGGACGACAACATTCACCGGCACGCCGATTTTCTCGACTACGGCATCCCGCAGCTCCTGAACGAAGGGATGTACTTCGCCGACGGCCAGATCCTGGACGAGGTCTACGTATACGGATCGTTCATGCAGAGCAAGATGTACGCCCGGGACGTTCGGTGCAGCGACTGCCACGACGTGCACAGCATCCGCCGCGTCAAGGAGGGAAACGACCTCTGCCTCCAGTGCCACCGGGCTGCGATCTACGAAGGGAAAAACCACCACTTCCACAAGAAAAAAGGAGAGGCGGGCGAACCGATCCGGTCAAAGGACGGCTCGATCCTGTTCGAGGTGGGCACCGGCGCCCTGTGCGAGCAGTGCCACATGCCGGGCCGAACTTACATGGGCATCGACTACCGGCCGGACCACAGTTTTCGCATTCCACGGCCCGATCTGACCCTGGAACTGGCCACTCCCAACGCCTGCGACCGGTGTCACGTGAACAAGTCCACCCAATGGTCGGTGGAGGCCATGGCCGAGTGGTACGGGAAGACCGGACGACCGCACTACGGGGAAATCCTGTCAGCAGGACGTCGGTCCGTGCCGGAGGCGGTTGACAAGCTCATCCGGCTGTCCGAAGACCGGCTCTATCCAACCATCGTCCGGGCCACGGCCCTTTCCCTTCTGGCGCAATACGATCCGAAAGCGACGGCGGAACGGTTCGTCCGTGCGCTGTCCGACGAAGAAGCCCTGGTTCGGCAGACGGCCGTGCGCCGTCTGCCCGGATCCGATCCCGCCCGGCGCCTTGCGCTGCTGTCCCCGCTGCTCTACGACCCGGTCCGCGGGGTGCGTATCGAGGCCGCCGCCCAACTGGCCGGGCTCCCGGAAAGGGTCATGCGCCCGGATGTCTGGACGCAATTTCAGACCGCCTTGGCCGAATACCGAAGCGCCATGGCGCGGACCGCCGACTTTGCCCCCTCCCGCCACAACCTGGGGAATCTCGCTGCAAGCCTGGGAGACGAGGGCGAAGCGGTGATGCAATACCAAAAAGCGGTGGAAATCGACGACCGGTTCTACCCGGCCAAGGTCAACCTGGCCATGCTCTACAACCGGATGGGGAAAAAAGACGACGCGGAGCAGCTGCTGCGGGAGGTCACCGAGTATCACCCGGAGCTTTACGAAATCAAGTATTCGCTGGGGCTGCTGCTGGCCGAGAAAAACCGCTACGAGGAGGCGGCGATCTACCTGGGGGACGCATCGGCCGGCCTGCCGCAGCGATCCCGGATCCACTACAACCTGGGGCTGCTCCTTCAAAAGCTGCGCCGGGACGCGGAGGCCGAGTCCGCCTTGAAGAAGGCGTTGTCCGTGGAGCCCGAAAACCCGGACTATCTCTATGCCCTGGGGGTTTTTTACCTCGAGCGGCGAAAATGGGAAAAGGCCCGGAAGGCGGCGGAAACGCTTCGCACCGTCCGCCCCGACCTGCCGGCCGGCCGGGAGCTGCTAGAGGTCATCGAGCGAAACCGATGACAGGCCCGCCGCCGGCCGGGCGGGTGTCCAGATGGATCAAAGGAGACTGTGGAACCGGATTTCGTATTGGGCCCCGGCGCACAAGTCCGGCGTGGAGGTCGATTTTCTATTGCAGAGAGGATCGGAATCGATCGCGGTGGCGGTAAAATACGGCCGGGTCTTTACAGAATCCCGGTGCAAGGGGCTGCGTGCGGTTGCCTCGCTGCCCGGACAGATTCGGCGAATTATCGTCTACCCCGAAGGCCCGAGGCTTAAAACCCACGACGGGATCGACGTTTTCGCATTTCGTGATTTTGCCGACTGGTCGGCGGAGGAAAAGATTTGAAAGAAAGAAATCATTTTTCCAGAGCTCTGGTGATTGGGTTGGCGGCTGTTGTCGGCGGCTTCACCCCGCTGTCCGCTGCAGACTTGGAGGCGCTCGTCGGGCGTTGGCAGCGCCCGGACGGCGGGTATGTCCTGGAGGTTCGCAATGTCGGTGATGATGGCAGGGCGAATGTCCGCTACCTGAATCCACGCCCGATCCATGTCGCCCGTTCGGAGGTCTCCAGGCAAGGGGACAGCCTCAAGCTCTTCGTGGAGCTCCGGGATGCCGGATATCCCGGTTCCACCTACACCCTGGTCTATGACCCGGAAAAAGATGTTCTTCTGGGCATCTACTATCAAGCCGGGATCGGACAGTATTTCGACGTGGTGTTTCTGCGTATGAAGTGAGGCAGATTGCCGAATTCTTCCACCGGCAGTCCCGGCGCTGGAGAAGCGGAGGCGAAGCGGATCTGAATGAGCACCAGAGGATCCAGAAGCAGCTGGATGAAATGGGCCAAAAGACGGATGCCGAGCGCTGACGCGTTTTGCGGCTGATATCCGCCTCCAAAAAGCGCTCGTCTTCCCTGCTTAAAAACTCCGTTTGATCAAGTCTTCGAGCGAAGCCTCGGTCTTTTCTTCTTCCGGTCCTCCTGATTCCCGGTCTTGGAATTTCTTGGCGGAATTCGTTGTGATCTTGTCGGCAGCGTATATCTCCTGCATCGCAATCACAAACTCGTCCTGGTCCTGGAAGGCATGAAAAAGAACCAACGATATATTCATTCCGCTTTCACCCAAAAATTTTACCATCCTTCCGGCTTGATCATCAAAATCGAAGCCGATTAACATCATTTTGAGTTTCTGAGGCGCCGAAATAGGCGCCTGGTAAGTGGTCTGATACCACTTCAGAAAGTCATCTGTTTTGGGTATTCCGGCAACCCCGGAGTGATTTTTGACGTGCAGTGCCAGCACTTCAACCGTCATTGCATAAAGGCAGGACGCATAATCGACGATCCGAGTCACGCAAGAACCCGTAAGCATCCCTCTTTTTAGCTCCGCTGCGACCAACCGGCCTTCCCGATCGACGCCAAGAAGTTCGGTGTGCCCGGCAGTGGGGTCGATTTTTCCGCCCAGGAGCTTTAAGTCCTCCATGATCATGCCGGGACATTGGATCAGGCTCTCTTCAAATCGAATATCGACTTCGGGCCCATGAACTTCCTCAAGAAGCTTGTGGGAAAAAGACCATGAGGTGCGAAAGTTCGTTTTCCAGAGTTTGATATCTTTCACAAACCGAACCCCTAGACCCGCTCCTGCTTTTGATCGAATCCTCAAATGACCGCCCTGAACCAGCAGTCCCTCGCCGTATAACGCAAAAATCATGCGAATTCAGAATAAAAGAGATCCCGTTCATGGATTCATCTCATAGGCGCCTTTCAGCGCGAGCACATGCTTTTCCCACACATCCCTGAAATGCGCCCTGGAAACGTCCGGTTTGCGGATCATCGACAGACAATGTTCCATCTGCTTTTCCGTGCTGCTCGTCTTGGAGTAGATCTGCAGGGCAAACTTGGAAAAATCCCGAACCATGAAATCGAAAATCTGATCGAGTAGATAGTCAGGCACGTCGTCCATGCGGGCCTTTTCGATGATCAGCTGTCCGTAGGCGACCAGGGAAAAGAGTTCTCCCAGACTGAGAAGAAAATCGATATCCCGCGTCTGGTCCTCGGCCGGTGATGCGGTCACGAGCATGTCTTTCAATGCGTCGATCTGTGCCCTGAAAATATGCACATTCGGCAGGTCCACGCTGTCGTAAGCGATGCGGTAATCGTGAAACCGAATCTTGCCCAGCCCATGGGTCGGGCCCTGGGCAAAGAGAAATGTGTCATCCGCGGGATCGTCTCTGCGGGGGATTTCGGCAAACTTGTCCGGATTGAAAAAATAATTGGCCATGAACTTGACGACCAGGGCCATGTTCACGTGCACGGTGCCTTCCAGTTTCGGCAGGGCCCGGATTTCCACGGCCGCCGCCGAAAAATAGACATCCTTTTCAAACCCCCGGGCCGCGATCACGTCCCAGAGCAGGTTGATCACCTCTTCGCCCTGGGTGGTCACCTTCATCTTGACCAGCGGGTTGTACAGCAGGTAGCGCCGGTCCTGCAGCGAGGCCGAGCGCATGTAATCGGCGGCCCGGGCGGAGAACATCTTCATGGCCGCCAACCGGGCGTAAGCGTCGGTAAAGAGCTGCTGGATGTGGGGAAATTCGGTGACCGACTTTCCGTAAAGCACCCGGCCGGCCGCATGGGTGACGGCCTCGTAAAGGGCATGGGTGCAAATGCCGATGGACGCCCATCCCAGGTTGAATTTGCCCACGTTGACCGTGTTGAGCGCCGCGTCCCAGGCCTCGCGGCCGGTGGAAAGGATGTCGCCGTCGGCAACCGGGTAGGACTGGAGCGCAAATTCGGCCACATAGCCCTGCCAGTCCACCACGTTTTTGACCAGTTCGTAATTCGGGTGGGTCGGATCAGCAACGAAAAAGACATACTCGCCGGTTTCGGAATTCTTCCCGAAAGTGGACACCAGGGCGGCCTGGTTTCCGTTGCCGATGTAATACTTTCCGCCGTCCGCCACGTAACGTCCCTCGGACAGGGGAGTCAGGGCCATTTCCGAGGAATACAGATCCGCACCGTGGGCTTTTTCGGACAGCCCGAAGGCAAATATGCCCCCCTGGCGCAGCAACCTTGCGGTTTTCTCCTTGACCGCCGCATTCGGGCTCATCCAAATGGGTCCCAGGCCGAGAATCGTCACCTGCCACGCATACCAGTACTGAAGCCCGTAAAATGCGAGGATTTCATTGAAATCGCAATTTCGAAAGGTGTCCCACCGGGTATCGGCATCGCCCTGACCATAGGCGGCAGGGGTCAGCAGCGTCGCGAAAATGCCGCTTTCTTTTAAAAATTCAATAAAATCATCATACCATGTCCGTTCGTGGTAGTCCTCGAGCAGCCTTTTCTTTCCCTTTGTCTCGAAAAAATCCACGGTCTTTCGCATGATCTTCCTGGAGGCCGGATCCAGATGCTCAAATGTTTCGGTTTTCGGGTTCAGCAGCATGCAACAAACTCCTTTCGCGGGATATGCGGGGTTGGAGGACTCCAGTAGTTCCCTACCGGAACCGAATCGAAATGACCCTGCCAAAAGGCGAGACAATACGCCGCCGATGGCACCGGCATAAGAATAAGTGGCCGTTCCATTATGACGCAAGATGTCATATGGCATATCCTGAAAAATTTCAACTTTCTTTCAGAGAATTTATGATGGCAGATGCGAAGTTCACCGGAATCAAAGTGGAAAATGACAGGCGACCTTTCGCCCGTCGCCGACTGCCAGCACCGGGGGGTCGACGTGGCAGCGTGCCTGCGCAAAGGCGCAGCGCGGATGGAAGCTGCACCCGGGCGGCGGATCAATCGGGTTGGGGTAGGCGATTCCCAGGCGGGTCTTGGGAAGTCCGAGGCGCGGTTCCGGCGTCAGGACGGACTTCATCAGGGCCTCGGTGTAGGGATGCTGCGGATGGGCAAACAAGTCTTCCGTGGCAGCCTCTTCTACGATCCGACCAAGGTACATCACGGCCACCCGGGTGGCGAGATGTTCCACCACGGCCAGGTCGTGGCTGATCAGAATGTAGGTCAGCTCGAACTCGGCGCGAAGATCCAGCAGTAAATTGAGAATCTGGCTTTGGACCGACACATCCAGGGCGGAGGTTGGCTCGTCGCAGATTACCAACTCCGGCCGCATGATCAGGGCGCGCGCCACGGCAACGCGCTGGCGCTGCCCGCCGGACAGCTGGTTGGGAAAACTGTAATGGAGGCGCGGCGGCAGGCCCACGATCTGCAGGATCTCTTCGACCTTCTCCAGGCGGGACCGGGATGAGCCGATCTTGTGAACCCGCAACGGAAGGGAAATGATGGCGCTGATCGATTTGCGCGGGTTCAGTGAGGCATAGGGGTCCTGGAATACCGGCTGCACCCGCCGTGCCAGGTGGCGGCGGTCGATGTCGGCGACATTCCGGCCGTCGAACAAGATGGTGCCGCCGCTGGGCTTTTCCAGGCAGAGGATCAATTTGGCCACCGTGCTCTTGCCGCAGCCCGATTCGCCCACCAGCCCCAGCACCGATCCACGGGCCACTTCCAGGTCGACACCGTCCACCGCCTTGAGCGACTTTTTTCCCCGGAACATGCCCGTGCCGACATTGTAGGTCTTTTTCAAATTCGATGTCTGCAACA
>Ga0272443_10004694_pt1 | contig 14639 bp, 11 predicted proteins | sample SSMAcet12_FD_193581 | JGI IMG/M metagenome (GOLD analysis project Ga0272443, IMG submission 193581) | Marine sediment archaeal communities from Little Sippewissett salt marsh, Falmouth, MA, United States - SSM-Acet-12 | ecosystem: Environmental > Aquatic > Marine > Wetlands > Sediment ...
TTGTACTGCTGAATATTGAAGATGAGAGCGCGGCGGTCGATGTTACCGCTTATAGCGACAGCGGAGACGAGATCGCATCGACGACGGTTACCATACCCGGACACGCCAATGAAGTCACGATGGCGAAAGCCCTTTTCCCCGGTCAAACCATCAATGGAGCTTCCTATGTTCGGTATTCATCGGACAGGGATCTTGTCGGTTTCCAGATGAATCTGAATACGTCGAAAAGAGGAATGGGTATGATGCTGGACGGTCTTCCGGCATTGAGGACCAAACCCTTTGCCTTTATTGACGCTCCCGGGGATGGCAATGTCTTTTCGCGGGATGAAATAATTGACTTTGAGGGTCGGGGCTATGATGCCGGTGGAACTCAGATACATACGTTGATGTTCTATAAATATCCCTATAAATGGACGTCCGATATCGACGGTCAGATAGGATATGAGGCTTCTTTCTCGACAAGAGGAATGACAGTGGGAACCCATACGATCACACTCACCGTTGAGGACAATGGAGAGGTGGGAGCGGATCAGGTGAACATCGAAATCGTGGGCTCGGCGAACAACCAACAGCCCTACGCGGTGATAGAAAGCCCGGCACAGGGCAGTGAGAATTACGCCGTGGGAGACACTGTCGACCTTGCCGGTTCCGCCGGTGATTATGAAGACGGTGATTTAACAGGGGATTCCCTCGTGTGGACATATACCGTGGACGGCGGTGCGTCTGTGGAAGTGGAGAAAACCGGTGCGTCGTCATGGTTCGAAGCCGCATCGGCAGGAGATTATGTCATTACGCTCACCGCAACAGATGGAGACGGCGCCACGGCGACAGACACTGTTTCAATCACCGTGTATGAAACCCACCAGAGCGTCCCGCCCGAAGCGTATATCGACAGTGTATTGCCCGTCGAAGGCACCAATCTGTACGCGGGCCAGGCGATCGTGTTCGATGGCCATGCCGTTGAATACTCCAGCGGAACGGAACATATAGTGGACAAGCACAGTTTCTTGGTGGGATTCACATGGAAGGTCGACGGCACAGAAGTGGGCAAAGGGAATCCCCTCACGCTTGCCAACGGTCTTAAAGCCGGCTTTCATAAGGTAACGCTCACTGTGACGGTATCACAGGACGGTAACCTGGTGACGGCGACCTCTGCGGAGAAAACGATAAACGTCAACGATTGATAGGAATTGTCAGTGACAACGAAAACAGGCGCCACCACGTGGCGCCTGTTTTTTTTTATTATGCGGGGTCGGGATTTCTTCCGCTTTCATGCCCCGCAGCACTTCTTGTATTTCTTTCCGCTTCCGCAGGGGCAGGGATCGTTGCGGCCTACCTTCGGCGAAGAACGCGTGACCGTCGGTGCGGAGACGGTCTTTCCGTCCACGAAAAACCATTCATCGTTTTTCTTCTTGAAATGAGACCGCTCGCGATGCGCCTTTTTTTCGCCGTTTTCCGTGAAGTGCGCCGCGAACTCGATCGTTCCCGTTTTGTCGTTTGCATCGCCGCCGTCGACGGACATAACGTCAAGACCCTGCCAATGGGTGCTCTCGGCCCACTCACGGATTTCCTCTCTGTCAAGACCCTTCCGCTTCGAGGGATGGACCGTATTCATAATGTAGTCGACTTCTGCCTTGACATGCGCCGTGTAGCGCGACCGGAGCAGTTCCTCCGCAGTCTCGGCTTTGCGGGTACCTTTGATCAGCGGTTCGCAGCAGGAGGCGTAACCCTTTTTTGAACCGCAGGGACATCGTGAAAACATGGTGTTTATTCTCCGTGGTCGAGTTTATCGTCTCCTACCATGTTCCGGCATGAAAAGTCACGGTGAAAGAAAGCAGAGCAGCGAAAAAAGACTGTGCGTAACCTATAATGACGTATCGACGGCACCATGTCCCGTCAGGCGGGCGATGAGGGGCACGGCGACATCCAACGTGGATACGACGGCGTGAGTGATATGACTGATATCGTCAGGGGGAGCGACGAGGTCAGGAATCATGATGGGGATCATACCCGCGTTTCGCGCGGCATAAATGCCGGGGAGTGAGTCTTCGAGGACGATACACTCTTCAGGCGAAGCGGAAAGACGTTCCGCCGTCACCAAGAAAATATCCGGCGCGGGCTTTCCCTGGCCGATGTCGTCGCCGGTTACAACGGTGTGAAATCGGTGAAGGAGGTTCGTCCGTTTCAAAAGAGGCACTGCATACCGCCGTTCCGTGGATGTGGCGACGGCCGTTGTCACCGTCGTTGTATCGAGGAAATCGAGGCAGTTGATTAAGCCATGTTTCAGCGGAACCCCATCCTGTTCGATGATATCGCGATATAGTATGCCCACCCGCGCTTCACATGCGGACAGGGGAAGATCGCTACCGAAGGTTTCATACATGAGCAGGCGGGCATCACGGGGGCTGAGACCGACAAAGGCGGTATACATGTCATCGGTAAGCGTGTATCCGCGTTCCTGAAGGGCTTGCCGCCAGATACGCCGGGCGATTCGCTCCGTATCGAGCATCAGTCCGTCCATATCGAAGATAACGGTGGTCGCGAGATTTGTCATAATCTTTCTCACATCGGGTAACGGCACACCCGGTGTTTAAATTATTGTGATATTGTCGGTTTGTCATCCAGTATCCGGCGTATTGTACGGGCAGCTTCTTCAAAGGTAAAAGGTTTTTGTATAAAGCCCCGGCAACCTTTTTGCATAATAGCTTCCGCCCGTCCGTTGATGCTGTAGCCGCTTGAGAGGAGTACGGTTACCTGGGGATTAACGGCCTTGAGCGCATCGAAAGTCGCTTCTCCGTCCATTGCCGGCATTATCATATCGAGAATGACGAGATCGATGGCCTCCCCATGCTGCTGATATGTGCTGATGGCATCACTGCCGTTCCTTACGGAGATGACCGTATATCCCAGTGCTTCAAGAATGTCTTTTCCAATGTCGATAATCATCTGCTCGTCATCCACAAGAAGGATCGTTTCCCGACCGCGGGGTGGATCGTTGTTCTGCTTGTTTTTTTTGCTGCGCTTGATCGATTGCCCGGATGCGGGAAGATAGATATTAAATGTCGTACCCACACCCTTCTCCGAGTAGACATTAATGATGCCATGATGGTTTTGAACGATGCCATAAACTGAGGCCAGACCGAGACCGGTACCATGCCCCATTTCTTTTGTCGTGAAGAACGGGTCGAAAATACGATCCATTGTTGCCTTGTCCATGCCCGTTCCCGTGTCGGTTATGGAAACCTTTACATAATGGCCCGGTTTCACGCTGTAAGGCTTCGCGTATTTTTTGTCCAGGCGGACATTGGCGGTGGCAAGATACAAGTTTCCTCCGCTGGGCATCGCCTGTGACGCATTCACAAAGAGGTTGAGAAATACCTGTTCCATCTGGGAGCGGTCTATGGTGACCTTAAAAATGTCCGGCGCGTAATTCCTGAATATCTGGATTTCCTTTTTTGTCCTTCCGAATATGGCCGTACTGTTCTCGATAAATTTATTAATATTTGTTTCTTTCGTCTCATAGCGTCCCTGGCGGGCGAATCCCAGAAGCTGCTTGGTCAGCTCTGACCCGTTTGTGACTAATTTTTCAATGTTTTTAATGCGTTCGTGACAGGGATGCGATATGTCGAGCTGCATGAGACCGAGTGACGCGTTCCCTTGAATGCCCATGAGGAGATTGTTGAAGTCGTGCGCTATGCCGCCTGCCAGAGTGCCGATCGCCTCCATTTTCTGCGCTCTCTGCAATTGATCCTGGAGACGCCTATTCTCCGTTATGTCTTCGGCAATGAAGAAGTGATCGCCCTTCTCCATGATCATGTGTCTGAAATACAAGGTCTTTTTCTCTTTGTTCCGCGTGGTTATATTGAACACCGTTGATCGCGGTTTGCCAGGCGTCGTTTCGTCGATGAGGTTGAGAAATGTTTCCTGCCTGATCTTTGTCTTTAGGAATTTCTTGAGGAATTCATCAAGTGTGGACACATCGGATGCGGAGAACCCGCTGATGGAAACAAAGGCGGGATTGAGATAATAGATATCTTTCGCCCGTGACGCAATCATGACACCGAGGGGCGATTCCTCCATCATAAGACGGAATTTCTCTTTCTCACGGTGAAGGTTCTCTTTGGCCTTTTTTTGCTCGCTGATGTCGGTGTAGACGACGACGCAACCGATGACCTCGCCGTCCATACGGATCGGTGATCCCGCGACGCGTACAGCGATGGTTGACCCGTCTTTCCGGTAACGGATTACTTCACGGGGACGTATGACTTCGTCGAGGAGGAGTGCTTCAGAAATGGAAATATTGTCGTCACCTTGATCGCGGTAGTTGACGAGGCTATCGAGATTTTTCCCGATGACTTCATCTCGGGTATATCCGAACAGGCGTTCCGCAGCGGCGTTCCATTCGACGATTCGCCGATTGATATTCTCGGTAATAATGGCGTTGGGCACGGCACTGAATACGCCCTCGATATAGCGGCGGCGTTCTTCTCTCTCTCGGTCCAATCGTTTTCGTTCGGAAATGTTGCGAATCGACCCGATTATTTTATCAGTATCGCCGCTTTCTTGGAGTATGATAACGGCGCTGATGGAGCAAGGAACGCCTTTCCCGCTCTTCTCTTTGAAAGTAATTTCGTAATCCCGTAGTTCTCCTTTCGTATGGAGATGCTCGAGAAAAGACAGTCGTTGTGTGTGATCATGATAGAAGTTTATAATCGGTTTGCCGATTACATCCTCTCGCTTATAACCGAGAATCTTTCCGATTGAGGGAGAGATCTCCCTAATGATGCCGTTCCCGTCTATTTCATAATAACTATCCTGAAAATTTTCGAAGATGAGTTCGTAGCGGGCCTTTGATTCCTTAAGGGTTTGCTCAATGTGCTTTAAGTGGGAAATATCTTTCGATATAACGGTAATCGCCTTGACAGCCCCATCTTTCTCAAGGACGGGGCTCAGAGTCCGGAGAAATGTTTTTCCATCGCGCATGCTTTCATGTTCGTGCTGGATGGGGGTCTTCTGATTGCAGACGCGCCGTATCGCCGCTTCAAAGGTGGTGGATTCTTCTGGACTATGAAATTCGTCGTATCGTTTTCCAATAAGACAGGGAGGGCTCATTTCCATTCGGATGAGGTGCCTGCTGTTGATGAAGAGGTAACGACATTTGGTATCGACCATGTATATGGAGTCTTCACTGGACTCCACCAGGGAACGATAATGTCGCTCAATAGAGTCTTTGATATTTTCGTCGGGGACATCAGTGTTATCTGGAGATTCTAAAGGTACTTTCGAGATGCCGTTTTTTTCCATAATAACAGTCCTTCGCAGTAAGTCCGATTTTTTTGAACTGAAGAGCAAACGCAATTTTTATATCATGCCAGAAAGCGATGTCCATGCGGACATGCTTAATTATCCATAATAATCATGTAGTTCTATAAATCGTAGGGCTTAATGGTCGTGTACTATAGGCAACAAAAAGATACCGCTCCCTGTGATAAAAAGCACATATGGGGTGATGTGTAAAGTACTTATTTCGCCTCCATCGCTTCGTTGCCCATGAATGAAGCGGGATCGGTAAAAAAACTGACGAACTGTTCATCCCATTATCGGTAATTTGTTATAATACTTTAATATAAAATGTAAATATCGTGTATATGATTCTTATCGTATGTTTTAAATGGTCATATATGGTTAAAAGGGTCATGAATTTCATCGTTCCACGCGCTCTTTTGCCCGTGTCGTTACAATGGGGCCTGGGTCAGAGAAAAAGCGGGCCGGCCGGAATAAATGATTGCGCTGCCGTAGCGAGCAGCGGAAGATGTCGTTGACATTATCAGCATATGTTCGTTATCTGCCAAAGAGAGGAGGGGAGATGCGTCACAACCGGTCGCATGAGTTCATGCAAAACTTTAATAATATTGATATATGAGCAAAGATTTGGTAACAGGAGAGAAGAGGGTAAAATGATGGGGATAATATTTTGCCCGTGCCGAAAGTGGCTATATCATGAAACATGGTTCTACAGGTACAGATATGGTCAGTGAAGGGGAACTGCCGTGAACGACGATGATAAGAAGAGACTGAGTGATGTCTTCTCTCTGACGGAAAATATCGTTGAGGAAGAAAATGCCAATTTCATCGAGAGTTTTCCCGCCTTGCTCTGGAATGTGGATATCGTCAGGAATCAGATTGAATTCATTAATAACTACATGCTCGAAGGATTCGGCGATGATGCTGGTCTTCTCATCAAAAACATGAATTACTCCAAAAATGTCATTTATAACGAAGACTTTCATCTCTATAAAAATTTTATGAAGGCGCTCAAGGAGGGCCGTACCGCCGAGACGATATTCCGTACCACAACAAAAGAAGGGGAAACGCGGTGGATCAAACTGATCGGTATGACGAACAAGAAGCGACCGGACGTTTACCTGGGAGCGATCATGGACGTTACCGATGCCGTTCAAATTTGCCAGATCATCGCGGGCAGGGATGCGGAACTCCAAGCGATGATCGAATTCGCCGACAACCCCGTTCTCCTTGTCGATCTTGAGACAAAGGCGATCCTGGCCCATAACAAAGCGGCGAGTGATCTGTTGAATATGAAGCCGGCGGAGTTCAGGAACTTGAACTTTTCCGATCTCTACGATCAGAGCGTAGGTCACTATATCAATCGCATTTACGAGGAAGTGATGTTCGAAAAGAAATGGGAGGGCACGCTGGTATTTCGCAGGAAGTCGAATGTGTCCATCGCCGCCGATGTGATTATCCGGGCACTGTGGCTGGAAGGAAAACAGGTGCTGCGTGTGTCGATACATGACGTTCGCAAACAGGAGAAAGCGTCGAAAAATCATGTTATTTCTTTCTCCGATTTTGACGTGAAGGAGGACTTGAAGCGGCAATATCAGCAACGCCTCCTGGCGGAGATCAAAGGTATAAACGATATCGTTGAAGTGCTGCATGTATTGCTCACCAATCAGTTCGACAAGCCGAAGTTCGATGCGATCATGTTCTCCGATATCTACGCGAAAAAAAAGAAAGTCAATGTGTATACGGCAGGGGACTTATTTGCGAAATTGCGACAGGGTGAAACATTTCCCTATGAAGGAACAATTGCAGAGAATATCGAGAATTTCAAGCTCGAGCACCTCATCGTGGAAGACACCTTCTCCAGCATTAAACCCATTGACTGGGCGCTTTTCATTCCCTATGGCGTGCGATCTTATTTTGCCAAGGCCTTTTACAGCAGAAAGGTAATGCGTGCCGTCCTGATCTTCTGTTCAACCGAACCGGGCATGTTCTCTGAAAGCCGAACGGAAGATTACGAGCTTCTCTATCCGGTCTTTTTGAAAGGTCTTAGCAACTGGCGCCGCAGAGAATCATCCCGGAAACAGAAACAGTAAACGTGAGAGGTTGGTTATGAAGGAGTCGTTTGTGTCTCACGAGGTTGTCCCTGCGACACAAAACGAGAAGATACTCTCGCAACTGGTTGATTTGATAAAACGGGAAAAGTGTAATATAGGAAGTCGCTTGCCGTCGGAAAGAAAACTCTGTGAAATATTGCACACCAGCCGTAATACGTTGCGGCGTGTTTTGGCCGTTCTCGAAGCACGGGGACACATTGTGGTGAAAGGCGGGAGCGGAAGCTACCTGGTGAGCATGGAAGGTCTGGTCTCTCATGATGTTAAGAGAAGTTCAGTAGATGACGATGCGATTGAAAGAGATAAATTGAGAATAAGATACATTCTTGAACCGGTTATCTTCGGTCATGTCACGGAATGTATCAACGATGATATTCTTGAGGACCTACACCAGAGAATCGTGTTTCTGAGCCGGGCCATCATGGCGTCGGATTCACACAGCATTCTTGCCATTGAAAAAGAATGTATTCAGCGTATCATCGGTTGCGGGGAAAGCTCAATCGCCCGTAAGATCATCGGAATGATGCAGCCCTCTTTCGCCCTCATCGACAGACTCTTTCACGCCATGAGTGAGCAGGAAAAGCACGATCATTTTGCCATGATGGTCGAGCTGCTGAATGCACTGAAAAAACATGACCGAGATATTCTCGAGTCGGTTATACGAAAACGGATTTACCGATTTTCTTCTCTCGTGGATAAATATTCGCATCGTGATCTGACGGATGACGGTACTACGCTTTGAGGTGTCTCCTTCCCATCTCATAATCATACAATGATAGAATAATTAGATGAATAAAATGTCATGATTCACGTGCGCGCATGATGTGCGTTTTATGACAGCCATACGAGAGCCGTTGCATGCCCGTGAACAGACGATAGTGCTGCGAAATTAATTGGTAGTACCAATATAATGCTATATCATATGATAACAATTTAATATCTTGACAAATAAATAGTAACGATGTATTAGATAGACTGAAAGATGTATTGGTAGTACCAATTGTTGTACCGTTTGGTCTGAATTGTACACTCTGCTACTTCATTTATTTCTGCAGATATTTTACCTGACACTCTTTCACGCCTCTTCTTCAGTTTGACGCCGGTTACGATGTAATCGAAAGGATTTAATCCATGGCGGCTGATGAGAGTAGACGGCGTTTTATTACCCACGACATTTTCGGCGGGTCTTTATCGCTAATAACGGACACGGTTGTTTCGTTTCATGACGGTGTGGATAAGGCCCGTTCGACGGATTACTTCGATTCCTTTGACTATTGTCATCCCTTGATAGCTGAAGCGGGAGATATGCTTCTGGACGAAGCCCGGAAGCGCGGTATCGAGACTCGGGGGAGAAGTGAGCCCGATATCGCGCGGGAATTGTTCACGTCTATGAACCCTGTATCGAGAGACGAGGGAACGGACTGACTCCACGATAGTGTTTCTGTAACATTCTAGGATGCTGATGCACGAGGCATGTGTCGGAAAGAAACGACACGTACGCTCCCGGGCGTACGTGGAAACATGCTTCGTATAATATTCATCGTTCAACCCCTCTGGGCCTGATGGGTCGGGTGACTGGAATGAAAGGAGGAAAGCTATGGACGCGAAAGCGGAGGAACGTTTCGGACAGGGATACCTGGAAGAACGCAAACTCGTAAAAAGATGGCCTCAGCCCATACCGGCGATTGTCGCCCTGGTGTTGACCGTCGCCGTCTTTTATGCGACGTGGTGGATCTTTCAGGACCCCCGGGGATGGCTGCGTATGTATACACCTTATGTGGGCTACAGCTATACCCGATGGTGGTTGATCGTCCTGATTTGGATGGCGTACATCTTTAACTACTGGCCCTTTAAGAGACAGTGGCTGGAGAAAACGCATCCTTTGATGAAAGGCGCGATCCTCACGATCATTTCTGTTGTCATACTTTATGTATTGATTAAAGTCTTTTTCGAGGGGATTCTCGGAAATTTTGGTCTTGCCTATTTCAATCCGAATCGTCTCATGGAATTGCCCGGTGTCACGGAATTCTTTGCCATTGAATATGCGGCGCTTGCCTGCCTGATGTTTGCCGCCATCGCCTCATGGCTCAGTCCCGCATGGATTGTCGCCTGTGAGGAAACACCGTGGCAGGATTTGAACCAACCTGCCAAAGGTCTGAGTATCTGGATCGTGACGTTCTTTCTGTCCACGATAATCTATTTCGTGACCATGCATTCTCACATGGCCATTCTGTACTTTCCGTGGCAGGAGTTTACCGCTATTACCCCGCCCTATTGGGAAAAATTCGCCAATACAGTTTCGGGTAATTTTCATGTATCCTGGATCATGTGCTGTACTGTGTCCGTGTGGATAGTTGAAACGATCTGGGGACGTTTCCCTTTCAATTTGATCAGACGCGCGTGGCTGAGACGCCTTGTGGCGTTCTTCGGGATTATCGCCATCGCCTGGTGCATGCACTTTTTCCTCTATTTCATCCAGGAACTGGCATGGGGAGAGGCGATTCGCGGTACTCGAAGGCTCTACGCACCTGACTGGCGGTGGCTCCATGTAGGTGAAATGGCGGTATTTTTCCTTGTTCCGGCGCTGTTCATTACCTTCTATTGCGGAAACTGGCCCACCAAGTACAGTATGCCCATCAATGTCCTCATTAGGACGGTCATTACGATAGTCGCCGCCGTGGCGCTCTATGTCTTTTACTATAAAACCTCACATCTATTCCTTGGCACGCAGAAGGGATTTTCTCACCCCCAGCAGTTCCCAATGATACCCACCATCTGGCTCATCGATATCTGGCTGGTCCATCACTGGTTCATGGATAACTGGCCCGGCTGGAAGATGGTTCCGAAAACCGCCGATGAAATTGCCGCCGATCACGCAGAAGCGCGGGCAAAAATTGATGAGGTCAGATGGAGTCCCAATCTGGGATGGGGGCTCGGTGTCGGCGTGGCCGTCGGTATCGTGGCATTCTTTGTGACGGTATGGTTGACGCCCGTCATCTCAAATGCCGTGACGATCATTCAGTAGGCGGGAAAAGGAAAGGAAGAAAATCATGTCTAATGATAAAGGCAAAATAAGCCGTCGAAACTTTGTCAAGGGAGCATCTATCGGACTGATAGCTGGTGCTGTCGGTTCCATGGGTGTTTATTCCTATACTCCTTGGCGGAAAAGCCATTTTTCCGCCGTATCGCGGAAACTTCAGGATATTGGTGTCTGTAAGAGTCTGAAAGTGACAAATATCAGTGAAACGAGTTGGTTCGAAAACGCCGCCCTCATGGGAGATATCAAGGGTGCCGGTGGTCTTCTGGTTAACCAGTACGATTACAACTGGCCTCCCTTCGGAAATGGCAAGGGTCTTGGAAAAGGCTCATATGAAGAAGGCATAAAAACCGTTAAACATCTTTTACCGGAGAAACTCGACGAAGCCTGGGCGATTCAGCAGGATTTGTCGGTGAATCCGGAGAATGCCGGTGGATATGCCTGCCTCATCGAACTGGAAGAGATGAACGGTCGAAAGCGGAAGTATCTCCTCGATTCCGGTTGGTCCTACGCCTGGACGGATGAGTGCTTCAAGCGCGAGGGGATCGACAAGATGCTGGAGAATAGGGAAATCGAGGCCCTCTTCATTTCCCATGAACATTTCGATCACTTCTGGGGTCTGCCCGTGACGGTGAAGTACGATCCGACCATTGAACTGTATATCCCTGACGGATTTTATCCGGAAGGATTGCAGTACATCAAGGATGCCGGTCACAGGGGTACGGTTCACAAGGTGAAACCGGGTCTGAATCCCGTCGTGCCGGGTTTTGCCACCTTTGTTTTCGCAATACCGATCATCTGTCGTGTTTTCGGGGAACAATCCATGTATTTCAACGTGAAGGACAAGGGGCTGGTCAGCGTAACAGGGTGCTGTCACCAGAGCATTATCCAGTTCGCGGAAACGGCATATAGGGAAATCAAGTACGAAAACGACAACCTGTATGGTGTCTATGGTGGTCTCCATATATCGCCCTTCGAGGACTGGGACCCCAAATACGACGATCTGGTTATCTCGCTTGGCAAGTACGGATTTGAAAAAATCGGCTGCAATCACTGCACGGGTGTTCTCTGCGCGAAGAAGTTCATTGCCGCCGGCTATCCCGTCATAAAGGGGACGGCGCGATACCGGTCGAAAGATACGGCTTATCTGGGGAACGGTGACATCATCAGCTTCGGCGTCTGATGCGCCGGATGGTCTAACGGTCGATATAATCGATGCGGTTGACAGGGACGGCCGCGCGTTATGCAAGGCATAACGTGCGGCCGTTTTCTGCCCGATTCCGCCATTGTGGTATATTTCCCGACAGTGAAACACGAGGCGTTTTTGTGGGAGAGGACATTACCCTATGGATTTGAAGAAATTTCGTCCCGAGAGCATGAACTTCTTTACCGAAGATGGAATCCAGCATATGCTCAGAATGATTCTCATGAGAGCCAACTTTGTCCCTGCTGCCCGACACGTTCTCGGCTGGCGTGGTGCCACGGATATTTCATACACCGTTTTCGGATGGACGGCCCGCATTAAAGGGTATCAGGGCGTCTTCGGTCTGGCATATCAACAGGGAAAGACATTGCCCGACTGGATGGGGGGAGTATTCAGCCTCCACTATTTTCCCTGGCCGGATGAAGATCTGATCGAACAGTATTCCGTCCGAGCCGCTCTTGAGACGGAAGAGAACAATTACTTGAAATATGTGCGAAGTTTCCTTGAGCACCCCGAGTTTGCATCCGTTTTTCACATCGCCGATATGACAATGGTCCTTCATCGCTCTGAAAAAGCGCTTCTCTGTGGCATTGACGGCCTCTCCGAGCATCGTATCGTTGCCGACGATGGTGTCGATGTTATAAAAGATGGGCGACTGGTGCGGGTTGTCGAGCCCGGTGAGTGTGATCAATGCTTTCCGTCTTTCCAGACGGCGTGTGATTTTTTTCATGTCTTCGCTGCATCGGTAACCTTCACGTGTAAAAATCCCCCCCGCTTCATCATTGCGCGGATATATCCGGGATACGAAATTCACTACGACAATAACGGCAGATTTGAACGCCTGGAAAAGGCGGACATAGCAAACCACTATCTTTCTCTCGGATATGGAGACGGCGATTTTCTCGCCGGTTTCGAAAAAGTTGTGGTGAAGAGACGGAACAAGGCACGGGATGAGATTGTCTGGATCTACGGTGACTCCAGGGAAATGGAATATAAGGATGCCCTTTGGTGGACGGCGCACCATCTTGACGAAGCACGTCATGTGGATGAGGCGAGCATCGGTATCGATCACCGCGTGCCCCTCATTGTCGTTTCCGGGTTCCTTGGATCGGGCAAGACATCTTTTATTCAAAGTTTTATTGATTTTCACGTACAGCGAAATCGTTTTGTCGCTGTCATTCAGAATGAAATCGGGGAGGTCGGCCTGGATGGGAAACTCCTTGAGGACGAATACGCCGTTACGGAAATCGATGAGGGATGCGTTTGCTGTTCACTTATCGGTAGCGTAAAAAAAGCGGTTACCGACATCCTGACGCAGTTTCAGCCCGATTTTATCATTCTTGAAACGACGGGAATGGCGAACCCTTTTAACCTTCTTGACGAAATAGTGGGAGTCAGGGAACTGGTCAGGTTTGACGGTGTTACCACCATTGTCGATGCGGCAAATATCGAGATATCGATGGACCAGTATGATATAGCGCTGCGCCAGGTGGAGGCGGCGGATATACTCGTTGTTAACAAGACGGACTTGGTAAGCGAAGAGGAAGTGTCGGTGGTCACAGCGTGTCTCCGCCAAAAGAATACACGGGCACCGGTGGTAACGGTTCAGCATGGTTATGTTAATCCCATCTTGTTGTACGGAACCGACCCGGACGCGGCCGAGGTAGACATTAATGACATGACTGTAACATCCTCCGGATTTAGGGGGACACACAGTGATGACGGCCTCGAGAGCCGAAAGCTCGTATTGCCGGCGGCGGTCGACAAAAAGAAGTTTCTGTCACTGCTTGAATCTTTCCCCGTACCTGCTTTCCGTATCAAGGGTGTTGTCCGCTTCGAGGATCACGAGAGGTCCTGTATCCTCCAGTACGTGAACGGGCGCTACGATATTTCGGAGAGTCCTGACGAGCGTTTCGATGAGCCGTTCCTTGTCGTTATCGGGCGTCATATCGGTGTGGCACAGTTGGATGATTATTTTGAAGCGGCCCGGGCTGAACCATTGCCGGAAGGCGGGTGAGGTACGGATTCAAGCATTGCACATTCCGGCAAATCCCGATATACAGTACACTGTTGTAAGGGAAGTTACTTTTTCATGACTTGGAAAGATCCAAAGAAGTCTAAAGGTGAACCGCTTTTTTGTACGGTTCATCGACACACGCTGGGAGTGAAAGGAGGAGTTAATGGCTACAGTAGGAGTTGTTCTTTCCGGATGCGGCGTCTACGACGGCGCGGAAATACACGAAGCGACGCTGACGTTATTATTTCTTGACAAGGCTGGCGCGGATATTCTCTGCATGGCTCCGGATGTTGCCCAGATGCATGTTATCGATCACCGCGCGGGAGAACCGATGGATGGTAAGAGGAACGTGCTGGTCGAATCGGCCCGCATCGCCCGGGGGGAAATAACGGATATGGCGACGGTTACTGCAGGAGATGTGGATGCGCTTATTGTCCCTGGCGGTTTCGGGGCAGCGAAGAACCTCTGCGATTTTGCCGTGGCGGGTGCCGACTGTACCGTTCATCCGGAAGTCGGTCGTCTCATCATGGAAATGAAGAAGGCGGAAAAACCGTTAGGATTTATCTGCATTGCCCCCGTCATTGCGGCGAAAATGCTCGGTGCCACAGTGACCATCGGGAGCGATGAGGGCACGGCATCCGCCATTCACTCCATGGGGGGGACCCACGAAGTCGCCACCGTCGATCGTATTGTTATTGATGAGGAAAACAGGGTGGTATCCACACCCGCTTACATGCTGGGACCGACGATTGCGCACGTCGCCCGGGGCATTGAAAAGCTCGTTGCGCAGGTGCTGTCAATGACGGCATGATATTACCGATGTGACATGTCATGTATTGGCCCCGGCAACTCCGGGGCCTTTTTCATGAGGTGGTGTGATCGTCGGTGACGGTACGCGCAGGAATAAGCAGAATTAGAATAACCGAAGCGGCGATGATCAATGACGATGCGAGCCACACGCTGGAA
>Ga0272443_10004696_pt1 | contig 14638 bp, 11 predicted proteins | sample SSMAcet12_FD_193581 | JGI IMG/M metagenome (GOLD analysis project Ga0272443, IMG submission 193581) | Marine sediment archaeal communities from Little Sippewissett salt marsh, Falmouth, MA, United States - SSM-Acet-12 | ecosystem: Environmental > Aquatic > Marine > Wetlands > Sediment ...
GTAACAGATGAACTACGAAGTCACCCTAATGTGAAAAGTATCCAACCTCTAATTTACGTAGGAGTACCTCATAACCAATATCCAGAAAACATTAATCTAAAAGTAAACCAACAAATCAAAAACTCTCATAATTTTTCAGAAGGTTTTGAAACTCCAGAATATAAAGAGGACGAAGAACCCTTCAAAAAACATCTTTTTCGACCAGCCCAATTAACAAAAATGAAAAAAACAGACAGGGAAATCGCAAAGATGTTAACGAACAACGCGCGTAAACCTTTCAGCAACATAGCGGCCAAAATTGGCAAGTCTACTGCGTTTGTAATTAACAGATATGCTAAACTAAAAGAGAAAGGCTTGTTCACATCATCATCAATCACAATTGATTTAAAAAAACTGGGATACCAAGCAAACGCAATGATTTACATGCGAATAAAGGTTGGTTCAAAAATTTCTGAAATTTACCGTAAAATTTCACAAATTCCAAACATAGTCAACATAACAAAAATCGTGGGCATTTGGGACATATTTGCGATTATACCCTTAGCTTCGTTCAAAGAGTTATTCACAATTGAAAAACAACTACGATCAATAAACGGAATAGAGAAAATCCAAATCAACATAAACCCACCCTTCACAAAATGGCCAGCTAACATATTTGGCTCAGTTTTCTAAACAGACAAAAAACAATAAACTGTAAAAAAGTAACCATTTTTACAAAAATCAAAGGCTAACAGGCTACGCATCACGTTTATATCTGCCCAAAAGAAATTCTAACGTGGAAGATTTCATATCCATCGACCAGAAAGGTATGCACAAATCTGCATTATTTCGCAAATGCATACAAAAACGTCGATCACATTCTGCCAAAAATTAGGCAGTTATAGGACCGAAAAAAGATTGAACGCTGCAAGTAGAGAACTTAAACAAAAATTTCCAAAACTAATCGCCAACATAGTAATTGCTGCGATTTTCACAGCCAGTAGCCAGCTAGCAGGATGGATCTTAAAGGGCATAAATGCCGATGTTGTATTTTTGTTAAGGATTGGTTTGCTTCTTGGAGCGGGAATATTTTTAGTTCGAACACTTTTTGACGCATTAACAGTTACAGACAAAGCCACAAAACTACTGCTGAAACGTGTAGGAATAAAAAAAGAGCAATCAAAACAAAGAATATTCAAAGACATCATCTGTATTGTCGCCACACTTTTGGTAGTAGCAGCATTAGGTCCAATATTAAATGGGACATCTTCCATTAATCCAACATTAAATGAAATTATGACGTATGCTGCAATGGCACTAATTTTGCTGTTTGTATACGATATTGCAAGGACATTATACAGAATTACTGAAAACAAAGCAAACGGGTTAGCAAACCGAATTTCAAGCTCAAAAGAAAGGGATGAAACAAATGGAAAATAATATCTTTTCAATTGAGCAATTAAAGCAGTTTACTGATTTTTCAGCCGGTGAAGAGAAAAAATTAAAAAAAATTGTTCAAAAACATCCAATGCGTGTTACACCATATTACTTGTCTTTAATTGATTGGGACAATCCAAATGATCCAATAAGAAAGATGGCAATCCCATCAGTTAAAGAGTTGAACCTAGAAGGCTCCTATGACACAAGTGGAGAAGCAGAAAACACAAAAATGTCAGGGCTGCAACACAAATATTCACAGACTGCATTGATATTGGCGACAAACAAATGTGCAATGTATTGTAGACACTGTTTTAGAAAAAGGCTAGTTGGACTTCAAACAAAAGAAATCCTTGACCGTTTTGAAGACGCTGCAACGTACATAAAAAAACATGAAAACATCAACAACGTTTTAGTCACAGGTGGAGATCCTCTTGTTCTCAAAAACGAAATTATTGAGCAATTTCTTTCAATCTTATCAGAACTTCCACAAATAAACTTCTTCAGGTTTGGTAGTAGAGCACCTGTAACATATCCGTCAAGGTTTGAAGACAAAAAACTCTTACAGATTTTAGCAAAGTATTGTAATCCAAATCGCAGAGTTTACGTTGTTACCCAGTTTAACCATCCAAAAGAAATTACCAAACAATCCATCAGGGCAATAAACAATTTAATGAAAGCAGGCGTTATAGTAAGCAATCAAACTGTGTTACTTAAGGGCGTAAACGACAATCCAAAAACTTTGGCGACTTTACTAAATGAACTTGTTCGCATAGGTGTTGTACCATATTATTTGTTTCAATGCAGACCAGTCAAAAGGGTGAAACGAAATTTTCAAGTTCCTCTTTGTAAAGCCATAGAAATTGTTGAAGATGCAAAAAAGCAATGTAACGGTCACAGCAAAAGATTCAGGTTCATCATGTCTCATAGGCTAGGAAAAATAGAGATATTAGGAATTTTTGAGAACAAAATTTATTTCAAATATCATCAAGCTAAAAATGAAAAGAAAATTGGAAAAATCTTCACAAGACCAGTCAATGAAAATGCTTTTTGGTTGGAAGAACTAAAAAAAGTGTCAGCAGAAGAGATTGATGTTACACCTTATTTGTTGTAGTATTGGTCATCTGTAATTTTGTATATTTCTAAGGCTTTCACAGGACCTTTTATTACTCTTGCAGTGTGCGGTTTTTTGGCAGCGACAAACATTGTGTCCTTTGGTTTCATTACAACTTTTTTGTTTTGAAAAATAAACTCCATTGCTCCTTCTAAAACAATAACAAGATGTTCAACAGGGTGCTCATGAACCGGAAGGTCAACTGTTTGATTTTTGAGTTCAAAATAGTTCAGAGTCAAATCATTTCCGTGAATCAGTCGGACTAGAACATCTTTGTATAGTTCTTTTGATTGTATTGAATCCAGTTGAAAAGAACTCATATGAATAACCTCGTCAGATGTGCTAAACAGTTACAGAGTTTATGTAAGTTGTTTATATATTAAAAGTTAAACTTAAATTATGGTTGCAAAATCCGAAAGCCTTAGAACATAGGATTTCAGTATTTTGAATAACCAAGTTGGTAAAGAAGTTGATGAACGAAGAACAAACGAAATCAAAGTGGAATCACCTATTTACTATAGTTTTGATTATACTTATCGTAAACACGGGGGTGTTCATTGCAGGTTTTTGGAGTAGTCAAAACCAAATAAAAACAATGGAAAACACCATTTCAGAACAAAACAACAAAATTCAGGATTTAGAAAATCAACTTGAAGTTTTTGACGTAATTGATGAAACAGGTTTGATACCGTGGCCAACAATTTATGCTCAACTAAAAAATTCTGTTGTTCTTATCGAAACTGACTTGGGATTAGGTTCAGGTTTTGTTTATGACAATAACGGTCATATTGTAACTAATTATCATGTAATTGAAGGGGCAGAATCCATAGAAGTTACCTTCTTAGATGGAAACATCACTTCTGCCGAAATAATTGGTCTAGACATCTACAGCGATTTAGCAGTAATTAAAGTTGACCCGAAAACCACGTCATTAAAACCTATAGTGTTGGGTGACTCTTCAGAATTATTGGTTGGAGAGTCCGTAGCAGCCATGGGCAGCCCGTATGGACTAAGCGATACATTAACAGTAGGCATTGTATCTTCTTTGGAAAGAAGTTTAGAAGCTACAGGAAATTACTTGATTATCGACATAATCCAAATTGATGCTGCAGTTAATCCAGGTAACTCTGGAGGTCCTTTGGTTAACTTGCATGGCCAAGTAGTTGGAGTTAACACCGCCATACAATCGGAAACAGGGGCATTCACAGGTATAGGATTTGCCATACCCTCAGACACAGTTAAACGAGAAATTAATGATTTGATAGAAACAGGTAATTACAAACATCCATGGTTAGGAATTTCAGGGTTAGGATTAAACTTGGAATTAGCAGATGCCATCGGGTTAGATAAACCTCAGGGAATTCTTGTAATTGATATTACTACCAATGGTCCCGCAGACTTAGCAGGAATAAGGGGTTCAACAGAAACAGCTTTTATTGATGGACAAGAGGTTCAGATAGGAGGCGATGTGATAACTGTAATTAATGATGTTCCAGTAATTACAATGAACGACTTAGCAGTTTACATGGAACGAAACACCAGTCCAGGCGATTCAATTGATTTAAGCATAATCAGAGAAGAACAAGAAACCAGCATAACTGTAAAGTTGGGAGAAAGACCCCAACCATAAAACAGCTAGAACTTATTTCATTTTTGTGAGAATTGCTTTAGTTTTTCGTTTTTTCCCGCCTGCCAGAAACTCTACCATCTCGTCATCAAATTCAAACCAGTTGGCTAATCCGGCAGCCATTTCAGGATTGTTTTGGAAAATGACTTTCAAATAAGGAAGAACATCTTTTTGGCTTTGGATAGCTCCGACGTGACATTTTTTGCGTATCTTTATACCAATATTGAACTTGAGGGCTCGTTCTCGCTTGGTGCTTGAAAGCATACGAATCTTACTAGGAAAACGGAAAGGAACCCATCCAGAAGATTTACTGTTTTGACGAGCTGCAGCAACGCCTGAAGTTGTGAAATCAAAAACGTACTTTAGAAAACCCCAATTTTGGGTATCTCGGATTCGTTGACGGTAAATGTCGGCCAAAGCTATAGAGTCCATGGCTTTAACTAGGTCGTGGGGGTCGTTTAGGTGATACGGAGCGTTTTCATAAACCCAATGAAACAGCATGTCAGGGTCCACATCAGCGTTTCCTGCTGCTTTTTTGGCTTCCCACCCGTCTCGAGAATAAAATATTGTTTGCATAACTTTGAAGATTACTTCTTTTCGGTCACGACTAGACAACCAAGTTACATCTTCTTTTGTTAGGCGCGTTTTTCCTTGGGCTAAAGCCTGAAGGTCGTTAACTGCAGACCTTACATCCCGACCAGCGCGTTCAACAATTAATTTCAAAGTCTCTTCGTCTGCGTTTATTCCTTCTTTTTTGCAGATTCGTTTCAGATTTGCAACACCTTCACGGATTGTAGGGTTCTTAAACTCAATAATTTCAGAGTACTTTCGAATAGTAGCAAAACGACTCTTGTAAGCATCATTTGCCGTCAAAACAATCGGGCTTCGGCTTTCTTTCAATATTTTTGCGAGTTCTCTAACTCCACCACGGTCCACTTGACCAGCTATTCCATCCACTTCATCTAACAAAATTAATCGTTTTCCCCCAAACAAAGTGCGATATTGAGAAGCTAAACCCGCAAACCGCTTTATTGCATCTGCACTTCGGTAGTCACTAGCGTTTTTTTCAACTAGCTCCATGTTTAGTTCTTTGGCCATGGTTTCAACAGTTATTGTTTTACCCACTCCTGCAGACCCATACAAAAGCACAGCTCGTTTCTTGGGAATTGCGTTATCCCAAGATTTCAACCAATCATAAAACTGCTTTTTTGCCTTCTTGTTCCCCACTATTTCGTCAAGAGTTTGGGGCTTGTGTTTTTGGGTCCAAGTAGTGGACAAACGGTTATGCTCCTCGTTTGAGTTCTTGGCCAGCTTCAGTCATACGAGCAAGCAAAGCACTTAATTGAACTTCAATATCTGCCCCTTGAACCATACGAAAGTCTGCTTCACCGATGGCTTCGCTAAGGGTTACTTTCCATGAATCCGGAAGCTGAGACCGAAAAACTGCGCCATGAATCTGTTTGATAATGTCACTTCCAGCAACACCATATTTCATTATCATTTCGCGAAGCTGTTTTCTTGCAGCTAAGAAGTCACCTTTCATTGCTGTTTTTAGCATATCGTTGACGTCTTCAGGGTTCGCATGACCAATAACTGAATAAACAGTTTCAGCATCAATCACCTTGCCCATAGAAGCCGCAGCCTGAATAGCATTAGTTGCCCGACGAAGGTCGCCTTGGCTAACTTCAAAGATTGCATCATAACCTTCATCCAAGATTTTGATGTCCTCCTTGTCAATGATGTTTTGCAAGTAACGATTTTGGTCTTGCTGGGACAAATAACTAAACCTAAATGGAGCACATCGCGATTGCAAAGGATCAATTATTTTGCCGCTGTAGTTGGCAATCATAATAAAACGGCAAGTTTCGGTGAAGCGCTCCATGGTTCGCCTCAAGGCTTGTTGAGCATCTGAAGTCATGTTGTCTGCTTCGTCAAGAATCAGGATTTTGAAAGGAATCTCACCAATAGAGCGAGTCCGGGCAAAAGTTTTTACCGTTTCTCGAACCATTTTGATTCCACGCTCATCACTGGCGTTCAGTTCCATCATGTGCTCTCTGTAACTATCACCATACAGGTCGCGAGCCAAACACAACGCCGCCGTTGTTTTTCCAGTTCCTGGGGGACCGGCAAAAATGCAGTGGGGAACGTTTTTGGCTTTTGCAAAGCTTTTCAGGCGGTCCACAATTTCTGTTTGGTTAATAATGTTGTTTAAGGACTTTGGACGGTACTTTTCAGCCCACATCTCGTAACTCAAAGCTTATCCTCCGTGACGAATAATAGAAAAAGCAAGTTATAAACTAACTCATGCTCAATTTTTTAGTTTGAATCATCTATTACCGTTTTGAAAACCCGTAGGTTCCTATTTTTTTCTTTAAGCTCCAATAGTCACCAACATTAAAAACGAAGGGATCAGCTTTTGTGAAGTCGATTTTTCCTTTTTCATCCAAAACGTTTTCGTCAACATGAACTTGAACAATTTCTCCAAGAAACAGATCATGGGCACCCAACGGAATTGTATCTTTTAGAAGACATTCCAGATTAACAGGACATTCTTGAATCATTGGAACATTTACTTTGTCAGCTTTTTCTTGGGTAAATTTTGTTTCAGAAAATTTGTCTACATCTTTTCCTGAGGTTACTCCACAGCAGTCTGTTTCTTGTATGTATTTGGCTGATGGTATGTTTACAACAAACTCTTTGGTGTCTTTAATTAATTGGTAAGAATAACGGGTTGGCCTGATGCTAACTCCTACAATTGGGGGTTCAGAACATACGGTTCCCGCCCACGCTATTGTGATAATGTTAGGTGCACCAGTGGAGTCCACACAGGTAACAAGAACCACAGGACATGGAAACAAAGCAGTAAAAGCACTTTTTTTAATTTTCATAAAATAGAGTATAGTTACTAAGGATATTAAGATTTTTTAACCGAAAAAGAAAGAAAAAATCTAAATCATCTCTGCCAATTTTTGATGCAGAAAATTGAATTTACCTTTTATATCTGGGAGTTACATTGTTTGTTAGGCAAATTTTTGCCTATGGGGAAGTCGAATTGCCAACAGATGCAAAAAAAACAATTAAAGACGCAGATTTCGTGTTTGAAAACACGCCCGTTAAGATAGTGGCAAACAGGAACAACAAGGCAATTGAGCTTCCAGGTATGACTGTTGGTCCCTTTACTGAAGGAAAAGAATACGAAGTCAAGTTTTGGGTAGCAGAAGAACTAAACAAAGCAGGAATTGCTCGAATCCGAATGGATGAACCCATTGATTCAAAAGCTCTTAACAAGATTCACTGGAAAGAAAGGATGCAAACTTCCCAAAAAGTTATGTCATTGCCTGAAAACTTTTATCCAAAACTGCGACGTTTTCTTGAAGATTTAAGTAAACATGCAATCAAGAAACTAGAAAAAAGAAACGAATATGAAAAAGCAAACAACCTCGCTGAAGACATAACAAGAATGAGACTCAAAAAAATTGTTTCGTTAGCCTCGTCTGGAAGAATCGACCAGACAGGCCCTATACTTCGGAATTTAACAAAAGAAGAAAAGTTTGTGTATACCTGTTTACACAAGGTTCTAAAAGACTGGAAAGAAGAAATCCTAAGACCACAAGGAAACAACAAACATGACTGAAGAAACCATAACAATAGACCCAGAAGCTTTGTTTTTGGATTTCTTTAAGATTGACAAATACCGTGAACGCATCTCCAGCATGGCAGTTTCTGGAAACAAATCATTTGTAGTAGAATTTGACGAACTCTTAGCTTCTGAACCAAAACTAGCCCAACTATTGATGGACAAACCTGACAACTATTTCGAATACGCCAATCGAGCAGCTAAAGCTCAGTTGCAAATTGAAGAACCCGAATACGCCGAAGAAATAAAAAAACTCACGGTAAGGTTTCACGGACTTCCCGAAGCTACACCGTTACGTGTTCTAGGCTCCAAACACATCGGAAAACTGGTAATGCTAGAAGGCATCGTTGTCCGTGCCAGCCCAGCCCGACCCATTGTAATGGAAGCAGCCTTCAGATGCAAATGGTGTGGAGCAATGTCAGTGATAAGCCAGTCAGGACCCTTTTTGACTGCCCCTTCAGCGTGTAGTGCACCTGAATGTAGAAGAAAAAGCTCCTTTGAGTTTGTTCAAGAAGAATCCACATTTATTGACTCTCAAGACGTTCGCATTCAAGAGCGCCCAGAGGATTTGCCTCCAGGTCAGCTTCCAAGATGGTTGGACATTAAACTTTTAGAACGCGACCTTGTTGACGCAGCCCGTCCAGGAGACCACGTTTCTGTTGTGGGGGTTACCCGTGCTCATGCATCAAGGCTTCCAAAAGTAGGGCAGTTAAGGTCATTCACTTTGCATCTGGACACAAATCACATAGACGTTGAAAGTAAAGAACCTGAAAAACTTCTAATTAGTCCAGAAGAAGAAGAAAAGATCCTAGAACTATCCAAAGACCCAGAAGTCCATAACAAAATTTTGCATTCTTTAGCGCCTTCAATTTACGGTAACGAGCACCTCAAAGAAGCAGTCATGTATCTGCTCTTTGGAGGAACAGCCAAACATTTCCCAGACATCACCATCCGTGGGGACATGAATGTTCTAATCGTAGGTGACCCGGGTACCGCCAAATCTCAGCTTTTGCAGTACACATCAAAGATTGCCCCTCGTGGTTTGTATACTTCAGGTCGTGGAACTACTGCAGCAGGTTTGACAGCCGCAGTTTTGCGAGACAAAACAGGAGGAATGACCCTAGAAGCCGGAGCCCTTGTTTTGGCAGATAAAGGTGTGGCAGCTATCGACGAGATGGACAAAATGCGCACAGAAGACCGCGTTGCCATCCACGAAGTCATGGAACAGCACACAGTTTCAGTAGCGAAGGGGGGTATTGTTGCAACTTTGAACGCACGAACCTCAGTTTTAGCAGCTGCAAACCCCACCTTGGGTCGATATGACCCTTACAGGACAGTAAGTGAGAACATTTCCTTGCCCGTTACTATCCTTTCACGTTTTGACCTTATTTTTGTTCTACGAGACGTGCCAGAAGAAGTAAAAGACGCCCTTACAACAGAGCACATACTTGATTTGCACAGACGAGGAACAATTCCCGCTGAAGCACCCATTGATTCTGATTTGTTCCGAAAGTATGTTAGTTACTCAAAAAATATTCATCCAATCCTCTCGCAGGAGGCTTTGGATTGTTTGAAGGATTTCTATTTGCGTATGCGTTCCGCCAGCGAAACAGAAGGAACACCAGTAGCCATTACTGCAAGGCAGTTGGAATCATTGGTTCGTGTTGCAGAAGCAAGAGCACGAATAGCTCTTAGAGACACAGTTACATTAGAAGATGCGGAGCGTGCAATTGAAATCATGAAGATTTCCCTTGAACAGGTTGGAATTGACATTTCTTCACAAAAGTTTGACATTGACATAATAATGACGGGAAAACCCAAGAGCCTGCGTGACAAACTCTCAATAATTCTAGGTTTGATCACGACAATGGAGAAGGAAACCGGAATGGTTGACAAAGAACGCCTTCTAGAGCGCTTGCAAACAGAATATGATGTTTTAGGGGGAGAAGCCGACCGTATGATTAAACAGATGCTAAAAGAAGGAACTTTATTTGAGCCCAAGAACGGTTTCTTGAAGAAGACTTAAACTAAGGTCAGCAACGTTGAAAATCGAAGAACTGCCCCTTCATGATCCTGCTAAACAGGTTTTAACCCAATTAGGTCTTACTGAGCTGTATCCTCCCCAAGAAGAAGCAGTCCACGCAGGTGTCTTAAATGGAAAAAATCTAGTGTTAGCAAGCCCTACTGCTTCAGGCAAAACCTTAGTTGCTGAATTATGCGCCCTAAAACACATTTTGGAAAACGATGGAAAAGTTCTGTATTTGTCTCCTTTGCGGGCGTTAGCTAGTGAAAAATATGAAGAATTCCAAAAATACACGAGCATACGAAAAACAAACGGACGAAAAATAAGCATAGGAATCAGCACAGGAGACTTTGATGGCAGTGACCCATGGATGGGAAAAAATGACGTCATAATAACTACAAACGAGAAGGCAGATTCCTTGCTTCGGCATCGAACAAAATGGGTAAATGACATCAGCCTTGTGGTTGCAGACGAGGTGCATCTTCTTAACGACGCTCACCGTGGACCAACTCTTGAGGTGGTATTGGCGCGTTTGATGCAAATAAATCCTGATGTTCAGTTGCTGGTTTTGAGTGCAACAATAAAAAATGTTGGAGAACTAGCAGACTGGCTCAAAGCTATTTCAGTTACCACAGAGTGGCGTCCCGTGACCCTGCGAGAAGGAGTGATAATCAATGATGAGATTCACTTCAAAGACGGTGGAGCACAAAAAATAGAAAATTGCACCAAAAATTCCACGTTAAACATGGTAGTTTACACAGTGAAATCAGGAAACCAAGCCTTAGCCTTTGCTGGAACCCGCAGAAATTCTATAAGTTTAGCAAAAAAAATTTCAAAAAAAATTAAGCCGTATTTATCTAAGCCTTTAAAACGTTCGTTGAATCAGTTGGCTGAACAGATTTTAGCAACTGGAGAGAGAACAAGACTTGGAGAACAATTAGCAGAAGTTGTCCGAAATGGCACAGCGTTTCATCATGCGGGATTAAGTGGTGGGCATCGAAGAATAATTGAAAAATCCTTTAAGGAAGGAAAAATCAAAGTTTTAACAGCAACTCCAACTTTGGCCATTGGAATGAACCTCCCAGCACGGGTAGTTATAATCAACGAATACAGACGTTATGAGCCCGGCTATGGGTATTATCCCATTCCAGTTCTTGAGTATAAGCAGATGGCAGGACGTGCTGGACGACCCCGATACGACAAGTTTGGAGATTCCATACTGGTGGCAAAAACTGAAGACGAACGAGACTACTTGATGGAAAATTACATTCTAGCTGAAACAGAAAAAATCTGGTCCAAACTAGCGGTAGAAAAGATATTGCGGTCTCACGTTTTGGCTACGATTGCTTCTGATTTTGCTCACAGTGAACAAGGAATCTACGAGTTTTTTGGGAAAACTTTCTACGCGCATCAGTATGATGCACGGGCAATTAAAGCGGTTATTCAGAAAAGTTTGGGGTTTTTGTTTACAGAAAAAATGATTGAACTAGACAAAAACAACATTCTAGCTACACCCTTTGGACGAAGAGTCTCTGAGCTCTATATTGACCCGTTAACTGGTGTTACAATTAGGGATGCTTTAACAAACCGTGCAGACCCCGTAACTGATGTTAGTTTTTTGCACATGGTTTCCCGAACTCTCGACATGTACCCGAAAATGCGGCCCTACAACAACGAGATGGATAAGTTGCAGTTCTTTATTGAAGACCACCAAAGCGAGTTCATGTTTGATTTGCCGGACCCGTGGATTGACCGGATTGGATTTGAGGAGTTTTTAGGTGAGGCAAAGATGGCACTGGTTCTTAATTCGTGGATGAATGAAACCACGGAAGACCAAATGATAGAACAATTCAGGGTCCAACCCGGAGACCTCTACAGGCTCATTTCTAATGCTAAATGGCTAGTTCACGCATCTCACGAGTTAGCGTCTTTGTTCAAACACAAAGACCTACTACAAAAACTGTCCAGATTGACCGTAAGAATTGAAAAAGGAGTTAAACCCGAACTGCTTTCCTTGGTTTCCCTGCAAGGCATTGGACGAGCCCGCGCTCGAGTATTATTTAATTCAGGAATCAAAACAATCGACGATGTTAAAATAGCACCAATATCAAAACTGGTTGGCTTGCCCTTAATTGGAGCAAAAGTTGCCCAAAAACTAAAAAAACAAGTAGGAAGCTCCTTGGAAATCCACGAAATGCAGAACCTAAATTCTAAAAAAGCAAAAAAACAACAGTCATTAACTGACTTTTAGTCAAGTAAACCTCGGGCTTTGCGTTCATGTATTGTTTTTTTGATAACATTTTCAATTTGTTGTAGAACTGTTCCCAAGTAGTTCCGTGGATCCATTACTTTTTCTAGCTCTTCGGAGGTTAACAACTCTTTGATTGTACTGTTTTCTGACAAAACGTCTTTGAATTCCCGCTTTTCGTTGTGGCTTTTTACAGCAAGTTGTCGAACGAGTTCGTGAGCTTTTTGGCGCCCTAGACCTTTCTTTGCCAGTGTTAACATTACTGATTCGGACATCATTCTACCTTGGGTTATGTTCATGTTTTGGCGCATTCGTTTTTCATCAATTTGCAACCCCTTCAACACGCGTATCATCAAAATCAGCATGTAATCGATTAAGATGCATTCTTCAGGAATAACAAACCGTTCACAAGAAGACTGGGTCAAGTCCCGTTCATGCCATGTTCTAACGTTTTCTAAGGCAGGAGAAACAAGGCTTCTTAGGACTTTTGCCAAACCACAGATTCTCTCAGAAATCATAGGGTTGCGTTTGTGGGGCATAGTTGAGCTGCCTACTTGCTTTTTTTGCTCAAAGGCTTCAAAAACTTCTGCAATTTCTGGCCTTTGCAGTTGTCGTATCTCGTTTGCTATATTGTCCAAACTACAGGCAAGAATAGCCAATGTGCAAGTTAGTTCGGCATAGCGATCCCGTTGAACAATCTGGGTGGAAATGTCTGCAGCCTCAATTCCCAGCCGTTTCATAACTAGTTCTTGAATCTGTAGAGCTTTGGGTCCTAATCCGGCTTGGGTTCCTACTGCGCCACTGATTTTTCCTGCCAATAACCTTTTTTTGCAATCTTGAAGACGTGCAATGTCTCGGGCAATTTCTCTCGTCCAAACGCATGCCTTAAAACCAAAAGTAGTAGGCAAAGCATGCTGTCCATGGCTTCTGCCCATCATCATGCTTTTTTTGTGTTTTTCTGCCCGTTCTAATAACACTAATTCTAGCGCGTTTAGGCGGTTTTCGATAACTTTTACTGCTTCTTTAAGTTGTAAAGCAGTGGCTGTGTCAAGCATGTCAGAGCTTGTTGCTCCCAAGTGAACGTATTGTCCGCTTGAGCCGCACTGTTCAGATAGGGCTCGAACTAGGGCCATTACGTCGTGGCGGATTTCGGCTTCAATTGCTTTTACGCGTTTAAGTTTGACATATTTTGTGGAGGCTTTTTTAACAATTGTTTTAGCATCTCTTTCGGGAATGTTTCCTACTTGGCTGTGAGCCCATGCTAGGGCGCCTTCTACTTGTAGCATTTTTTGGAGCCGGTTTTCTTCGTCAAAGATTTTTCTCATTTCAGGAGAACCATAACGGCCGGTGTCTATGGGAATTATGGGCAAATTAATTTCCTCCGTAAACGTAACATTAATGATTGAACTAACCTTTTACTAGTTTCGCCTAATAAGAATGTGTTAGAAGGGAAATAAATTGGGGGCAATTGTTGGAGTAGTAAATAAAAACCGAGAAAATGCCGCAAACACTGTAGTTGAAATGATGCATGAGTTAACCCATCGTGGAAATGGAGGATATGGAATTGGAGCATACAATTCAATAAAAACAGCCGTCACCTTTGAAGAAATAAAAAAAAATAACTGCAGCTCTGAAGTTGTTTTGGGACACAACCTTTCTTGCATAATGCCTAGAGATAAACCCCAACCAATTCAGGGAGATGGTTTTTCCATTGTTTTTGAGGGTCGATTGTTTCCTGCACCAACAATTCCCGGAGAGCATGAAGCAGAAAAAATTGCTAAAAAACTTGGATCTAAGCCTTTAAGAAATGCTGAAAAAATATTTGAAAAATGGGGATCATACGTTTTTGCCATTGCAGAAAAAAATCTAATTGTTGCAGGTAGAGACGTTTTTGGCACGGTTCCTTTGTATTTTGGAGAAAATGAAACAGTTTGTGCTGTTGCATCTGAGCGCAAAGCTTTATGGAAAATTGGAATCAAAGATGCCCAGTCATTTCCACCTGGAAAACTTGCAGTTATCAACAAACAAGGATTTGATTTCCATAAAATAAGCGAGTTGCATGTTCCGCCGAAAGAAAATATTGACATGGAAACTGCATCTCGTGCTTTGCATTTGCTTTTGATGGAAACGAACAGAAAACAGTTTTGTGACCTTGAATCTGTTGCAGTAGCTTTTTCTGGAGGGGTAGACAGCAGTGTTGTCGCAGCGTTAGCAAGGGATATCGGTTTAGATGTTCAGTTGATTTCTGTTGGGTTAGAAAATCAGCCAGAAGTGATGTTTACCAAACAAGCAGCAAAAGCCCTTGGTTTGCCTTTACACCTTCAAACGTACAGTGTTAAAGAACTTGAAGAAACTTTACCCAAGGTTTTGTGGTTAACTGAAGAAGTAAACCCAGTTAGCGCATGCATTGGGGTTCCCTTTTATTGGTTGGCTGAAACTGCAGCTAAACTTGAACAGCCCGTTCTGTTGGCAGGACAAGGAGCAGATGAAATTTTTGGTGGATACCAGCGCTACCTTACTGAATACAAAAATTCAGGAGAAAAAGCAGTAGAGGAAAAACTGTTGTATGACGT
>Ga0272443_10004698_pt1 | contig 14637 bp, 14 predicted proteins | sample SSMAcet12_FD_193581 | JGI IMG/M metagenome (GOLD analysis project Ga0272443, IMG submission 193581) | Marine sediment archaeal communities from Little Sippewissett salt marsh, Falmouth, MA, United States - SSM-Acet-12 | ecosystem: Environmental > Aquatic > Marine > Wetlands > Sediment ...
TAACCTGGATAGCACCTGCTATATCACCCCCGGCCAGACCATTTTGATCCCGGCCCCCGGCCAGGAACTGCCAACGGTCACACCGCTGCCGACCGATATCGCTCCCGGCACCAAGATTGAATATATCGTTCGGGCCGGTGACAATCTTTATGTCCTGGCTGAAAGGTATAACAGTACGGTAGACCGGATTTTCGATGAAACTAACAAATACCGCAATGCCAACGATCTGGATCCGATGGAGGACGAGGGTGACCTCTATGTCGGCGATGTCGTGATCATCCCGGTAAATATCGTCACCCCGGTGCCCACTTCAACCAGTACATCCACGGCTACGGCTACACCGACGCCGTAATAAAGGACCGCATCGCCCTGAACTTTGCAGAAGTACTAAATTACATATCAACATTTTCGACGATCTTCCTGGGAATTGTTATTGAAGCCCTCCCATACCTGATGCTGGGCACACTATCCTCGGGGATCGTCGAAGTATTTATTGACCGAGAGGCTTTTTTCTCAAGATTGCCAAAGAACAAGCTCTTGGGCGTGACGCTTGGCGCACTGCTGGGATTGATTTTCCCCGTTTGTGAATGTGGCGTCGTCCCGTTAACCCGGCGTCTCTATAATAAGGGCCTTCCCCCAGCGATTGGGATTGCCTTCCTGATGGCCGCCCCAATCGTCAATCCAATTGTCATTCTTAGCACCTTTTCTGCTTTTGGCTTCGGGCCCATCTTTTGGGGGCGGATTGGACTCAGCCTGCTTATCGCCATCCTCACGGGCCTGATCTTTGCAGGGCAACCCACAACTGAAGTGCTCCAATCCCAGGTGGATATCCCCACCTGCAATCTCCATAGTCATGGGCACAAAGTGAAGCTAACCTTCACCCAAAAGGTCATTCAAATCGCCAGAATCACCGTTGACGAACTCTTTGAAATGGGACAATATCTCATTTTAGGCAGCCTATTGGCCGCCCTGATGCAAACCCTGGTGCCCCAAAGCGCCTTGTTAGCACTTGGCACCAATCCCTTTGCCTCAATTATGATCATGCTCCTTTTGGCCTTTATCCTCTCGATTTGTTCCACGGTGGATGCCTTTATTGCCTTGTCGTTTGCAGCCAGTTTTTCAACCGGCTCAATCCTGGCCTTTCTGGTTTATGGTCCCATGGTGGACATCAAATCTATTTTTATGTTCACCAGAGTATTTAAAAAGAAGACGGTTGCCTATCTAGTGATCATCCCCTTCCTGATGGTCTTACTGATCACCTTGTTCATAAATTATCAGGTGAATATCTAAAAGACGGTGAATTGTGAAACTTCGAACTTTTCGTTCGTTCCAGGCCTTCTTTATGGCTGCTTTGGGTTTCTTCCTTTTGGAGAAATTCTGGGCCGGTAAACTGACTTTCTATATCAATCAACGCTATGTTTGGCTGGTCCTTCTGGCCGGATTTGGGCTGATGGGTTTAGCATTGGCGACTTTTAACCATCTCCCACCCGTCTGGGTTAAGAATGAGGGGTTATTGGAACCAAAAATGGCCCCCAGGAACAGTCAAATCCAGCTAATCATCTTCCTGATCGTGCTCATATTTGGTATGCTTATTCCCGTAACGTCCCTGGGAGCCGATGCCGCTGAAGCCCGGGGCGTTAGTTCCGCCATCCCCCTCACAACCGGCGGAACGATCCCGGAGACATTAACCATTGATCCCTCATCTCGCACTGTACTGGAATGGCTTTGGGCCTTCAAACAAGCGGAGGACCCCACAAGCCTGGTCGGTCAATCAGTGGATGTCGATGGATTTATGTTCATCGATGCTCAATTACCGGATGGATACTATATGGTTGGCCGATTCATCATCACCTGCTGCGTGGCTGACGCCACTGCAATCGGTATTGCCCTGCTGCCGAATGGTGAAATGGATGTACCCGATGGATGGGTCAACGTTCAAGGCACAATGAATCTCACAACCATCAATGGAACCGAAGCCCTCTTGATTGACGCGGAACAGATCATCCCAATAGATGTGCCTGATCAACCCTATCTTTACCCCTAACTTATGAAGAAGTTTGACCGAATTGTTCTCATTGTCCTTGCTCTCCTGCTTGGCCTGATATTGCTCATCCTCACATTGGGCGATCGGGTCGGCGTGCAGGTCAGCGCTGTCATCCCCGCGGAAGGCGAGTCAATCGGCGTCTACGGCCCTTTCGGTCTCCAATTCCAGCAAACTATGGACCATGCCTCGGTAGAAACCCATTTTTCCACCATCCCAGCCATTCCCGGGAATCTCAATTGGGATGGAGATACCCTTTGGTTCTACCCGGAAACCCCCTTTGACCCCACCCAGAAAGTTACGATAGTGCTCGCTGCCGGCGCAGAATCAGCCAATGGTCGTCAACTGATTGATACCCAACAATGGACTTACCCCGTTCGTTCGCCCGACATGCTCTACCTCGTATTAAGTGAGAATGGCGGTGATCTCTGGCATTGGGTTAATGGTTCTCAGTCTTCACTGCCGGTGACGGATACCGGCGGGGCCGTTATTGACTTTGCACCTAACCGAACCGGCGAGGCCATCGTCTACGCCGCGGTAAATAATGAGGGAGGCAGCGACCTCTGGACCACCGACCGGGAAGGCCAATCCCACAACCTGATTGTCAACTGCAGTTCGGATTACTGCAGCCAGCCGGCATGGTCAACAGACAGCACATTGATCGCTTATGCCCGACAGGAACGTGACAATGTCACGGGGCTTCTCCAAGCCCCTCAAATCTGGCTCTATGATCATCAGGCGCTGGAAACCAGGCGTCTATATACGGATCAGGACATTCAGGGAGAACTGCCATCCTTCTCACCGGATGGCGAGCGGCTTGCTTTTTATCATCTTGATCAGAGTGCCATTCAGGTCTTGGACCTGGTCACGGGGCAGGAAACCCTCATCCCCACCAGCGTGGAGGAAATGGGCGATTGGTCGGCCGATGGAAGCCAGTTAATGTTTACCGACCTGGTCCCTTCCGCTTTGGAGCCTGAAGCCGCCATTTTCATCGCTGACCTGGAAGATCACAGCGTGCAGCGTGCCCTGGAAGAGGATTCCAAGGGCACCATTTTCAGCCAACCCCGGATCAAACCAGATGGCGAATGGATCGCCGTCAGTCTGCGCCCGGTGAATTCCACCGGCAATAAAGCGCTCTGGGCGCTCAAACTCGACGGCAGCCAAATCACCCTGATCGCCAATGAGCCTGCCGAAACGTACGTCGGCTACCATTGGAATCCTTCCGGTTATCAATTGGTCTATCAAAGCGTGGATACCAACAGCCCCAGTTTCCAATCAGAAATCTGGCTCTGGCATTGGGGCAAAACAGAGAACGAGCGCATTATTGAGAATGGTGTCCGCCCGGTATGGCTGCCTTGAATCAGAGATCAACTCGTGAGTTTTTGAGAGGATTCTCCCCCTAAAATCATTTCATCTTGCACACTATCCAAGAGGAAACAGCGAGATGAAAAACCTTCAATGTCCAAAATGCCGGTCAACTGAGATCCTTCGCCTGCCGGGAGAATTCCGACCCCCGACGATGTTCAGTGGCGCGAAACCACCCTCCAGTTTTAAATCCATCCACACCACAAAATATTGCTGTGCAACCTGTGGTTATATGGAAGAATGGGTCAATGACCCAAAGGATTTACAGGACCTGCTTAAAAAGTATGGGTTCTAATTTATCTGTTTTTGGTCGGTTTCAGCTTGACCCAATGTTCACCCGCGGGGTCCTTTGGCCAATAATATAGCCGCTGGATCTCCGGCTGGTAATCATAGGTGCCATCTGATATGGCAATCCGGATCCCCTTACCGTAATGGTAGTCCGGTACGAAAATCTCCGTCGGCGCATTCACTTCCGGATCGCCCCGGAAACTGAAGCTGAAGTTACCATTCCCCATATCAAAGGAAAATTCCAGCGGTTCACCCGCCGTCGCCACCGGATAAGGCCGGATGAAAGCCCCCGGCGCTCTGCCACCGGAATTGATATCCATTGGGTTGGTCTGCTGGTCCCGGCTGAAGATCGAAAGATCTTCCTCATTCCATTTGTCGCCGTGGGCATTGTTGTTATCGGGTGTGTAATTCCAGAGTGTGGCGTGCAGGAGATTGGCTTCCAGGGCCTGGAAGGACCGATCCAGCGCCTGCTCCTGTTTGTGAAAATTCCCGGTCTCATAGGCTTTTTTGCCATGCATATCATAGGGAATACCAAACTCACCGATCAGGGTGGGAATGTCGCCCAGTTTCCGCTTCGTGCGATCTTTGATCTCACCAAGCACACTGCGAAACATCCTTTTCACACGCCCTTTACCGAGGATAACCCGCTCCGTGATCAGGTCAACCCCTGCAAAGGCATGGTACTGTTTGGTGATCAAAGTCAGGTCATCATACCAGTGGGAAGAATCGACAATCCCGTCAATGTCTTCCGTAGTCCATTCAGGCATGGTCTTATGCGGCACGCTTTCAATGAAGATCAGTTTGCCGGGGTCTGCCTGACGGATTTCTTTGCCAAAGCGGTTGATGAAGGGCTTCAGGAAGTCATTGTTGAACTCAACAGGCTGCCCTTTATAACGAGCGAAATAATCAGGGTGCAGTAATTGCGGCTGCCCCTGCCCATCATAATCCCAAACGCCGTTCTCTCGCCATACGCCAACCCGATCCCCTTGCCAGGCTCGCACGCCTTCGGGATTCAGCAGGCGGGTACCGGTTTTCTTGATGCCCAGGCCTTTAATATTGAAGTTATCCACCTCGGTGGGAATCCCATCGCCCAAAAGCATGCTTTGGAAAGGTGTTGGAGATTCGCCCATCAGGTTTTCAGTCACATGAGCGCTGAGGTCCTCCATCCCAATCCAGCCATCCGAAGGCTCATTGAGAGAATCGTAGCCAATCACCTGCGGCATCCCCTTCAGGCGTTTGGCCACCTCTTTGACTGCGGCAATGTAATGGGACTGGAGAAAATCCTGTGCCGGAACGCCGTCAATCAAGGTCTTCGGGGCATAGACATTCCCCGCAAAGAACAACATGAACATTGTGGCCGAAGCCAGTTTGTAGCCATTGGTGAACCAAATCATGCGGGGGTATTTGTCGCCGGCCATAGCGTGCACAATGGCAGCCCCGGATTCTTGTAAGGTCTCAAGATTGAAGCCCACGGATTCCAGCGTCCATCCAGGGGCGCCATCCCCACCGGAAAAGCGTGACCAGACATCCTGATGCGGGTCAATAAAAACCTTCAGGCCATGTTCACCGGCTTTATCAACTATTTCAGCCAGATAATCGAGGTAGGCCTTATCATATTTTCCCGGACCGGCATGCTCAATGGCTTCCCAGGTGGTCAGGAGGCGCAGGGTGGTCAAACCCCATTTGCGCAGCCGCTGAAAATGCTCGTCCGCTTCCGCCAGGGGAAAAGGACGGCCCGCAAAGCTCACCTCACGGTGATCAAAAAAGCCTTCCCGCAGATGAGTAGCGCCATCCGGTTCCACCGGCACTTTGGTCGCACCGCTGAGGTTCACCCCGCGTAAAAGCATACGCCTGCCGGCCGAATCGATAAACCAATGACCTTTGGTCTGCATTGTTCTCTCCTGTTGATTCTAAAAAACGTTAAGCGGCCCGCTTAACTAATAATTGGCGTCTATTATAAGTGATCTCAACTGCGAACCGGGTTAGTGGGTTCCGTTGTTTAATTCCCGCAAATATAAAATCAACGTCGAAAGCGCCTGATCCACCTCGGAAAGGATTTCTAGATCAAATCCGCGCTGCAGCTCGGGCAGGGTTTCCTGCCAGGTCTCCAGCAAATCCAAGAGGGGCTGGCTGTCTGAAATAATAGCCTCGGGCACTGGTACCTTCAGGGAGGGCTTGGGGGTCGGGATAGGTTGAATCCCAACCAGATCATGAGCAGATAGCGCCCGATGCGCAAATTCCGCCGTATCCGGATCGCCCGCCAGATGCAACAATGCTTGCCGAGACTCCGGTGAAAGGTATTCCATTTCAGCCAGACACTGCGCTACGGCCCGCCGTACATGCAGATTGAGGTCATCCGCCAGGTCAACCAGATCCGGCATGGCATCCTGCCCCAGCAGGTGAGTCAGGGTAATCACGGCCTGGGGGCGGACAAAGGGGTTGGGGTCGTTATAGGCAATATTGCGTACCTCATCAATCGAGACCATATCGCCCCACTTGGAAACAGCCGCCAGAGCTGTCTCACGGACGGTGATAGCACTATCACGCAGCAGCGGTCGCACCAGCGGCAGGGCAGCCTCGTAATCAGCCTGCATCATCATCTCGATCAGGTTCCGCCGCAGCCGGTTGCTTGGGTCACTGAGCAGCGGTGAGAGGATTGAAGCCGCTTCTTCGGCATTCATCTCCACCAGGGCTTCCACTGCCACGCCGCGCAATCCCACTTCCTTCTCGGCAATCTCCACCAGAACCGGGATAGCTTCTTTCATGTCCAGGCGAGCCAGCACCTCGATATAGAGTTTAGGCAGCTTGAGGTCCTGTTCTTCATTGGTCGCCATGAAGTCCTTCAAAGCCTGAAAAACATCCGGGCTGCATTCCTGATAGCACAACCACCCACATGCGCGGGTGGCTGCCAAATGGATCAGATATTCCTCCGAGTGCAGAAATTCAATCAGACGGGGCTGAATCCGGTCCGGATCAATCCGGGCCATGGCCAGGATGGCCGCCTGCACCACAATCGGCTGCTGGTCATCCAGGCAGGCTTCGATTTGCTCCAGCGCCTGGCTGGCCTGAAGCAGGCCCAGCGAGTTCACTGCGGCGGCACAGACGTAATTATTGGGATCATCAATAGCTGCGAGCAAGCACGAAACAACCTCAGGCGCAGGGAGTTCCACAGAACGCCCCAATGCCTCGGCTGAAGCAGAGCGAACAAAACCATTCGGATCGTCCAATAAGGACATCAGAACGTCAGGCCTTGATTTCAATTCCCCCAACCGTTTGGCTGCATAGGATCTGTCACGGGGATTTCTTGACTGAATCAGTTTTAAGCAGCGATCGATTTCTTCTTGTTTATTCTTATTTCTTTTTAATTGATCTACCATTGTCCTATAAGTTTACTACATTTAAACAAGAAATTTTTAAGGTTACAGGATGGGATTCTTCGCCGGAACGCCCACCCGGCGGGGATAATCTTCCGGAGTTCGGGCCACTTTATTCACCACAACAATAAATCGCTCCTCAACCACAGCGGGCAGCTCCACCCTAATCAACTTGTGCAGCTTGCCGCCCAAAAGTTGAATAGCCTTCTCAGCAGTTTGGGTTTCGGCGGGTGCGCTCTCGCCTTTCATCGCCATCGCAATCCCATTGCGGTGGACCAGAGGCAGCAAATATTCCATTAAAATCGGCATCCGCGCCACAGCCCGGGCGACCGCCAGGTCATAGGCCTGGCGATGGTCGGGGCTTTGACCAACAGTTTCCGCCCGTTCCGCAAGAACAGTCACCTGTTGCAATTGAAGTTTTTCCACCATGTGTCGGCAGAAATCCGCTTTCTTGTGAACTGATTCGACCAGTGTGACCTGCGAGGCCGGCCAGATCAGCTTCAGGACCAAGCCCGGAAAACCCGCACCGGTGCCAATGTCGATGATCCGGGCAGGCGGCCCCTGACGTTCCCAGGCCAGCAGCACTGTGAGTGAATCCAGGAAATGTTTTGTGCGAATGCCCTCCACATCCCTGATGGCCGTCAGGTTCATCTTCTCGTTCCATTCCAACAGCTCGTTCTCATAAATTTGCAGCTTGGTAAGCTGGTCCTGAGAAAGTTTCAGGCCAACCAGAGACAGCGCGGCATTTTCCAAAGCGTTCATACCGATCTTTCGATTACGTGTTCAGAAGTTGGGTTAATTATAGCCAAGTTTAATTGGAATAGACTCAGTGGACTTGCAACTAACAAAATAAACTACTGAATTAAACAAAAAGGAGGTATTAGAAAATGTTTCTGATACTTGTTTCTAACCCCTTTCTCGTTCCTTCCCCTGATTCAGGGGAAGGATGCCTGCAAACAAAGTGCAGCAGGCAAGAAGGGGTGTTCCTTGATTCTAAAAACAGGGTCCTTCTTTCCTTAATAAGCTCTTTTTGCCCAAGGAATGCGATAATTACCTTAATCTTTTAGTTCATTTCATTTTTATGCAATTTCATTGGGAATAGACTCAGTGGACTTGCAACGGATGACTGAAAAAAGTAAAATAAGACCCATGCCCTGGCCAGCCACTCATGTCCTGGTTGCTGAAACAGCTTACCCGCTTTATTTCAAACACCTTGACCACCAATCCTTTATCATCGGAACCTGCTACCCGGATATCCGCTACCCCGCTCAAATTGATCGGGATCTGACCCATATCCATAACGTTTCCATTGAAGAAATGCAGACCCGAACCGGATTCAGAGCCGGGCTGCTTTTCCATACCTATGTCGATGATTTCTGGAATGACTATATCACCCCCCATAAGCGAGAACTTTATAACATCGTCCCCAAACACCGGCCGACTTTCCATACCTTGAAAATTCTGCAGGACCGCTATCTCTATGACCAATTGGACACCTGGTCACAAATTGTCGCCGATTTGGAGATCATCCTGCCCGAAGAATTGACTTTCGGTGCGAGCGAACAGGCAGTCCGAGACTGGCATACCATGCTTGAGGGCTACCTGATCAAACCGCCCCAAAAATCTGACCTGGAGATGCTCTCCCTGACCCTTCCCCCGGATATGGTCGAAGACATTCACGAATTCTATACCAGCTTCCAGGGCGTTCCCTTTTTGGATAATCTCCTGGTGCAGTTCTACCCCGAAATCAAAGCCCATCTGGAGAGCGTTTCAGTTTCCGCCATCAACCTTTCCTAACGGATAACAGCTATCAACTTTCCCCCGGAGGAGCCTGACAATTCGTCAGGCACTTTTTTTTGTCGCGCTAACTGGATTCCTCCGGCGCTAAACACTCCTGCTGCGGCTTCCCCGCGAACTGCGACACGAGAGTCCCGGCCAGCATCAGCCCGCAGCCCAGCAACCCCCGCAAGTTCAGCATCTCCTGCAGCACCAACCACCCGCCCAGGGCGGCGAAGGCCCCTTCCAGGCTGAGGATAATGGCGGCATGGGTGGGGTCTGCGGTGCGTTGGGCGACAATCTGCAGGGTATAGGCCAGCCCAACCGACAAAAACGCGCCAAACAAAATCGGCCCGATCCCCGCGGTGATGTCCGCCCAGGTCACTGTCTCAAAGAACAGCGCGATCACTCCGCTGAGCAGTCCCGTGATGGCAAACTGTATAATCGCCAACCGAACCGGCCCCACCTGGTCGGCATAGCGGTCAATCAGGTGAACATGCCCGGCCCAAATGAAGGCCCCTGCCAGCACAATCAGGTCATAGGGCGAGATGGAAAATCCGCTCGTCACGGAGAGAAGATACAGGCCAACCACCGCCAGCAGCGCACCGATCCAGTGCGCCAGATGAGTACGGCGGCCCCAGGTGAGCGCCAACAGCGGAACCAGAACGACGTACAGTCCGGTGATGAATCCGGCTTTGCCGGCCGTTGTCCCCAGGAGACCCACCTGCTGCAAGGTCGCACCCGCGAACAACACCAATCCGGTTGCCAGCATCGGCAAGGCCAGCTTGCGCAGGGGCAGGGCAGGTCGATCAATGCCCTTCCTGCGCTGCCAGAACAATAAAGGCACCAAAGCCAGTGCTCCCAGGCTGAACCGGATGGCGTTAAAAGTGAACGGCCCCATGTAGAGATTGCCCAGCCGCTGTGCGACAAAGGCAAAACCCCAGATGGCAGCCGTCAAAAGTAACAATAAGTCCGCTGTCAAAGCAAAAATTATCCCTTCATAAAACCAACTCTGTCAGTTGGTGCAACCCGCGCCCTAAACTTTTAGGGCGTGATGCCCAGATATTCCAACTCGTCCTCGGCTACCCACCAACCCGGGTGCCATTCCAGCGCCGTTTGGTAAGCCTTGATGGCACCGTCGGTATCTCCTATCATATATTTCGCCCGTCCCAGCCAGACCCAGGATTCCTCAATGGCAGGCTCGGAAGAGTCGTCAATCGTTTTATTCGCCAGGTCAATCACGTCCTGATAGCGACCCGTCCAGTAATAGGCAAAATATGGGCCGGTTTGATACCAGAGCATCCGCCAGGGGCGTGGGCTGAGGTCAGGATAAAAGGTAAAGGCCTGATCATAGGCCTGAGCTGCGCCGTAATAATCGGCCAGATACATCAGACTGGTGCCGTAGTTATACCAGGCGAAGAACAACTGCCTGTCGTCCTCAAGCGTGTAAATCTCGTTGAGGGCTTTATCGGCGGCATGCTGTAAATTGGTCGCCTCATCCGCATCGCTGCCGAGGATCGACAAGACTTCGCTTTCCTTGTCTTCCGGGTAAACGATGATATACAGGTAATTGAAAGCCTGCCAGTGGCGTTCCACCCGCTCATAGTAGTTAGCATAATCCTCACCGGCGAAGGGGTCCTGGAGCAGGAACCAGCCCTTCTCGTCGTTATAGGCTGTGATAACACTGTAATGCCCTACCCAGCCCTTATCCGGCACTTCTTCCTGATAGCCGCGCTCGATCACAACCGGGAAACCGGCGGCGATCAGGTGTTTCAGCAGGTCCAGGTCTCCGCCGTAACGTTCAATGGCCTTGAATTCCGTCTGAGTTTCCACATACTCCACCAGCTCATACGGCATCACGTTCAGGTCCTTCCAGTTGGGCTTGAGCTCCTTGCCCGCAATCACCTGATTGCCGTCCCAGCCCCAATAGGAAATGGCCATCGAAATCGTGGCCGGCCCGCAGTTGTTATACGTTTCAAACTCATGCCGCACACCTGTCAGCCGAACCTGATCCGGTATGGGCGTGGGGATGGGCACCTTCGTGGGCGCAACCCAGGGCGTTGCAGTCGGCAAGTTACTTTCGGCTGCCGGGGTGCTTTCCATGGCCACCGAACTTGACTCCAGGGTGGCGGTCGGCACAGGCGCGATCGCGGTCAGTGTCTGCTGGACGATCGCATCCATTTCCGCCTGCTGGGCGGGCGTGAAAGCATCCTGATCGGGCGGATTGAAGAAATAATAGATCTCACCCCGCACCATGGCAACGCGCCAGGCCAATCGGGAATGGACCGGTGGGAGGTAATACACGCCAATCATGATCCCAATGGCGCCGATGACGATCAAAATGATCCACAGAATTCGTTTTTTCTTGTTTTTGAACATAACCGGATTATATCGCTTCCCTTTTTTTATGCAAATCGGGCGTTAATCTTCCCCGAGAGATTTTTCGCAAACAGGCAGCAAAATTCACAGATTAAGGACGTAAAACGGGCCAAATTTGTTCGCCAAACAAGGCTCCTACTTCACGATATACTTAAATATCCAAGGTATTTATTTTCCCGAAGTCCTTTCAGAAGGAGAAAAATCATGGCGGATATCCTGCAAATCGTACCCCGAAAAGAGCCACCCTGGGAGATCATCGGCGGCGCGCTGACCGATTTCAACATCCAGCAGGCCGGAGATGACCAGGGTCAGAACCTCTGTTTTGTGGTGGAAACCCCCGAAGGGGAGATCGTGGGCGGCGTGATCGGTGCCACCTATTGGGACTGGCTCTATATCAACCTGATGTGGGTGCGGGAAGACCTGCGCGGGCAGGGTTACGGCCGCCGGCTGCTGGAAGCGGCCGAAGCGGAAGCCAGCCAGCGCGGGGCAAAACACGCCTATCTGGACACCTTCAGTTTCCAGGCCCCCGCTTTCTATCAATATCTGGGGTATCAGGAATTCGGCCGTCTTGAGAATTTCCCCACCGGTCACACCCGCTATTTTCTCACCAAAGAACTTTAGGCCGCACCAGTCCTCAGGTCACCCATCCAGCGCACCATCCAAAAAACGACCAGTACCAGAATGACCACCCAGATCGCAATGATGATCGCACCGACAACCCAGCTTTTGGGCTTGCCATCCGGGAAAGCCTTCTCAACCCCCTCACGAGCATCCGCAAGCACCTCTTCCGGGATCATCTTAATCGCCAGGGCGATTCCCAGCGGCACCAGGAGCAGGTCATCCAGATAGCCCAGGACAGGAATAAAATCGGGTACCAGGTCGATGGGGCTGAAGGTGTAGGCCACCACAATGGCAGCGAACACTTTCGCCATCCAGGGCGTCCGGGGGTCCTTATAAGCCAGGTAAAGCACAAAAGCCTGCTGTTTCAGCCAGCGGGCTTTTTCCTTTATCCTTTCCAAAAAAGTACTCATCAGATCAACTCAAGTCGCCCCATCAGGGCATGGAGTTGGCATAGGCCCAATCATCCCCCAAAATCAGCACCAGGTCCGGCTGGGTACGATCATTGGTGAAGTCATTGGCTATCTGAGCAGTTGGGATTCCAACATTCTCCACTATCCAGTTCAGGCCATACGGGGTAAAACCCTGCAGCGTCACCCTGGAAACAGCGGCGGGATTTCCCACCCTCACCTCCAGCACATTGAACCCCTGCTGTCGCAGCCATTCGGCTGTGGTCTCTTCCAGCCCGGCCTGATAGCTGCCATTCAGTACGGTGATGGTCGGGGCTTCCTGCCGCACACGTTCCGCAAGGTCGCCCTCAGTCACCGGGCCGACCAGGCCGCCGGTCCCAAAGACTTCATCCCGCAGCAGGCGGATCTTATCGGGAATCGGTTTGAGGATAGCGAGGCCATCGGGCGAGGTTTCAATCGTGACATATTGCGGGCCGATCACCACCATCTCGATATTCTCAAAGGGAATCTCCATCGCTTTCCAGGCGAGCTGGATGATCTGATTCAGCGACATATTGGTGCGAATGCCGGTGGAAAGGTCCTCATAAATCGCCGGGGCATTCATCGCCAGGGTAGGTAACTGGTCAAATTCCAAAATCCGGTCGCGGATCTTCAGGATCACATCCAACTGGCGGGCGGACCGGTCAAAGTCATCGCCTTCGGAATGGCGGTCACGGGCATAGGCGAGAGTATATTCGCCGTCCAAAACATAAGTACCCGGTTCGAGCACCACCGTGTTCCACTTCCCGCGCCGGTCGATGGTATAGGGTTCATTAAAAGTGATCTTGATGCCGTTGATATGATCAATGAAATCCACAAAGGCCTGAAAATCCACCTGGGCATAGAAGTCGATCGGTACGCCCAAAAATTCCTCCACCGTCCGGGTGGCGAGGGCCGGACCTCCCCCGGGCAGGTCATAAAGCTCGCCATAGCGGAAAGCCGTGTTGATCTTGTAATGGTCAAAACCGGGGATCGGCACCCACATATCGCGCGGGATGGCAATCGCTCCGGCGGTGTTGTTGAGCGGGTCCATCGTCAGCAGGATCATGGTATCGGACCGGGGCGCGCCATCATCCACCTCCGCGTCCCGAAGGTCCAGCCCCATGATCAGGATATTCACCCGGCTGGTCCCGTCCCAGGGATCCGGGTCGGGCAGATTGAACTCGGGGCCGTTGGTGGGCTGAGGAGTCGCACCGGTCTCCGAGTCCTCAGATGGGTTTGCGGCCACCGGATCTCCCGGCAGGGTGAAGGCAGTGGTGCCCGCCACCAGGCGGCCAACCAGCCCGTAAGCAAAATAGGCTCCAATCAGCGCGCCGACCAGCAGCACAATCAAAATGATCCGCGTCGGCCAATCCTTGGGGAAATTATTCTTGAATGACTTGCCAAAACCCATTTTCATTTACTCCACGCTCGTTCGCTCTTTTGTTTTGGATTCTAACTTTGCTTTCTCAGAAAAAGATTAGTACAGAATTCTGCCGGATGTCAGGCTGGGAACAAAATTATGCCCTGTCCATCCGAAAAAGTCGGCTCAGAATCAAAAGAGGGAAAGAAATACAAAAAGGAATTAATCCCCGGAAAGGATCGCCCGGGCGGTTTTCAGGATCTCCGCCAACACAGCTTCTTCGTTGAAGCCGGTCAGCAGGGCAACCGCCTGGATAATGGGGAGCTGGATCTCGCCCGGGATGGGACTGGTGGTCACAATGAAATCAACAGCATTTCTTTGGAGATAATTATCCACAGAGGTCGGCAGAAGGCCAATCACATCCACATAAACATTCAGCGGCGCAAGGACCTCCTCCACCTTTTGGGCAATTATGGAGCAACTCACAAGCCCTGAACCGCAGACGGCCAATATCGTCAGTTTCTTTTTTTCCATGACGAAGACCTTTCTTTAGTTATTTTATCTTCCTGCACAATGTCATTATAGCCTAGAGCCAGCCTTTTAGATATTCAGCCAAACTGGCGGCATCAGAGGCATCCCGAATGATCTCAAGTGCTGCCCGATCTTTCAGTAACAGAGCAAAGCGCTGCAGGGTGGGAACCTGTTCGTCGGAGTCATCAATCGCCAGCAGGAAAACGATCTCCACCATGACCTCATCCTCAGGAGAGCCCATCTCGCGAAATGCCACAGGCTGCTGGAGGACGCCGACGGCCAGCGCGCTTTGCGAGACGAATTGGGCATCCGTGTGACACAGGGCAACCGGGACAGCCGTCCGCAAGCCCGTGGGGTAGACCGCTTCCCTGGTAAGCAGGCTGTCCAGAAACCCCTGCCGGACATAACCCCGGGCGAGCAGTCGCTCCGCCAGGGCAGTTAATGCGCCTTGCCAATCCTGCGCGTCAAGCCTCA
>Ga0272443_10004699_pt1 | contig 14637 bp, 11 predicted proteins | sample SSMAcet12_FD_193581 | JGI IMG/M metagenome (GOLD analysis project Ga0272443, IMG submission 193581) | Marine sediment archaeal communities from Little Sippewissett salt marsh, Falmouth, MA, United States - SSM-Acet-12 | ecosystem: Environmental > Aquatic > Marine > Wetlands > Sediment ...
CGAAGATGTGCGAGCCGTAGTCGTCAATCTTGGGCGGGTGTATCCCAGTCTCTACGCAGTCCTCAACTGCCAGCAAGTGAAAGCCGAACGTTTCACTCAGGACTTCGCCATCTGCCTGATCTGTGTCACAGAAATCAACCCACAGCAGTCCCTTGCCACTTGCCAGCGCGGCTTGGATGTCAGCAAGAGAGAGGTCTGTCTGGAGTCCAGCCGTTGGCTCGAAGTAGTACGCGCGAAAAGGCATGAACGTGCCTCCGTTGCTCTGCTGTGTTGCATTCTACCACCTGCGTCAACAGTCACAGGGTATGAGAAAACTGCGAGCCTCGTGCGATGAGAGATGGCATGAGGAATGAAGAAGAAGATGAGGAAAGAATGTTCTGGCGACCCCGGGGGGATTCGAACCCCCGATCTCCACCGTGACAGGGTGGCATGTTAGACCGCTACACCACGGGGCCTGATAAGGATTGGAGCGGAGGGAGTTTACCAACAACCGCTCCCTGGTGTCAAAAGCGTTCGTGCGTCGCAGTTCCTATTTCCCTGACCACAGGTGCCCATGGTTCTCCCAACCGTACAGCTCGCTGGAATACACATGCTTGTATTCGCGTCGCTCTTGCCAGTAGTCCGGACAGCGTCTGTCGGGTGAGAGCCTGAACGACTTTGGGAGCAGGTGCATCTCATGAGCGGCACGGGAGAGTTCTTCCCTGTCGTCCGGATGAGCGAGCACGTTTATGATGTCTAAGGCCTTCTCACTTTGTGACTTGCCGGACAGGTTCACGATGCCGTTCTCAGTGGCCACCCATGAGACGAACTTGCTCGGGACATCAACTATGGTGCCTTGAGGCAGGTTCGGTACGAATCTCGGACGTCCCCTTGCGTCTCTCGATGTGGCGGCAAGAACTCCCCTGCCGCCTTTTGACATCGCGCATCCTACGATGAATTGGAACTGGCCGCCGGTTCCTGAGACAGGTCGGCCAGCATGAAATCCGCAGGCATCCTGTCCGTAGAGGTCCATCGCCAGGAACCCGTTGATTCCAATGGAGTAATCGTTCTTGCTCAGAGTCAGAATGTTGTTCGTATAGTACGAATCGTAGCCTGCGAACAAGCTGTTGTGGTGCAGGAACTCGTAGTAGCGGCTTGTGTTGAGCGGGAACATGAAGTTGTAGACGCAACGCCCCGGATCGATGTTCTTTCTACTGTTGTCGACGCAGCCGGCTTCCAGTAGAGCGAACATCCATTCGCCGCCAAGTTCTGTATGAACGCCCAGGTGTTTCAGTCCGGCATCCTTGACTGCCAGTACCACCGCGAATGGAATCGCACCGATACCTACCTGGAGGCAGTCGCCGTCGCCCATGATAGACAGGATGTGTTTCGCGATAGACCTGTCAGCGTCCGTAAGCTGCACTTCTGCTTCGTCCATCTGTGGCCACTGGTACTCTGGCTTCGAAACGTCGACTTCGATGAAGTAGTCAACGTCCTCTATCGGGAGCAGTATGTTGCGGCCGGGTTCGCACCACGGGTAGTCGCTTCTCAACTCGACCACGACCTTCTTGGCGGAACGGACGGCCGTCATGGAGTTGGCGACGCCGTAGCTGAGATTGACCATACCGCGCTCCGGTAGTGAGGCTGAGACGACAGCCCAGTCGATGGCCGACTTCTCCTGCTCTTGACGTGCCCAACGTGAGTACAAATAGCACATGCCCGCCGACCATCCCCAGTGTCCCCAGTCCACCGCGTGCGTGGCGTCGTTCCACTTCCTGGTTTGGCCGGTGAAGAAGTACTCGTGGAGAAGACAGAATCGCGCTTCGGGGTCCGCCTTGCCGAGGAGAGGTGCGAACAACGTGCTGCACTGTGTCCATATTTCGATGTCGCGCAACTGCGCGTTGCCATCGCCGAGTCTCGGGCAGAGGGCCTCGATGGTCGCGATCGGGTCGGAGCCCGGACCGCCCGTGTATATCCAGTCACCGCTCTTGACCATGTCTGCCCATTGCGAGGCGGTGATTGTCTTGGCGTGGACCTGTTGCTCCCAGTTGGCGGTCATTGTTCCTGTCCCCCCTCCGTCAAACGTGCAATTCTAGGCCCAGTGGTTCCATCATGTCATCGGTTCAAAGGCGAAATCTGCATTTCTTGACACCCCTTCCGCTCAACAGCACAATATGCCCGAAAGGAGAGAACACATGGGGCCCAAGCCAACGAAATGGACGGTCACAGTCAATGGCACGGTGCACAAGGTACAGGTGCGCCGCAAGCCGTGGCTAGCTATAGGAGAAATCAAAGTTGATGACAAGGTGGCCGGGATGTTCGCGGCCAAGGCCATGTCCATCACCATATTCAACTACCGCCAGCACCCGTTCGAGATCGATGATGAGATGTTCATCGTCGTCATCAAACCCAACTTCTTCGGGTACAAATTCGACCTGATGCGCAACGGCGAGCTTGTTGAGCCGGACGCAGACTAGTCCCCGACGGACCCCTGTTCATAGCATATGAGAATACTGCTAACCAACGATGACGGTGTCGGCGCTGAAGGTCTCTGGGTGCTTGCGAGTGAACTCTCGCAAGTAGGAGAGCTCACTATTGTTGCCCCTGCAGAGGAACGAAGCGGTGCGGGCACGGCCATCAGTCTTCGCAAACCCCTGTGGGTGCAGCAAGTCGCATCTCAAGTAGAGGGCGTCGACGCGTACGCCGTTTCGGGTACGCCCGCCGATAGTGCCATCCTTGCCATAGGTTGCCTGTTCCCCGGCGAATTCGACCTTGTAGTCTCCGGCATCAACCGGGGCTCCAATCTTGGACACGATGTGTATGTGTCCGGGACTGTTGGCGCCGCGATGCAGGGCTTCCTCCATGGAATACCGTCTATCGCTGTCTCCATGTACGCCTACTTCGATATCGATTTTGGTGGCGCTGCGAAAGCTGCGGCGTTGCTGGCCAGGCGTGTCGGCAGTGACGGGCTGACCGCTCCGTTGTTCCTAAACATGAACGTGCCTAACGTTCCGGCTGAATACGTCGAAGGTATCGAAATCACTCGCATCAGCCGCAAGAACTACTGCGACAGAATAGAGAAGGACACCAACCCTGATGGGGAGTTCTACCTCATTACTCGTAACGAGGAACTGGAGGACGCTCTTCCCGGGACTGACCTCTGGGCCGTGGAGAATCGTCGGATCTCGATAACTCCGCTTCCCGACCAGACGGTCACAGACGAGTTGATAGAACGCCTGAAGGCCCTCACACCCTCGCTGGCGTCGGAGTTGAAGGGCGCTGCCATCACGGACTCGTAGTTCGTGTCACCCGGTCTTTGACCGGCTACTCTGGAGGGTGCTAGCATACTGGCGACCGCTGACCGGACAGGCAGCGAGTCGAGGTTACTACTGGAAGCAGAGCCCGCTTGGATCGAGCGTCGACCGAGACGGAGAATATGGGACTTTTCAGGCCCTCTCGGTCTCGTACGCCGTGAGGGCTTTTTTTGTGAATGGCTATGGCCGGTTCGATTACTGATGTGTCGGGGCTGAAGGTCGGTCATTACACCGACCCTGTGTCTGCAACGGGATGCACTGTCATCCTCTGCGAGCGCGGAGCTGTTCCTGGAGTTCATGTCAGCGGCGCCTCCCCCGGTGGCCGCGAAATCGAGCTTCTGAGACCGGGCTACTCCATTAGCCTTGTGCACGGACTGCTCCTCTCAGGGGGAAGCTCCTACGGACTCGATGCAGCAGCCGGAGTCCTCTCGTTCCTCGAAGAGAAGGGTGCTGGCTATGACACTGTCGCTGGAGTGGTGCCCATCGTCCCTGCCGCCATCATCTTCGACCTGTCGGTGGGCAACGGCCGCGTTCGCCCCACGGCTGCCAACGCCTATGCAGCCTGCCTGTTAGCCAGCGAGGATTCTCATGACGAAGGTAGCATCGGCGCCGGTACGGGAGCATCCGTTGGCAAGTGCCTTGGCATGGACCATGCCGTGAAGGGGGGCCTCGGTATGGCGACCGTCTCCCTGGGGGGAGAGATAGTTGTTTCGGCACTCATCGTTGTCAATGCCTGGGGGGATGTGCTGAACCCCACCTCCAGCGAGGTCATCGCGGGCCCGCGAAATCTGGATGGCAAGGGCTTTCTACGGACTGCGGACCTCTTGAAATCCCGCAGGATGCGCCGACCCTTTCCCACATCGAACACGGTCATCGGCGCAGTCGCGACCAATGTTCGTCTCAGGAAGGACCAGGCTCACCGACTGGCGCAAATGGCACAGGTCGGACTCGCCCGCACCATAGACCCCTGTGGCTCGATGTATGACGGGGACACCCTCTTTGTTTTGTCCTCTGGCGACAGGCGTTGCGATATGAATGTACTTGGAGTTGGCGCTGTTGAGGCGGTGACTGAGGCCGTCCAGCGCGCGGTCACCACTGCACAGAGCATCGCCGGAGTACCGGCTGTGAGAGACCTGTAAGGAGTATTAGAAATGCGCACAATGCTCAAGAGTAAGATTCACCGGGCCCGCGTGACCCAGTGCAACCTTGACTACGAGGGAAGTATCACGATTGACCGCAGTCTTATGGATGCGGCGGATATGCTTCCTTTCGAGAGGGTAGACATTCTCAACATCAACAATGGTGCCAGGTTCAGCACCTATGTCATCGAGGGCGAACCCGGCAGTGGCATCATCGGCCTCAACGGCGCGGCCGCACGTCTGGCGGTCACGAACGATCTCGTCATTATCGTGTCGTACAGCACCATGACAGATGAGGAGGCCCGCAAGGCTCAGCCCATCGTCGTGCACGTCGATGGCAAGAACAGCATAGTATTGAAGTAGCCTCGTTGTGAGAGAAGGGCGATGATAGTCCACAGAAGTGTAGGAGCACTGAAAGAAGCGCGCTCACATTGGGAGCGACCCGTCGGGCTCGTTCCCACGATGGGATACCTCCATGAGGGACACCTTTCCCTTGTGAGAAGGGCGCGCGAGGAAAGCCGGACGGTTGTGGTCAGCATCTTCGTCAATCCCACGCAATTCGGTCCATCTGAGGACCTGTCACGCTATCCGCGGGATATGGAGCGGGACCTGGCTTTGCTGGAGCAGGAAGGCGCCGACGTTGTTTTCGCGCCTCCTGACGGAGCCATGTATCCTGCGGGTTACTCAACATGGGTAAACGTCGAGGGCGTCACGAGTGTGCTCGAGGGTGCCTCGCGTCCCGGCCATTTCCGGGGCGTCGCCACTGTGTGCAACAAGCTGTTCAATATCGTCAGTCCTGAGCGCGCCTACTTCGGACAGAAAGACGCTCAGCAGGTGGCCGTCCTCAAGACCATGGTCCGAGACCTGGACATGAACCTCGAACTCATCGTCATACCCACTGTACGGGAAGAAGACGGGCTTGCGATGAGCAGCCGGAACGCGTATCTCAATCCCGATGAGCGCGTGGCCGCCCGAGTTCTCTACAGAGCGCTATCACATGCACGCGATTTGAGACTTGGGGGAACGGGCGATGCGGAAGCTATCCGGAAAGGCATGAAGGACGTCGTTACTGCGGAACCCCTGGCGAAACTGGAGTACGCGACCGTTGTTGACCCATCAACGTTCGAGGGATTGAACGTCGTACAGGGCCCCTCGCTCGGTGTGATTGCGGTGCGCATCGGCGCAACGCGCCTCATCGACAACATGCCCCTTGGGGAATAGAAGAAGGCACGCCACTTGAGGTAACGTGCCTTCCATGCACTCTGTGAGGTCGCGAATCTCGCCGGCCCGCGCTACAAGTCTATCCAACCAGGTCGGCAGGTACGGAGATACCCATCTCTTTGTAGTACTTGACCGCTCCCGGATGGACTATGACACTCATGCCGTCGAGCGCGCTTTCGAGCGTGATGTCGTTCGCTTTCACGTGTGTCGCTCGAAGCTCGTCAACCTGCTCGAACAGGATCTTTGTCATGTCGTAGACAACATCCTCGTCCACAGACGCTCCCACTCCCAGCATGGCCTGAACGGCAACAGTAGAGACATCGGAAGTCATTCCGTACGTGCCGGAAGGGATGACCTGTCGTACGTAGAATGGATAGCCGTCATCGTACAGGCCCTGCCGGACTGCATCGGGGACCTCGACAATTCTCACGTCCTCGGAGACTGCTAGCTCCTCAACTGCCGATGTCGGGAATCCTGCTACCAGGAAGCCTGCGTCCACCTCGCCCAGTTTCACTGCTGACGCGGCCTCGGCGAAGTTGAGGTCGAACCTGGTGATACTGTCCCACACACCTGCAACCCTGAGAATCTGCTCGCACGCAACAACTGTTCCGCTGCCGGGTGCGCCTACGGCGACATTCTTGCCCATCATGTCTTCAAGGGTCTCGATGCCGCTGTCTGCCTTGACCACAAACTGTATGGTCTCGGGATACCAGCACGCCACGCCCTGGAGTTCGGGAACCGCCTCATCGAACATGTTGGTTCCTGTGCGCGCGTAGTAGGCGACGTCGTTCTGCAGCAGGCCGGCCTGGCACTCGCCCGAGCCGATGGCCTTGGCATTGGTAACGCTCGCCCCGCTCGTGACGGCACTCGCGTCAATGGCCGTGGAGTACTCGTTGAGCAACTCCGCGTACCTGGAACCAAGCGGGAAGTATGTCCCGCCGGTGCCTCCCGTGTAGATGGTGACTTCTGTCTTTCCGCCGCCTCCCGCGCAGCCGGCCATTGCCGCCAGCACGACGGCGAGCAGCAACGCTGCAGCAATGCTTGCCTTTCCTATTCGCACCGTCTTACCTCCTTCGAGTGCTTGCCTCGCTGCATCCTCCGCCCAAACGGCCCTGCGCCCCGAAAGAAATCGAGAGTGCCAAAGTGGGCGCCCTCGTTTTCGGAGGCCTTGCGTCGCACACAGCGCCTCAGCTATCTTCCCTCTATTCTTAGCTATTGCATTGTGGGTCGTCAAGATTTGGTCAAGCGAGACACGAAACGAGCGCCATGCTGAATCCAACCCGTGCACACAGGCTGTTTCCGCTCATACTTGTGATTGTGCTGGTGCTTCCCGTACCCGTCTTGCGAGTGACGGCAGACAGCGGTACGTACTGCAGTGTTCTCCCTACCCATGGGACTCACATGCTTCTGTCGTATGTGCACAGTGTCGAGAAGACAATGGTCGAGGAGGAGTACGACGTGCGGCCATCCGGCATAGTCATGCAGGCTATGGCCTGGCAGTCGTTTGGAGCGGGTCTTCCCGAAGAGTATGACGAGGTGGTGGATGGCAGGTACGTGAAGCACGGGCCCGTCCCGGTCGGCAGGAATCTCACGTACTGGTTCTTGCCCGTCAACGACGTAGTCATGGATATTGGAACCGTGAGGGTCTTTGAGGGGCCTCAGAATGCCTCGAAGTTGATAGTCTCGGTGACTTGCCTTCCCGTGTTCGTCTACTGTGTAGAGACTGCGCGGGCTGACGAGTTGCCGCTGTAGCACTGGGCATGAGCAGCGATATACGGCACAATAGCGTGTAGGGACGTTCTGGCAGATGCACCTGTCAGCCAGGAAGAAGGGGCGAAAGACATGACCGACGAGAGCAGTGCTGCCGGACCCCAGTTGACCCGCACGCTTGTATCGTGGCCTGCACGTATTGTGACAGCCGCGTCGCTGTTGTTTGGTCTCTACGAGATTGTCTTCGCATTCAAGTTCAACTACACGCTCTATTCTCTTTTCGAAAGCATCGGCCTTGAGATACCCCTCCTGCGCCACACGTTCCAAACCAAGCAGGGCATGGCATTCGTCCTTGCCATGGTGCTTGTCATCGCCTTTGTTCTGTACCCCGCGCGTCGCGGTCTTGGTCACGACGCGAGGGTGAAGTCACTGGACTGGGTCCTTGCCGTGCTCGGCGCAGTCTGCGCCTTCTACATATTCTTCCAATACAACCGCTACGCACAGACCGCGGAGATACTCCTCCCGGACATGATATTCGGCCTTCTGGCCGTCGTGCTGATACTGGAGGCTACGCGACGCGTCGTCGGATGGGTACTGCCGGCGGTTGTCGGGGCGTTCCTTCTATATGGAATCATCGACCTTGGTTTTCGCTGGACGCGAATCACCCAGCAGTTGTGTTTTGACGAAGGGATCATGGGAATCCCGCTCATGGTTATGGTCACGTACGTGTTCGCCTTCGTCTTCTTCGGTGCGTTTCTTCTTCGAATCGGAGTCAGTGACTACATCACGGAGTTCATGATTTCCGTGTTCGGTCCGAGGCCGGGAGGCCCCGCCAAGGCGGCGGTGGTGTCTAGCGGCCTTATGGGCACGGTCAGTGGCAGTTCCGTCGCCAACGTGCTCACGACAGGGACGTTCACCATCCCCCTGATGAAGAAGACCGGCTATCCGGCCGAGATGGCGGGGGCCATCGAGCCTGTCGCGTCTACAGGAGGCCAGCTCATGCCGCCCATCATGGGGGCTGCGGCGTTCATCATGGCGGAGTTCCTAGGTATTCCGTACCGCGTCATCATCATCGCCGCAATTGTGCCCGCACTGGTCTACTACTTCAGCGTCTATGTGTTCGTCGACCTGGAGACGAGGCGGCTTGGTCTCGGTGGCCTGCCTCGAGAGCGCCCTCTTGGGCACTACTTCAAACGGATATACCTCTTCCTTCCGGTAGTTGTCATAACCGTTGCGCTCCTGCGGGGCATACCTCCGCAGATTTGTGCCATCGCATCGTTGGGAGTTGCGGTGTGGGTCGCGTGGATTGCCCGCGAACGAGTAGCGGGCTCGGAACCACTCTATGTGGTTGCCGCCACCGCCACGACACTGCTCATGTTCCTTGGGAAAGAATCGGACAGCATTGTTGTCATCATTCTCCTGGCAATGATCGTCGGCCTGGTGGGGCTGTCATTCCTGGGGCGGGCGGTCTTCCGTAACGAGAAGTTCTACGTCAGTCTCCTCTTCATGTTGTTCGTTGCCGGAGCGCGTTCGGCCAATGTGAATCCCGAGCAGGTTCTGCTGCTCTCCGGCGTTGTCGGCGTGCTCATCTCGCTCCTTGTTGCTGCTCTCAGCAAGACGGAGGACGGTCGAATCATGAGGTCCGCTGCGTATGGCGCGATAGTGTCTGCCGGCAAGACCAGCGTGTCCGTGATGCTCGCGGCGGCGAGTGCCGGCCTCATTCAGGCAGTTCTGACCATGACCGGCCTCATCACTTCGATCGGCTACGACCTCGTATCTTTGACAGGAGGAACACTTCTCCTGCTTCTGCCTCTGGCAATGCTGTTCAGCCTGGTTCTGGGCATGGGGGTTCCTACCACCGCGAACTACATCATCACTTCTCTCGTCGTTGCGCCCGCGGTCTTCCTTGTTGTTCAGGAGTCCGCCGTCTATGGCGCTCCTGTGCCTGGCTATTCGACTGCCATAGCATTGCTCGCTGCCCATTTCTTCGTCTTCTACTTCGGTATCCTGGCGGACGTCACACCTCCTGTCGCGCTGGCCTCGTACGCGGGTTCCGCACTGGCAAAGGGCGACTTCTGGAAGACCGCCCTCAACGGCGTGAAGTACGCGTCAGCCGGATATGTAGGCCCGTTCATCTACTTCCTTCATCCTGAGATGTTTCTGGTGACAGTGAGCGACTGGAACCTCCTCGTTGTAGGCAGCGTACTGTTCTCGATTCTGGGGGCATTGGTTGCGATGTCTCTGCTGGCACTTGCACTGGTTGGCTGGTCTGGTGGCACGCTCAGGAAAGCGGTACGCGGACTGTTTCTCGCATGCACTGTGGCGATAGTTGTGACTTTGCATCCTGTCGCAGTGCTGCTTGGCGTGGGATTCATCGTAGCGGTACGCAGGAGACCGCACGCAGTTCAGCGATTCCTGTTCGCAACGACCTAGTCACGTCCGGGAGGGATGCCGATGGATAGAGATATTCGAGCAGTCCATGTTGGACTTGGTCCTATGGGTCAGTGGATTGCAAAGCACATTCTCACTGAGCGCACGGGAATTCAGTATGTGGGGGCCATTGATGCTGATCCCGCCCTTGAGGGCAAGGACCTGGGAGAAGTGGTCGGCGCCCGCTCCACAGGAGTCTCTGTCACGGGCGATGCTGCGAGAGTCTTTGATGAGACCCGGCCGGACATCGCAATCTACACGACTGTGTCACGTCTGCACACATTCCTTCCTCAGACAGAAATCGCGATTCGCAGTGGCGTGAACGTCATCTCCACGTGCGAGGAACTGGCGTTTCCTGCCTTCACCGATGCAGAGATGTCGGCAAAGTACGACGAGTTGTGCAAGAACCATGGGGTGACGATGCTGGGCACCGGCATCAACCCCGGTTTTCTCATGGACATGAGAGCCTCGGTGATGTCGGCCGCATGCACCAATGTGCAGAAGATCGAGGTAACTCGCCGTATGGACGCGACGCCCAGGCGCCAGCCATTCCAGAAGAAGATCGGTGCCGGTATGGACGTTGAGGATTATCGGAAGGCGACAGCTTCGGGAGAGATAACCGGGCACGTTGGGCTCGAGATGTCCATTTGTCTCATAGCGGACGCATTGGGTTGGGACCTGGACGAAGTTCGCGTCAGCGGTCCTGAACCGATTGTTGCTGACCGTGCGGTTTCATCCGAGTACTTCAGTGTGGTTCCCGGCCAGGTGAAGGGCACCCAACAGGAAGCTCTCGGCATGGTTGAAGGAGAAGAGCGTATCAAGCTGTGCTTCACGGCGTTCCTCGGGGCGACACCGTCCTTCGATGAGGTGGTGATAATTGGTACGCCGGAGGTACGCGCCAGGGTCTCTCCGTGCTGGCACGGCGACTATGGAACGGTGGCGATGGCGGTGAATCTCATTCCCGCGGTAATCAATGCGCGTCCTGGGCTTCTCACTGCCAATGACCTCGTGCCAGTGTCATTCAAGACGGGAAATCTCGGAAGATTTGTGAACCCTCGTTCGTGAGAGGGCTTTTCTTAATGCATCTGGTCTGCTAAACTACCTTGTCTTTTGCGCCAGACGGCGCAGGGATGGAGGTTGTGGAGGGGCGGCGGCACGTTTGACAGACAGCAGCCACCTCAGGTAGAATCCTGTTTTGCGGTTGCGCGTCCGTACGTTAAAAACTGAATACGTTTTGTGTCCGGCTTGATGTAGGTCAAGGGATTAAGGGCACAGGGTGGATGCCTTGGCATCAGCGAGCGATGAAGGGCGCGGCAAGACTGCGATAAGCCTCGGTTAGCTGTCTAGCTAGCTTAGCCGGGGATTCCCGAATGGGGCAACCCGCCTGGGGTAATACCCAGGCACCTGCGAATGCAGGGGCGAACCGGGCGAACTGAAACATCTTAGTAGCCCGAGGAAGAGAAATCAAAAGAGATTCCCCTAGTAGTGGCGAACGAACGGGGAAGAGCCCAAACCGGTGTAGTCAAAAGCTTCGCCGGGGTTGTAGGGCACGAGACGGTGGATCCGATATCCGCCACGGAGTTACAAAGTTTCATTCTAGTCGAAGGTCTCTGGAAGGGGCCACCATAGAGGGTGACAGTCCCGTAGACGAAAGGGTAGAAACCTCCGCTTGTGTTCCTGAGTACCACGGGACACGTGAAATCTTGTGGGAATCTGGGGGGACCACCCTCCAAGGCTAAATATTGCTGATGACCGATAGTGAACTAGTACCGTGAGGGAAAGGTGAAAAGTACCCCGGGAGGGGAGTGAAATAGAACCTGAAACCCTGTGCTTACAAGCAGTCAGAGGATCGCTTCGGCGGTCTGATGGCGTGCCTATTGAAGAATGAGCCAGCGAGTTACTTTATGTGGCAAGGTTAAGCAATTACGTTGCGGAGCCGAAGCGAAAGCGAGTCCGAATAGGGCGTTGAGTCGCATGGAGTAGACCCGAAACCGGGTGATCTAACCATGGCCAGAGTGAAGCTCGAGTAAAAACGAGTGGAGGCTCGAACTGGTGAATTAGGCAAAATTCTCGGATGAGCTGTGGTTAGTGCAGGTGAAATGCCAAACGAACTCGGAAATAGCTGGTTCTCCCCGAAATGCATTTAGGTGCAGCCTCAGGTTGTAGCCTACGGGGGTAGAGCTCTGGATGAGCTAGGGGCCGTGAGGTTGCCAAACTCAACCAAACTGCAAATACCGTAGGTGGAATCCTGGGAGTGAGACTGCGAGGGATAAGCCCCGTAGTCGAAAGGGAAACAGCCCAGACCATCAGCTAAGGTCCCTAAGACAGACTAAGTGGCAAAGGCGGTGGCGTTGCACAAACAACCAGAAGGTTGGCTTAGAAGCAGCCATCCTTTAAAGAGTGCGTAACAGCCCACTGGTCGAGTGACACCGCACCGATAATGTAACGGGGCTTAAGTCTGTCACCGAAGCTATGGACTTGTAGCAATGCAAGTGGTAGGGGAGCGTTGTCTTTGCAGTGAAGCTATGGCGTGAGCCGTGGTGGAGCGGAGACAAGTGAGAATGCTGGCATGAGTAGCGTGAAGGCGTGTGAAAACCACGCCCGCCGTAAGCCTAAGGTTTCCTATGCAACGTCAATCGGCATAGGGTTAGTCGGCCCTAAGCCCAACCCTAATGGGGTAGGCGATGGACAGTAGGTTAATATTCCTACACCGCCAGGTTTTCGTTTTAAGGTAAAGGGGGGACACAGTAGGATAGACAGGGCATGCCTATTGGACATGGTGTGTTCTTGCTTCAAGGCGTGTCGGAGCAGGCAAATCCACTCCGGCGTTAAGCTGAGGAGAGAGGGAATTCGATGGGCAACCGGAGAAAACTCTGTTGATTTCACACTGGCAAGAAAAACCTCGTTACTAGAACTCCTGGCGCCCGTACCGCAATCCGCCACTGGTAGGCGGGGATAAAGGTCCCTAGGCGTTCGAGAGAACCCTCGTTAAGGAACTCGGCAATCTAACCCCGTAACTTAGGGAGAAGGGGGCCCATCTCTTCGAGATGGGGACACGAAATTGGCCCAAGCGACTGTTTAACAAAAACATAGGTCCGTGCTAAAGCGAAAAAGCTGATGTATACGGGCTGATACCTGCCCGGTGCTAGAAGGTTAAAGGGAGAGGTCAGGGCGCAAGCCTGAAGCTTTGAACTGAAGCCCTAGTGAACGGCGGCCGTAACTATAACGGTCCTAAGGTAGCGAAGTCCCTTGTCGGGTAAGTTCCGACCCGCACGAAAGGTGTCACGACTTGGGCGCTGTCTCAACGGGGGACTCGGTGAAATTGAATTGGGGGTGAAGATGCCCTCTACCCGCGGCCGGACAAAAAGACCCTGGCAGCTTTACTATAGCTTGGCACTGAGCTGTGACTGGTCATGTGTAGGATAGGTGGGAGACTGTGAAGCTGGGGCGTTAGCCTCGGTGGAGTCAACGGTGAAATACCACTCTTGTTCAGTTATTGTTCTAACCCGCGGATGCGGGGACAATGTCTGGTGGGTAGTTTGACTGGGGCGGTTGCCTCCTAAAAGGTAACGGAGGCGTTCAAAGGTCCCCTCAGCACGGATGGAAATCGTGCGTAGAGCGTATTGGTATAAGGGGGCTTGACTGTGAGACCTACAAGTCGAGCAGGGACGAAAGTCGGACAAAGTGATCCTACGGTTCTGAGTGGAAAGGCCGTAGCTTAACGGATAAAAGCTACGCCAGGGATAACAGGCTTATCTTGCCCAAGAGTTCACATCGACGGCAAGGTTTGGCACCTCGATGTCGGCTCGTCGCATCCTGGGGCTGGATGAGGTCCCAAGGGTCCGGCTGTTCGCCGGTTAAAGCGGCACGCGAGCTGGGTTCAGACCGTCGTGAGACAGGTCGGTCTCTATCCGCCGTGGGCGTCGGAGATTTGAGAGGAGCTCTCCCTAGTACGAGAGGACCGGGAGGGACAGACCTCTGGTGTGCCAGTTGTTCCGCCAGGAGCAGTGCTGGGTAGCTATGTCTGGATGGGATAAGCGCTGAAAGCATCTAAGTGCGAAGCCCACCTCAAGATGAGATCTCCCACTGGGTTAACCAGGTAAGGTCGCAGGAAGACTACCTGCTTGATAGGCGGCATGTGTAAGCACAGTAATGTGTTCAGCTAAGCCGTACTAATGACCGAGGCCTTGACCTATGTCAAGTCGGACACAAAACGTATATTCCCTTAAGCGCTAACACGCGTTCGGCGCGGGGTAGAGCAGTGGAAGCTCGTCGGGCTCATAACCCGGAGGCCGTTGGTTCGAATCCAACCCCCGCTACCAACAACTTTCGCAATACCAAGGGGCACAGGAAACTGTGCCCCTTTTCTTTTTCCTCTGTAGCGGCTACGGTGAAGGGTAATGGAAGCGCCTTCTTCGGTGCGTCGTTTGCTCGTTTTGTTCGGCGACCAGTTGGATGAGGACTACCTCGCGCAGGCGAATCTGGATCGCGAGCAGGACTCCGTCGCCCTCATCGAAGTCGTTGAGGAATCAACTCATGTGCTCAGCCATGTGCAACGCGCGGTTCTGTTTCTCGCGGCTATGCGCCATTTCGCTTCCTCCTTGAAGACGGCTGGCTGGCGAGTCCACTATGTCCGTCTGGATACTCCCTCGAACAGCCAGAGTCTTGAGTCGGAGATCGCGCGACTCGCAAACCAGCTACGTCCTACGGAACTCATTTTTGTTCATCCCGGCGAATGGCGTGTCCTTGAAATGGTGACCTCAGCGGCGCGCCGTACGGGTGTTTCGTACCAGGTGAAGATGGACTCCCATTTCCTGACCGGTCTGCAGTGGTTCGATGACTGG
>Ga0272443_10004702_pt1 | contig 14627 bp, 13 predicted proteins | sample SSMAcet12_FD_193581 | JGI IMG/M metagenome (GOLD analysis project Ga0272443, IMG submission 193581) | Marine sediment archaeal communities from Little Sippewissett salt marsh, Falmouth, MA, United States - SSM-Acet-12 | ecosystem: Environmental > Aquatic > Marine > Wetlands > Sediment ...
GACTGACCATATAGTCTATCGCCGGAGGCGTGTCCGGTCTATAAAATTTATTTGAAAATAGCAAGAAACGCTAAAGCCCTGCGAGTTCCGCGGCATTCAGAACACCGCCCCCATCCCAACCCGATGGATTGTGGCGTTATCTGTCTACTGTATCCGGTGTAGCGCCAATGTTCGGAAACTGTTGCCAATGCAGATTTTGCGGATCGGTCACGAACCCAGGACCAATACAGAAGCGGGCTCACCAAATCGAGATTCCACTCCACATACGTAGAACTACGTAATTTACTCCCACCCCTTGTCAGCAACGCCTTACCTAAACGCCGCTAAAAGCGGAGAAACCCCCATCGACCGGAACAACAACACCCGTGACGAATTTTGCCGCGTCACTGAGCAGCCAGATGAGCGTGCCGATCAGGTCCGCGGGTTCCCCGAACCGGTTCATTGGCGTATGATCGATGATCGTCTTTCCCCGCGCCGTCAGCTCACCCGTCTTCTCGTCGGTCAACAGAAATCGATTCTGTTCGGTCAAGAAGAACCCCGGCGCGATGGCATTGACGCGAATATTGGGTGAGTGACGCTGGGCCATGTACGTGGACAGCCATTGGGTGAAGTTGCTGATGGCAGCCTTGGCCCCGGAATAGGCGGCAATGTTCGTTAGCGGCCGGAATGCGTTCATCGATGAGATATTGACGATCGTCCCCTCACCTCGCTCGGCCATGTGTTTGCCGAAGATCTGGCTCGGCATCATCGTGCCCAGGCAGTTCAGATCGAACACCATACGCAGTGACTCTTCAGGCAGATCGAAGAACGTCGTCGGTGGCGCGCACGTCGCTTCCTTCTTATTGCCGCCCGCCCCATTGATCAGCACGTCGATATGCCCCAGGCAGTCCCGGGCACAGACAAAGGCCTCCTGCACCGTCTTGCGTTCCAGCACGTTGATCCGCACCGGCAGGGCGAATCCCCCGTCGGCCTCGATCTCCTTGCACACCTCGTTGGCCCGCATTTCGTCGTAATCGGCCACACACACCTTGGCTCCGCGGGCGGCCAATTCCTTGGCCATCATACCGCAAAGTACGCCGGCCCCGCCGGTGATGACCACGCCCTTGTCCTTCACATCGAACAGCTTGTCCATCGTCTTCCTTTCGCCGGTCGATTGACCGGGACCGCTTGATTGACCGAGCCGTCGGCCGATTCTGTCATGCGACGGCTTCGATCCCGAATATACACCACCCCGTCCGGCCTGGCAACCGCCCACCCGATTCACCTGAACACCCCGCCGTCTAACCGGTGAATTGGGTCTGTTTTACATTCCTCTGTTCGATACCCGCTCCGGGCCGTCTGCCGGCAGCGACGTGTCTCGTCTCAATCACAGGACCGCGAGTGCAACGACAAGGTGCCGCGCCGGAGTCGTGGTCCGGTGCGGCACCCTGGTAGATTCCTGGTCTGGACTCGCGTCCAAACGCCTGCGGCAGCGATAAAACCTTAGGGCTCGCTCGGCTTGACCGTCTTTGAGTTGGGGCCTTGCATGCCTTCCATGTGCCGGAGGAAGATTTCAGCCGTCTTTTCGTCGGTCTCCAGGTTGCTGCGGGCCCTCTCGGCCTCGTAGATCGGCGTCAAATCGGCGGCTTCCTTAGCCACGTGTGGCGTCAGGAAAATCAGCAATTCGGTCTTGCTCTTCTCCTTGATCGTTCGCTTGAACAGATGGCCCGCGATGGGAATGTCACCCAGTAAGGGGATCTTACGAACCGTGTCGGTGATCTGGTCTTCGATCAAGCCGCCGATCACGATGGTCTGTCCGTCACGCACCGCCACGCGTGTGTCGGCCGACCGTGTGGCGAAGACCTCCGGGAACAGATCCTCGGAGATCTGGACGGTCTCGCCTGTCCGCGTAGTGATCTGCGGCGTCACGATCATGTTGACGAGCCCTTCCTTGTTGATCGACGGCGTGACGTCGAGCACGATGCCAATGTCATCGCGGTAGTCGAACGTCGTGGTCGTGGTGGCCGTCCCTTGGCTACTGCCGGTCGGGATCGGCACTTCCTCGCCTACGGTGATCGTGGCCGTCTGATTGTTCCGGGTCAGGATGTAGGGTCGCGACAAGACATTGAGTCGGCCCGCTTCCTGCAAAGCGGAGATCGTCGCGTCCAGCTCACCCTCGACGGTTCGCACCGAAAGACCCGATAGGGGCGAGCCAAAGGTCGTGGCCGTCTCGGTGAAGTCGCCATCGCTGCGCAGATTCAACATTGAGAATTCCGTGCCCAGATCCACGCTGTTATTGTGGCTGAGCTCCGCAAACAACACTTTGATCAAGACCTGCCCGACCGGCTTGTCCAACTCATCAATGATGGGTTTGATCCGTTCATAGTTCTTCGTCGAGGTCAGGATCAGCAATGAGTTCGTATCGGTATCGGCCTCGAAGTATGTCTCTTCATCGAGATCATTCGCGCCGCCTGACGCCTGTGACGCGGAGGCGCCGCCGGTCGCACCGGGTTGGGCCCCGCGCTGACCGCCCTGGAACTGCTGTCCGGTGGTCCCGGTGCCCTGCTGGTTGAGGGCCTGCAATTCCTCAAAGAGATTGTTCAAGATCTCCATGAGATTGGTTGCATCGCCATTCTTGAGCGGGTAAACGAAAATCTGACGCTCTTGTTCGGGATTTTCGTCCAGCTGTTTAATTACGTCAGCGATGATCTTCAGTGTTTCGGGGGAGCCGCTGACGACCACCGAGTTGGTGAGCGAGTCGGCCGCTGCGACCACGGTAACATCGGAGGCGCCGCCACCCTCGGTCGTCTGCTGCTGGCCTCCGAACGGCCCACCACGCATAAACTGGGTCCGCTGATTCTGCTGGTTGCGCGAGTTTCTCGAACTGGAGGAGGAGCCGCTCTCACCGAAGACTTCGTTGATCAGTTCGGCCGTATCCTGGGCATCCGCATACTCCAGATGGAAGACCTTCACGTCGGCCACGTTGGGCAGTTGCGCATCGAGTTTCTCCACAATCTGCGTGACGATTTCCAGAATCTTGTCCGGGCCGGTTACCACCACCGTATTGGTCTGGCTGTCTGCGGCCGCTGTGACCTTGAGTTTGCTGTTGGTATCATCCTGCTGACTGTCCTGCCCTCCACCGGGCCCGCCGCGCCCAAAGGGGCCGCGGAACATCATGGGCCCGCCGCGGTCGTTTTGCGAAGAGGACTGCTGCTCTCCGAAGAGCGTGTTGACGACATCGGCTACGTTAGTCGCGTCCGCATAGCGCAACTGGAAGACCCTCACGCCCGCCACTTCGACCGTCGTATCGTCAAGAGATTCGATCAGGCTCTCAACGAGCGTCATCGCCTCGCCCGGACCACGGACCACCACCGAGTTCGTCCGCTCGTCTGCGGCCGCCACGATCTTTACGCTGGCACTGCCGCCGGCCGACCCACTGCTGCCACCATTGTCATCGCCACCCGGCCCGCCGCGTCCGCGCCCCATGCGCCGCATCATCATCTCCATGGGGTTGAACCCGCCCTGCCGGCTACGGTTCGTTCCCCCGGACTGGTCCTGCTCGAAGATGTTGTTGATGAGCGTCGCCGCGCTGGTCGCGTCGGCGCTGGTCAGACGGAATACCCGAATCTCGGCGACCATGGACATGTGCGTATCCAGGGCCCGAACGATCTGCACCAGGCGTTTGATGTTGGCGGTCGTGTCGGTGATGATCAAGGCATTGCCATCTTCGTTCGCCTCCAGGCTCGCATATTCCGGCACCAACGCCTGGAGATTCTCTTTCAGCGCCGAGGCCGCGACGTGCCCGACAGGAACGACATACGTCACAACATCGTCGCCCGGGACAATGGCCTCCGGATCGCGACCGGTCAGGACCGGAAGATTCTCGAGCTTGGCTTTCTCCAGCGTGACCACCTTCAAGGTCTTGCCGCGCAGGACGGTGGTTAACCCTTTCTCCTTCAGGATCGAGTTGATCAGCGAAACCGCCTCGTGCAGAGAGATTGGCTGGCGACTGATGACGGTCATGCGTCCATCAACGAGCAGTTCTTCGGAAACCACCGTAAGACCGGCCGTCTCGGAGAGGTATTCGAGCACCGCTTGAAGCGGCGTGTCCTGGAAGTTGAGCTTGAGCTTTAGATCGCCGTTGGTTTTCACCACCTCGACGGGTTCGGCGCGCGCTGGCGGCGTCTCAGACGCCGGCTGAGCCGACGTGTGCTCCGGGGTCAGAGTGCTGGCCAGAGCCAGCGCTGCCATCACGATTATCCCCTTGAACGTTCGCATTGCTGTGATCTCCTGTTTGTGTCGGTCTTGCCTGTAATGGGCGCAGCCCGGACGCTATTGGCCAAGTTCCTGGCGCCGTCGCTCCATGAGTTGCTTGAGAATATCGGCCGCCTCTCCGGTCGGGGTTTCAGACGAGGTCTCCTGGGGCTTCGTCGATGGGGTTGAAGTCGTCTGCGACCATTCCATCAGCTCATTCATCGTGACGGCCCCCTGCCCTCCTTCCAGGTCGTATCCCAACTGCACCGTAGTAACCTGATCGTCGCGCTGGTACTGGATCGTATCCAGCGTCAGGGCCTTGACGGTCCCCCGGGCCACGGCGTCCCCCTGGCGCAGTTTCAAAACGCTGTTGCTGCGCGTGTCCTCCAGAAAGGCGATGAACTGCCCATCTTCCTGGACGATGCCTTTGAGCTTGAAATACGATTCCGGGTTGGGCATAACGACCTCACGACGTTCCTCGTCGCGGCGCTCCCGCTGGCGAGCACCGCGCTGCCGGGAAAACATGTTGCGATTGAGGATGACTTCGTAATCCGCCCAGGGGTCTTTGCTCTGTGGTGCAACCGGTGTTTCCTGGCCGAGGCCCACGGCCGGTCCCAGGATCGCGAGAAGTCCGAGCACCGCCATCCAACCCATATCTCTTCTAGAGTACGTCTTCATTGCTAACCTCGCGTTGTTTCTGTGATGATACCTCCGGCTCGTCTCCCAGGTAGAGCGCCGAGAGCCGCAACTGCAACGACATGTTGTCAGCCCCTTCACTGGCCAGGCCGAGTTGCATGTTCTTGATCTTGATCGGCAGAGCGGCCGTCTCAATCTGGTAGAGGAACTGAGCGACCGAACGCAGCGTGCCCTTGCCGGCCACGACAAAGGTCATCTCCTTGAGACCTTGATCGCTGGCCACGCGCTCGGGTTTGACCGAACTGAGTGTCACACCGGCCGTACTCGACCATTCGCGCAGGGCCTTCAAAACCCGGCTCTCCGCTTCCGTATCGTTGCGGAACCCGTCGGCGAGCATGGTCTTGTACCGTGGCGTCAACTGCTGCTGCCGTTTGAACAACGACTCCGCCTCGGCCACCTCGGCGACAAGAAGGTCGCGCTGGGTCTTCATCTCATCGAGTCGGCCCATGACCGGTCCGAAGACGACCTTGTCCGCAACAAGGGCCCCCAGGACCACCGCGGTGACAATCAGAATGATCCGCTCTCGTTTCGACAGAACCATATCTATCTCACGCCCTGGAATTTGAATTTCATGGCAAACTCTTTCTCATTGGAATTGCGCCCGACGTCGCGGATGTGAATCATCTGCACGTCGGCGAACATCTCGTTCTGCTTGATATGATCCTGGACCTCGATGATGCTCGCGTCGTCGACGGCCCGCCCCACCAGGGTCCCCTCGGCATTCTCGTTGAGTGCCAAACTGCTGGCCCAAACGGTCGGCGCCTCCGGAAAAGCCAGCGTCAGATGCCGGAGGCACTCGAGGAACTGCGGCTTCTGACTGGTCCAACTCCGCGCGTAGGCCATGCGATCCACTACAGCGCGAGCATTTTCCAGGTCGCCGCTCATCACCTCCAACTGATCGCTATAATCCGCGACATCGCTGCGCGTGCGCTGCCAGTCGAACAGGACGGCCCCCACCAGGACAATGACGACGGCGACCGCAAAGGCTCCCCAACCGACCAAGCGCTTGTGAGGCGACGTTTCCTGGCGGCCGATGCGCGGGTTCAGGAAATCCACCTGCGGTTTGCTCATCCCCGCACCCGTCATCGCGACGGCCGCAGCCGCAATCGATTCGGCTCCTTCCGCGTCCGCGGTAGGGATGAGACCGGCACGCTTGAGGTCCGTCCCGCCATCGGTAGCAACGATCTGGGGTGCGAGTCTTTCGTTGAGCCGGTCAACCAGGCCTTCTGAAGCTCGGCACGCATCATAGATCATGACCTGATACGGACCAGCCTGATTCTGCTGAGGCACCAGCAACATCAACCGCTGAATCACCGCCGAAAGGTGTTGGACACGGTCGCCCAGCGCCCCGTTCGTGCTGGCCATTGGAACGTGTTTGATGGCACCGGGACGTCCGGCCGCCTGGCTCCAGAACTCGCAATACGTGGGGCGCGCGTAGAGTCCGAAGGCTGGCTGCATGTCGCCCTTGGAACGCGCCTTGTCGAACGCCAGGGCTGAGACCGTCACCCCCTGCACGTGCAGCCCGGCCGCGGTCATCATCTCCTTGATGCGCTCGATCATCTGTCGCCGCGCGGCCAGCAGCATAATCTTGCGGCTCTCCGAGGAACTGGGCTGGCCGCAATAGTCGAAGATCAACTCGCTGGCATTGAGCGAGAACGCCCGCTCGGCCTGGATGGCAAGCATCCCAGCAAGTGCTTCGGTGTTGGCCGGCGGGGCCGTGATCTCGCGCGCCACAATCCACTTGGTGGGCATCCCGACAACAGCTTGTTTCGACGAGAAGTGGTTCGCCCGCAGGTATTGCTTGAATTGCTGACCCAATTCCGGGGCTTTGTCGGCGTCGAAGGGCATCGGAAACACCCAATGACCGACACGGCGTACCTCGGGCCGACCGGCGCGACCGCCGATCTCGGCCACCATCACGCCCTGTTCATCAATTGCCAGCCCCAGGAGGGTCCGAGTGCCTAACATAGCGCGTGTCCCATTAGTTCATACCCAGTATCATTTCGGTTAGTGGCTCTCCGGCACGCAAGGTTACAACAATTTCCTGGTTCAGCGGCCAGCCGAACGAGGTCAGAGACTTCCAGTACACCAGGCGCGGCGAACCGCTCTGCACGTCGAAGACGGCTTTGTAGCGTTTGTAGGCCCGGCCGTTACCCGACAGGCAGACGATATCGGCCGAGTACTGTGAGGAGCGGGCCGTGATATAGCTGCCGATCGCAATCGCTTTTTCCCGATCGAGAACATCGACGATCCAGGCCAGCGAGGTCTGCTCACCGTTGCGTTCCCGATAGGTCAGCAACGCTTCCGCGTCGCTTTCCTCCAGACCGGGCAAGCACAGCAATACCTCTTTCGACGCCGTGTTGACGTTGACCAGACCGGAGAGGGCTTCTTCATCACTGGTCGTCAGCTTGTCCGCCAGTTGTGCGAACTCTTCCGACTTCAGACCCACCTGGAAGTAGAAATCCAAAATGTTGTCATAATTAGGATTGGTGGACATCATGCCCATGATCTCCAGTGTCCGTTCCTCCCCGACGACTTCCTCCAAGGCACTGCGCAAGTCGGATCGGCTGGACGCGTCACTGACATTGATCCGCTGGTTGCCTTCACTGTCGGTATTGGCTTCGACGCTGTAGACCGTCACGTAATCGTAGAAACCGGTGTCGAGGCGCCCGTCTCGGTCGTCGGATGGCTCGCTCAGGTCGCCATCGTTTTCGTAATCGTCGAGGATGCCGTTAAGGTTGGTATCTTCACCATACAGCAACTCTTCGGTAGCTCCTTTGACCAACAGGATCTCTTCGACGGTCTGGAGCGGCGCGTTCTTGCAGTTGTAGGGCTCGGACTGCAGCAGATAGTACTCGTCCTCAGCCCCGCCCGTCGTGACCTCGCTGTCTTCGTCGCGCCAATCGATGATCGAGGCGGCCAGTTCGGCGGTCATGCCGGGCAGCTTCAACAGCATTTCCTCTGAGGCGGAGTTGAGATTGATCTTGCCCGCCTCATCGGTCAGCCCGTAGTCGTATTCGTCGTCGTTTTCCAGATTGGAGTGCAGTACCCAGAAGTAGCCCTCGCCCACCTCCAACGCCTGGTAGTCATCGGTCTCCGACGCGGTCGTCTCTTCCTCGTCGTTCTGAACCAGCTTGGCCCGGATGTAGTCGCAGGCGCCGGACGCAATGCACTCGGCTTCCAACGAGGCAATGTGGTTCGACGACACAATGGCCGCGACCCGCATCGAACGGGCGAAGACCAACGCCAGTCCGGCCAGCACCAGCACGACCCAGATTGTCACGATCAGGACCGTCCCGGCGGTTCGGCATGACCGATCGGATTGTCGTCTCGTCAGCGCGTTCATCCGCCCACCTGCTCGGGGCTCTGGCCCCCCGTTGTCGTCGCGGCCTCGGACTCAGCTTCTGCCAAGGCCTCTCCCCCGCACGGAATGGCGAAGCTCTGGACGAGATGCCGCGTCTGACGCTTCTGCGTCTTTGTCCCCCCCGAAACCTCGTAGGCGACCTGGATCTCCACCTCCACGGCCACGGGCAGACTGTTGGCATCGGCGGTCGAATCCCAGGCGTCCAGCCAGCTATCACCGTCGAAATACCGCAAGTTCAGAGAAGTAACATTGCGACACAGGACCTGCTCTTCCGGATCGACGTCTCTGGGGGACAGGAGATTCCGCGTGATCTTGCGTACGAGCCGGTAGTTTTCCCGGTCTTCGTCGGTATCTTCCTCCAACTCCAGTTCGATCTTGCCCACTCCGCCGGCCAGTTCATCCTCGTCGGCGTAGACCTGGGTCGTGTAGAAGGCCACGTAGTCGGCGTCTTCCCCTTTGCCCGTGCGGCTGCTGGTTCCAATGAAGGATTCGGACAAGGCCCCGTCGATGGGGATAATGCCGATCAGGTCCTGCTTGAGCAGTTCGATGGCATTGATGGCCTGCGCCGTCGGTTCCACCGCCGCCAACGCACTTCGGCGCGCCTTGAAACCCGTATAGAGCGACGTGTACAGGGCCCCCGCGACCACCACCATCAGGCTCATGGCCACGAGCAGTTCGAGCAAGGTGAAGCCGGCGGATTGTCGAGCGCGTGCTGCCATCTCACTCGTCCTCCGCATACGCCAGCGTGCTCAATGTCACCGACCTATCCATACCCATGGACTGCCAGTACACGGTGACATCGACCTGGCTGACCACAGCGTCCGTCCAGTTGGAGACATCGGCCGTCCAGCGATAGCCCAGCCAGTCCGATCCAAAGTCTCCTTCCCGGCCGCTGTTCTGCCAATCCCCGGAGGAGATCAACTCCGTCAGCTTGGTGCGCGCCAGGGAAGCCGCTTCGGTCTCCTTGCGCGACAACCCCGCCAGCCGCGTGCACAAAGAGATCGTCTGCATCGCTACGGGCATGATGATGCCAATCAGCACTATCGTTGCCAGCAACTCGGCAAAAGTGAAACCGCCCAAGCGACGATTTCTAACGACTCTGGTTCGCGGCATAGTAGCCATTGCTCTGCTCACATTCGACAATCGAAAACGCTTCAGTCACCGTGGGACACATGATTTCCAGCGCCCGGCCTGCACGATCGATCAGCCGCACGGTGCCGGCCGTGACCGTCCCCTGCGGCGTGAACTTCAGAAAGGTTTCGCCGTCCTCGCGGTCCAGGTCCTCCAGTTCCATGATGACGTCTTTGGGCAGGGTGAAGACCCGTCCGAATTCCGTCTTCAGTTCCTCGAAGATCCCCGCCTGCTGCGCCGTCAGCCAATAGGTGCTCTCCCGCGTATCGAAGTTCAAGCGGTACACAATGCCCTCGCTGATCGCTTGCGAGCGGGCCAACTGAGTCAAAGAGAGAATCTGGGCAGCCGTATCGTGCGTCTTGCGCGACGCGAAGAAGCCCCGCAGTGAAGGCGCCGCCAGCGCCAGGACGGTCGAGAGAATGACCATCACCAGAATCAGCTCCAGGAGCGTGAATCCTTCAACTCTATCGCGTTTTGGCACACCCGCATTCATGGTCTTCGACTCGTTCTAGTCTTCGGTCGACCAGTTGGTGATATCATCGTTGCCACCCATCTTGTGGTCGGGCCCGACGGAGTACACATCGTATCCGTTTTCGTTGTACTGGCCCGGGTAGCGGTACTGATACTCGTTGCCCCATGGGTCTTTGGGGATATCCTCACGCGTCAGATAAGGTTGGAGCCAGCCATCCGAATCGGAGGTCGGTTTCTGCACCAAGGCTCGCAATCCTTCGGTGGTCGTGGGGTAGCGGCCCAGATCGATCTCGAAGGCGCTCAGGGCCGTCTCGAAATTGGCGATTTGCGTCCGGGCGCCGGTGATCTTGGCCTGCTGCGAACGGCCCGTGAACTTTGGCAATACAATGGCCGCCAACGTCGCCAGGATCACCAGGACCAACATCAGTTCGATCAGCGTAAAACCCGAAGACCGCGCCGCGCGGCGCCCTGTCTGCTTGCTATAGCTCGTTCCTACCGCTTTCATGTCATTCCCCAACTGTAAGATTCCACAACCGCGATCTATATCTTCCGGACGTCACGAGGCATCCGGTGCTTCTCTTTCAGAAGGCTGCTGCCGGTTCAGCGAATCAACTCCTGCAGGTTGAAGATGGGCAGGAGCATGCCGATCACCACCGTGCCCACCAGCACGGCCATGAGGAACAGCAGCGCCGGTTCCACCAATGTCACCATCATCTTCAGATGGCGATCCAGTTCTTCCTCGTAGGCGCCGGCCAGACGCACCAGTTCCTGATCGAGACGGCCGCTTTCCTCGGCCACCGAGATCATCTCGATCACCGAGGCCGGAAACAGCAGCCGACACGTCTCCAGGCTGCGCGCCAGTGGCTGGCCTTTCTGGACGTTCTCCGTGGCGTGGCTGACCGCATCGGCCAGCACCTGGTTGCCGATCGCTTCTTTGGCCACGCGCAGCGAGGCAATCAGGGGGACCCCCGCCCCGACCAGCGTGCCCAGCATGCGACAGAACCGCACCAAAGCGAACCGGGCCATCCCGGTTCCAAACAGAGGCAGACGCAAGACGAGGCCTTCCATACTGCGCCGCCCCTCGTCGCTGGCCAACATCCGCTGAATGGCAAACACCAACAGGGCCAAGACGATGACCAGAACGAACCAGTACTTCACAAGAATCTCACTGGCCGTAACGATGTAGCGCGTCAGCGCGGGCAGCGAACCGCCAAACTCGGCAAACATCTGGCTGAAGCGCGGGATGAAGAACGTCAGCAGAAAGATCATGATCCCCGCGGCCAGCACCGCCAGAATGATCGGGTAGACCAGCGCGGCCTTGACGCGACCTTTCAAATCCGTCTCGCGGGCGCGAAACGTGGCGATCTGTTCCAGGACGATATCGAGGAAGCCGCCCGTCTCACCGGCCCGGACCATCGCCACATAGATCGGCGAAAACGCCCGCGGGTGCAGGCTCAACGCATCGGCCAGCGACATGCCACCGGAGACCTGGTCGTGAACGAGCGCCCAGAGCTTCTTCGAAGCCATACGGGACGCCTCCCGGCTGAGAATCCCCAGTGCCCGGCTCATCGGCACGCCGGCCGCCAGCAGATTGGCCAACTGCCTGGTGAAAGCGTCGATTTCGCGTTTGGAGACGCCACCGAATCGAGCGAGAACCCCCTGAGGTTGTCCCTCTTCGGTCCGCTCGACGGAAACCGGGTTGAGGTTCTGGCCAAAGAGTTGCTCAATGGCCGCCGCTCGGTCGGCTGCCACCACCTTATCGGCAACCTCTCGTCCGTTGCCATCAATCGCTTTGTAAGTGAACGTTGCCATTTGGGATCATCACCACTATTGCGTCGGCTCGGCAGAACTGATCGGCCCGAAGGTATCGTCCTTCGTGACGCGGAGAATCTCTTCCACGGTGGTCTTGCCCGCCCAGAGATGCCTGAACCCATCGTCGCGCAGGCTGGTCATCCCCTGCCGGGCGGAAGCTTCACGCAGAGTGCGCGGGGAGGCGTTTTCGAGAATGAGCGAAGGCACCTCATCGGTCACGACCATCATCTCGAAGATGCCCATGCGGCCTCGGTAACCGGTGCCCTGGCACTGTCGGCAGCCCTGCCCCTTGTAGAGCTTCTCGGGGAGTTTGTCCCCGAAACGCTGCCTGAGCCGTTCGAGCTCACTGCCCTCCAATTCCTCTTTGCACTCCGGACAAATCATCCGGACGAGTCGCTGGGCCACTACGGCCTCCAGAGACGAGGCCACCAGGTACGGCTCGATGCCCATATCGACCAAACGTGTCAACGCCGTCGGGGCGTCGTTCGTATGCAGCGTCGAAAACACCAGGTGACCGGTCAGCGAGGCCTGGATCGCGATTTCGGCCGTCTCGACGTCGCGAATCTCACCGACGAGGATCACATCGGGGTCGTGCCGCAAGATCGAACGCAATCCACTGGCGAAGGTCAGCCCGGCCTTGCGGGAAACCTGGATCTGATTGATGCCGTGAAGCTGATACTCGATCGGATCTTCGATCGTGATGATCTTGCGCTGAATATCGTTAATATAGGATAGGCCGGCATACAGTGACGTGGTCTTGCCACTGCCGGTAGGCCCGGTCACGAGAATAATGCCGTGGGGCCGTTCGAGGATCGTTTTCATCACCTGCAAATCACGGTCGGACATGCCGAGTCGGTCCAACCCCAACAGAACGGACGAACGGTCAAGCAGCCGTAACACAACGGCTTCACCGTATAGCATCGGAATCACAGAGACACGCACGTCGATTTCGTGATCGGCAATCAGGATCTTGATCCGACCGTCTTGAGGCACGCGTTTCTCTGCAATGTCCAGCTTGCTGAGGATTTTCAGACGCGAGACAATCGCGGCTTGAAACTGCTTGACCTCCGACGCCACCGAGGCTTCCTGAAGCACGCCGTCGATGCGGTAGCGCACCCGCAATGTGTCCTCGAAAGGCTCGATATGGACGTCGGTGGCCCGCAATTCGATGGCTTCGGTGAGGATCTGGTTGACGAAACGAATGATCGAGGCCCCCTCGGCCGCATCGGTCAGATCCATATCGTCGTCGGAATCCGTGTCGATCACCCGTAAGCCATTCTCACCGGCCTCGGAGATCATCGACTGAACGGTATCGGCACCGACGCCCAGATACTGCTTGATGCACCGGTCGATCTCGACCAGCGGCGCCAAGGCGACCTGCAAATCCTCACCCGTCGCCAGCCGCAACTCGTCGATGGCCGAGGTGTCAAACGGGTTGCTCGTCACAACGAACAGCGCGCCGCCGTTCTCCTCGACCGGAATCACGCGCTTGTCCAGCAGGATGCGGGCGGGAAATCTCGCCAGGAACTCCCGGGAAAAGGCCCGACCTTCAAGTTCCACATAGGGCCAATCGAACTGATCGCTCCAGAAGCGGAGCAGCGGCTCTTCCGCCACCCCACAAGCGGCAAAGGCCCGGGTGGGTGACTCGCCCGCAGCGAGCAGCCCGTTGACCGCCCGGGCCGCCGATTCGTCGATCAGCCCCTGCTGGACCATGCGCTCTACCAGTGTGTTCAAGGGGCTTGCCATGATCAGTTCAACATTCCCATCAGGACCAGTTGGGCTTCCTGTCGCAGAGTCAGTACTTCGCGCAGCTCCTTCTGGGCGGTGGCCAGTTCCGACCGGGCCTTCTCCTTGGCGGCCCGCAGCGCGGTCAGCTTCCCTTTGATATCGTCAGGTGTGGCCGCGGTATTCTCCAGGGTAGTCTGGAGCGCGTCGGAGGCCTTGCTCACCTCGGTCTGCTCCATGCCAAACGGGCCACGGGGTCGACGGCCACCATCCTGGGGTCCACCCGGTCCACCGGGGCCACCCGGACCACCTTGCATGCCGCGACGGCCACCCATGAACATGCGGCCCATGCCCGCGCCCATGCCGGTCTGGCGGCTAAGGTTCATGACCTTCGTCACCCGCGGGCCGAGCACCTGCCACTCAGCGTCCGTGCAGCCCAGCATCTCCTTCATCCGCTCTTCCATCATCTGGCGCATCCGTTGCGGATCGAACATGCCCCTTTGGCCTCCGCGCTGATTGCCTCGCCCCTGAGGCTGGCCCATCGAAACACCCGCAGCCAATAGCGCCACGAGACAACCGACTACTCCAACAGCAATCACTTTCCTTCGCATCTCAGTTCTCCTTTTCAAAACGATCGATTTCACCACTATAGCATTGCAGAGCCCCGTCGGAGCCATACTTTTGCCCTCCGGGGCGAATATCTCATCATCAACCACAGAGGAAGGGTCTGTCTTCCTCGCCTCCGGGCGTCGTCACCGTATTCGAAGATGGGACACCGCTCTCATACGAGAGCTTCCGCCACTCAAGCATCTGAGCCGACCAGGGAAGTATCGGTCCCGCGAAGAGAGGGTAATGGCCGAGACCGCCAGGCAACCCGGTCGGGGCGCAGCGATCGAATGACGGCCCTTTTGTCGGCCAGCCGCACCAGCCGTTCTTGATTCCTTGATTGACGAAGGATTCCAACTCTACTCTCATTTCCTCAGCGCTCATCGCTACAACTGCTTTTCACGCATTCGTTATGACAACGCGTTCCAGCCGTTTCAGTGAGGCAGTGGCACGCCAGACAAGACGGTTACATGAAATCAACCTTTTCGCGGGAACCAATGGCCGAAGGTGCCATCTGCTGGAGAGGGGGACGCTGGTGTCGGGGAGAATATTTCAGGCCATCGAACGGATGGTCGGACATCTCGCTGTA
>Ga0272443_10004703_pt1 | contig 14623 bp, 38 predicted proteins | sample SSMAcet12_FD_193581 | JGI IMG/M metagenome (GOLD analysis project Ga0272443, IMG submission 193581) | Marine sediment archaeal communities from Little Sippewissett salt marsh, Falmouth, MA, United States - SSM-Acet-12 | ecosystem: Environmental > Aquatic > Marine > Wetlands > Sediment ...
GCTCCAGGATATACATACTTTCTGAAACGGTTTTAGCGTACTTCATTTTGCCCTTCCTTTTCCTTTTGCAGGCATTGATCGCAGATCCATCCATCAAAGATCCATCCATCAAAGATCCTCAATATCCAGCCCGCCTCCCTTAATTTACCATGCGCATCTTCTGCAGATCTGGCACTGTTTACGGTCTTATGCCGGCCACACTCAAAACATCGGACTGCATACGTTTTTATGATCACCGTTTTAAATTCGCCTGGCTGCAGATTCCAAACCTTTTCCAGCGCTTCTTTTTCGCTCATTCCATTTCCTCTGCCAATCCTATACTATGCCTAAAACCATCGGTAGATCCATGCAATGCATAAAACGTATCGCGCGGGCTTTCCCTTCTTACAATCCGCTTGGATCTGGTAGGATCTATGGGAGCTCCGCATTGAGGGCAATTAAAGCCCAATACTCCCCAAGATTCGCAATATTCACACTGGACCAGGGTATCACGCGGTAAGGAAAACTCCTGGATCTCCTGGATTGCAGCCTGGAGATCATTTATATGTTCAGCGCTGATCTGATCTACTCCATCAATCAATGGTCCCCTCGGGGGGTTATATCCTGCATAGCCCATCTTATTTCTCCTCATACTTTTCCAGCTTTATTTTCTCCATGCCATAATATTTCCAACCATAAATTCCAATGGCTGTTTTAACGTTCTTGGTCCAATCCTTGCTAACCCCTGACCCAACTATAGTCATTCCAACACAATAAGAAACGATTTTGGCCAACTGGGATATAGTTACAATATATTTTTGATCCTTGTTTTCCATATTACTTCTCCATTAGGTTGCTTATTACATCAAAAATCCAGCCAGCAATGGCAATGACCACGCAAACTATACAGGCAAATATACAGCCGGCCATCCACACTGTTAGCACAAGGATAATATACAGGATCAAAATATCAAATATAGCAATCATTTCCTGCCTTTCTTTTTCGTAAGACGATCTATTTTTTCATTCAATAAATCAATATGGGTAGCCTGTTTCTCCAAATAGGCCCATAATGTTTTATTATAATATTCCATTTGCTTCATAGAAATCATAAAGGAATATTCCAGGCTCCGCGCCATTTCACTATTAACCGTAACATTTATTTTTTGCACGTTGGATAATAATTTAATACCCTCCAAGATATAAACACCAATATCCTTTCCCTTGAAAAGTATATCTACATTATATTGATCGATCACCTTTTGCAGTTCGGTATTTGCAGCTTGGATAGTATTATTTGCATCATCCTTGTACCTGTTTAAGGTTTCCATTTCCATTATCAACCTCTCTGCATCATTAGGCTTGGTCATTATTTTTCCCCTTTACTACGCCAGTAAATCAAAGCCAGGGTAATAATAAAAGTAATAATCAATCCAACCAGAATTTCTGCTAATGCTTTTACTGCCCAGAATTTAAACATTTCCATTACAAGCCTCCTTTTTTAATTATATGTTATTCATAATATGATTCTCATTGTATCTCCAGTGAGTAATATCAGCCCAACGCGGGCAGCAATACCAATGAGTTACCCACCAGCAAGCATTTCCTATTGATCCATCTTTATAAAGCACCGCATACCACCGAAACCTATCCAATGCCGGCGGGGGATTCTTTAGGGCATCTCTCCATCCATTATCCATCATAGGAATCAACCTCAATACGTTGCTCCCAATTTATTTTTAGGGCAGTCTTATCATTATGATCATGGGCAAATCGAATAAATATCGGGGTTTCGGTACAGGGCTCCATAAATACTACAGTGCCCCAGGAATCATCCCAAATGCTATACTTTGGGGATCTGTACTCATCCAGGCCAGTTAATCCGATGATCCTGTAATCCACCTGGATCCGATTTTTAGCATCCAGCCGGTAATTGATGCAGATAAACTCATCAAAGGAATATGGGTTTATAAAGCAGTAGTATTTCTGCTCATAACAGGCATTATCATATTCCCCAGGATTCCCATTTATTAGGACCGCCGGCACCATCAACATAAGGAATAATAAGTTTTTCATTTCTCCTCCTTGGAAATTTCCTTTTTTTACAAAATTTTCCATCATCAATTTATATAATAGATTGCTAATATACATGCAATGATCAACAGCAATGCTCCCATTGCATGAAGTAAGTGGTAGTAAGAAAATTTTATTTCCTTGATTTTTAGCAGGCTTATAAAATCTTTAATATCCAGCATGACCAAAGTAAATGCCAATATGGATACCATGGCCAGTAGCAGTTTAATTAGTGTCCCTATCATCATCACTCCATCACCTCCGCGCATCTTCTATTCAGGTCGTTAGTCATTGAGGATACCATCTTTAATCTCCTTTACTATGTCTTCATAATTCAACACTGGTTCTGTGAACGCCCTACCAATCATCTCGTATGTCCCGCTTAACTCTTCTAATTCCTCCCAATAACCAAAGCTCACTGGTTCGGCTGTGATAGATGTTGGCTTTCCGTTTTTGTAATATATTTCATGGACGCCATAATAAAAGCACTCTTTACCCAGCACTATGACTTTCTTTCGCACTACTCGGTAATTCCAGTATGATTTAGGATACATCCCTATCCTCCAGTTCCTTGTGGGCTTTTATAGCCGACATAGGATCGTAGCACTGTCTCCAAATGTTCTTGGGCGCGTAGTCCATGAACGCACATAGACACTGATGCAGTCGTTCCGCATCCGCACGCCATTTGTCCCGCTCGGCGCGGAGGGCATCTTCGATGGGGCGCTTTCCCCAGTTATTGATTTCATGCCATCCGCACCAATCCCATGACCCACACCTTTCGCACCAAACAGGCATACCATCCATGTTTAATTCCAGTTTGTCTGTTTTTCCACAATGTGGGCAGGGTATTAATTTTTTATCCATCACTCGCTCCTTTCTTTTTGTAATCCTGTTCGCGTATCGGTTTTCGTATTGTTGGCTTCCCGTCTGCGAAATGGACTACCCACTCCCCTTTTTCAACGTCTGCATACCAGTAGTCGCGCAATGGATCTACACCGAGGTAATAATGTATATTGACTACTTCATCAGTTTTGTATTCATCCATCATTCCAGATCCTTCAGCCTTATCAGCTCTAGTTTTTTCCCAATTCTTATTACTACCTTCTCGCTATCAGGGGTATGCCTATGCCTTATTATGGTCCCTTCTGCAATGGTTTCCATTTTTAGCATAACCTCTATCTCGGATCCTTTCAACCTGGCACCAGGCCGGAAACCCCCATCATTTATAGCAAGGGGATCTTTTACGATCTCATATTGCGCTTTTCCAAGCTCGGGCTGGGATTTGCCTTTTTGTATGTTTGCTGTTCGGAGCTTATCAAGTGCTTTTCTCTCGTAAAGATCCCCCTGCCTTGCTTTCTGGTTGTTTGCTTCTTCATATTCTCCAAATAATGCCCAATCGCACTCATCACATAGATCCGTTTTTTCGTGGTAATAAAATGCGCATCCACAATTTTTACATACCTGTTTAATCAGTGGTTTATTAATCGGGTGTGTCCAGCTTATGTACTTTCTTTGCCTCTGCAGATTCATTTCTCCTCTTTTCGATTCTGCTATTTATTCATATTCCCGTAATAAATAATTTTCCTTATCTCTATATTGATATTGCGCCATTTTCCATTTTAGCCTGTAGACTGCTGTTTTGCATCCTTTCACATCTTCAATAATTATTTTCCCGTTCTCGATATATTTGAAATCTGCCTTATATGTTATTTTTCGGATCCGTTTACCATGACAAATAAATCCTGGCTGCAGTAATATTACGGGCTGCAATTCAAGATTGCTTATATCGCCGGATCTGACCATCAGTTTAAGATCTTCGTATCTTCTCCCTTCTTTTATGCTATCAAATTTAATCCCATCAATAATGATTTTTTTAGCGTTATATTTATGCTTCTTCTTACGCTTATGATCATCCTCCTCATACATAAATTCTTTTAGCCAATCGGGGGCATCATTGAATTGGATCTCTTTAGGCATCATTAACTAATCCAATAAAAGTGCTGTACTCTCCATCGCTGATAGCAAGTATCTTTTCGCCACTCAATAATGATTCAATTTGTTTTGGTGTGATTCCTATATAGCTTGATCCATGCCCAACACCAAATATATTTACTGCATCATCTGATGCATCTATTATTTCAACCCTTTCCAGATATATTGCTTTGAGTTTAATGAAATCAGATGATTTCATAATTGATCCCCTTGATTATTCTTAATAAATTTAGCGTATTTGCCGGTAGTAAACTTATTATAGCTTTTCGTTCCTCCCTTTCGTTTTTGAAATTCAAATAATACCGGCCCATCCAGGCTCCTTATTCCCATGATCGGATGATTATTTTCCTTCATCCAATCTATACCGGCCTTAAAATCCTCCAGGGTAGCCCCAACTTTTACCATAGTTTCAAGCGCCTCCCTATCCGATGGTATCAACATATCATCCGTTAATGGGAGGCCGGTTTCTTTTACATAGCAACCAATAAATATTTTTTCTAGCTGTTCGTTATCGCTGATGCAGCAGGTGTTTTCTTCATCTTCATCTTCATCTTTTCTTATTTTATCTATATCTTCATCTTGTCTTATCTTATCTTTTAACGCGCGGGTATCCTTACCCTGTTTATAGTGTGTGGATACCCTATCGATAGAGTATTGATACCCAGTTAATAGCTCGAAATTCTGTATGCATACCCTCTTTGGCTCGCAATCTTTGATCGAATTTATATCTTTTTTTATCCTTGTAATGTTAGTTGGGGATTTACTAAAGTGCCTTTTGAATAAATTTACCACAAAAATATAGTTTCCCTCCAGGTAAATCTTTTTAGCCTCGCTTATGGTTGTTAATGCGCCCTTTACCGTTTCTTCATCCATGGCAAGATCAAAGGCCATTTTACGAGTATTGATTTCATATAATCCAGAAAGTGAAGATCTGGAATTGCTGAACAGGTATATAAATACCAATTTTTCATTAGGGTTAAGATCCATAAACCATGGATCATCCCAAATTTCTGGATGTATTTGTCTGAAACCTGCTGATCCCATCAATCCTCCATTCTCTCATAATAAAATACAATATCTACCTCACCAACAACATCAAGAAAGTTTGAATATGCCTCTATAAGGTCCTTGGCATTATCTTTGTTTAGATAATTACCGGCCAGCATTAATATATATTCATTGATGTATGAGTGGACCTTGTTTTTTATTTGGTTTTTCAAAAATACTTTAAATTCATCTGGATCATACATACCTTTGCGGAGATTGCACCGTATGCAAGCAGGGATTAAATTTTCAAGTTCATTACTACCGCCCTGGCAAACAGGGATTATATGATCAATATGAAATGAATAGTCAAATATCCTTTTCCCACAATATGCACAATACCCCCCAGTTTTATCAAGAACCTTTTTTCTTGTTGCTTTCTTATAATCAACCTTCTTATGTTCTTCGCTCATTCTTCCTCCTTATAAAGCAATAGAACAGCCCTCCAGCCTGCAAACCATCTGATGAGGATAATAAGCAAATACCCTGGAGGGCTGTTCTATATTTGCAGGTAGTAAATTGCGTTATCCTCATCATAAATCCATTATACAGTATTTTCAGGGCGTTTGGTCATAAACTTGCCCATCAATCATAGGCATTTTCTGAAAGGATCCATTTATAATGCCCTGCTTGTAGAAAAAAGGCACCCTGGCCAATTCACATTGATGCTGCAGGCTTTCTGCCCATCTTGGATCAAATACCCTTGCGCCTGGTCCAGATTCACAACCACAAATAACCCAATCCAGCTTATGATCCGGCCTATCTTGATTCCAGCGCAAATACTGGGAGAGATCTATATATTCAAGCATCGGCTCAACACTGACAAAATGCTTAATTGCCCTGGTCTTTAATAGAATTGGGATCCTTTCATCAGATCGGGCTTGATTCTCAACAGAAACCCCTAGCCAAATATTCTTGGCCATGGGTACATCATATTCAATACATTGCTGGATATACTCATACATCCGTTCAGGGCGCTTGGTTAAGATGAAATAGGTATGCCAGGGGGCTAGGTTTTCCATGATCAGGAAAGTTTGCGTGATCATAAAATCATCTACATCCCTATGAAATAGATCACTCATAGAGCAAACAAAGATCTTGCGCGGGTTTTTCCAGTGTACCGGAGCATCCCTATCTCTATAATACCGGATCTCGTTAAAATCCCGATCTGGATGAAAGCGCTTGATCAACCTTTCTGCATAACAGTTCTTGCAGCCCTCGGAGATCTTGGTACATCCCTCAATAGGATTCCAGGTTGCATCGGTCCATTCTATTTTTGATTTATCGCCCATTATTATTCTCCTCTTATCTCCTGCAGGCGCTTTCTATCAAACCAATATAAAGGCCTGGCAGGGTTTATTTTTCTCCTTCGATCGATTCGGCCAACGTAAACCCCATAGATCCAGGGCTTATCCTTATCATAGTGCTTTAATAGGCCTATGCCATGGGGAGTAATTACATCCCTCACCTGCCTGTTGGATTCATCTATCAAGATTTCTCCTCTATTTTGAATTTTGCAGCTCTCATTAATCCGATTGCACAAGATAAATCCTTGGCAGCCTCGTAAATGAGATTATTTACGCTTTTATTATTCGTTAACTTGATATTATTTACCAGTAGATCCCGCATCCTGTTTAACCAGCCAAAACCGGATTTATCCTGCTCATCCCCATAATAATTAAGTAAATTTTTGCCAGCCTGTAAGATCTCCTCCCGTTTGATATACTGGAATGAGAAACCACAATATTTACAGGTATGCGCACAACCGGCCATATAATCCTGCTTACCCATCTGATCCATATTCCCTGCAGGATCCTCATGCCCACATTCGGGGCAATAATTTGGTATAAAATCGAATAGTCCCAGTGGCATTATTCCTCCTTTCCAACCCCAAGGGCATCGCAAGCATTATCAAACCAGAAACCAAAATTTCTGTATGTATATCCAAATACAAGCCAGCCAATCTGTATTATGGAAATATCAATGCTGATATAAAACAAGAAATCAAATTTATCCAGTCCAATAAATATCATCATTCCTCCTTTATGGGTATATAGACCTTAAACCGAATATCTATATGCGTATTGCAATTATATAGAAATTTAGCCCTGGCCGGCTTGCCGGTATATTGGTTATATCTATCTATACATTTGCTGAATTTCAGTGCCTTTCCACAATATTTACAATACCGCCTACGAAATAATCCAGCCCTTTCAAATCTTCGATATTCAGCCATGGTAATTGGGGTTTTTAATACTCTTACCTCATCCATTCTCTCCTCCGCCTGTTTATATCTTCTTTTACCTGATGCACTCTTATTTTTTGCTCTGCTGGGGTTAATATCCCCATAATGCTTGCAATATCCTCGGCCCGCTTTTTATATTCTTCAAAGGGTATCACCTTCTCCAGCTTTCCAGCAGAATTGCGCCAGCAGATCCATCCATCAATGATGATCATTTATCTATTCCACAAATCATAATATTGCAGATCCTTTGCGCATTTTATTATTTTAGTCAGAAAATGCGCCCGATCCATTTCTCTCCAATCGAAACTCACTTTTTTACAATATTCAACGTATTTTTCGGATACCTCCTTTAGGTTTATATCTTTGGTAGCAATGCAAATACTATCAATTCGCCAACCATCATACTCACCTGTAGAAAGGGTAAAATATTCACCCTTTTTAATGACGAGCTTTTTCACTATGGATCCATCCTGGCTGATGGTTTCAAATAAACAGATCTCCCTTTTCTTTGAGATCGGAGGCGTATTATATGGGCTTACATCCTCAACCAGGTATTTTCTTATAGCGCTTTCGTCAATTCCAAGGCCTACGCAAACTACTACCGGCCTTATTTGCATGTGTATTTTTTCAAAGGCCGGAAATCGTATGGGTACATCAACCCAGGCATTAGCCAATCTACATCCAATAACCTTATAAATAAGGGCCTGGACCTTGCCGGCATTATTAAATTCTTTGATACCAACATAATCACCAGGCTTATAGCGATGCAGTAAATCATTTGTTTTTTGATCCATTTTTATTTTCCTTCCTATGCTCCATGATCCGTTTGATTATTTTTATTTGCTCCTCATTTTCTGCAATACGATCCTGGAGGGATTTGCCATGCAGATATAATTTGCCTCCGCTTATGGCCAGATTACATAATCGTATATCATGCCTTGCTGCCTCCAGATCATTTACAAGATCTTCATCAGTAATATATTTAAACTTCCCCTGTTGAATAGCCTGATCGATCTTATCCATCATTTCTCCTTATGCTTTCGATAATTACAGTTATAATGAGCATTAACAAGCCTTTTCCCAATTTGGGGATCCTTCCGGATCCCCAGCCTTGCTTATGGCCCTGGATTAGTACCCCAAGCCTTTTAATAGATCTGCCTGGGTAGGTCGTTTTATGATGTAGGCATATAATACCCGCGCTTCGATGATTGCAATAGTGCTGGGCGCCCATGCACCTCCGGAATCTTGCGCCGGATCCATCCATTCCAGCATGGCCAGGATCAGTGCATCATCAACAGCCTCCAGATCTTCTGATCCAGAAAAGTGTTGGATAATAACCTGGCCTGGCGAATTATGCTGGGTTTCTTCTCCCACAAAACAGAGTTTAAGACAACCATAAAGGATATTTCTGTTTACCTGGGTAGCTTTTTTGCCAGTAAAACTCTTGGCCAGCTTCTTTATATGGGCCTCCTGTTCGCTTGGCTTTCGTATATCTGCCAAATCACCCTTATAACCAATATCCTCCATGATCTCATCAAATACCTTATCTTCTTGGGTATCTGCAGCAGTAGCCGGCCCAATAACCTCAACCCCGCCCTCGGTATGATCTGGCAGGATCGCATCTTCTGGATCCTGATCATCTGATGCGTTAAGTGCCAGGCTATCACTTGGATCCAAGTAACCCCATTTCAACAGCCCCATACGAATAACGGTTTTTTTATACATCTTATGGGCTTCTGTTTTCCATAAGGAATCAGCCCGCTTATAGCTCTTGGAGTATTTTTTACCATGAGCATCGCACTCCTCAACGGTCATATAAAAGGTTTTCTTGAAACCACTTACCAGCTCGAAATACAGTAGGTAGCCGGCAATCTGGCTTTCCTTCTTCTCTGGCTGTTCATGGGCCAGGCTCAAATGGAGATCTCCGCGTTCCAGCTTATGGATTCCGGTAAAATCATCCTCGGTAATGCGATCATCCTTGTAAATAGTATTTACAGTGAGATAGCGATATTTACCTGTTCTCAATGCCAGGTTATAAATGCCCTTATACCCCACAATCAGGGTAGCTTGATCCTTAAAGGGCACCAAATACGCCTGGCCGGTCGATGGATCAACCGATAATTTTAGGGTAGCTGCCCGCAATGCAGATCCAATGATCGAATTAGCAGAACATTGCTGCAGGCGCTCATTTCCGGCAACAGCAATTAAAACGCTGGAAATGTAGGCTGATCCTTCATTTTTCCCAAGGATCTCAATAAATCGCTGTTTTACATCATCCCGCCTCATCAATGTTCTCAAATTGGGCTTTTCGTTCATTACAGTAATATCTTGATTATTATTTTCTTCCATTGGCTTTCTCCTCATTATGTTAGATTTTTTCCACTTTTTATAAGATCCTCGATCAATAGCCGGATCAATTTGGATAGGGATATACCCTGATCATCCGCAATCTTTTCAACCTGTTTTTTTAAATCCGCGTCAATGCGCAATGTTACCCGTTCTTCTTTAGCTTTTATAGCCATACAGCCTCCTTTCTAACTCTATTATAACATTTGTCATACATGATAGCCATTTAATCCCTGGGATCCAATGGACCCAGCAAGTAATCTGCATAATCCCGCATCATTGATGATTCCTGATCCTCATAGGATCTTGCCCCTCCTTCTTCGGTACCATCCAAAATCTGATCTTTATGCAAAATCACTGCATCCAGTTTTCTCTTTACTACCAGGAAATTTTGGTTTCCCATTATGAAGATCCCGTAAATATCATCTAGCCAGGGATTCCCATCAATATTATTTTTTTCTTCCCTGGAAACCATTTTTGCAAATGTTATAGCCTGATGGATGGAATCAAATATTGCAATGGTAATGCAATGCGTTTGGGATAATTGGCAAACCTCAACCAGGGTATTATTGTTCAGTTCAATTTTTCTCATTCTGCTTTTCTCTTGATTTTCACAATGGATACAGATGGTTTTCCAACCTTCTTAAAGCGGTTGATCTCGGGGTTTGCAGTGGCATACCCGATCAGCCCTTTACCATCCCATGTGATCCTGGGCTTTGAGTATTTGGCCTGCAGGTAATTCCCATTAACGGTTTCACCCTTTGCAATAACCTCATCCTTGATCTGCTTCTCCAGGTTGCGTATTTCTGCAGCCAGCCCATCCAGCTTGATTTGGTAATCACCTTCGATCTCGGCAATCCGATCCAAATAGTGTTGGGGGGTAGCTCCGCGAATTTCCAGCGTTTTTTCTTCCTGAACCTTGGCCAGCGCTTCTTTTAATACTGCCAATCTATTTAACTTTAACTCTGTGATCATTATTTTTCTCCTCTTTATTTACTGTAGCTTTTCCGGTACCCCTCTGATTTTCATGCCAGCGCTTATGGTGCTTTGGGCATAACCAGCGCACCTCATACGGTTTACTATAATCATCATGGTGCATCTGGCTATTCGGATCTCCGCAAACCTCACAAGGTTGTTTGGGGATCTTGCCAGCCTTGAAAGCCTGGTAAGCAAGCCTCCTGGCGCGGACCCTTTCAGGGTAGCGCTCTATCTGGATCTTTTTATATCGGTAGTAATCTCGGCTTATGCCTCCTTTCCAATTAGGGTTATTTGGTCCCTGCATATTTCTGCCCATTTCTATTCTCCTTTATGAGCTCATTGAGGCCTGGGAAAGGTCAGATCCCAGGCCTGATCAGCCCACCAGCCTCCTTTCTTTAAAATGGGGGCTGATCCGGTAATTCGGCATCTTCCGGCTCCAGGATCGGATCTAATACATACATCCCACAATGGGAGCACCAGCAGCGCAAATCTGGAATGGTATCATCCTCCGTGCTGCATCCATCCTTGATCCGCATACCAGATCCAACGGTATAATTATGGATCTCACAAACGCGCTTGCAAATTCTGCATATCGGGCCAGTAGCCTTTTGAACAGATAAAACGGTTTTCTTGCTCATAGTGGCTCCTTAATATCATTATTACAAACCATAAAATCATCATTCCTAGCCTTGTAAATATCCATTGCCACCTGCATAAGGTTTTTCTTGAAAATATCAGAAACCAACTGGGTTGTAATTTGTGTAGCAATGGCTTTGGGATCATATAAGGTAGGCTCATCATTATCAGCTATCCATTGAACAGCATCTCTATATTTGGCCATTATAATTCTCCTTTTTCGAGTTATAAACTCATTTGGTAGAGGGATGAGATCTGGCACTCCCTCTACCTATCAGCCTATAACCTCCTTCCTGTTTAGGCCAACACCTTTATCTTAATGGAATCTCCCAGGCCGGAAATGTGGCTACATAATAAATTGACATCCCGTCTTGGGTATCTTGGTAATGGATAAATTTTTCATACCAATCGTAAAAATGGCACCGGAGAGTATCAAACCACCATCCAGGGGCCTCAACAGCCTCGCCCGCGCGTAATCTATTTACTACTTCATAATATTTCTTGGAATATACTTTGGCTTTCCGATTCATCTTATTTCTCCTCATCAGGTTTATTCTGCCTTCATTGTAATACCTTTGTCATACGTTGTCAACCCCCAATTTGAATGCGGAAACCCCCTACCAGGTGTAAATAGGGGGTTTCCTGTACCGTGTTGGAATGACAAACACAACTTCCGACCGAGATAATTAATTATAGCATGTAAATTAAAGAGGGAGATTTAATCTCCCTCTTTTCTCCTGTAGCGCAAATGCCCTTATGTAATTTTAGTTATTCGATTTAACCCTCCAGTGAGTAGGATTTACCCACAATGGCAGTCCCTTTGATCGTTTCGTGTACCTTGGTAGAAACCGGTACCATGAGAGCAACCAGGCCCAATATAGATACCAGGATTTGGGCAGCAACGTTCAAATAATTGTCAGCAACCTCAACCAGCAAGCCTGGAATGAAAAGTTTAAGCACGACCATTCCAGCCAGCATACCAGCGTTCAGGATAAATGACCATGTTTTTGATTGGCCATCCTTCACGATCCCAAGGGTTTTTAAAATATTGATCACAACCGTTACCAATGCAGCAGCCCCGCCCAAGGCTAAAACTTGCTTACCAAAGGCAATAGCAGCCTGCAGAAATTCTGCCCATTCAATTACTCCGGCTTCTTCTCCTGCCTCAACTGGTATACAGCCGGCCAGGATAAATAGTGAAATCAGAATGAGCATACCTGAAAAGATTTTTTTAATTGTTTTCATTTTTCCTTTCCTTCAATTTATGTTTGTCCCTTCTCCAATAAACATAGCAAGCATTTTTCCCAGAAATCCACCTCCTTTCAAATATTCCTTCTGGATTCTTTTCGGGATCGTATAGATTTTTTTTGAGTTTCCTGTTTATTACTGATTGATCTGCATCATACAATCTGGCAGCCATTTCAACAGTAAACTCATAATCCTCCAATACCAGATCATCGCCGGATATAAAAAACTCATCCAGCTCGGCTTTTAGTTTTTGCTCTACCTCTTTTGATTTTATCAATCTTATTCTCCTTAATTATACGATATTCAAGCCTTAATGATCTTGCTTTGCTCGAAATATAAAACCTCATGCTCCCTGTAGCGCGTTTTCCCATCTGCAGAAATCACATCCCAGATAGATCCAACATGAGATAATTTGCGATTAAATTTCCGATTGGTCCAATCATCCTTGGTTTTGAAAGCCGGTAATACTACTCCTTCGCTTATGTAATCCTTATAAATTACATCTCCAGATTGTACGAATTTATGGAGATGCGCCCGCTTATAGGTCCTGGGTATAGGATGATGAGTAGCGATCCTTTCCATCATGGAATCCAAAACGTGATAGCGGATGTTGTTTGCCTCGGTCCATTGCCTGTAACCCACTCTGATCCCCTCATGGGCATAATCATATAAAAGACCGTTTACATCCAGTAATAAATGGGTATGCAGCAAGGTATGATCATCTGGATCCGGTACCCCTCCAAACCCATCTGCAAGGGTTTGAATAGCCTCGTTCATTTTCCCGCCATGGGCAATAGATCCCCTTATGAAATAGATCTGATCACCTTTCTTTTTATTAAAGCCCACCTCCTTAAGTGCATATTTAAGAGCTTCTTTAAATATCTTGACATGGTCAAATATGCTTGGGCTGATAATATCGGTTTCGGCATGATGGATCCCCTCTGTGAGATCTCCGGCCAGGACTATAATCAATCTTTTTCTCCTCCTGGCTACAGCAACCCGATCGATCGATTTTTTAAAAACCTCCCAGATTATTTTCTGGGAGTAGGTCGGGTAATGGGCATCACCACCATAATCTATAAATGGATCTGGAATCATCAAACCAAACTTGGACCCGCAATGGGTATCACATAGATCCCATAATAAAGTATCTTTATTGGTCATGGCTACTCCTGGTTTGCATCCTGCAAATCCTGGAGGGTTATTACTGGGGTATGATCCAAATCACAAATCTGTTTAGTTAATGCTATAAAGCCAGATTCCAGGGCCTTAATTCTTTTTGCCTGGGCTTTGTTTTGCCGGTCCAGGTAATCTATTTTCTTCTTTAGCCTTTTCATTTCAGTTTGCATATCTTCTATCAGATCTCCCGATGCGTCAACGATCAATTTAGCGGCCTCGGCTTTAGTTTTAGGTTTCTGAAAATGTTGGATGATGTATGAGGATATTGCGCCAGAAACGACAGCTACAATTACAGGTATCCAGGGTTCCATTTGTTATCCCTCCAAATAGTATTTCACAATGTAGACTGCAAAGGTGGCTACACCCACCAGCCTAATCATGCGTGATATTAGATTTAAAGAATCCAGATCCAGAATATGCCAGGATTCATAAACGCGAAAATAGGTATATAGATCGAACAGCAAAACAAGCAGAAACCAGAAATGCATACCGGCCAGGCCTATGATTTTCTCCCTGCCTGCCTTGATGCTGATATATACCCAAACCAGCACCAATAGTAAGATCTCAAATAACCTGGCCAGATCCACCATGTAACATGCCATAATCTATCCCGCCTTTCTTGTATATTTTTCGCTAATCCATCCCTTATCCCCACCGGATAGCTCTACATATAACCAGCCATCGGATTTCTCCAGAACGGTACAAACAACGCCCTCACCAATGGCCGGCCTATCTCCTGGGTAAACCTCTGGCCTGGATCGGAATGATAGCCATTCGCAATTTATTACCTCTACTTTTTCCGGCTCGGGCTCGGGAGGATCCACAATGATTACATTATTCGTATAATCTGCAAATGCATCCAGATCTCCATTGAAAACGTTAAGATCCAGATTGCCCCTGATT
>Ga0272443_10004704_pt1 | contig 14622 bp, 12 predicted proteins | sample SSMAcet12_FD_193581 | JGI IMG/M metagenome (GOLD analysis project Ga0272443, IMG submission 193581) | Marine sediment archaeal communities from Little Sippewissett salt marsh, Falmouth, MA, United States - SSM-Acet-12 | ecosystem: Environmental > Aquatic > Marine > Wetlands > Sediment ...
CTCCAGCATTGGAGCGTCATCCTCTCCTATGGTATTTATCACCGCTCGAATATCCTTATCGCTCATCTCGCCTATCTTCGGTGTCTCGATTACCCACGCAAACCTGCTTGCCAAAGCCATATCCAAAGGCATAGCTCCGATATAATCAGTAGGGTTCATAGCCGCAAAGACATATTTGAGTGAATCCACCTTCCTCCCCATTATCGATCGCGATCGGATAACCTCCAGCCATTTGTTTTGCATGGTGGGATCGGCTCGTGATATTTCGTCAACCAGCACGAATTCCTTATCCCAGACGGTCATACCGTCGCCCACATAATCGAGGACACCCTCGCAAAGCCTGGTCGGGTTCGGGAATCCGATAACATCGTCGAACAGCGCTTTGGAGGCGTCATAGGCCTGGAATTTAAGCCCGAGTGCCTTAGCTAACCTTCTGCATAGAAACGTCTTCGCTGAACCGTGTTGCCCTACCAGAACCACTGGATCGCCCGTTACCAGAGCCGCCATCAGTGGGGCATCGTAAACATCGTAACCAACTACTCCTAACTCTTTGATCTTCATCTTCACTCCTTTTTCTTTTCATTCTACATCATTCCGGGACAACGAAGGTCGCGGAAAACAGCTTTTTTCATTTTTTTTCGGCCTCATCACTTTCTCCTTCATCGATACCTTTTCTCGAAATGGTTATACACGCTTAAACGTGATTTATTCGGAACTATTTATAATCTGTGCATATTTAAAATCCCTTCCTTTAGATTTTAAATTAACTATTTACTACTATCGCCTTGCCCTATATAGCCTTACGGCTCTATTCATCTCAATTCGTTAAATTTTCAATTTATTTAAAACGTTTAAAACGAAGGGACTTATCCATATGTTGTTCTTAGACTTATGCGTTTTAAATGGTGTTTTAAATTCAACAGAAATTTAAAATTCGAAAACTAGTATCCGATTCTCAGAACTTTTTTTAAAAAAATCCTAAAAAAATCGCCTTGTAATCCATTTGGTAGACTTTTTGAGTATTACCACAATCTTAGCAACTGAAGCCAATACTGAGGCTATGAGAGCTCTTACAGGGGCTATTGAAAGTATATACATCCACTTAATTTAAATCATCTGAAATTCTAAAAGATAATTCTCTAATCTCTTTATTTCTGGATTATAGTATTGCAATTAATATTCTACAGAGTTTCTATAATATCAAGAGCGCAATCCCAAAAAAGTTTTTTTTTTGAGAAAAATATCTCATAAAATCTATTTGATACCTGATATCGGGTGTTTACTCGAATCCTAAAAAATTATTCCTTCCTGAGGATGCTGTGGACTCTAACGTTAAGGTAATTTAAAAGATGTATTCCATTTTTCGAAAAGGTTCGGAAGAAGTTTTTTTAAGATATTATTTTTACTCGCATTCTTCTTTTAAAATTAACATCGTTCGCTGTTTTTTTGAACTGAGTGATTTAAAAAACAAGTTCTGCGTTTTTTGGCCTACTAAACCCTACCGTTAAAGGATTGATATTGCTAACCCCCCCTCCTTTAGACCACCATTTTTGACCCCAAATGGTTAGCAAGTTTTGATCTGTTTTATTGTTTCATTTCTTCTTTTGAATTGCCCGTAATGCCTGTTATTAGAATGTTTGACGAGATAGAGCAATCTATTTTGAAGAGATTACGAATGTGAAACTTGCTAACCCCATCAAACAAGTTTTTTTCACTATATGAAACTTTTTTACAAGATGAGAGTCATTTTGAGTTTTACATTTTCTCATTTTGCGATTTTCTGGATTTTAAAATGATCATTCTGTCGCCTGATATAGATTGCGAAAATCACCATAATGTTCAATAATAGTTATCATTTTGATTGACTATAAATATAGAGAGAAATGAAAGATAATAGTAAATTTAAAAAAATAAAAAAAATAGTTTTAAAAGTGTATTTATAAAGACAAATATTTCACGCCTTGAAAAACTTCTTTCTTCTTAAGATTTTTAATTTCCTTCACAAGTAACACAAACAATTAATTTTTATTTTTTACTAAGCGGAAATTCTTCTGGGCCTCTTCATTCTGAAGAGGCCTTTACTTTGATTGTATTTATATTTAATGCATTTTTTACTAATTGTCAATAATATATAAATACCTTTTTCTACCTACCTTTTCGATCTTGATATAACCAGCTTCATTTAGTTTCTTTATAATCCTGCTTACAGTAGCTTTGCTGACATGAAGGACATTTGCTAAATAAGCGTCACTTATAAAGCACTTTATTGAATTTTTTTGAAAGTTCCTGATAATAGCAAGAATCATCATTGCCGTTGGATTGCAATCTTCTAATTCTCTAATAAACTGCTCAATCCATAATCCTTTACAATTAGTTTTGTCATTTCTCATAATACTTACTCCTTTTTTAAATTGTTACGTTAACATTTATGAGATATTAAATTTATTGATTTAGTCAACATATCAGTTTTTTGGGATTTCTATATTTACTTACTCATCTGGTGTTTTAAGACGATACTCGAGATAGTTTTTTTCGATATCACTCATATTGTAAGCGCTATTGAAGGTCAACCATGTATTGTTAAATGTAAATTCAATTACTTCTAACCAAGTTTCATAAGTTATATGAGGATTTTCTTTTAGCAGTTTAATTGTAAATGCAATATTCTTTTTTTTCCAGTTAACTGTTGTAGAAGAACCACAAATATATTTACTTACGTATTTATCTAGTGTATCAACTATTTTTTTTGCATTAATGTAATTTATTGAGTCTTCATTTTCCTCTTGATTACTTTTACCAAATACTACATTAATTACTCGTTTTTTTCCTCTTTTGTTAATCTCAATAAATCCTTCTTTTTCTAAACTCGATATCTGTCGATTAACTTTTCTTTTGTCCCAGTTCAGAGTGTTCATAAAATATTCGTTACTTGCTACACAACCCGATTCATTATCCAAACCTCTAATCAGAGATAAAAGAAGCTTGTTATCTCCGCTTAGTTTCAGTTTCAATATGTCTGCAAAGACTGTAATGAATTTTGTGTTTTTTGACATAGTTTCTCCTAAAGTTAATTTTTTCCAAAACACCTGCTTTCAAAAGGGTATACACAGATGACTGAGAATTATTCAAAAAAAAATAAAAAAATATTTTTTATGTTAGCTAAACGTGGGTGTGGCAAGTGCTACAACTAATATGATAAACTTGCCAAATTCTTATACTTTTTCGTCTAACGTCAGCCAAAACTGGTGTTATATATGAGATTTCGCATGACCAGAACAGAAATTGTGTGATTGTAATCGTAGAGTACTTCTTTTAAATTCTCTTTTCACGAGTCCATACTTTCAGCTTTCGTATTCTTTTTTCTACTTATCCCAAGACCAAGACCATTCAGTTTTCAAATATACCTATTCTTAACTGATCATGTAGTAGGTCTTAGCAATGCTTCAATGAAAGGCTTTGTCTTCTCGATCTGCTCCAGTACCTTTTCTGCAAATTCTGGTTTGATACCTCCACTCCCATTAGACCAGCCATCGAGTCGAATTCGCGCTTCTGCTTCATTCTGATCTTCGGGCATTACTTCCAAGCCAATGCTTTCTGCAAGTTCAACAATAGCTTTTTCTTGTAGAAGTGATTCTAATCTTTCTCTATCTTTCCTTCTACGCCCTTGAATACTAAGCCAACAGATAGGATTATCTTCTGAGCTGCTTCCTAATGCGGCTTCTATGAAAATAGTGTGTGAGTCCTTATTAAAATTGTAGTATATTGCTGTCCAGCTTCCGGCGGTGTTCTGATACAACCTAAATTTATCTCTCTTGTCCAAATCCAGATCATCCAGCCATTCACCGAAATGATCTTCAGCAATTCTTCTTAGCATATAGAAAAAGCGTCTATCCCCCCTCCTCCCCGTCAACCCCTTTTTTCATTTTCCCCAAACTTTTTTTCTGAGCCGAAGGGAGATTAATTCTTCCCGATCACTTCCATCAGTTCGTCGATTTCTGTTTGGCCGGTGACCATGCGGAAGAAATAATTATCCGGCGTTAGCGATTGCCAAATCTCGCCGATTTCCTTTTTGCGCTGTGCGTCTTCGGCGGTTTCGAGATGTTCGCCTTTATATTCGACGACAAAGTAATTTCCCTTTTTCGTCTTCGCGATGAAATCGGGATAGAAACGACCTTGATAATAGCCCTGAAGGAAAAAGCCCTTTCTCTCGATGTTGCGAAGCCACCATGCAACGGAATCGTGACGCTCGAATTCTTCGGCGAGAACGCGCTCCTCATTATTCATATAATGGGCTCTCGCGTAATAATGCTTCTGATAATCGCCGTCGTCGAGAAGGAACATTTTCACGACATCGGGAAAATCGAAATTAACCGAAGCCTTGAGTTTGTTCGCCTTTTTCAATTCCTCGAATTTTGCTTTCGTGAATCTGTCTAGCATCTCCTGTATCTTGCTCTTGATAACCAGCGCAAGGGCATATTTGTGGAATATCAGCTTTTCAAGGGTCACATCTTCCTTTTCGAGAAGAAGATTAACGACCGCCAGAACATACCGGGAAATATCGCCCCTTGGCATATTTCGGAACTGGATGTTATCGGTTATATCTACGATTAATTCCGTTTTCGGCTCATCAATTAATTCAAGTTCTATCTTCGCTTCTTCTCGCGTAGGCGGACGAACAACGACGCTTGAACCACCTTCTTTCTTCTTGTCTTCCTCAACGTCGATTTCATAAACCTTGTTCATCATATCCTCGATGTCGGCGAGCTCTACTTTATAATTCTCCCCGGATAGATTGAAACCGGGGCAAAGGTCTTGCCGATAACCAAGCGGAACCATCTCGCTGTTTTTCATTATCGAGAAAAGCGGAACCTCGATTTCGTCTTCAATAGCTTTCGGGAATTCCGTTTCCTCGGGCGGTTGGCATTTCCCGCCTTCGCCGCCCGTTCTTACAAATCCCTCCTCGTAGCCGAAGCCGCGCATCGCATCGACTACCGACGCAAGGGTCTTTTCCGTGTCCTCGGAAGAGGTATAGACATAGGATTTATTAAGGACATCATTCTCGAATCTCTTCGCGTTTGGTTGGCGGAGAATGCGGCCTAAGATTTGAGCAACATCCAGCTTCGAGCGTTTATGCGCGACGGAAGCCAGAACATAGGCGAAACTGCAATCCCATCCTTCCGCAAGCGAACTTATCGTGATGATATAGCGAACGGGACACTTCTCTGAAAACAAATCGACGCCGCCTATGTCGTTCATGTCGTAGGCTTTCACCGCAACCTGTTCCGCCGGTATCCGCTTTGTCTGAATAAGAAACTTTTTAACTGCATCAACCGTTATTGTGTCCGCTTGCTTTCTTTTTTCTTGAGCCTGTAATAGCATTATCGGCCTAAGATATTCTCCTTCTTTTTGCGCCAACGCTTCAAGCTCGTTTCGCTTGTCTATCGCATTGCTCAAAGCCATTTCCCATTGGGAGAGGAACGGGTGAACGATAACGGGAATCTTCACCATCTCCTCTTCTTTTAGACGGTTCGCGCCTATTGAAATCAGGACATTACTGCTTTCGAGTGGTGTTGCCGTGTATTCGATTATAAACGACGGGTTAAGCTCGCGGAGCATATCGTAAGAAAGCTCGCTATGCACATTGTGACCCTCATCGACAACGACAAGCGGGTTCTGCATCTTTATAACATTCGATAGCGATTCGACCGGCTTGTTCGTTCCCTCGTATTTTTCGAGCATTGGGAGCATATCGCCGAGAACGTCGTCGAAGTGGGTTATCAAATAGCCATTCGCGCGGTAGTTGCGAAGGCTCTCTGTATTTTCTCTTCTGAATGCTTGGAGCGTCGAGACGAAGATGCACAGGTAATTATCGACGTCGTTCTTCGTGGCGCGAAGAGCCTCATCGGCGTCAAAGACCTTCACGCGATTACTGAACGCCATATCGAGAACCTCTCGATACGCGTGGTTTATGTTCTTCAGCTTTTCGAGGGTTTGGGTTCGGATCGCGTCGGAGGGGGTTAGCCACATCACGATTCCGGTTTTGTTCTTCCGGCGAAGATAGAGCCGATAGATAATATCCGCCGCGTGGGTTGCGATTAGCGTCTTGCCGCCGCCCGTCGGAACCTTGACGCAGATATAAGGAACTTCTTCGAGATAGTCTATCGCGTTGTATTTCCGGTCGGTGAACTCAATAAACGCCCTCTTCGCACTGCCCTTGTTTTCCGGGATTAACGCGAGGTATTTCTCCAGAGCTTCCAGAACGTCTTTTTGGTATTGCTTTAGTTCTAACATGGCTATCTCCTAAAAGGTCTTTATCTCGTATGGGATTTGTTTGAACTCGATGCCGCGTTCGCGGAGGGTCTCGTCGTCCAGGAGGACGGCGTCGGCATAGACGACCTTCTTGCCGTCGAACTTATCGAGGGTTTCTAAAAACTCCTCCGTTAGGTAGTTCTTGAAAACGAGGTCGGGGAAGCCGTCGAAGATGAGGAAGTAGTGAACGCCGCCCTTCTCGCCGAGGTAGCCCTCTTTTGGCTTCTCTTTTTTGCGGTCGATGCTGTTGTGCGTTTCGGTGAAGAAGATATAGTTCGCGAGGTCGCCGTAGGTGGCCTTGGTCGATATTACGCCGTGGCGGTCGAAGAGGGGCTCTTCGGAAAGCTCCATATATTTGAAGCCGCCGCCGGTGCCCTCCACCTTGTTATTGCCGTTGCCGTAGCCTTTGATTACGCGGCGGACGCGCTCGGCGGTGATTGTGTCGGCGTAGTCCTCCATCTCGACGAGAATGAACTTGCGGTTGCCGCCATCCTCTTTGTTCAGGTTGAGCACCGCGTGCGCCGTCGTCCCCGAACCGGCGAAGGAGTCTAAATAAACACCATCGTTATTATCAATTTCTCTTTGAATCCTAAAGAGATATTCAATCAACTGCGTTGGTTTTGGCTGGTCAAATGCTTTTATTTCTGGAAATATCAGAGAAAGAAGCGAAGTGCCATCCTTATTGAAACCTACTTCTTTATTAGGTAATAGAGTGCTCGGAGGGATGCCCTTTTGAACCTCTTTTAAATATCTTTTTGCCCTTGGTTCTTTGCCGTTAAAGTCAAGCTTGTTATCTTCATACATATCTAATAGATTCTCTTTAGAGTATCTTGGATAACTGCCTTTTGGTGCTTCCCATTTCACTCCGTTCGGAAATTTAACTTCATATGGTGTATAGAAGTTGCGTGCGCTGATTGGGTCGAGCTTATATGGACCTCTACCATCATTATCATCTTTCGTATAGCTTGAAGATTTGTCCATTGGGCTTCTTAGATAAGTATCTCGTTTTCCCGCAATAATAAGGTTATCAATCATTTTTGAATAACAAAAAACATATTCCGTGTTTTTATTGAAATCTTTCGCAGAATTTCTGACAGTGTGCATTCCACGCCATATCAAATGACCTAAATAATTATTAACGCCAAAAATTTCATTTAGAACTGTATTAAGATGGTGCTGCTCGTGGTAGTCAATAGATATGAAAATCAAACCCTCATCGCTCAACAACTCCCGTAATACCTTCAATCTCGGATACATCATGCAGAGCCATTTGTCGTGTCGGCACAGGTCGTCGCTTTCGCCGCCCACCACTTTGCCCAGCCAGCTTTTCATCTGCGGGCTGTTCACGCGGTCGTTATATACCCATCCCTCGTTTCCGGTGTTGTATGGGGGGTCTATGTATATCATCTTCACCTTGCCGGCATAGTGCGGGAGCAGGGCTTTTAGGGCTTCGAGGTTGTCGCCGTGAATAATCATGTTCTCGCTGTCGTCCCCGTTCAGCGATTTGCCGCGCACCTCCTTCAGCAACCTAAAGGGCACCTCCTTGTCGTGGTTCACAACCTTGTCTTTCCCTATCCATTCGAGTGTTGGCATGATTACTCCCTTATTCCCAGATTATTTTCGCGATGTCGTAGAGCAAACGCTGTCTTTTTTCGAGTTCTTCCGGCCCGAACTTGTCGTATGACTCGAACTCGAGATTGTATTTCATCCGCATGATTCGGAAATCGATATTGGACTTGTAAAAGTCTTTTCGAAGGGTTTCGTTCCACAGAAGGGTTCCAGAATAGGTCTCAAGCTTCTTCTTGTAGCTTTCGTTCCTACTCGACTGATTATCCTTCCCCTTTAGGATGAGTAAACCACCAAGGCGGTTTCGCTCTTGTTCAAACAAGTCCTCGTCGTTACCAAATAGTTTTAAATTCTCTCCGTTATTGGCAAGGATATGCTCGATATGGAAACCGTGAACATGTCCTCTTTTAATGACGAGGTCTTGAATAGATTGCCTCATACCCTCTTCGAGGTTTTTGGCCAGGAAATCTTCTACTCTCGCGAAGAAATATTTTTTAAACCGTAGGTTGAGGTTCATTCCAATTTGCTTGAAATAACCGTATGAGAATGGCACTGATACTTCGGTATTGCGTTGTTTTGATATTTCTTCAAGTAAATGCCTGTCGAACACGTCTCTAATCCTATCTACTTCGCCATCTCTGATTTCCTTAGAAATTCGGTAAAGGGAATCTGAAAAAGAGTTACTGTCATAGGCGTTCTGTAACTGCAGTAGTGAGAAATACCTGTCTACTTCTTTTGAAACTAAATGGATTTTCTTCTTCTCATCCTTATCGCACAAATCGCAAGCGGATAAAATCAGAAGAAACTGGCCGTCCATATCGTTAAGGTCATTGTAAAAAGTGAATTCGAACTCACTTTCATCGTCTTTTGAAGCTGTTAGGACTTTAGAATACAGAGAAGGGTAATATGAGAACTCTTTTCTTAAAAACTCCTTCACTCTTTTTGGCTTATGCTTGAGTTTCATCTTCGCGTCTATGTCCGGCATAAAAATCTCGCGATGGTAATCTTTGTCGAACCGATTCGCTTTTTTCCTCTCGTCAGAATACTTAGCTTTTAGATAGTAAGTGAAAAAGGTATCTATCTCGTCCTCTTTGATATCATTTACCTCTTTTACCTTCTCTTCCCATAGTTCGTTAAAACTGAACTCTTTCAGTTCATCCTTATCTATCTGGCCAAGCAGTTTTCCTTTTAAAATCTCGTAGGGCTTTAACTTCACTCCTCTATCGTTGATAACCTCGAATATCATAGGAACTTCGGTTTGCTCAACGGACAAGTTGACCATTACAATTCGATTGAGGAAGTAGTAAATGAATGTCTGCAACTTATGGGAGGTATCGAGGTTTTCTTCTAACCATTTTTCGATTAGTTGATAATTATTAATCATATTTTCTGCCGTAATACCAGTTTCGGTGCTGATATCACTTAAGTCCTTTGTCCCATCATATAGGTCTTCTAACACGCTGTTGTGCTTCTCGTGGTTCATCCAGAATGTTCGTTGTGAACCTATCCAGCCACCAATCTTGCTGTCTATCCAGTTAGCTTCTTTAAGGTCGTTCCGTCGTGCCAGCTTGTGGAGTTTTATCAGCATTAACGTTAACGTAGTAAGCCTTTGCTGGCCATCAACCACGTAATCGTCGTTATCGATGTTATTTGTTACGTAGGTATTCAAGTAATACCAGCCATAATGACTCTTTATAATTCCTGCAGAAGGTTCAAGTTCTTGATCGTATTCCAGATTAAACTTGTAGAAGATATCATCGAGTAGTCTTTCTACTGGTTCATGGCCCCACTTGTAGTCGCGTTGGTAGAAATCGATGTTATATTTCTTGGTGCCGAATACTTCGTTGATGTTTTGCTTTTCTGGTGTTACTTCCATTTCGTTCCTCCTTAGAATATCCCTATGATTATCGAGGTTATCGATACGAGAAGGGCGATAATCGAAATCCAAATCGCCGCCCTCATCTGCCGTCCGGAGCTTCTGTCGAACCTTTGCACCGCTGCCACCATCGCCGCCGCGGCTACGATTGAAGCAGAGGGGATAGCGCCCTGGTGTGCTGGCACACCACAAGTATTATCCCAGCCTGTAGCTTGCTCATTCCCATATTTCAAAACGTATTCTTCAGCCGGTTCGAGTTTTTTCGTCATTTTAAAAGCTCCTAAGTTTCAAATTACGCTGACAATCTAATATGTTCGGGGGGTGGGCGCAAGGGAAAAAGTTGAGAGTTGAGGGGGTAGGGTGGAGAGTTGGTTACTGTGCCCCAGCTTTGGTGCTCCTCCTGGTAAGGGAGGCGGTTGGGGATGGGGAAGAATAACCCCCCTCTGTCCCCCCTTAACAGGGGGGCTTTTTTTATAGTAGGGCGGTGGGGAACCGCGCTTTTGGATTCTCAGCGAGCCGTCTGGCCCGATCGGGTCGGGAATGACAACTGCAGGGGGCGGGAATGACAGGGTATGGGATTTCGCTTCGCCATCCGTGGGATTTCGCTTCGCTCAACAATCGGGGTTCGTTTCGCGGTTATCCTCGTTTGAGAGAAAAGAGGTGTATGGGAAGGTTATTGCCGGTTTTTGCGTCTGGCCTCTTCCTTGTCAAGGAATTCGAGGGCTTCGATTGCCCATTTGTAATTCGGATCTATTTCCAGTATTTTGAGTTGAGATTCACGGGAAGCTTTTATATCGCCCTTATAATAGAGCGCTTTCCCCATCTGGTTATATGCGGCCAGATATTTCGGGTCCAGTTCTAAGGCCGCCTCAAAGTCTTTTATGGCGTCATCGTATCTTTTAAGAGAGATATTCGTTCTGCCTCTGAGGTCGTAAACACCCGGATAAATATAGCCTACCTTGATTGCACGGTCGAAATCATGCAAGGCGTTTTCATATTCCCCAAGCTGGTTATAAATGGCCGCTCGATTAGTGTATAGATGGCCAACATCGGGTTTCATCTCGATAATTACATTTGTGTCTTTTAACGCGCCCTTTAAATCGCCGATTTGCCCTTTGGCGACAGAACGGTGATGATATAACGAGAATTCATTTGATGAGCCCTTTTCGAGAGCGATATCGAGATCGCGGATGGCGTTATGGTAGTGTTTCAGATTGTAGTTCACAATTCCTCTAGCGAGAAAAACATCCGGTATATCATCATCCTGAAGAATAATACTGTTTAAATCCTCCAGAGCTTTCGCGAAATCCCGTTTTAGATTTATCAAGCAAAATGCGCGGTTTTTAAGATCATGCAGATTGTCCGGGTTCAGTTCGAGAGATTTGTTAACATCGGCCAGTGCGGCTTCAAAATCGTTAATCATGAAGTAGCAACCGCTTCTTCCATGATAAAGCTCCCAGGCATTCGGGTTAAGTGCGATAGCCTCATCGTAATCGTCTATAGCATATTCGGTTGGAATCTCTCTGGATTTAGCGCGCGCCCAACCTCGGGCATACCATGCGTCGAAATCGTCCGGGGCAATTTTGATTGCGACGTTGAAATCTTCGATAGCTTCACGAATAAGGGCTTCCCTCTCCGGGTCCGATTTCTTTTCGGCCAGCTCTCCCCTGCATCTTCCCCTTGAAATGTAGGCTTTCGGATCGCCGGATTCCATCTCGATTCCCACCGTATAATCCTTGATGGCCTCCTCGAACCTGCCCATTTTCGCTTTGCAAGAAGCTCTGTTCCAATATGCGGGAGCGAAATCCGGGTAGATTTCGATGGATTTTTCGATATCCTCCAAAGCGCCTTCGAAATCGCCTAACTGGAATTTCGTAACCGCCGAATCACTGAGTTCGTTGAATTTTTCCGATTCTCTCCAGTCCATTTCGTTCCTCCTTAGTTAAATTCTTTTATTAACTTAAAATAGATAAATTGAGAACGCAAGGGAAAAATGGGGAAATGGCAGGGGAGAATGACAAAGCTCCCTACAAGCCTGAGGCAAATATCAAATTTCAAGTGAATTGCAAGGGATACCCTCCTCGGTCTCCCTTGACAGGTAGGAAGGAAGACTCCGCCCTTCGGGCACACCTATTTGGGAAAGAGGGGAATATTATGGTAGGGCGGTGGAGAACCGCCTTTCTGGATTCTCTACGAGCCGTCTGGCCCGATCGGGTCGGGAATGACAAAATGGAAGTTGGGGATGACAAAGTGGTTGGGCGAGTTGTCAACAGTCCGTCCACTTGTCTTCGCCCTCGATTTCCTGAAGACAGCCTCGGGCGTGGTATTTGTAAACTCCTGGGAAATCGCCGTCCATTATTCGTTTGAAATATCCGGCGGCGATCTCGTTCTTCCCGAGTTTCATGTATGTCAATCCCACGTTGTAGATCATCTGCGCGTCTTCTTTTAATTGACTCATGGCAGTCTCGAATTTTTCCAGGGCTTCTTCGTATAAGCCCAATTCGAAAAGGCATATGCCATATATATTTGCCGTGAATGGGAATTCGGGGTTAATCCGCAAGACTTCCCTGAAACATTCGGCAGCGCTGGCAAATTCCCCGAGGAAAAAGTGCGATTTGCCTTTGATATACAGCGCATGATAACCATTGGGCGATAATTCTATAGTTCTGGCTTCCGTAGCTATCGCCTGTTCGTATCTTCCGAGGAGCATGTAGATTTCGCCGAGGTTATCGAGAATTGCGGAGTTATTAGGGTAATCCATGGCGGCGTCTTCCAGTAGGATTCTGGCCTCGTCATACTTCTCCTTATCCCAAAGGTTGAAGATTTCGAGGGTCATGCCGTCCTGTATGTTGAATTCATGGCTCATGGTTATAAGATAGCGTAATTGCGGCGATTAACAAGAGAAATTTGGGAGAAAAATGGTTGTCCTGCATCATTATTGAAAATCCAGGTGTAACATGGGTTATATTGCCCAAATTCGCGTAAGTCGTCGTGGCTCATAGCTTCCTAAACATGAAGTGCACCTTCCTAAAGATGTTTTTTGGCTCCTAAAGATGAACCCCGGTCTCCTAAACATGTTTCCAGCTTCCTAAACATGGAGTGGCACTTCCTAAACATGAGGTGGCGCTTCCTAAACCTGGTTTGGGCCTCCTACACATGAAGTAGCGTTTCCTAAAGATGGTTTGTCCTCCGCTCAATATGAAGTGAGGGGTGCTAAATCTTGTTTTTGATCATATTGAATGCTTTCCGAACAGATTAGTGAGGACAATTTATATATTTCGTTGAATTTTTCACTATAGATAGAAGAATGTATTGGACAAAAGAACAGGAGGCTCAGCATGAGACAGGATGGAAGAAAAGAAGTGGTATCGACAAAGAGACAAGATAACAAAGGAGGTGATTTAATGAAAACAAAAAGATTGCTGAATGTGGAAGAAATTTCAGAATACCTCGGTGTCAAAGTGGCGACAATTTACGGCTGGGTTTCGGAGGGTTATATTCCCCACATCAAGTTGGGAAGGTTGGTTAGATTCGACTTGGATGCCGTAAAAGAGTGGGTGAGCCAAAAGGAAGTTAAAGGCCGCAGTTCCAGAATGCCCGAGAAGGATTTTCTGTATCGGGCCAGAAGTTAGCTGATGGAGGTTATTTTGAGCTTGACTTTTGAAGTATCAATAATTAAAATTGCGATTGGAGTTTTAAAATGAGAATTTACAAGAGAGACAAGACATATTATTTAGATTTCAGTTATCATGGCGAAAGGGTCAGGAAGGCTGTTGGCACCAATAAGAAGGTTGCTGAGTTAGCCGCCAAGGAAACCGAGCTTAGAATCGCCAAAGAAGAACACCTGGGTATCTTCGATGCAAAGAAGATAACACTCAAGGAGTTTTCGGAGGACTATCTCAAATTCTCGAAGGCTAACAAGGCCGAATCTTCTTATAAGAGAGACAAACTGAGCATGAAGCATCTGACTGAGGCTTTTGGAAGCAGGATTTTTGCGAAGATAACCACTCAGGATATCGAGTTATACAAGATAACTCGACGAGAGAAAGTTTCTGGCGCTACTGTCAATAGGGAACTTGCTTGCCTAAGTCATATGTTTACAGTAGCTGTAAATTGGAAGATTTTAACTTTGAACCCTGTCAAGAATGTAAAAAAGTTCAAAGAACCCCCGGGAAGATTACGTCATCTCACAATGGAAGAACTGGACAGGCTTATTGATTCCTCCTCTGAGACCTTAAAGCCTATTATTATCATGGCTTACAATACTGGGATGAGAAAGTCCGAAATACTCCAGTTAAAGTGGGAGAATGTCGATCTGGCTTCCAGGACAATAACTGTTGTGAAATCCAAGAATAATGAAATCCGGGTGATACCTATCAACAGATGGTTGCATGAGACTCTTGTCTCGCTTCCGAGTTATAGGGAGCATAAATTTGTTTTTACGCGCAAGAACGGTGAGTGTGTAGCTTGTATCAAAACAGCTTTTGACAATGCCCTTTTAAGGTCTGGCATCACTGATTTCCGTTTTCATGACCTTCGCCACACATTCGCGAGTCATTTGGTGATGAATGGCGAGAATTTAAAAACGGTTCAACAGCTTCTGGGGCATAAAGACATTAAGATGACGATGAGGTATTCTCACTTATCAAAAGACTATGTTCAGAAGGCAGTCGATAGCCTGTGCCGTTCGAATCAGAAAAATGGCACAAATCTGGCACATGGCCATTTAAGCGAGCAAGCCGAATCGTCTCGAAACACTGCTATTTAAAGCATTGCCGGAGTGGTGGAATTGGTAGACGCGCCGGACTCAAAATCCGGTGGTGGCAACACCGTGGGGGTTCAAGTCCCCCCTCCGGCAAATAATGTTTGAA
>Ga0272443_10004705_pt1 | contig 14617 bp, 15 predicted proteins | sample SSMAcet12_FD_193581 | JGI IMG/M metagenome (GOLD analysis project Ga0272443, IMG submission 193581) | Marine sediment archaeal communities from Little Sippewissett salt marsh, Falmouth, MA, United States - SSM-Acet-12 | ecosystem: Environmental > Aquatic > Marine > Wetlands > Sediment ...
TGGCTCGCCTGTTTTGCACACGGTGGGACGGCGCGACCCGTTTGCGGGTCCATGTCCCTCCGCACGAGCTGGGCGCAGTCGAGGGGATCGATGCGGCCGGCATCCCCCTCGCGCCACCCGAACGGTGGGCAGAGGCGGACGCGTTTCTGCTCCTCGGCGATCCGTTGGCCGTCGCGCCGCCCGTGGCGTCGAAGTGGATGCGCTGGGGCCGGGCGCGTCGCGACACGCCGACCATCGTCATCGACGAGGTATCCAGCGTGGCGAGCGCCTATGCCTCGGACCCGTTGATCTGCAAACCGGGCCATGTGTTCGAGGTGGCTGCTGCTTTGCTCAAAGAGGTCGGCGGGCAAGACGTGGCCGCGAGGTTGAAGGACCTTGCAACCGACCGACCCACGAACGACGACAGCGGGGTTGAGTCGGACCGCGTCCACCGGGCGGCCACGCAACTACGGTCGGCGCGCCGCCCCGCTGTCGTTGTGGCTCCGTCGAGCGGGTCGCGGTCGGCCTGGCGGGCGGTAACGGCGTTGGCCGGTGGCTGGGCGGTGCAGAACGGTGGGACATGCACCGTGCTGACGTCCTGCGCCAACGCGCTGGCCACCGCGCGCTACCTGCGTCAACACAGGATATCCGCCTGGAGCGATGAACCGGCCGAGCCGGCACACGACGCCCCCGACATGCTGCTGGTCATCGGTTGGGATCCCAGCAGCGCGTACCCCGGCGGCGCATGGGAGGCGGTCGCCGACGAGGTGGGCTGCGTGGTGTGTGCGAACGCGTTCCCACCGGACCGGCCCGAGTGGATCGACCTGCATCTGCCGCTGGCGCTGGGGGTCGAGGCGGGCGGGACGTACGTCCTGGTCGACGGGAACGCGCGCGAGGTCGGGAGGGTGCTCGCCCCGCCGCAAGGCATACCCACGATCGCCGGCCTGTTGGGCAGGCTGTCCGTCGCGCTCGAGGGGAAGGGAAAAGAACCCGTTTCGGAGCACTTCCGCGGCCTGCGCGTACCGGAAGGCAAGTTCGAAGCCTCGCCCGTCGCGTTCGGTGCGCCGCCGATGCCGGCCTTGACCGAGGGTGAGGGGGGGATGGTGTTGACTTTGCGGGTCGAGCCGTCCCAGTACGCGGATGGCCAGATGACCCGGCACGCCCGCTGGGTAGCAGGTTCGAATGCGCTGCCCGTGGTGACTCTGTCAGCTGGCGACGCGAAGCGGCTCTGTCTGGCCGACGGCGGACTGGCGGTGATACGCAACGCATGCGGTCGCGCGCGGGTGCGCGTGTACGTCCACAAGGATCAGCCCGAATTTGTCGTCTGCGCGGTGGAGGGTTCAGATGTCGCCGCCGGCGGCGGGACAGTTCAGGGCTGGGGCGGCGTGAGCGGCTGTTTCGCAGAGATCCGCCGGCTCGTCGACCTGGCATCGGTGGGCAACGATACGCCGGGTCACGCAGGAACGCTGCGCGTCACTATCGAACCGGTGCGGCCGACGGCGGCCGTCGGGGAGGGTGTGCATGTCCACGGTTGAGTCGATCGACGTGACGGGCCGCCGGGTAGCGGTCAATCTCGACGCATGCATCGAGTGCCATACATGTGCGGCTGCCTGTTTCTACGGGCACAACGAGCTGCCCGCCCTTCAGCGGGCGCGCATCGGGGCAGCCATGCTGCCGGCGATGTGCCGGCAGTGCGCCGACGCACCGTGCGTGACGGCTTGCCCCGCCGGTGCGATGTTGCGGGATACCAACGGAGCGGTCTACCGGGCGGTCTTCCGCTGCCAGGGATGCGGCGCGTGCGTGCTGGCCTGCCCGTTCGGTGTGCTGACGGCTGATACGTTTAACGGACAAATCGCACGGTGCGACCTGTGCCGCGACGAGCTGGCGCAGGAGCACGTGCCGCGGTGCGTCCAGGCGTGCCCCAGCGGCGCGTTGCAGTTCATCGAGGCGCCCGAGGCGGAAGCGATAGGCCTCGTCGTGCTGGGCAGCCGGACGCTCGGACAGGACCCGATCCGCCGACGGTAGGACCCGGCGGGTGACGGGAGAAACGCATGGATATGGGAACGATGATCCTGATTCTGGCCGGCGGTTCGCTGGCGACGGCCGCCCTCGGCCTGTTGGCCAAGGGGGTCGACCGCAAGGTGACCGCCCGGCTCCAGTGGCGTGTCGGGCCGCCGCTTTATCAGCCGGTGATCGACTGCGTCAAGCTGCTGGGCAAAGAGACCGTGATGCCGGAGGTCGCGCGGGGCACGGGTTTTCTGATGATTCCGTTGTTCGGCCTGGCCGGTGCCTGCCTGGCGGCCACGCTGCTGTGGGCGATGAACCTGCAAACGCGGGTCGGGTTCGTCGGCGATGCGATCGTGGTTCTCTACCTGCTGACGATCCCGGCCGTGACGACGATTCTCGGAGCGGCCGCCTCGGGCAGCCCGCACGCGGCCGTCGGCGCATCCCGAGAGGCCAAGCTGCTGATCAGCTACGAGCTGCCGCTGACCGTGGCCCTGTTGACGGCCGTCGTGCACACGGGCGGCAGTTTCCAGATCGGCGCCATCGTCGAGGCCCAGCGCGCCGCCGGTGCCGTGGCGACGAGCGTGTCGGGGTTGCTGGCCTTCGGCGTCGCGATGCTGTGCATCCAGGCCAAGCTCGGGCTCGTGCCTTTCGACCAGGCCGAGGCGGAGACGGAACTGATGGCCGGCGTGTACACCGAGTACGGAGGCCCGCCGCTGGCGGTGATCTACCTGATGCGGTTCATGCTTCTGGCGGCGCTGCCGATCCTGCTGATCACGCTGTTTTGGGGCGGCGTGCAGGTGTTCGGCTGGGCGGGGCTGGCCTCGGTCGGCAAGTTCGCCGTCCTGATCGTTCTCATCACGCTCATCCGCAACACGAATCCGCGGCTGCGGATCGACCAGTCCCTCAGGTTCTTCTGGTATTTCGTCACGCCCGTAGCGCTGGCGGCCCTGGCTGCGGCGCTGCTCGGGCGCGCATGGGAGGTGAGCTGGCTGTGAGCTGGAAAATGTGGTCTTTGAAACGGTCGCTGTTCGTCTACCACGTGAACACGGGTGCGTGCAACAACTGCGACATCGAGATCCTCGAATTACTCACGCCGGCCTACGACGTGGAGCGGTTCGGGATCACGCTCGTGGGCAGTCCGCGCCACGCGGACGTGCTGGCAGTCACGGGCATCTGCACGCGACAGGCCGCACCGCGTCTGCGGGAAATCTACCAGGCGACCCCCCAGCCGTGCGTCGTGCTGTGTATCGGCACATGCGCGCTCGGGCAGGGCATTTTCGCCGACACCTACCACGCGGGGCGCTGCGTGGATGAGGTCATCCGCGAAGTGGACCCCGGGGCGATCATCGCTTACGTGCCCGGCTGCCCGCCGAAACCCGAGGCGATGATCCTCGGCGTCGTGAAAGTCTGGAAAAAACTGGATGAGCTGGCAGCTGCGGCGAAGCCCGCGCCGCAAGCAACCCCCGTCGTGGAGGCGGCCCGACAATGAGCATGAACGTCCATCCGAGCGAGCCAACCGAAGTGCGCGAGAGGCACGGGTTCGAGCAGGAACTCGAACAACCGTTGCGCCGGGCCGGCGGTATCCGCGAATCGGGCAACGATCGGCAGGCGACCTACCTGCTGCCGGTCGATCGGCTCGTCCCTCTGCTCCGGACATTGATCGACGAGAAGCAGGGGCGGCTGGCGACGATGACCGGGATCGACGTGCGCGACGGGACGGAGCTGATTTACCACGTCTGCTTCGACCGGGAGCGGTTCGTGGCGAACCTCAAGGTGTGCGTACCCCGCGCGACCGACGCGATGGAGTCGATCACGCCGTGGCTTCCCGGCGCCGAGTTCATCGAGCGCGAGATCCACGACCTGCTGGGCGTCGATTTCCCGGGTCATCCGCGAATGGAGCGTCTCATTCTTTCGGACGATTGGCCGGAAGGCGTCTATCCACTGCGACGCGGGTTCCGCAAGCAGGACGTCGAAATTGCCATCAAGAAAAGGCAGGTCTGACGCCATGCGCATCGCCGTCAATGGAAACCGTTCCGTGCTGCCCATCGGGCCGTTCCATCCGCTCCAGGAGGAGCCGGAGTGCTATTACCTGACGGTCGAGGGGGAGCGCGTCGTCGATCTCGACGTGCGGATCAGCTACAACCACCGCGGGATCGAGGAACTGAGCTCGCGGCGCACTTTCGACCAGGTGCCCTACCTCGTCGAGCGGGTCTGCGGAATCTGCTCCGCCAGCCATCCGCTCGCCTACATTCAGGCGGTCGAGGCGATCTGCGGCTGCGAGGTGCCCGAGCGGGCCAAGTACCTTCGCACGGTCGTCGCCGAGCTTGAGCGCATCCACTCGCACCTGCTGTGGGCCGGGCTGGCCGGCCACTTCCTGGGCTACAACACGGTGTTCATGTGGGCGTGGCGGTACCGCGAGCCGGTGATGGCCCTGCTCGAAAAAACGACGGGCAACCGGTGCACGTACGCCAACGCCAAGATCGGCGGTATCCGGCGCGACATCCCCAACGCGATGTTCGAGGAGATCCTTCACGACGTAGAGAGCATTTACGGACCGATCGAGATGCTCACGCACGCCGTCATGGACGACCCGGTGCTCCACGCACGGCTCACCAAAATCGCGCCGCTCAGCAACGCCGACGCGAAGCGCTGGTGCGTGACCGGCCCGACCGCCCGCGGTTCGGGCGTGGCGATCGATGCACGGCGGGACTTTCCCTACGACGCCTACGACCGGATCGACTGGAAGATGATCGTCTTCGAGGAAGGCGACGTGATGGCCAAGATGAAAGTGCGGATGCTCGAAACGCTCGAGGCGATCGAGATCATCAAGCGTGCGTTGGCAGGGTGCCCGGATGGAGCCATCGACGCGGAGGTCGAGCAGGTTCCTGCCGGCGAGGCGATCGGCCGGGTCGAAGCACCGCGCGGCGAAACGTTCCATTATGTACGGAGCGACGGCGGGCGGGGCCCGGTCCGCCACAAGATTCGCGCGCCGAGCTACGTCAATGTTCCGTCGTTCCGGGCCTCGTGCATCGGCCAGCACATCGCCGATGTCACGATCGCATTGGCCGCGGTGGATCCGTGCTACAGTTGCACGGAACGGATGGCCGTCCTCGAAAAGACGCCGGCGGGCGGGAGGCTGGCCGACGCCGAATACCTCCGCCGCCTGTCGGTCGAACGGACGCGCTGGTTCGAGAAACAGTTGGGAATCGAGCCATTCGACCGACGCTGGGGGCCCCGGTTGCAGGAGTTGTTGTAATGGCGATGGATGCATGGCAGGAAATAGGGAGTTTCGTCGCGCATCCGCTCGTTTGGCCGATCGCGACCGCAGCCGTCGCGGGGCTCGTCGCCTTCACCGGCGGCCGGCGTTGGCCCGCGATCGCGCGGGCGGCCTCGGTACTGGGCGTGTTCGGCGCGCTAGCCTGGACGGTGGCGCTGTTCATCGGTCCGCGGGTCGAGCTGGAGACCGTCTGGCTGGCACTCGACGGATTCACCCTCACCGTGGCGATGAGTAACCGCGCCCTCGGCGCGCTGGTCGCGATGGGGTCGGCCTTTATTGCGCTGCTGGTCGCTTTGCACGCGGTTGCGGTCGGCCGCAGCGGCTTGGCCGATCATCGTTTCCACGCCTTCCTGTGCTGGTCGGTCGCCGGCGCGATCGGGGCGGCCCTGGCCGACGACCTCATCTGGCTGCTGATCTGCTGGGAAGTGGTCTCACTCTGTCTCTACATGCTCCTCAACGAAGGACGCGCCGAGTCATCGGCCGGGGCGGCCAAAGCGTTCGGGATGGTGGGTTTCGGCGACGCGGCCATGCTGGCGGCCATCGTATTGATCGTCGCGACCGAGCAGACGACGCGGATCAGCGCACTGTCGATCCCGGTCGGCACGCCGGTGACGTATCTGTGCTACGTTCTCTTCCTGGCAGCAGCCTTGGCCAAGGCGGGCGCGTTCCCGCTTCACTCCTGGATTCCAACGGCGGGCCGACACGGCGCGGCGCTGGTCATGGCGCTGCTGCCCGCCTCGCTGGACAAGCTGCTGGGGATCTACCTGCTCGCGCGGTTCTCGCTCGAAGTCTTCATTCTCGACGCGCCGATGCGGGCGCTTCTGATGGTCCTCGGCGGGACAACCGTGCTGGCGGCCGTCCTGATGGCCATGGTGCAACACCGCCTCAAGCCACTCCTGTCCTTTCACGCGGTCAGCCAGGTCGGCTACATGGTGCTGGGAATCGGCACCGGCGTACCGATCGGGATCATCGGCGGCATCTTCCACATGCTCAACCACGCGATCTACAAATCCTGCCTCTTTTTGACCGCGGACGTCGTCGAGCGGACGGGGCAAACCGACGACCTGAACCGACTCGGCGGGCTCGCCCGGACACTGCCGATCACCTTCGTCTGCTGCCTGATCGCGGCCCTGGCCATCAGCGGGGTGCCGCCGCTCAACGGTTTCGTGAGCAAATGGTTCGTCTACCAGGGCTGCCTCGATCAGGGCTCGCCGCTGGCGCTCCTCTGCCTCATCGTGGCGGTCTTCGGCAGCGCCCTGACGTTCGCCTCGTTCTTCAAGGTGATCACCTCGGTGTACTTCGGTCCGCCGGCGATGGGGCAGGAAACAGCCCGTGCGGCACTCCCGGTCCTGATCGCGCGGGGCGTGCCGATGATGGTGTTGGCCGGCGTCTGCGTGGCCTTCGGTGTGGGTGCAGCCTGGCCTTTGCAAGCGCTCATTCTGCCGGCTGCGCGCGACATCGGTGTCCCGCTGGGCCAGATAAGCTGGGAACACGGCGCGATCCAGCCGGCGGAAATCGGCCTCTGGAGCCCCGGACCGGCGACGATGCTCATCCTGATCGGCGTGCTCGGGGGGCTGGTCCTCTACCTCATCGGGCGCGTCGGGCACGCGCGCGTCACGAACACCTTCACGGGCGGCGAGGTTTTCGAGGGGACACGGGGCCTGAAGTTCGCCGCTTCCGGCTACTACCAGACCGTCGAGAACCTGCCCGGCGTCGGGGGCGCTTTGCGAGACGGGTCGCGCGGCGCGTTCGACGTGTATCGGCTCGGCGGCACCTACGGATCAACGCTCGTCGAGATGCTGCGCCGGAGGCACACCGGTGTGCTGTCGCTCTACGTGAGCTGGTGCATTGTCGGGGTCGTCGTGATCGCCGTCTATCTCATGGTCGCGCGGTAGGAGAGTTGCGATGGATCCGGTTCTGTGGGTGCTTCTGGCACTGATGGCGTTCATGATCATCGGTTCGCTCATCGCGGCCGAAACCGACGACCTGCTGTCGGCCGTCGTGTGTGTCGGGGCGGTCGGGGCGGGCCTTGCGATCATCGACCTGTTCCTCGGCGCGCCGGACCTGGCGATCACGCAGATCGTCGTCGAAACGCTCAGCGTGGTGATCCTCATACGCGTCGTGCTGACGCGCAAGGACGAAACGCATGAAACGCACAAGGATACGCTACTGGTCGGCGGCGTACTTCTGACGCTCGGGGTGTTCCTGGTCATCGGCGCGTGGGCGATGACGGCGCTGCATCCGTTCGGCGAGCCGCTGCTGGCCGGCGAGGGCGGCGGCGTGGCGAGCGATTATCTCGCCCGCGGACTCGCCGAGACCGGGGCGGCCAACTACGTGACGGCCGTCCTTCTGGACTACCGCGCGTACGACACGCTCGGCGAAGCAACGGTCATCTTCGTCAGCATTATCGGGGCCTATGTCATTCTCCGACAGAAGGGGCGATTGCATCATGCCGGCGGGAATGAGTCTCATCGTTAAAACGGTAGCCCGGTTGGCCGTCAGCTTCATCACGGTCTTCGGGATCTACATCATCATTTACGGCCACCTCACGCCAGGTGGCGGCTTCGCCGGTGGTACGATCCTGGCGGCCGGCCTGGTTCTCCTGCTGCTGGCGTTCGGCCGGCAGCGCGCCCGTCAGATCGTCACGCACGAGGCGGTCATCACCTGGGACTGCATGGGCGCGCTGGGTTTCGCGGCCGTGGCGGTCCTCGGCTACGTGGCCGGCGGATTCTTCGTCAACTTCCTGGCCCGCGGCGAGCCCTACCACCTGGCCAGCGGCGGAACGATCGTACTGAGCAACTCGGCCATCGGCGCGAAGGTCGGGGCGGGCCTGTTCGGGATGTTCTGGGCGCTGGCAGCTTTCCGATCGAGCCGGACAAAGGAGGAACAGCCATGACCTTCGGCACGCTGCCCTACGTGCTCGCCCTGGTGCTCATGCTCATCGGGCTGTACGTCATCGTGGCTAAAAAGAACATCATCAAGATCATTCTCGGCGTGCTCATCCTCGAGCATTCCATCAACCTGTTCCTGCTGCTGCAGGGGTACCGTCATGGCGGAACCGCACCGATCCGCGCCCCCGGGCAACTCGATACGGAGGCCTTCGCCGCCACGTCCGTGGACCCCCTCCCCCAGGCGCTCATCCTCACCTCGATCGTCATCGGACTGGGGTGTCTGGCCCTGATGGTCTGCCTGGCCGTGCGGCTGTACGAGCGGTTCGGGACATTCGACATCACACGCATCCGCGAGTTGAGAGGGTAGCCGATGAGTTCACTGCTGCCGCTGTTCGTGATAGTGCCCCTGGCTGCAGGTTTCATCGCGCCGCTGGGGCAGTTCTGGAACCAAACGCACGGCGCACGCACCGTTCGCGCACTCGCGCTGCTGGCCGGGGCGTGCCTGCTGGCCGGTTCGCTGGCGCTGCTCGGCCGCGGGCCGGTCGTCTGCTGGATCGGAGGCTGGCCCGAACCGGGACGCGCCACCGTCGGGTTGAGCCTCGTGGTCGACGGGCTCACCGAACTGCTGCTGGTCACGGTCAACACCATCGCCTTTTTGGCCCTGCTGTACAGTTGGAGCTACGTGCAGCGTTTCACCGGCCAGGTCCTCTACTACTGCCTCTTTCTGATCATGCTGGCCGGCATGAACGGCGTCGTCCTCTCCGGCGACCTGTTCAACGTGTTCGTCTTCATGGAAGTGGCCGTCATGGCCTCCTATGCGCTGGTGGCCTTCGGCGTGGACCGCTCCGAGCTCGAGGCGTCGTTCAAATACATCATCCTCGGCTCGGTCTCGTCGCTCTTCGTGCTGCTCGGGGTCGGGCTGCTCTACAACCTGACGGGCCAGTTGAACATGGCGCTCGTCGCCCAGCACCTCGCGGCCCGAGAGCCGACACCGGCCGTCTGGCTGGCGGCCGGCTGTTTCGTAATGGGTTTCGGCCTCAAATCGGCGATGGTGCCCTTCCACGCCTGGCTGCCGGACGCGCACCCGTCGGCACCGGCGCCGATCTCGGCGATGCTCTCCGGCGTGCTCATCAAGGCCGCCGGCGTTTACGCGCTGTGCCGGATCCTCTTCAACGTCTTTGGCATGACCTCGCCGACAGGCAGTGCGTATGCCCATGTGCTAATGACACTCGGCGCGCTGTCGATGGTCATCGGCGTACTGCTGGCCATCGGGCAGTGGGATTTCAAAAGACTGCTCGCCTATCACAGCATCAGCCAGATGGGCTACGTGCTGCTGAGCATCGGCGTCGGGGGGGCCGTGCTGGCCGCGGGCGGCTCGAAAACGGTCGCCGGCCTGGCCGTCTTCGGCGGCCTGTTCCACCTGGTCAACCATGCGGTCTTCAAGGGTCTGTTGTTTCTGTGCAGCGGCGCGGTCGAATACGCCACCGGCACGCGCGACCTGCACGAACTGGGCGGCCTGAAAAAGAACATGCCGGCCACGTCGGGCTGCTGCCGGGTCGCGGCCCTGGCGATCGCCGGCGTGCCGCCGTTCAACGGCTTTTTCAGCAAACTGATCATCATCGTCGCTGTTGCGGCGGCCGGCTACTGGATGCTGGCGGGCATGGCAGTTTTCGTCAGCTTCATGACCCTGCTGTCATTCGTGAAAGTGCAAAGGTACGTGCTGGAAGGCACGCCGGCCCACACGACCGCCGCGGTGCGCGAGGTGCCCTTCCCGATGCAGGTAGCCATGGTGGGCCTGGCCATCGGGTGCCTTCTGCTCGGCGTCTTGGCGCCGCTGCACAAGGATCGGCTCATCACGCCGGCCGGCCGGGTACTGACCGACGAACGCGCCTATGCGGCCACCTTCCAGCCGCCGACGTTCGACGTAACGATCCCGGAGATAGCGGCCCGACCCGACTCACAGGAGCGGCAACCATGAGACAGTTGGTGTGCATCTTCCTGACATTTCTGATCTGGCTCCTGTTGACCTGGCCACCGACAGCCATCGAAACGGGGGTCGGTCTGTTCTTCGCCATCCTCGTCGCGACGCTGCTCAGCGAGCTCTACCCCGACCGGCCCCACGCGGCCTTCGACCCGCGGCGGTGGTTCTGGGCGGCCGTCTACCTGCCGTACTTCTTCTGGTACTGCCTCACGGCCAACCTCGATGTCGCCTACCGCGTCCTCCACGTCGATCTGCCGATCCGGCCGGGTATCGTCCGCGTGCCGACCACCCTGACCAGCGACTGGTCCAAGACGTTCCTGGCCGCCTCGATCACACTGACACCTGGTACGCTCGTCGTCGATATCGACGGCTCCGACCTCTACGTCCACTGGATCAATGTGGCTGTAACCGACCGCGAAGCCCAGACACGGCAGATCGCCGCGCGGTTCGAACCCCTGCTGAGGAGGATCTTCGAATGATGGTCATTCATCCGGTGATACTCGTCGCACTACTGACTTGCGCGTTCTTCTGCCTCTACCGGATCGGCCGCGGGCCCAGCGCGCCGGATCGCGCGGTCGGGATCGACATTCTCGGGACGCTCATCGTGGCGTTCGCGGCGTTGATCGGCCTGCGGACCGGCCGGGACTGGTACCTGAGCATCGCCTTGGCCTGGGCGCTCATCAGCTTCATCGGTGCGATCGCGCTGGCCAAGCACCTGGAAGGACGGGCGTTCGATGAATGAGACGATCGGCAGCATTCTGATCGGCGTCGGGGTCGTTTTCGACGTACTGGGCTGTCTGGGGCTCGTCCGGCTGCCCGATGTCTACAACCGCCTCCAGGCGGCTACCAAATGCGTCACGCTCGGCACGTGCCTCATTCTGCTGGGGGTGGCCGTCAGCGCCGGCGGGGAAGCGCCTGCGCTGGCGATCAAATCGCTGCTGTGCGCCGCCTTCGTCCTGCTGACCTCGCCGGTCGGGGCGCACGCACTGGCACGGGGCGCCTACCGTTCCGGCGTCCCACTCTGTGAAACGAGCGTGATGGACGAGTATGCCGGCAGCGCGCCGATGGCCCACCACCGCCGGCAGCGCGCCACGGCCGACACCGCCAAACGGGAGATGCCCGATGCGAAAGCCGAAACTTCGTGAGCTCGGCGAGGCCATCCGCGCAATAGTCCGCGGGCCCGTGACGACGAAGTTCCCCTTCGAACCGCATACGCCGCCGGAGGCTTTCCGCGGCCTGCCCACGTTCGATGAGGAGGGCTGCATCGGCTGCAAGGCCTGCGCGGAAGTCTGTCCGACCCACTGCATCGACGTTATCGACGACACCGCGGCCGACCCTCCCGTGCGGAGGCTCGTGCTGCACTACGACAGGTGCATCTTCTGCGGCCATTGCGAGCTGAACTGCAGCACGAAGGAGGGCATCCGCCTCGGTGCCGAGTATGACCTGGCCTGCTTCGACCGCTCCGCGTGCGTGCAGACGGTCGAAAACGAGCTCGTCTGCTGCCAGGTATGCGGGGCTGTCATCGCGCCGCGCAAACAGCTTCTTTTCGTGGCCGATCAGCTTGGCGCGAAGCGGTACGCCAATCCTACCCTCATCCTCCTGCGCCACGGCCAGATCGGTTTGTGCGAGGCGGATGGCCGCGAGGCGACGGACCGGCCCATGACCCACGAGAGCCTCATGCAGGTAACGTGCCCGGCCTGCCGGCGAACGCTCGTGCTGCGGGAGCTCTGGGGGCAGGGATGAGCACCACGCGTACGGACAACGCGGACAAGCATCTCACTGAGTTGGAATCCATTGTTTGCCGGCGACGCGTCGTCATCGTGGGCGTAGGCCGCCACGATCGAGGCGATGACGGTTTCGGGCCGGCGGTGATCAAGGCAGTGGCCGCCTACTGCCTGCCCGTGCCGCTCATCGACGCGGGCCCCTGCCCGGAAAACGTGACCGAGGTCATCGCGCGGCATGAGCCGACCGGCCTGCTCTGGCTGGATGCCGGCGCCATCGGCCAACCCCCGGGCGCGTGGCTGCTCTGCGGACCGGATGCACTGGCTGGTACGGGGACCTGCACGCACACGGGAAGCCTCGCGCTGGTCGCCCGCTACCTGGAGGCCCGGACAGGTGCGCTAAGCTGGTTCCTGCTCGCCCAACCGGCCAATGTGGGCGAGCCCGGCAATGAAGCTGAAACAACCGCCGGTCCACCGCAAGGAAGGGGAGAGCACCACCGACCCGTTCGACTCAGCGCGCCGGTAGCCGAGGCCGTCCGGCAGGTAAGCCAACTCATCGCCGACACATGGAGCCGATGCAGAGGCGCGCGCCCGCACGAGTTTCGGTAAGGAAAGAGATCCTGCTGAACAGTACAGCCTTCGAGCTAAACCCGAGCGGGCCCTGATCAGTTGCAGGCAGGTGTAATGAGATCGATGCGGCACCAGTCGTTGGCCCACACCAGGCTGCCGTACGCACCGACGAAGATCGTCGCCCAGCCGTCCTCGCCGCTGGTCTTGGTGAAGCTCAGCGACTTGCCGCCCCAACTGGCCCGCGGCGCGCTTGTCCCGTAATCGTGAACATTCGGGTCCGTCCCGCCGTTGAGGTCCACCCCGATCCAGCCGTTGACCCGATCCGTACTGTTCATCACGAAATAGGCATTGACCGTATAGGGGACGCCGACCTCAACCCACACGTGCTGGTAGATGGCCGACAGCTTGGCACCGCTGGAGGTCCATTTGATCTCCTGCGAGTAGTTACCGGAGTAGCTGTCCGTACTCGCGCTGTAAGTAGCGCTGCTTCCGCCGGTCGCCCAGTCGTTGGCCACGCCCGCCGTAAACGTTTCGAAATCATTGTTGGTGAAGCAGAAACCGGGAGGCTCGAAGTTGACCTGAAGCGTCGCGGGATTCGAATAGGCGCTGTCGTAATTGTTCGTTACGACGCAGCGGTAGTTACCCGCGTCGGACGACTGGACGTTGGATATCTCGAGCGTGTCGGTCGTCGCGCCCGAAATGTCCCCCCCGTCGAAAATGTTGACCTGGTTTTTCTGCCACTGGTGGTTCAGCGGCGTGGTGCCCGTGGCTTCCACCGCAAAGACGACCAACTCGCCGGTATCGACGGTCTGGCTGACCGGGTCTTGCGTGATCGACGGCGGAAACGGCCCCGCACAGCCCGGGTCGCCCGGAATGTTCGGCCCGCTGATGCAATTGCTGAAGACGGCCATGTCGTCGGCGTCCACGTCGTTGTCGTCATCCAACAGTGCCCCCTCACAGGCGGTGGCCTCCTGTGGAACGTCGGGACCGGTGAAGCACACCTGGAACAGGCCGAAGTCGCTCTGGTCGATATCGCCGTCGCCGTCCATGTCGCCGGGCAAGCCGGTCACCGTCACCTCCACGGTATCGCTGCCCAACTCGCTCATCGCGTCGGCGACGTTCAACGTGTAGACGGTCGTGACGGTCGGCGAGGCTGTCGGCTGAAGCAGAGTGGGGTCGTCCAGCCCGTCAGCCGGCGTCCATTCGATGAAGTAGGGCGGCGTCCCGCCGCTGACCGTGCCCTCCAGAAGCGTCGAGCCGCCCCCGGGGATCTGCTTATCGGGCCCCGCGCTGACAGTCAACGGAGGCGGTCCGCAGGGATTGGGGTCACAGCTCGTGCCGTCCCCCTGGAAGGTGCCGCCGGCAGAAGCACATTCGACCGAGAGCATTTCAACACACGATCCGTCCGGCATGCAGCATGCTCCGACCACGGTCGGGTCGAGGATCAGCCCGTTGCGCACCGAGACGTTGTCCACGAAACTGTAGCGGCCCTCGCTGTGAAGCGGGTTGCCCATCGTCATACTGACGCGGTTGAATCCGCCGGTGTAGGTACGGGCGACCGTGTAAGGGCCGCGCACCTCCACGCTGTCGAGCGGATTGGTAAGCTGGAGCGTAATCGTATTCGAGCGGATCACCATCTTGAAGGTCGTCAATCCGCCGAACGAGCTCTTCCACAGGCCAAGCCACTCGCCCGTGTTGATGTCCTGCATCATCTTGGTGTAGTGCCAGCGCTGGCCATCAAAGAGACAGGCCGCCCCCATCCCTCCGGTATCCTCGACTTCGCTAGGGTATTTGTTGACAGCCGCAAACGAACCGAACGCCAGCGCGTTATAAACGCGGCTGGCGGCCCACGGCCCCTGATCGCCGTTCCCCAGGTCGGGGTCCTCGGTCGTCAGACCCTGCCGAGGCGTCTGTTCACTATCCAACGACAGCTCGATGTAGAAGTTCGAGCGGCTGCCGTACGGCTCGCCGCGGAAGTCCACGGTGAACTCGAGCGTTAACGGCTTGTCGTCCGTGCCGAACAGAACCATGCCGGAGCCGATGCCCTCGTTGCCCGCCCCGTAGCTGCCGGATACATCCGGCTCGAGGTTGGCCGTCATGCGGTAGGACGTCGTCGTGGTATTCATCGCAGCGCCGCCCGGCTCGATCCCGGTGTTCGTGGCGAACGTGCCGCCTGCCGAGCCTCCATAGC
>Ga0272443_10004707_pt1 | contig 14616 bp, 9 predicted proteins | sample SSMAcet12_FD_193581 | JGI IMG/M metagenome (GOLD analysis project Ga0272443, IMG submission 193581) | Marine sediment archaeal communities from Little Sippewissett salt marsh, Falmouth, MA, United States - SSM-Acet-12 | ecosystem: Environmental > Aquatic > Marine > Wetlands > Sediment ...
TTCAGGCACGCGATCGCGATCTGGACGTCGTCGTACTCCGTGTCGCCGTCGAGCGCCTTGAGAATCTTCATCGGACGGGCAATTCCGCTCTCCGCAGCGACCTCGGCGATGCGCGCGAAGAGCGCGCCGTCGACCCACGGCTCGGGCGACGTGAGCCCTCTGTCGGCGATGTAGCCGAGCAGATACTTGAGCGCGGCGGCCGGGCGGACTTCCATCGCCGCAGCGACATCGGGGAGCGATTCGCCGCGGTCGAACCGGCCATAGGCGAGGCCGCGCGTCAGGTCGATCGTGGCGCGGGACCGCCGCCGGGAGCGCGTCGGCTTCGGGGCCGGGCGGATCGACGGATCGACGTCAAGCTCGAGATCACGGCCGCGGGCGTGCTCCCGGATCGCCGCAACGAACCGCTCGCCGTACTGCTGCGCCTTCACCTGGCCGACGCCGGCCACCTCGAGGAAGCCCTCGATCGACGACGGGCGGCGGCGCGCCATGTCGCGGAGCGCGGCGTCGCCGAAGACGATGTACGCGGGCACGCCCTTCTCCCTCGCGATGTCGCGACGCACGGACCGGAGCGCATCGAACAAGCCCCGATCGACACCCTCCCACGAATCGCCCGTTGCAGTCCGCCGGACCCGCTCAGCCGGCTTGAGAAGCCGCGGCGTCTCGTTGCCCCGGATCGCGCTCCATCCGCGCTCGGTGATCTCCAACAGGTTGTATTCGCCGCGTCTCGCGAGGTAGCCCTGACCGACGAGCTGCTCGATCCAATCCCGGACGAGCCGACGTGTGCGGTCGGCCAACAGACCGTAGGTCGATACCTCGTCGTGGCGGCTCTCGAGGATCCGCCCCTCACGCGACCCGGTCAGCACGGCCGCGGTGTAGTCGGCGCCGTACCGCTCGTCGAGCCGGTAGACACAGGAGAGGATCTTCTGCGACGTCACCAGCGCATCGTCGGCGAGCTCCAGATCACCGAAGCAGACGTCGCACGCGTTACAGCTATCGCTCTCGAGATCCTGTCCGAAGTACCGCAGGATCGCGCGATGCCGGCATGTCACTCCGGACGCGTACGCCGAGATGTCGCCGAGCTTGGCGAGCGCGATCCGCCGGGCCTCCTCGGAATCCGATTGCTCAATCAGGTACTTCCACGTTCCGAAGTCACCCGATCCGTGCAAGAGCACGCACTCGGCGTCGAGACCGTCACGTCCGGCGCGGCCGCTCTCCTGTTGATAGTGCTCGAGCGACTTCGGCATGCCGGCGTGGATCACAGCTCGGACGTTCGATTTGTCGATCCCCATCCCGAATGCCACCGTCGCAACGATCGTATCGACGTCCTCGGCGATGAACGCATTCTGGGCCCGCATGCGCTCCTCGGCGGACAGTCCGGCGTGGTACGGCGCGGCGGCATACCCGACTTCCCGCAGCCGCTCCGTGAGGTTGTCGACGTCGACGCGCCGGATGCAGTAGACGATCGACGACTCGTTGCGGTGTCGATCGAGCACGTCGGCGACCTGTCGGACGACATCGATCCGTCGCTCGACGGAGTAGATCAAGTTCGGGCGGTCGAACGAGCCGACGAGAACCTTCGGACGATCGAGCTTGAGCTGCTCGGCGATATCGTCCCGCACGTGCTTCGTCGCGGTCGCCGTGTAGGCGTGGATCGCAATCCCGGGGAAGACGCACTTCAGCCCGCCGAGCTGGCGATACTCGGGGCGGAAGTCGTGCCCCCACATCGAGACGCAGTGCGCCTCGTCGACGGCGACGAACGACAGCGGCCGGTCCTTCAGAAGCCGGAGGAAACCGTCCATCATCAGTCGCTCCGGCGAGACGTAAAGGACCTTCACGTCGCCTGCCCGCAGTCGACCGACGACGTCGTCGCGCTCGGCTTCGGTCTGGCCGCTGTGGAGGCAGTCGGCGGCGACGCCGCAGTCGACGAGCGCGTCAACTTGGTCCTTCATCAGCGAGATCAGCGGAGAGACGACGACCGCCATGCCGGGGAGACGGACCGCGGGGACCTGGTAGCAGACCGACTTGCCGGCTCCGGTTGGCAGGACGACCACGGAGTCGCGCCCGCCGATCACCGACTCGATCGCGTCGCGCTGCTGCGGGAGGAACGACTCGTACCCCCAGTGCCGCTTGAGGATCTCGCTGATCTGGTCCACGTTCCTCCTGCGCAGGTCAGTCCGGGGAATCTCCTCGCGCAATGCCCTGATCGCGGAGGACGATCCGCCTCACGGATTCGCCCGGGTGGGCGTCCGTTTCTACTCCGCGTAGATCTCGAGCAAGTCCCTGAGCATCGACATGGCCGACGGGAGCGGCGTCGGCTCGTCGATGATCGAGGTGATCTTCCCGTACAGGTCGGTCTCGTATGTGATCCCCATGCCGGTCGGGCCGAGTCGGCCGAGCGGATGATCGACCGGAAGCGACGTCGGCGCGACCCGCAGGCTGTATCCCCCGTCGTCACGCCGCTTCGCGCTCGCCAGCAAGCGAAGGGAGTACGACGCGCGCTCATCACGGAGCGCATGGAGATCGACGCCCCGGATCCCATGCATCTCGACGTCGTCGATCGTCGCATCCACATCGAGCACCGTCTGCGCGAGGATGACCAGCTTCGCCGCCGCGTCCCATCCGTCCAGGTCCCACGACCCGTCCCCCTCGAGCGCTCCGCCGCGGCGCGCCTCGTCGATCGCCGCCTCCCACGACGCGCCAGCGGCAAGCCGATCGAGGACGAACCCGGTGGTGAGGTTCGGTACGGCCTCGATCCGGAGGACCGTCGCTCCACGTAGATCGCGCGCGCCGAGGGCGATCGCCGGAAGGCCGCCGGCAACCGTCCCGTCGCACCTCAGCTGAACGCCGTTCTGTTGCGCGAGCGCCGTGAGCTCCCGATACGCGACGACGATCGGTCCTTTGTTCGGCGTCGAGACGTGAAGCCCCCGTCCGATCGCGCGTCGAACGTGAGAGAGGGCCGGCTCTGCTCCCCCGGCGAGGTTGACCGGAGACGCCTCGCACAGCGCGTCCGCGTGGACTGCCTCGATCATCTCCAAACCGGTCACTCCCGGCTGACCGACGTTCGGCAGCTCGCTCACGGAGCGCCCGGCGCACTTGATCCCATCGATTGCCGCGCCATCGAGTCCCATCGGAGAAACCGCCGCACCACGCGAGTCGGCTGCGCCGACGATCCTGAAGACCAATCCATACCGGAGTCTCAGCTCGTCGCGCACCTCCTCGATCGTTCGCGCGAACCGCCGACCGAGGTTCCCCACGCCGATGAGCAGCAGATCGACCGTGCGGGCTTTCGACATCCTTCCCCCTCTCCGCTGTCGCGGTCGGATGGAGGATACACCGAGGACCGGTCATTGCGCACGCGGCGCGAGGCTCGCAAACCCCAGAGGTTGAGCGAGAAGTGGGGCGGCCACCAGAAGGAAGCGCTCGCGGAGCTCTGTGGTGGCCGCCATCCAAGGAGGACACGTGAGGACCCCCTCGAGTCGAGCCTAGGCCGAGAGACGAGCCCTGTCGCGGACGACTGGGATCGTTCGCCAAGACACGCGTCCGAACGGCGGGACCGTCGTCCAGGCGTCGATTCGGCCGTGGCTCGCACGTTCGTCGCGCTACGGCGTCGGTATAATCGGCCCTCCGATGAGCACTCTGCACCAATACGGAACGCAGCTCCGGCGCTTCCAGACCAACGCGCGCCTGTACCTGCTGCACAGCTTCGTCAGCGGATTCGGGCTCGGGATCCTTCGCCTCTTGTTCAACTTCTACGTGCTCTCCCTCGGCCATGATCGCGCCTTCCTCGGGCTGCTCGTTGCGCTCCCACCGATCGTGATCACGGTGGCGGCGATCCCTTCGGGGATGCTCGGACACCGGATCGGATACCGATCGGCACTGATCGCCGGAGCGACGCTGATGGTCGCGTCTCTCCTCGGGATCTCGTTCTCGACCGGCGCGATCGGCCTCGCTCTGTTCGCCGCCTCGCGAGGCCTGAGCCGGACCTTCCTACAGGTCAGCAGCGCCCCGTTCATGGCCGAGAACAGCGACGCGTCCGAGCGGACCCACCTGTTCTCCGTCCAATTCGCAACCCGAACGCTCGCGAACTTCTTCGGGTTCCTTCTCGCCGGGATCCTTCCGACGCTGTTCGCAACGCTTCTGTCGATCGGCGCCGAAGACCCGCCGGCGTACCGCGCGGCCCTGTGGGTGGGCGCCGGGCTGTTCGCCCTGTCCATCTTGCCGCTTCTGCGGATGAAGACCGCACCTGGCTCGGATCGAGCCGAGGTCCGACCGAGCTTGCGGGAGATGTTCCGACCGCCGGGCCAGTTGATCCGTCTGTTCCTGCCACAGGTGATCATCGGGTTTGGGGCCGGGGCGCTCGTCCCGTTCCTCAACGTCTTCCTGAAGGCGAGGTTTGGTCTATCCGACGCGTTCGTCGGCCTTCTGTTCGCGCTTCAGTCAGTGGTGATGGCCGCGGCGACGCTCGTCGGACCGATCCTCGCCGAGCGGCTGAAGCGGATTCGCGCCGTCGCGCTCGTGCAGCTCTTGTCCATCCCGTTCTTGATCCTTCTGGGCTACGCCCCACTCGTCTCGCTCTCCGCGATCGGATTCCTCGCCCGTGCCAGTCTGATGAACATGGCCAATCCGCTCTACACTGCGTTTGCGATGGACGCGGTGAAGCCGGAGCGTCGTCCGACAGCGAGCGCGCTGATGCAGATGAGCTGGCAGGGGACGCGGGGCGTTTCCGCTCTGGTCAGTGGACAGATCCAGCAGGGATCGGGGTTCTCGACGCTTTTCCCAATCACGATCGGCTGCTATCTGCTCGCCACGTCGCTCATCTACGCGTTCTTCGGCCGCGGGAAACGGGAGCCGGTGTCGGGCGCCGGGCCGGTCTGAACGCTTCCGCTTGGCGACGCGCCATCTCGTCACTACGCTTAAGGTAGGAAACGAAGCCTCGATCGCTTGGAAAGGAAGGCTCGGATGATCAAGCGTGGCTGGGTGATGGTAGGTTGGCTCGTCCTCTTGTGCAGCGCGGTCGCGTCGTTCGCCTCGTCCGCGGCCGACGTCCCGATCGATTGGGGGGCGATCGCGCCGCTGTCTCTGCCGCGGCACTCCGGGACGGCGGTTGTCGCGGGCGGCTTGCTCTACGCGATCGGCGGGATCGAGTACGGCAATTCGATGACGGTCTACGGCCAAACGTATGACGTTACCACAGGGACGCTCGTCGAGGTCTACGATCCGGACTCGGATGCGTGGACCCGGCTCGCCGATCTCCCGTACCCGATCGACCTCATGGCTCGACGCGCCGAGGGCCGGATGTGGCTCGCGGCGGCGGCCCACGGTGGGAAGATCTACACCTTCGGCGGGGCGAACCTCAACGACGAGGTCCGCGACACGATCGACGTCTACGACATCGCGAGCGACACCTGGACGGCGGGCATCGCCCGCCTGCCGCGACCGCTATGCGGGCTCTCCGCTGCGACGGTCGGGGACACGATCTACCTGTTCGGAGGGGCGACGAGCACCGATCCGTACGCCCCCCAGGACTACGTATCGGAGTGCTATTCGTTCGACCCGTCGACCCGCGCAATCACACCGATCGCCGCGATGCCGATCGCCCGACTCAAGACGAGCGCGATTCCGATCGGAGGCGGCGTCCTGGTTCTTGGCGGGATCTCCGCCACCGCGTCGGCCGGCGCTCAGATCTATCGTCTACCGACCGGCTGCTGGGAGCGTCTCGAGCCGGTCTTCTGGGAGCGGCGGTTTTGGGGAGGCACGGAGATCGACGGGGCGATGTTCCTCGTCGGCGGGCGGGACGAGCACGCGGTCTCCTCCGGGGCCGTCGACGTGTGGGCCCCGAAACACAAGGCGTGGCTGTCCGGCAACGCGATGTCGATCCCGCGCGAGGACGCGTTCGTCGCCGCAATCGGCGGGGCTCTCTACGTTGCAGGAGGTCGGAACCATGTGGGAATCCCCTTCGCCGATGCGGAGCGGGGGTACCCGAATGTCGAGGGGGCAACGCCTCCTTCGCCCGCGCCGGAGCCGGACGTGATGATGAGCTGGTTCGAAGGGACGCCGATGCCGACGCCGCGTTACTTCGGCGCCGTCGCGGTCGTCGACGACGTAATCTACACGATCGGAGGGCTCGAGTCGGAAGACCCATCGGGTTCCGTGGTCGAGGCGTATCATCCATCGACCGACACTTGGCAGACGGTCGCGGCGCTCCCGGAGGGCCGTTTCAACATGTCGGCAGCGGTCCTCGACGGCATCGTCTATGTCTTCGGCGGGGCCGCCGTCGGTGGGGACGTGACGGATACCGTCTTCGCGTACAACCCGGCAAAGAACGCCTGGTCGCTCGTCGGGCGCCTGCCGGACGCCGTCGCCGGGATGGCCGCGACCGTTCATGGCGATCGGATCTACCTGTTCGGCGGAAGCCACAGCTCCCAGTTGTACGTCCCGAAGGAGAACTACTACAGCGAGGCCTACGCGTTGGATCCGACGACGTTCACGTTCGAGCCGCTTCCCCCGATGCCGGTCGCTCGCAACATGGCGATCGCCGGAACCGTCGGAGACGACGTGTACGTCATCGGGGGGATGAAGTCGCCAGGCGCAACGGCGTGCCAGCGATACGGGATCAAGACGCGAACCTGGACGATCCGAGCCGAGATGCCGCTTCCGCGCGGCGGCGCCGTCGGCGTTACGTTCCGGTTCGAGGATACCGTGGCCGTGTTCGTCATCGGCGGGGCGAATCGGGTCGATGTGCTGGTGTACAACTGGAAGGAAGACGCGTGGGTTCGCGGCTACTCGTTCGGCGTCCCGAGGAACATGAGCTTCACGTCCGTCGCGGCCGCCTCGCCGGAGCGAATCTACGTCATCGGCGGCGCGGACGAGACGGGGACGCCGACCGGAACGGTGTTCATCGGCGAGGCGCGCGAAGAGGATAGCGCGGAGTGAAGGGGGAACAAGCATGCCGGACACTGGAGATCGGGCACCGGACTTCGAGTTGACCTCTGACAAAGGCGAAACAGTGAGGCTCGCGGAGTTCGCCGGCACGCGCGTCCTGCTCTACTTCTACCCGAAGGCGGACACGCCGGGCTGCACGAAGCAGGCGTGCGCGCTGCGAGACATCCACCCCGACGTGAAGGAGCGGGACATCGTCGTCGTCGGGATCAGTCCGGATCCGCCGGCGACGCTCGCCAAGTTCCGCTCCAAGTACGATCTTCCGTTCGTCCTTCTCTCCGATCCGGACCACGCGGTCGCCGAAGCGTACGGCGCGTGGGGCAAGCGAACGCTCTACGGACGAAGCTTCATGGGCGTCCTCCGTTCTCACGTCGCGGTCGGTCGGGACGGGACGATCACCGACTACGAGCTGAAGGTGAAGCCGCTCGCAACGGCCGATCTCGCGAAATCGCTGACGGAAGACTGACAACGGCGGAACCGCGCGGTGTGAGCGCCCGGCCGGCGACGCGTCTTTCGCCGCTGGCATCGATCCCATCAGACTCCCTACCGGTCGGCTTCAGACATCGCCGCGTCCCGTCGCCTCGATCGAATCGCATCGCTGCAAGCCGCCACGGAATCGTGGAAGATGGTCCGGCAGAGCGTCCGGGGAGGGCGAATGGCGCTACCATCAAGACCATCGGGGATGTTCGGGTTCTCGATCGTTTGGTTCGGGCAGGTCGTATCACTGCTCGGCACCGGCATGACCCAATTCGCCTTGATGATCTGGGCGTGGCAGGTCACCGGGCGGGCCACTGCCCTCGCACTGGTCGGTTTCTTCGGGTACTTCCCGAGGATCGTCTTCACCCCACTCGCCGGCGCGCTGGCCGACCGCTGGAACCGAAAGGCGCTGATGATCGCGAGCGACCTGGCCGCCGGGCTGGCAACGGTCGCGATCTTCGTCCTGTACAGGGCGGAGGCGCTCCGAATCTGGCACCTGTACGCGGCAGCGGCGTTCTCCGGCGCGTTTGGGGCGTTTCAATTTCCCGCCTATCAAGCGTCGATCTCCCTGATGCTCCCCAAACATCAGTACACGCGGGCGAACACGATGCTCGGCCTCGCGCACTCGATCTCGTCCGTCTTCGCTCCGATGGCCGCCGGCGCGCTGCTCGCGTTCATCGGGATCGGCGGGATCCTGACGATCGACATGGTCACGTTCACGTTCGCCGTCGGGACGCTGTTCTTCGTCTCGATCCCGCAGCCGGCGGCTCACCACATCGCCGAGGCGAAGAAGCGCAACCTCCTCTCCGACTGCGCGTTCGGATTCCGTTACGTCGCCGCAAGCCGTAGCCTCATCGGCCTGCTCTTCCTGTACCTCGTCCTCAACTTCCTCTTGAGTTCGAGCGGGGCCGTGCTGTCGCCGATGATCCTCGCGCGCACGGGCGACAACGAACTCATCCTGGGAACGGTGCAGATGCTCTTCGGGATCAGCGGGATCGTCGGCGGGGCGATCGTCAGCATCTGGGGCGGGCCGAAGCGAAAGATGCTCGCCCTGTTCGCCGCGATCCTCGTGACCAGCCTGCTTGGGAACGTCGTCCTCGGCATCGGGCGGAGCCTCGCCGTTTGGGGCGCCGGGGCATTTCTCACGACGCTCCTTCTGCCGATGGGCAACGGCGCGAGCCACGCGATTTGGCAGTCGAAGATCCCTTTCCACCTGCAAGGCCGGGTCTTCTCGGCGCGGATTCTCATCGGGCAGATCGGCGGGGCGATCGCGATCCCGCTCGCCGGCGTCCTCGCCGACCGAACGTTCGAACCGTTGATGAGCGGCACGAGCGCTCTGGCGCGAGCCCTCGTGCCGCTCGTAGGGAGAGGCCCCGGTGCTGGTATGGGCCTGATGTTCGTGCTGTTCGGCGTGCTCGGCGCCGCCGCGGCGGTCGCCGGGTACGCCTACCGCCCGATCCGCGAGATCGAGCGGGTCCTTCCCGACGCCGTGCCCGACGATCCGACTGACGCCGCCCCGTCGGCTACCACGTCGTGAGGAAGCCGAAGTCGAGCGAAGTCACCCCGGTCCCGAGAACGAAGTCCACCCCCATACCGAACTCCACGCTCGCCGTGAAGTCGATCGACAGGTCGAACGTGAACTTCCCGACGTCGAACAGGTGGCTGCTGTTCTCGTCGAAGAAGACCGCCCCCTCGAAGCTGAACGGCCCACAGCACGCCTCCTCGTCAGTCCGAATCCTGTACATCTCCCAGTACTCGCCGAGAATCGACGGTTTCGGGGCAAAGGTACCCCAGAAAGAAATCGCGGTGAATGTGACGGTACCGATGTCGCACTCGAGGATGAAGCCGTCGAAGTGGAACGCTTCGAAGGTCAGATTCCCGCTTGTCTCGACACCGACATACAACTCGATGCAGACACCCGAGAAGTCGAAGTTCGGGCTGATCGCAAGCGACTTCGATTGCACCGTGAACTCCAGCGTCGCGTCGAACGTCACCCACGGGAGATTCTGGATGCCAATCCCCGACGCATGGAAGACGATGTTCTCGAATCCGTCGCAGTCGAAGTTGACCGTCGAGTCGACCTCGGCGCAACAGAACGTGAAGTCGACGCCGATCTGCAGACTCGAGAAGTCGAGATCGCAGTCGCCGATCGGATCGTCGTCGTCGCCAAACGTGGCCCTCACGTCCATGTCGACTCCGCCGGACGTCCCTCTCGCCTGCAAGGTCATGAACGTGTCCTCGTCGTACAGCTCGAACGTCCCGCTGAACGTCACCCCGACGATGTCGACCGTCGTGGTCGTCGTCCACTTGTCGAATTCGGGAACGTCCGGGTCGAAATCGAGAGCCGTGGACACGGTGAAACCGCCGATCACTCCGATGCTGGAGAAGTTCTGATCGGTCCATCCCGACTGGTCGAGCGTGCTCAGCGAGCTGAACGTCCAATCGCCAATCGTATACTTCACCAGCAGTTCCGTCGAGTAGCGCAGTGCGTCGACGAACGACGGGGATTGTGGATCGATTCGCAAATCAATCCTCCAATGCCCGGTCAGCGCCTGAGCCGAGCCAACCACCGCGAGTCCCATCACTAGCACAGCACCGAGTATCAATGCACGTCGCATCGCCCTACCTCCCTATGGCTCGAGACCTGCCGCTGGGTGGAAACCACGAGCAAGAGGCAGCACGACCCTGTCGGTGCGAAGGACCGCCACCTGGGTGGCGCGGCGCGTGAAGCGCTCGATCCTCCGCTTCGGCCGCTCGGCGGCCGAGCGGTCCGTTCGTGCACGTCATTCGCTAGCATCGTCGGTCCCTTGCTCCGGAAACCAGCGGCTAGCAGACACCCGGTCGGTTTCCAGGCTAGCGCACGGCGAGTCGCGCTGTCGTTCTCTGCGATCCGTTGAAGGCGGACATTCGTCACCCGCCGAGTTCGAAGAGAGTCGGAAGCCCGGCACCCACTGTATTGATATATGAGAGGAAATGAGCATGATAGTACGTAGGTGATGCCCCATGAACACCACGCGCATGTTTGAGCCGCCCCACCGCTGGGATCCGAACAAGAGACACCGAATTCAGGATCTGCCGAACGCGGACCGGCCGCGTGAGAAGCTGCTACACCGAGGCGCAGCAGCGATGTCGGACATCGAGCTGCTCGCGGTGCTCCTCGGAAGTGGAACGAAGCGGGCCAGCGTGCTGGATCTCGCCGCAAAGGTCCTGCGTGCCCTCGACGGCCGGCTGGATCGCGTGCGGGCAGACGAGCTGCAGTCGATCGCTGGTGTCGGGAAGGCGAAGGCATGTCAGATCACAGCGGCGCTCGAACTGGCCCGAAGACACATCGCGAAGGGGCGACACGTCATCCGCGAGGCAGCCGACGCCGTCCCCTATCTGCAATCGATCCGGGCCAAGAAGCAGGAGCACTTCGTCTGCGTCTCGTTGAACGGAGCCAACGAGGTGATCGAAGCGCGCATCGTGACCGTCGGGCTACTCGACACGAACCAGGTCCATCCCCGGGAGGTGTTCGCCGACCCGATCGGAGACCGCGCCGCAGCGGTCGTCGTCGCGCACAACCACCCGTCGGGAACGCTCGAGCCCAGCCCGGAGGACCTCGCCCTCACCCGCCGGCTCGTCAAGGCGGGCGAGCTGCTGGGAATTCGCGTCCTCGATCACCTCATCGTGACCGCCCACGGATTCCTGTCGTTGCATGAGGCGGGCCACCTCTAGCCGATCCCACGGGGCCGACTACTCGGTCGGGAGCTCGAACGTGGCGACGATCGGCCAGTGATCGGAGACGGTGCCCGCTTCGTAGGCACGGTCGATCCGTACGTCGACGAGGCGTGCAGCCAGGCCCTGACTGACGTACACGTGATCGATCTGCGAGTGTTCTGTGTCCCCGTCGTCGATGCCGTTGCGATTGCGATCGTACCAATACGTATAGCGCTCCGACGGCTCTACGTCGCGGCAGATGTTGACGAGCTCATCGCCCTCGCGGTCTGGATCGACGTCCTTGAGCAGACGATCGACGCACGATCGCGGCTCGTTGGCCGCCGCATCGCAGACGTCGGAATCGAAGTCGTTGACGTCGCCGAGGACGACCACCTCGTGCCCGGCATCGAGGAACCGTCTCGCAAGATCGCGGATGATGCTCGCTTGCGCCTCGCGCCGAGTGACGCGTTGCAGGTCATCGGGGTAGGCGAGGAGATGCAAGCCGATCCATGTGATCGTCCATCCTCCGATTTCGGTCGTCGCCCAGTAGTGTTTCGAGACTCCCTCAGTCCCTTGCGGGCCGCGCAGCTGCGACTCGGGGATCGGATATCGGGCCCTCGCGTCGCTTCGGCCGCTCCCCATCACCGGGAAGCGCGACAGCGCGGCGACGTCCTGCCCGGTGTAGTCGTCGGAGCCTTGAACGAAGATTGGGTGGTACTCGCCGCCGAGCCTCTCGTTGAGCCGGTCGAGCATCCGATGGTCCTCGATCTCGGCGATGCTGACGATATCGGGCTCGACGGCCGCAAGGTACGCTGCAACATCGCGCAAGTGCTCCTCCGCCGCCTCCGGACTCTGCGGCGCCGTCGAGAAGTCGTCCTCGCCCACGCCGTCGAACAGCCAACACGCATTCAGCGCGACGACCGTGAACGTGACTGAACCCGCGCCCCGTCCGGGCGTCTGGGGTCCGCACCCCGCAAGGATCAAGGCGGCTACGCAGAGACATCCCATCCAGAGAGACCGTCGTTCTGCCATGGTGGCCGGATTATAGCTGCACCTGTCCGGATGTGGTGGAGTCCGGCGCCGCATCCTCACGCGCCTCCTGTCGGATCTTCTCTCCGTCCGCTTCGATCCGCAGGATCGAGCGAGACAGAAACGACCCGAGGCCCACGAACAAGTACACAACCCCACCGATCACGAACCACAGCTGAACTCCGTACCGATCGCTGAGCGGGCCGGACAGGGCGAGACCGAGCGGGACGACGACCTGCGTCGCGCTGCCCAGGAGGGCGAACACGCGCCCCTGCATCCTCTCCGGGACGGAGGCCTGGAGTGCGGAGACGATGCATCCCGTAGCGATCGGCTCCATCAGTCCGACAAGGAACAGCGCCCCGCCGACGAAGTACAGCCACCCGCGGGGAGCGATGCCCATCCCCACGATGCCCACGCCCATGAGGGCGATCGCGATGAGGGCTGTCACGATCCGACGGCGCACGCCGCCCCACGCGGCGAGGAGCACCCCGCCGAGCACAAAGCCGACCCCGAACGCACCCTGCACAGATCCCAGGTGCATCGCGCCGCCGCCGAGGACGCGCACGACGTACAGCGGCAGAAGGACGAACGCCGGGTTGACGACGAAATTCATCACCGCCAGTGCCCCGATCAGCAGGACCACTCCTCGCCACCGGGCGACGAACCCGAGCCCGTCGCGCAGCTCCGTCAAGACCGAACTCCCTCGAGGCGTCGGCTCGCTGTCCAGCGCCTCGGGGATACGAATGAACAGAAGCGGCGTAACCGCGATCGCTGCACTCACGACGTCGATCGCCAACACGCCCTGCACGCTGAGCCATTCCAACAGGACCGCCCCAAGCGGCGGCGACAGGACCATCGCAAGACCGTGCAGCGCTTGGTTCAGGCCGGCGATGCGTGTGAGATGGACCTTGGGAACCATCAGCGTCGTAGCCGCCTGCATCGACGGCCAATGAAACGCCCCGCCGACGGCGCGAACGAACAGCACGCCGTACACGAGCGGGACGTATGCGCGCCCGGTGGCGAAGAGGACTGCGAGGAGTGCCGTCGCCGATGCGATCGACGCGTCGGCGAAGATCATCACACGTCGGCGATTCCATCGATCGACGAGCGCGCCGGCGAACGGGCCGAGAAGGACGCCCGGGACATAGGCCATCATCCCGGCCAACGCGAGCGCCGTCGCCGAATCGGTCGTCTTCGTCAGCCACCAGACGAGGGCAAACTGGACGAGCCGGCTTCCGACGAGCGACAGGGCCTGGCCGCCCCAGATCGACAAGAAGAAGGGCCTCCAACGTGCACGGTCCCAGCCGATCATCCCTCTTCCTCATTCCGCGCGCACACGTCGCTCGTCCTCAAACGGACGTGCCGCCCCCCCAGGCGAGGGACGGCACGTCGAATGCTCGAAGTGTCTTCTCTACAGCAGATCCAGCGCGGCGGTCAGCGAAATGTCGCTCGACCAACCGGGGTCGCCCGTGTCCTTGGTGAACGACGCCTGGATCAGAACATCGATCCCCGCGACATCGAAGCCAAGCGACACGCCGGCCGAGTGGCTCGCCGACGCTGTGAGACCGTCCGGCTTCACCCGCTGAAGCACGTAGTCGACAATCAGCGTGCTCTCCTCGGTGAGGCTGTACTCGTAGCTCGCCGTTGCGTTCAGCGTGTTCTCGTTCATGATGTCGAACGGACCGGAGTAGCTTGCGTGGAACAGAAGCTGGTCGCTCGGCCCAAACGCGAACGCCGCGTCGGCCGAGCCGCCGACGACGATGTTCTGCGCGCCTCCATACGGATCGAGCAGCTCATACCCGACCCCGGCCTGAATCGCCCAACCGCAACGTCGCTCGTCGCCGGTATCGAGGACGATCTCTTCGATCGTCAGCAGCGCGCGGGCGTCCAGGTCGACGCCGGACGCGCCCTCGATCACCGATTCGATGTCGGAGACTAGATTCTTGAGAGACTCGTATTCGATCCGGCGGCCGATCGCATCGGCGACCGCCAACAGGATATCGTCGGCGAGCGAGTCGACGAACGCCCCCAGGTCAAGCAGCTCGGACTCGATCGTGATCGCCTTCGCCAGCGGGGTCACGTCGCTGAAACGTCCGATCCCGATCCCGACGCGGACGTCAACGCCCGGGCGAGGCTGTCCGGTCGCCATCGACGCCTCCAAGCCGCCGTACGCGAACAGCAGCGCCTCCTCGATCGGATAGTACCGGAAGGTCGCCGCGCCTTGCCCGAGCCACCCGGTCGGGAGGAACGCATCGAACGTCATCTCCGCCGCGCCGCCCAACGAGACGCCGTAGTTCGGAGAGTCGTACAGCTGATCGTAGTCGACCGCCATGCGCCCCGAGTTCACGTCGATCCCGGGCGTGTTCGCGTCGTCGTAATATCGATACCCAAACGACAGCCGCGCGTCGGTCAGCGACGTCTTCGGAGAGCGGTACTCACAGATCGACAGCCCCCATCCTTGCACGCCGAGCGCTA
>Ga0272443_10004708_pt1 | contig 14616 bp, 13 predicted proteins | sample SSMAcet12_FD_193581 | JGI IMG/M metagenome (GOLD analysis project Ga0272443, IMG submission 193581) | Marine sediment archaeal communities from Little Sippewissett salt marsh, Falmouth, MA, United States - SSM-Acet-12 | ecosystem: Environmental > Aquatic > Marine > Wetlands > Sediment ...
TGCGGAATACCTCCAGTCCGTGTTTGCCATGGTTGGCGGTATGCACTGTAAAACCTGATAATTCAAGGTACTGTGCCAGCACCTTCTGCAGGTCGATATCGTCTTCAACGAGCAATAGTTCCATTTTCTGCAGGTATGATGATTTGAAAAGTTGTGCCCTTTCCGGGGCTGCTCTGAACAGAGATCGTGCCCCTGTGGGCTTCCACGATCTGCTTCACATAATAGAGTCCCAGTCCCAGCCCTTTGATCACCCTTTTGCGGGATACCTCCCCGCGGTAGAATTTCTCAAAGAGATGTTTCTGCTCCTCCCGGCGGATCCCCGGTCCGTTATCCGAAACGGCGATCTTCAGCTCCTGATCGCTGCCGGAAACATCCAATCCGATCCTGCAGGGCTGGTTCCCATACTTCACGGCGTTGGAGATCAGGTTGCTGATCACGGTGGACATGTGCACCTCATCCAGGGAAAACGATTCCACCCCGAGATCAAATTTAAGATCGATGCGGGGTGCTGCACTGCCCTGTTCCATCTGAAAAGCCCCCACCAGCTCCCGGATCCATTTTTCTGTCTCCACCCGGGTTCGTTCCAGCCGCACCTGGTCCCTTTCCCATATGTTGATATCCAGGATCCTGTCGATCAGCTGGGAAAGGTGGCGGTTCTGCTTTTTGATCATCATGGAGAGTTCTTCCACCTTTTTCTCCTGCTGGATGATCGTGCGGTCTCCCAGTGAACTGGATGCGACCGCAATGGTGGAGAGCGGGGTTTTCAGTTCATGGGTCATGTTGTTGATGAAATCGCTTTTCATATCAGACAGCCGCTTTTGCACCAGCATGTTGCGAAGCGTAAGGTAATACACTGTAAAAATGAACAGGAGGGTGAGGACAGCCAGGGCGAGGATCAGCCACATTTCCTTGAGGATCATTTCAGATCTGTTTTTGAAGTCGACAAGGACGTCAAAGGTGATGCGGAAAAAATTCCGGTCGAAAGCATAGGTGCCTGCCAGCAGGGCATTCGCGGGAACATGCGACAGCAGGATGCTGTCTGGATACACGTCCTGCTGGAATCCCATGTCGGTCAGATACAGTTCATTGATCCGGATATGGTAAGAGAAAACGGGCTCCTCACCGGCCCTTCTGATATATTGTTTCAGAAAACTGGCGGGTTCCCTGTATCCATTGAGCACTTTGAAAAATTCCTCAGCCGGGGTGGTCTGAAGGGTATCGGGATCCGAAAAAATAAAATCAACGGCCATGTGATCAAGGAGGTAGAGGACCGAGTCGAACGCGTAGTTGTAATCCAGGCTGTTGAAAGCAACCATGCCTTCTTTCACGAGATTCCCGAACCTGGTATCGAATTGTTGCTGCCTGGTCTGGTAGGTATCCCTGATGAAAATCACCTGGACAACGATCAGTACAAGCAGGGCAAAAGCGGCCAGCCATATCAGTAAACGGCTCTTCATTCCGGTAAATTACACGGCTAAGATAATACCTGTTGTTATCATTAACCAATCATTAACACTACATTAACCCGGGTGTACGGATCATCGCGGTAAATTTGTAATGAATGAAATGGTCACACATAAAACTCTTAATGCAATGAAAACAATACAGATTCTCCGGTACAGCATCCTCTCTCTGAGTGTGGTGATTTCCGCCGCGATGGTATCTGCGCAGGAACCGGACAGGGAAAGGGAACAACGGGCCGAGAGGGAAGCGCAGATGCTCGTCAGAAAACAAATGCTGGAGGAACAGCAGGAACAGATGAAGGAGCAGCATGAAAAGATGAAAGAGATGCAGAAGCAGATCGAAGTTGAGATAAAGAACATCCCCCGTATTTCAGATGATGATTTGAAGGTGATCAGAGAATTTGAGTGGAATCCTGATGGAAATTTCAATTATGTTTTTCGCAATTCCTTCGATCAGGGAAGCCGCTCCCAGCTGACGCTCCGGAAGAACTTCGACGGAACGACCGATACTTCCAAAGGAGAATTTGATGTGGAAGAGGGCATTCGCAACTTCAGGTGCATGATCAATGGATCTGTAAGTTCAGGGGAGATAAATATCCTCCTTGAATACCCTGACGGAAAAGTCTTTAAAGAACTGACCATCAATTCCTCGGCCGACATCAACTTCAGTCAGTCGGTTTCCGTCAAGGAAGGGGAAGAATCCAGATATACGGGTTCGTGGACCTATGTGATCAAAGCCAATAAAGCGGAAGGGAGCTACATGTTGCAGATCGCCACGAACTGAGGTTCGGATCCCTTACTGAAGCAAGCAACATGGGTGTCCCATTTCCGTCCTATCTGAGGGATGCTTTCTCGCAACGTGCTAATTTTGCTGGCGCAAAAAGATGCCAGGTTGCTTCAAGAGCATCTCCTTCCCTTCTTTCTGAGGGATGCTTTCTCGCAACGTGCTAATTTTGCTGGCGCAAAAAGATGCCAGGTTGCTTCGACAGCATCTCCTTCCCTTCTTTCTGAGGGATGTTTTCTCGCAACGTGCTAATTTTGCTGGCGCAAAAAGATGCCAGGTTGCTTCGACAGCATCCCTCAGAAAACTGGAGAAGGATATCTCTTTTGAGGCACCCTCCTTCTTTTTGTCCCGTATTTCTTATCTTTGCGCAAACGGATAAGGGATGTGCGGGACTTTTTTATTTATCAGCGGACAGGAGATCATATTGGTCGTGCTGATGGTGTTGCTGTTATTCGGTTCGAAGGAGATTCCAAGGCTCGCAAAGACTTTCGGGAAAGGAATGAAAGAATTCAGGCGGGCCACGGAGGACATCAAACGTGAAATTGAAAGCAGCACGCCCGATCTGAAGGAGGACCTGAACGAGATCAAGAAGAACCTGACCAGGGAAGCTGATGAGATCAAGAAGAACCTGACCAGGGACGCCGATGAAATTAAGCGGAACGTATCCAGGGACGCAGAAAAGATCAAAAAGAACATCACCAAAGAAGCAGAAGAGGCCGGCAAAAATATTGCCAGAGATGCTGAGGAAGCCAGGAAAAACATCTCTGATGAATAGAGCCCTGCCATAAGATCCATGACCAGAGAAATCCTCCTCTTATTCGCCGGATTGTTCCTGCTTTTCCTGAGTGGAAAGTATTTGGTCGACAGCAGTATCGCCATTGCCCGCCTCTTTCGGATTCCCACCATGATCATCGGGCTGACGGTGGTTGCATTCGGCACCTCGGCCCCCGAACTGCTGGTAAGCCTTCAGGCTGCCATCAGGGGTTTTCCCGAGATAGCCATAGGGAATGTGGTGGGGAGCAACATTTCCAATGTACTACTGGTGCTAGCCATTACGGCGATTATTTTTCCCATTCCGGTCCCTGAGAAATCGGTCAGACGCGACTGGCCCGTGATGATGCTTGTCAGTGTCCTGCTGTTTGTGCTGGTGCTTGACGGACAACTGAGCAGATTAGAAGGGGGCCTGTTCATCCTGTTGCTGGTGGTGTACATTATCTTTTCAGTGATTCAGACGAAGCAAACGGGTCTTCAGGAGAAGTCCCCCGTGGAAGCCCCTTCCATGCGGTGGTGGATCGCCGCGGGGATCTTTCTGGTTTCCTGCGGGGGACTGGCCTTCGGGGCTGACCTGCTGGTGCGGAGTACCGCCTCCATCGCCGGAGAATTGGGCATTTCCCAGAGGGTCATCTCCATCACCATGGTGGCCGTGGGGACCAGTATTCCCGAGCTGGTGACCAGTGTGATGGCCGCACTGAAAAAGGAGACGGAGATCTCACTGGGCAATATCATCGGTTCGAACATCATGAACATCCTCACCGTCCTGGGAACGACAAGCCTGATCCAGCCCATCCGGGTGGAACGCCAGATCGCCAGGTTCGATATCCCCTGCATGCTGGCCACCGGATTGCTCCTGCTGCTGCTCATCCTTCCCGCTGCCAGATCCCGTATCACGAGGTGGGAAGGGATATTCATGGTTTTCGGTTATCTGTTGTATATTTACCTGATTTTTTAAGGACACGGATGATCAGGGCCGAGAACATCACCAAATCGTTCGGGAATCTGCAGGTACTGAAGGGAATTGACCTGGAGGTGGAAACCGGCGAAGTGGTTTCCATCGTGGGACCTTCAGGAGCGGGAAAAACAACGCTGCTTCAGATCCTGGGAACCCTCAGCAAACAGGACGGGGGCACCGTCGCCATCAACGGGATCAGGACGGACAAGCTGGTGAACAACCAGCTGGCAAAATTCAGGAACCGGCACATAGGCTTTGTGTTTCAGTTCCACCAGCTTCTTCCTGAATTCACCGCCCTTGAGAATGTCTGTATCCCGGGATATATCGCCGACAGGCCCAGGAAGGAGGTGGAGGCCGGCGCCCTTGAACTGCTTGATTTTCTCGGCATAAAGGAACGGATGGACCACAAACCCTCGGAGCTTTCCGGTGGAGAGCAGCAACGGGTGGCCGTGGCCAGGGCCCTGATCAACGATCCGGCAGTGATCCTGGCCGATGAACCCAGCGGTAACCTGGATACTGAGAATAAGAAGGAGTTGCACAAATTGTTCATGAACCTGAGGGACAGCTTTGGCAAGACCCTGGTGATCGTCACCCACGACAGGGAGCTGGCCGGACTGGCAGACAGGATCATTACCCTTCGGGATGGCTGTGTGGAAGGATGAGGAAGAGCGGAAGTCACTGAAGGAATTCCTGGATGAACAGTCAGCCCGCTATAACCGGCGCTCTTTTATTGCCCGCGATCCCGTCCAGGTGCCTCATCAGTTCAGCGACCCGGAGGATATTGAGATCGCCGCGTTTCTCACTGCCACCATCGCCTGGGGCCGGAAAGAGACCATCATTGCCAGTGCACAGAAGCTGGTTTCCCGGATGACCGGCGGGCCCCATGAATTTCTGGTGAACGCTGACGATGATGACCTGAACCGGTTTCTTCCCTTTGTACACAGAACCTTTAACGGGATCGACTGTGTCTATTTCCTGAGAAGTCTCAGGGCGATTTACACCCGCCACGGGGGACTCAGGCAGGTTTTCGAAGAGAGCTACCTGGATGAGGGAGAGATCACCCTTTCCATCATGCATTTCAGAAAGATCTTCTTCGGGACCGGGGAACCCGGACGGACAGCAAAACACCTTCCCGATCCGGCAAAAAATGCCAGTGCCAAGAGGCTTAACCTGTTCCTCAGGTGGATGGTCAGACGGGATGCACACGGGGTGGATTTCGGGCTGTGGGACCGGATTCCCATGCATGCGTTGTTCATCCCGCTGGATATACATAGCGGAAGGGTGGCACGGAGACTTGGATTGCTGGAAAGAAAACAAAATGACTGGAAAGCGGTGACCGAACTGACCCACCGGCTGAGGATGCTCGATCCGGAGGATCCTGTGAAATATGATTATGCGCTGTACGGACTGGGTGCCTTCGAACGCTGGTATTAAAGGGTGACCTCTTCCTCGATGAAGCGGATCTGATATTGCTCCAGCTCATCCAGGACCGGATTGTAGAGTTCGGGATCAATGGGCAGCAGGACACCTTTTTTGGTGAATGAACCTTCCAGGATCCTTTTTGCGACCATCGCCACCGGGAGACCGACGGTCAGGCTCATGGCCGTTTCCCTGTGGTCTTTCCCGATGCAGACCATTGTGGCAAAGCGTTTTTTATGCAACCCCCCGTGCAGGAAATCAAACTGGTGCTGCATCACGATCATATCCTTGTCTTTCGGGTCCATTTTCCATTTTTCTTCCAGGATCTGCTGCAGGATCCGTGCCGGGGTCAGGCCTGCCACCCCGATCTGTTTGTCTTCAAAAACACCCAGCCATTTCAGCCGCTTCATCATCTCAGAATCTTCACTGAAACCCAGATATCCGGCCACTTTTGTCTCAACGGGCAACACTGTATCGAAGGCCAGGAAACTGTTGATGAACTCCCGGTAGGTCATTTTATCGGTGTCCTCCATGACATAGGTATCATCGGTGGCCCCCAGCTGCACGAAGCTATCCCACGCCTGGCAGAATCCGGGTCGGCGGATGGTTCCCCTGAACATGGTCTGCAGATCATGAAGCCCGTAAGTTTCCCTGTAGGTGAGCGAATCACGGTTCCCGTAGACCTCGAATTCGCCCAGACCGGGGACCTGGATGATTTCGTAACGCTGGAACACCTTGTGGTATGGAATGTATTTGAATTTCCCGTTGTGGAGGAACCGGGCGCCGTCATGACCGGCCAGGACCACGTTCCTCGGATTCCATGTGAATTTGTACTGCCACGGATTGTCCTCAAATCCCGGCGCTACCAGTCCCCCGGTACTTGACTCAAAAGCCAGCAGCCTGTCCCCTTCATCTTTGATCCTGTGGATCATTTTCATGGCGGACATGTGATCGATCCCGGGATCCACGCCGCATTCATTCATGATCACGATCCCCTTTTTCCTGGCGGCTTCATCCAGTGCTTTGATCCTGGGTTCCAGGTAGGAGGCTGTGACAAGGTTCCGTCCGATCATCACACAACTGTCCGCCACCAGGTAATGCATCCTGGCAGGAAGCATGCTGATGACCAGATGGGATTGCCGGATCTCCATGGTCCGCTGGTGATCATCAAAGACGTCGAAAGCAAAAGACTCTCCGAAAGGGTGATCCTGCACTTTTTCCTTAGCGAGACCGGGATGGATGTCCCCCACGCGGACCTTCCAGCCTCCGAAGGCGGCATGGTCCAGCAGGTACCTGATCAGCGAAGAGCTGGAGAGCCCGGCACCCAGAATGAGGATTGTGCGCATCGCAGTTGAATTGGGCAGCTAATATACAAAATGGGAATGGTTATTTGCCCAGTTGCTTCTTCAGGATCTGTGCGATGTATTTGCCGATGATGTCAAATTCGATGTTGACGATGCTGCCTGCTTCGATCCTGTGAAAATTGGTGACTTCATAGGTGAAGGGGATAATGGCCACCTGAAAGGAGGTATCACGGGAATTGACCACCGTCAGGCTGATCCCGTTGACCGATACGGATCCCTTTTCGACGGTCATGTGTGAATCATCCCGGGGCTCGTATTCGAAGGTGTAATACCAGCTTCCTTCGGCTTCTTTTACTTCTGTGCAGGTGGCCGTGAGATCCACGTGCCCCTGCACCATGTGACCGTCCAGCCGGGCATCCAGCCTGGTGCTCCGCTCCAGGTTCACCAGGTCGCCAATCTGAAGCAATCCCAGGTTCGACTTGAGCAGGGTTTCGGCCACCGCGGTCACGGTGTAGGTGTTGTCCCTGATGCCCACCACGGTGAGACAGACGCCATTGTGCGCAACACTCTGGTCTATCTTCAGCTCACCGGTGAAGGAACATTGCAGGGTGATATGAAGGTTCCCCTTTTCTTTTTCGAGGTGAACCACGCGGGCCGCTTCTTCTACGATTCCTGAAAACATGCATTACATTTTTAATCTGTTCATTCCAGGCCGAATGCCTTTTTGAAGGAATCCACCAGGTCCAGTTTTTCCCACGTGAAGAGCTCCACCTCGACGGTCACCGGGTCCCAGTAGGGTGATTCAAACACCTTGGTGACTGTGCGCGGAGTGCGCCCCATGTGCCCGTAAGCAGCGGTCTCCCTGTAAATGGGATTCCTCAGCTTCAGTCTTTTCTCAATGGCAGCGGGCCTCAGATCATACAATTCCTCAATCTTCCGGGCGATTTCTCCGTCCGACTGGCTTACGCGGGATTTTCCATAGGTATTCACATAGACGCCCACGGGTTTCACGAGCCCGATGGCATAGGAGACCTGGACAAGCACTTCATCGGATACTCCCGCTGCAACGAGGTTTTTGGCAATATGCCTGGCCGCATAAGCCGCCGAGCGGTCCACCTTTGAAGGGTCCTTTCCCGAAAAGGCCCCTCCCCCGTGTGCCCCCTTCCCGCCGTAGGTATCCACTATGATCTTCCTCCCGGTCAGTCCCGTATCTCCATGGGGACCTCCGATCACGAACTTTCCGGTGGGATTCACATGCAGGATATAATGATTGTCGAAAAGATTTTGCAGACGCCCGGGCAGTTTTTCCACCACCCGGGGGATGAGGATCTTTTGCACATCCGATTTGATGGTTTCCAGCATGCGCCGGTCGTCGGTGTCGAATTCGTCATGCTGTGTGGAAAGGACGATGGTATGGATCCGCAGGGGCTGATCGTCATCGCTGTACTCAACGGTCACCTGCGTTTTCGCATCCGGCCTGAGATAGGTCATTTCCCTGCCCTCCTTCCGGATGGAAGAGAGTTCCAGGAGCAGCCGGTGACTAAGTTCCAGGGGCAGTGGCATATAGTCATCCGTTTCGCTGGTGGCATACCCGAACATCATGCCCTGGTCGCCGGCTCCCTGCTCCATGGGGTCTTCGCGGTCCACCCCCCGGTTGATGTCGGGGGACTGCTCATGGATGATGGTCATCACACCGCAGGAATTGCACTCAAACTGGTAGGCACTTTTCGTGTAGCCGATGTTGCAGATCACATCCCGCGCCACCTTCTGGACATCGATGTAGGTGTCGGTCCGGACTTCTCCGGCAAGGATCACCTGGCCGGTGGTCACCAGTGTTTCACAGGCCACTTTGGAACGGGGGTCAAATGCAAGAAACTCATCCAGCAGTGCATCGGAGATCTGGTCGGCGATTTTATCAGGGTGCCCCTCGGACACTGATTCTGAAGTAAACAGGTATGGCATGGTTTAAAAGATTAATCTGATCTGATATAAGTCCGGGAAAAACAGGCCGAATGCACTGGTGGGATACACTGTTTTAGCATTTTTTCCCGTGGTTGCAATCAGCCAAATCTATCCACAATGATGCAGCAAAGGAAACAAATTCCCCTGATCTGGCAAAATAAAAGCAGCGCAAAAAACGCTGCTTTTGACAAATGGTGCCGGATCAGGGGATCAATTACAGCCCGGAATGGATTCCATCTTTTTTTCCGCCCTTGAAAGGAAAGGCTCCTCCACCACTTTATTGAGTACCTCGCATGCCTTTTCGTATTCCACAGTATTCTGGTACGCGTGGCCCAGCTCGAAATTGATGGCCGAGATCCAGACGGGGTCTGTCTCGTATTCGAGCGCCTTCAATGCATATTCAATGGCGGCGTCGAATTCGATGTTCTTATTGCTCACCAGGGCCAGGTGATAAAGCGCCCTCGGATTCTCCGGATTGGCGGCGAGGGCATTTTCACAGGCCTCGATCACATAGGTATAATCCAGATCCTCGGGATCCACCATGTCCATTTCCGCCTTGATGAGCTTGTTGAAGTGATCATCAATCACTTTGTTGATCTCTTTCACCGTCTCTTCATCGTTTGCTGCCATGGCACCCTCCTTCGCCATGTTGAATTCCCCGAGCATGGATTCGGTCTTGCCTTCATCAAGGAACACAAGCCCTTTTCCCTGGTGCGCCTTGTAAAGACTTTCATTCAGTGCCAGTGCTTTGTCAAAATAGGTGTGCGCATCGGCATGGTTATCGTTTTTCCATGCCTTGTTTCCTTCCATGACATACAGCGGGGGCAGGTATTGAAGTGACTTTTCCTTATATTCCTGGTTGTTGCCGTACGCAGTGGCAGACTCCACAGTTTTTTCCAGATAGGGGATGGCATCATCGTAATTCTTCTGTTTCATATAGGCGGTAGCCTGACGGTAATAGGCCAGGGGGATTTGCTCCTCGGCCTTCATCTTCAGATCCGAAGCTGAATCTCCCACGACCTCTGCAAGAGCCAGTACCTGCCTGAAATGATCCACCGAGGATTCATATTCCTGGCTGTTCACTTTGGCCACGGCTTCATTGAACTCGTTGATCACTTCAGTGAGGGTCTGCGCTGACAAAGATCCTGTTACAAGAAGGGCTGTTGCAATAGTTATCAGTCTCAATTTCATAGGATAATCATTTGGTTAACATTTTAAGTCGGTAAATATATAAAATATGTGAACAAAATCAATGCCATTATTTCTGTGTCAGTTCCCTGAAGACCTCTTCCAGGCTTTTTTTCTTCAGCGAGAAGGAAAGAATGATCAGATTCTGATTCACAGCAAAATTAAAGATATCGGCTCGGATATCCCTGGATTCATGCGTTTCCAGGAGGAACTGGTTGTTTTCAAGGGTCCTGACATGGGCGATACCGGGAAGTTTTTTCCATAACCCCGGATCCGTCTCCCTGTCCACTTCGATGTGAATGGTCTGTTTCTGTTGTGCTCCTTTTTTCTCAAGCGAACCGGCCATGCCGTCGGCTACGATCCTGCCCCTGTCGATGATGAGTACCCGGTCGCAGATGGCCTCCACCTCCTGAAGGATATGGGTGGAGAGAAGCACGGTCTTTTCTTTGCCGATACTCGAGATCAGGTTCCTGATTTCTACGATCTGGTTTGGATCCAGTCCCGAGGTGGGTTCATCCAGGATCAGGATATCCGGTTCATGGATCAGTGCCTGGGCCAGCCCCACCCGTTGCCGGTACCCTTTTGAAAGGTCCCCGATCTTTTTACGGGCTTCCGGCGCCAGACCTGTCACCGCGATCGTCTCGTCGATCCTTTTTCCGGCCCTGCTGCCTGTGATGTGATACAGGCCGGCCACGTAGTGCAGGTATTCCCGGATGTACATCTCCAGGTAAAGGGGATTGTGTTCGGGCAGGTATCCGAGCAGTTTTCTGATCTCTTTCAGGTGCGAACCGATCTCCAGCCCGTTGACCTTCACGGACCCCGCATCCGGCCGGAGGGTCCCGGTGATGATCTTCATGGTGGTGGACTTGCCCGCGCCGTTCGGACCTATGAATCCGACGATCTCACCGGTGCGGACACTGAAGGAAACCTGGTCCACGGCCGTCTGGGTGCCGTAAACTTTGGTGATCTGGTGGACTTCAATTGACATTTAGCCGTACATAAACTGGCCCACCTTTGCAAAATTGGATTTGGGGTTCACACACATGATGGGGATCTTTTCGCTGTTCGAAAGCAGGTACTGTTCCTTGGCGCCGAAGATATAATCCACCGTGGTGATATGCTTGGTGGTGGTAATCAGGATCAGGTCGGCCCCGATCTTTTTTGAGAAGGTGAGGATCTCTTTCTGGAAAATGCTGTATTTGGTCCCGCTATGGATCTCGTATTCGATGTTGTTCTGGATCAGGAACCTGACGGCGAAGTTCAGATTCACATTCACCTTCTTCTGAAGGTCTTTGTTGTTGATGGGGGCCTTAAACAGGTGGATCTTTGAATTGAGGTACTTTCCCAGAAATATGGCCCACTGCAGTTTCTCTTTGTTTTCCGATCTGAAATCCACGGGAAACACAATATCCGTGTATCTTTCTTTCGCAGGCGGTTCATCCTGGACAACAATAAAGGGAACCGTGGATCCTGCAATGACTTTCAGTGCCCAGCTCCCGAAGAATTTCTGGCTGCCCTTCATTCCATGGGTGCCCATTACCACGAAGTTCACCTTGTTATCCTCTTTGGATGCGTAATCGGAAATCTCCTTGAATATTTTACCGGAGCGAACTACATAATCCACATCCTCTCCATGTTCCTTTTTGATCCCGGCCACGGTTTGCTTTAGCTTCTCAATGGCCGGTTCTTCCTGCGCCTGATCATTCACAATATGGAACAATACAATGTGATTCTTCAGGATGCCTGCGATCTTGATCGCATGTTTCAGTGCATGGGATGATACGTCAGAAAAATCCCATGTCACCAGGATGGATTTTCGCTCTTGTTCCATCGTCAGATTTTTAGACAATTAGTAAAAATAATTGATTCTTCCGGGATTTTACAATGTTAACGGATGGAAAATGTTAAAATTGTATTTTTGTAAACTGTGGAACCCATGCGCATGATACCACCGGATGCACAGGGGCAATCAAATCTATATGGTACAATGAAGCGATCAACAGTGAAAGAGTTGCTTGGTTCCGGCGAGACCAACCGGGAAGTTCTTTTGAAAGGATGGGTAAGAACCAGGAGGGGCAATAACCAGGTGGCTTTCATCGCGGTGAATGACGGAACGGTGATACACAGCATCCAGGTGGTTGCAGTGATGAAATCATTCCCGGAGGATCTGATGAAACGGGTGACCACCGGCTCCAGCATTGCCGTCAGGGGGTTGCTCGTGGAATCTCCCGGGAAAGGCCAGCAGGTGGAAATCCAGGCCGGGGAAATTGAAGTGCTCGGAGATGCCGATCCGGCCACCTATCCGCTTCAGAAAAAAGGACACTCATTCGAATTCCTGAGGGAGATCGCACACCTGCGGTTCAGGACCAATACATTCGGTGCCGTCTTCCGGATCCGGCATGCCCTGTCGTTTGCCATTCACCGGTATTTCCACGACAGAGGCTTTTTCTACCTGCATACCCCGATCATCACGGCGTCCGATGCCGAGGGCGCAGGAGCCATGTTCAGGGTTACCACCCTGGACCTGGATCATATTCCCAGGAAAGAGGATGGATCGGTGGACTTCAGCCAGGATTTCTTCGGCCGGCCGACCAACCTGACGGTTTCCGGACAGCTTGAAGGTGAGCTGGGAGCCCTGGCGCTCTCCTCCATTTATACATTCGGACCCACATTCAGGGCCGAGAATTCCAACACCCCCAGGCATGTGGCGGAATTCTGGATGATCGAACCGGAAATGGCCTTCTATGATATCCATGACAACATGGATCTGGCCGAGGATTTCCTGAAGTACCTGATCAGGGATATCTTGGAAAACTGCGGGGATGACCTGGAATTTTTGAACAGGATGGTGGATAAAGCGCTGCTGGAAAGACTCGAATTTGTTTTGAAGCATCCCTTTGAACGGACCACCTATACAGAGGCTGTGCGGATCCTCAGGGAGGCCGGCCGGAAATTTGAATTCCCGGTGGAGTGGGGACTGGACCTGCAGGCCGAGCATGAGCGGTACCTGGTGGAGCAGCATTTCGAGAGACCGGTGATCCTGACCGATTATCCCGGTGAGATCAAGGCCTTTTACATGAAACAGAACGATGACGGGAAAACTGTCAGGGCCATGGATGTGCTGTTCCCCATGATCGGCGAGATCATCGGGGGATCCCAACGGGAAGAAAAGCTGGAGAGGTTGCAGAACAGGATGCAGGAGATGAATATATCCGTCGATGAATTGTGGTGGTACCTGGAAACTCGTAAATTTGGTACTGTGGAGCACAGCGGATTCGGACTGGGCTTTGAAAGGCTGCTCATGTTCATTACGGGGATGAGCAATATCAGGGATGTGACCCCGTTCCCCAGGACACCCAGGAGTGCCGAGTTTTAAACCGGGATAATATGCTTAAACAGAAGCTTCAGCAGAAACTTTTACAAAAGCTGTCCCCGCAGCAGATCCAGATGATCAAGCTGCTGGAGATCCCTGCCATTCAGCTGGAGCAGCGCATCAAGAAAGAGATTGAGGAAAACCCGGTACTGGAGGAAGGCAACGAGGAGGAGCCTTACGAAGTGCAGGAGGAGCCGAAAGACGAACAGGGGGAAGACCACCAGGATGAATTCTCACTTGAGGACTACATTGAGGATGATGAGATCCCCAGTTACAGGCTGAACACCCAGAATTATTCAACGGATGACAAAAGGGAGGAAATCCCATTTACAATGGGAAACACCTTCAGGGAGCTTTTAAAAAGCCAGCTGGGCCTCAGAAAAATGAGCGAGGAACAGGAGGTGATCGCCGAATACATCCTGGGGAACATCGATGACGACGGGTACCTGCGCAGGGAGCTTGAAGCCATTGCGGATGACCTGGCATTTTCCGTGGGGATGGAAGCATCCTATGAGGAGCTTCACGAAGTGCTGATGATCATCCAGGAGTTCGATCCGGCGGGGGTCGGCGCGAGGAGCCTGCAGGAGTGCCTGCTGCTCCAGATCAACCGGAAGAACCTGGAGAATCCGGTGACCGGGCTGGCGCACAGAATTCTTAAAAATCATTTCCAGGAGTTCACCAACAAGCATTACGACAAGATCATCCAACGGCTCGACATCACCGAGGAGGAACTGAAAGCCGCGCTGGAAGAAATCTTGCGGTTGAATCCCAAACCGGGGGGATCCATGGGGGATACCCAGCAGAGGCTGTTTCACCATATTGTGCCGGACTTTATCCTCGAGGAGAACGAAGGGGAGCTGCAGCTGTTCCTGAATTCAAACAATGTTCCGGAGCTGAGGATCAGCAAGACCTATACGGACATGTTCGAAAGCTACAATGCCAACAGGTCCTCCGCAAGCCGGGATGAAAAGGATGCGATCACATTCGTAAAGCAGAAACTGGATTCGGCGAAGTGGTTCATCGATGCCATCCGGCAGAGGCAGAATACCATGCTGCTGACCATGAATGCCATCCTTGAATACCAGAAAGCGTATTTTTACGAGGGAGATGAAACCAGGCTGAGGCCTATGATCCTGAAGGACATTGCCGATATGACGAATCTCGATATATCCACCATTTCCAGGGTGGTCAACAGCAAATACATCCAGACACACTTCGGGATCTTCCCGCTGAAATATTTCTTTTCTGAAGGAATGCAGACCGAGAGAGGGGAAGAGGTTTCCACCAGGGAAATCAAAAAGATCCTGCAAAACTGCATCGAGGCCGAGGGCAAAAGAAAACCCCTGACCGATGACAAGCTATCTGCCATCCTGAACGAGAAAGGATCCCATATC
>Ga0272443_10004709_pt1 | contig 14616 bp, 11 predicted proteins | sample SSMAcet12_FD_193581 | JGI IMG/M metagenome (GOLD analysis project Ga0272443, IMG submission 193581) | Marine sediment archaeal communities from Little Sippewissett salt marsh, Falmouth, MA, United States - SSM-Acet-12 | ecosystem: Environmental > Aquatic > Marine > Wetlands > Sediment ...
ACCCCCCTGCGTAAGAGGTATTTTCCCGAAGAATACGAGGAATATTATGACGACGAGGGTCTTTCAGAATCTGAATATTTACAGACAAAGTTCGATTGGCACGACAGCCTAGAAATCACAGAATCAATACGACACTATCCCGATGTACCTGTATCTTGGATTAAATATGTGCACACGCCAGAGAGAACATACACGCTCCAGGAGTACATTGAGGAGGAACTACAATGAGAGGATGGCATCATAATAGCAGAGAACACGCTCTTGCCGCTCATGGTATCTCTAGTCGGAGAACTATTGTTGCGCGGGGAAAAACTAATCAGGGCGTACCGGATTTTCTTATAATGGAGTATAAAGACAAGTTGCTGGATATGTTGGGGCGGGCGGAAGAAACGGGGAATGAACACTATTTTTTGGTTATTGTAGACTCGGATACTGGGGATATAATACCGATGAGTACGAAAGAGGGAGATTTGAATACTTCGTTAATTCATCTTCCAAAAGATGATGGGCCCCTGGGATTTGGCATAATACACACACATCCGGCTCCAGATGGCTATACTACATTTAGCGAGAGAGATATTGATGTTCTCTACAATGGGATATCATTTATAGGAATTGTCTACACGGGGCTAGGACCAGAAAAATGGGATAGGGAAAATCAGGAACTCTATAGGGAGGTTCAGCCTCGACTAAAGGTTCTCAGCGATTCAATTATAGAAGACTATGAGAATCCTGAAGATGTGGAAAAAGGTCTTCCTAGTTGGCATAGAATGTTTCCGGATACTCTTGAAGATAGGATTTCTGAACATCTGACGGAAAGGATAATTTAGCACGTTCGGGTGGGAAACCCCACGGTCTTCAGCCGTGGGAGAAGTCAAACCACCCTATTATTTATATCCCGTACGTTATAGCCTTGATTAGTGATTCATATGCCCGGTAAAGGCAATAGTAAAGGTTCAGGCTGGTATAATGAGCCAAGAAACCATGCGTTGGCAGCAAAGGGAATAAGTGTTAGAAACAGGCCGCCTAGGAAGGGAGAGGTTATAAAGTTGAGTAAACCGCCCAGCAGTCTTTCTCCAAAGGTTATCAATGATTTGCAGGCGATGAACTTGGCTACTGCAGAATATTTGGAGGATTTGGAAGACAAAAAAATGGCAGATGCTTTGGAGAATGAACTTGTAGCTGCGGGTGTTCTAGACACGCTGAAAGATGCGGGTTCTGCTGTGGTTGGTGGAATTGGTAGTGCGGCTAGCAGAGTTTCAAGCGCAATCTCTTCTGCTCGCGACCCGGATGTGAAGGCCGCGAAAGAAGAGGCGAAAGCGGCTAAGAAGGCAGCTAAGGCTGAGGCCAAGGCCGCGAAAGAACTGGCTACAGAAAAGAAGATTGAGGCCAAGACGGCTGAAAAGGCGGCAAAAGATTCTGGGCCTATAACTGCTATAACAAAGGCTGGGCAAGCCAAAGCCGAAGAAAGGTTGGCTATTGCGAAGGCTGCGGAACAACTTCCTGCAAAGCAAGATTCCACGCGCAGAGGAAGGCCTCCTAGCACTAGTAATGCGGATAAGAGAAAGAAAGAGAAGCAGAGGTCTAGAGATGCAACGTCGCCCTATACTGGAACGAGAGATTCAAAAGACCAGATTTCTACACCTAGTGCAAGTGCTAGGGACATAGACTATGATGAATACACCCGTTATATGATGGGACAGGAAGTTGATGTTGATGTCATAGAAAATATTGTTGACAACAAGAAACGGCTTATTGACTTGTCTAGAAGCTTGCAGGCAGATGCGAAGAGCATAAAAGCCTATGCAGAACAGCTTGATTCAGAATATGATATTGTTGACAACAACGAGAAGGCCAGGTGGAAAGACGAGAATGACTTCGCTTGGGCTAGATTCAAAGAAGGCTGGGAGGGCGTGAGCTTGGATGACCCTGGCATCAAAATTGCCTATAACGAGGCAAAGCGTGCTCTAGAAGAAGAGCAGGCTCTAAAGAAGGAGGCTATAAAGGCCGATATAAAACAGCACGAGATTGATGTGCAGTTTGTCAAAGACAAATCAGAAGATTTCATGAAGACCGCGCAGGGTGTTAGAAACAGAGCAATGATAGGATAGGTGATTTAAGATGGCAAAGAAAGGTAAAGGCTCGGGTTGGCATGGGGAGAAAAGAAGGCACGAGATGGCCGCCTATGGGATTCTATCCAAGAGGCCCAAGACACCCAGTTGGATAAATCCGGAGACTGAGGAACCGTGGGTTATTCACCGGATGGCCACAAAGGAAGACCTAGAGGCAAGGGGCAAAGCCGAACACTGGGAAGAACGCTGGGACGACCTGACCGTAGAGAGCGTAGAAGAGATTCCCGCAGAGAGAGACTACATCAATAATCCAAGGCAAGCAATCAACAAACATAGCATACGTGGATTCAAATCACCCGGAGACGATAGAATATTCTACTTAGATAGAAATTTATCCGCAGACCCACACTATTACATCCTGTATTACTTTGACTTTCCCATAAGCTGGGGAAGAGGACAAATCGCTAGAACCATGGAGATAGACGGTGAAACAGAGTGGGGAGATGGACTATCGTGGCCCAAAGCAATAAAGGTCGCGAAACAAGCAATATTTGATGAAGTTAATTCGGAGGAATAATCATGGTCAGAGGAAATGAAAATCCCGGACTACCCGCTTTTGGAAAGAAAAGAAAGCCTAAAGGCTGGGAGGGAGAGCCGAGAAGGCACATGCTCGCCAGAATGGGTTTCAAGACAGTTCTGCCCGATGGAAGACGACTAGACGTCAGCAATTTCGTTGCTCGTGGATTTTACGACGAACCCATTCACGACGAAAAATACAAAGGCTATACAATTGAGATATGGCCAGATGAAACTCCGGAAAACCCAAGAGAATGGGATAATCTTGGAATAATGGTCTATGGCCATGGAAGATATATCCTTGGAGACGAGACATTTGATACAGACAGATATGAGGGATGGGAAGACCTAAAGAAACATCTCATAGAAGACGAGGGAGCAATAGTGATTTTGCCTCTTTATCTCTATGACCACAGCGGAATAACAATGAATACTACAGGATTCTCTTGTCCATGGGATAGTGGACAAGTCGGGTTTATATATGTGAATAAACAACAGATTGACAAGATTGGCCCAAGTGATACCAGCATAGAAAAACTCGAAAAATATCTCAAATCAGAGGTAGAACAGTTCGACGACTATCTAACAGGTAGGGTCTATGGATACAAAGTCTTAGACCCGGATGGTGTAGAGATAGATAGCTGTTGGGGATTCTATGGAGACTATGATGAGAGCGGCCTAATGGACGAGGTTAGGGCGATAGTTGACAACGACATAAAGATGGATGAAAGAGAGCAATTCAAATCAAGGATTCGTACTAAAGAAAGGAGAGTATAGATATGGCAAGCAAGAGCAAAAAGAGCAAAGTCAAGTATGGAAAGGCGGGCAGTCCTAGCAGGAAACAGTACAAACCAATACGTTCGAAGAGCCCGTTTCCGTTCAAGAGTAGGGGAAAGAAGAAGCCAAAAGGCTGGGAAGGAGAACCTGAGAGGCACAGGATGTCTAGATATGGTATAGAGACCACTCCTCCAGATTTTGGACAGGTCTATGACAAGGCTCCCGAATTCTTTAGCGGACCACTTTTCGCTAGTGGACATGTGATGGTAAGAGACGTCTATGGTGCAGGAATGGAAGCAGGACTCACTGGACCAGAGTTGGAGGCGTTTGTAGATGAATATGGTCGTTGGGGTTATTCCAACAAGACCTATGACATGCTGGGTGCAGCCAGAATGTATAGGGAAGAGGGAAGAATAGAACATGGTCTTCCATACAAAGCTTCTGGCATGACATATGAGCAGAGAATTCGCAGGGCAGGAGTAAAGGCTGGACTCACTGGTTCAAAACTAGATGACTATATAGAAGCATACACGTTCTATGGATATAGCGACAGTCCTCACAATATGAGGGATGCTGCTATGATGTTCATAGAAGAAGGACACGTCGAAGGACAACCAATGGAAGAATGAGGTGGAGAAAATGGTACGAAAAAAACCAAGAGGATGGGAAAAACATCCACATGAACATAACATGGCAAGATTGGGGATAGAGACAAGAAGCCGACCACATGTTTTTCGTGCCGATGGAAGATATTCTCCGCCAATAGTAGACCTCGATACAAATCTCTGGGGTTTTGAGATTAGAGAGGATGGCTCATATTATGTCAGACTGGGAAACTGGACGACAGCAGGATGGCATTGGAGTGGAGACGAGACAGACCTTGTTCTTTTCTTTAGCAGGATAAGCGACGAGGATATGAGGAAAGAGATAATTGAATCTTTGGAGAATGAAGGAGTAACATTTGATTCTCTGAAGGAGAAACTTGTCAAAGCTACAGAAGACGAATCAAGCGTATATGGCCTATCTGGAGATAACAGACGATGGCATTTCGGAGAAGACGACTATCCAGACTTTGAGAATGAGGTTGATTACTTCCAGGAAGAATACGGCCTCACTAAGGAAGAAAGGGAGAAGTTGGAAGAGAAGGCTAGTTGGGACTATCTAGGTTTCAACTTTGAAGAATTCCATGATGGATACGGAAAAGAGATATCAGAAATGATAAAAGGCGAGCTGGAATCCGCAGAAGATTGGGAAGACATGTACAATGCCTTTGACAACCTAAGGGAAGACGTCTACGAATATCTATTGGAAATGCAAAGAGAAAAAGAAGGGGAGGCCGTGGAAAAAGCATACAAAGACCTCGTGGAAGAGGGAGAAATCTCCAAACCAGACCCAAGATTCCATCCAACGATAATAGAGGGGCAGACCTTTCTGAAGAGCGAAGGAAAGAAAAATATGGACTTCTTCGAAAAACAACAGCTCAGAATAGCCAAAGACACTCTAAAGATGCCAGACACCATGGCAAATGTCATGGGCGGCATGTCAAAAGAGCAGGCTAGAGAGATAATCAAAAAATATGAGGGATAGGATGTCAAAGAAGGGTAGAGGGTGGCATGGTAATTCGCCAGGACACAGACTCGCAGCCTATGGCATCACCTCAAGAAACGCCCGAATAGATAGAAACGCTCCTGGTGGAGTACACATCACCATGGAAGCTGCAGAGCGTGCGGCAAAATCACTCATAGATACTCCTAATGAGTGGGAGAATTGGGGCGATGCGAACTTCGATAAATATGGTGGGACCGCAGTGAGGAGAGACAATAGTGGGGTTGAGATTGTAGAAGTAACTCCACTAACTGAAATTGCGGGGAGAGATGAAATTGTGCAGGAACTATTGAGGCATGGCTCCTTTGATACACAGGAAGAAGCATTTGAGTGGTTGGATGAGGGCAATACCCCATATTATTATCAGCGCGACCAGCTAGACTATGAAGACCTGGCAAATGTGGCCAATAGTAGGGGCGTATTGAATTTTGTGGGTGCCGACAATGAGCGAGACCCTAAGAAGAGAGTACAATATGCCATAACTGGTTATATCCCATATTTTGGTGGGAATCTTTTGAAGTTTGCAAAGACTCTGGACGATGTTGGTTTGGAGGGTTTCTAATGGTAAGAGGTAATGAACACCCAGGATTGAACGATTTCCGCCGGAAAAACAAGAAATCCGCCGGATGGACGAAACATTCGAGAGAACATGCAATGGCTGCAAGAGGCATTACAACTAGAGACGACCAGCCAAAAAGGCTCTATGGAATAACACAAAACCCGGTTGGAATAAAACACAAAGGACATTTCATATACAAGGATTTCTTCAAAGGGGATGAACTGGTAGCAGTACCAATAAACAAAGACGGAACTCTAGACTGGGAAAACTGGTTCTATGTAGTCAACAGTGAAATGGATGAACTGGTTCCGATGTTCGAAGACAAGCTAGATGATTTGTGGGAAGCCCATGGAATCCCAGGAATCTCTGAAATAGACAACCCGAGGTCATTCGGCACGGCTCTGAAACGATATATGAAAGACAAGTATGGCATCAAAATATGGACGAGGAGCATCAAATCCGTCAGGCCTTTTGACCAGCAATTCTATGATATTGTGGTGGATTGGAGAGAAGGCGAAACAATTCCAAACGAATTCCGCCAAGAAATCATCGAAAAGATAATGCCATACGCCAAGATAACCAATTGGGATAACATAAATTATGGGAACATAAGAAGCACATACGTCACTCTCACAGTAGAAGAATGGAAAAAACTTTTGGAGGAATAAAACTATGGTAAAGAAACCAAAAGGATGGACAAAGCATCCGCATGAACACAGAATGGCGCGTTATGGAATAGAAACACGCTCGAAACCATATGTATTCAGAGCAGATGGGGTGCAACATAAGATACATCATGGAAACAGGGATGAATGGCTGATAGCCCATGAGGTTGGGGAGCTAGACGACCAACAAACACTAATACTGTTCTCATATCTTTTGCAGACAGACCAAGCCTTCGAACTAGAGGGCGACTATCACAAAATAGCAGCAAAGCTGGTGAAAGAAGGATATCTGGATTCAGATGGAAACATACTTGTAGACCCCGAAGAGTTAGAAGCCTCTGGACTCCCCCTAGAAGTATTGCCTCATTTCAGAGACATGTATGAAGAAGAGATAGAGGGAGCAAAACACTACAAAGAAATGGCCGAGAGATTTCCAGACTATGGTTGGGTCTTCGAAAAGATGGCTGCAGACGAGAAACGCCATGCTGAGCTAGTGAAACAGATGGAGCGTGGAGAAGACATAGACATGAGAAACATACTGAAAGATGATGTCTCAGATGTTCTCAACGTTATGGAAGAGTCTGGAAGAATCGCTCCGCTGAACAAAAAGAAACTGGAAAAAGCCGCAGACAAAGTGATTGACAACATGGAAGTACAAAAACTCAAAGCTTCTGGCCTAGAGACCGCACTCATCTATGGAATGTTGAGCGCATTTGGCAAAAAGATAGGCTCTTCTATGTTCGATGGCGCGGCGAAGAAGTAATATACACCTATATTCATGTCGATAACATGAGCCGAAGATTGCTACTCACGATAGGAATGGGGCTTTTAGCCGTAACAATAGTTATGCTTTTGACAACAGGTAATGCGGAAGCCGCAGACAGGACCGTTGGAACTGGAGGAACATATTCAGAGATACAAGATGCTCTGAACGCCTCTAGCGATGGAGACAACATATATGTTTGGGAAGGAACCTATACCTATCCATGCTGGGTGAACAATAGCGTCTCTATTATTGGCAACTCTTCTACAAATACCACAATCGACATAGATGATGCGAGCGCGGCGTGTTTCACAATATCTCTTGGGATAGACTGGGTTAATATCAGTGATATGGAGATAACAGACGCATCATCATATGGGATATATATGGTAGGCACAAGCGATTCTAATGTCTCTAATTGTTATATTCATGCTCATCCAATAGGCGTGTATGTGACAAATACTCTCTCTCTAAAAAATACTATTTGGAACAATAATATCAGCTACAACGATATCGGCGTTGAAATAGATTCCAGTGGAATTGTGAGATACAATAATATCAGCTATAACGAAATGTTTCAGGATGAAGAAGCAATAATAGTGGAAAACAGATACAACAATATCACATATAATACAATAGTCAACTGTGGAGATTCTAATTATTTCATTGTGAAAGAAGTTGTAAAGATATTGGCAGACCATAATTATCTAGAAGGAAATGAGATAATAGATACACAGGAGACAAATGATTATTCTCTATATTTCAGCAATGCTGATGATTGTTATATGCTTGACAATGATATCAAATACCAGGGAAGTGGAAGCTTTGGGTCCTGGTCTGTTGTAGTAAGCAACTCTGACCGCCTAAACATAACGGGCGGAGCAGTAATCTATGATAGGCTTGGAATACAGATTAGTGGTTGTGCAGACACAGAATTATATGATGTAGATGTACAACATATGTTTGGGACTGGAGGAACAGGATTGAGTATAGAATCTTCTTCAACCGACACAATAATACATTATTGTAACTTTTCTAGCAATATCTATGGAATAAATGTGGCAGTGTCGGCGGGAACGACGGGAACCAGAATAACACAAAATGATTTCTGGGACCAGACAGCATACACTATGGCAATATATGCAGACGAAACAAGAATAGATAACAACACAATAGTATTGGACGACGAGGATGGAATATTGCTCTATGCGGAGAATTGTACAATAGAAAATAATACAATAATAATAACGGGTAGTGCAGGTGGTCCAGGAATCTATGTTTTTGAAGCCTACAACAATACAATCCAATACAATAACATATCTTCCCCATCTTCATATGGAAAGGGCATAGAAGTGATTGACTCAGAATACAACAATATTACATACAACGAACTATGGAATATGAATCGTGGAATAGATATGATTGGAGCGAACTATACTCTGCTCAGAGGGAACACAATAGGCCAATGCACGAGAGGAATGGAGCTAGACACATGCACAGACAATACGATTCAAGCAAACGACCTGTTGTCAAATCCTATTGGTCTTTACGCCTCATCTTGTTCTGATATCGTGGTAAAAGAGAATGATATAGATGATAGCGGTACCTATGGGATACAATATACTGGTTGCATGGGCATATCGACATATCATAACAGCTTTACAAACCACACTTTTCCCGTTTTGGCCGCCTGGGATGATTCGGCTAACAAATGGAATCTCTCCGCCCTTTCGGGTGGAAACTTTTATGATAATTATACATCGCCCGATGCTAATGGCGATGGAATAGTAGATAACCCAATTGGTTTGGGTGGAGGCTCAATCGACTATTATCCGTTTGCCAACGATAATGCGTGGCAATATAGATTTGTGGTCAATTATACGGGTAGCGCAGACTATGTGACGGTTCACGAGGCTGTTGAGAATGCTACTAATGGCTATAGAATTTTGGTCGAAGCAGGTTGGTATCCTGAGAATGTGTTGGTCAATAAGATGTTGGATATTTGGGGTGAGGGGAAGACCAGGGTAACTGTAGATGGGTTGAGCGGGACAGCCTTCGAGGTTTCTGCGAACTATGTCAACATAACTCATATGCAGGTGAACAACTCCGCGAAGGGAATCAATGTTAGCAGTAACTATTGTTTCTTCAACGACCTTAACATTACTGACAACGCCATAGGGATATGTCTCAATACTTCAATAGCTTCTAACGTGTCTGAATCTGAGTTCTATTCTAACACGATAGGAATAAACATAACGCTGGGCCATGGGAACACGATATGGGATAACACAATTCTATCGTTCACTAATGCAATAGGGCTATACAACACCCAATACAACAACATAGATGGCAATGACATGCAGGGGGGTGGTATTGGGGTGTACTACCACTCCGCAGACAGAAACAACGTCACAGACAACGATTGTGACGGCAATAGCGATGGAATGCAGCTATACTATTCGGATAGCAACATCATCTCAGGAAACTCCATGAATGGGTGCACATGGAACGGCACCATGATGGCGGGTAGCGACTGGAACACACTGACCGACAACCAACTGAAAACAAACAACATGGGATTATATATGTATCTATCCGACAACAACAACATCACATACAACAACATGTCATCAAATGTCAAAGGGCTCTACATGAATGTATGCCTAACTAATCTGATACAATATAATGACATAGACACCAACACGAACACAGGCGCAGACATCGATGGCTCCTCTGGAAACACATTCTACTACAACAACTTTATTCTGAACTCTGCACACGCGAACGATGATGGCAGCAATAGTTGGAATTTTGCTTGGCCTGCAGGCGGAAACTTTTGGAGCGGTTGGACCTCTCCAGACGTGGATGGTGATTGGTTTGTTGACAATGCATATCCAATATCGGGTGGAGGAAACCAGGACAACTATCCAGTAACATATGAGGACGCATGGGAACATAGACACATAGTCAACGCATCGGGTGGCTGGGATTTCACTTCAATATCTCCTGCTGCGTCTGTAGCAACAACAACCGATATAATCTATATAATGCCAGGAACCTATTCGGAGAATGTGGATTGCCTAGGGAAACAGCTTAGGATAAGCGGAGTAGACAAAAGCTCAGTAACGATAGATGGAAGTTCTGGGTCTGGTTTATATTTCTTGGGCTCTAATAGTCATATAACCGGAATAACATTCCAGAATTGTGGACTTGGTGTCTATCTATACACCAATCAACCAAACATAAGGATAACAGACTGTATTTTCACAAACAACAACGTTGGAGTATTTGTCGCGACACCATCAGCAAGAATAGACAATTGTACCTTCACAAGTAATGCAGATGGAGTGAAATTGACATCAGATTTTGCCGGAAGTTCAAGCAACTGTAGAATAGAATATTGTATCTTTTCAGGCAACACATTCTCAAGCGTAACCATAAATGGAACGGTTGGACACACCATAACAAACTCTTGGATGACGTCGGGAGCATATGGAGTATACATAAGCGGCGGCACAGGCAATACAATAAGATATCTCGGCATCACATCACCAACAGTTGGCATATTCCTGCAGGGTGGCAGCAACAACAACATGATAATGTATAACTGGGTGAATACAACAGGAAATCAGGGAATATATCTCTTGAACGGAGCAAATCAGACAAGCATAGTCTACAACAACATGCTGAACTGTATTGGATGGGATATCGCGCTAGACACAGACGCAGATGATTGTGACCTAATAGGAAACACTATGACTTCGTCTTCTGGCAATGGAAACGTATACATAGAGGATTGTCGTGCTACGACTCTGACAAGCAACAATGGTACTGGAGGAAACAATGGGCTGAGAATCAACAATTGTATTCTAACAACTGCTTCTTCGAATGATTTCTGGACACACACATATGGAGTATATGTGTTCGGAAGTTCGCAAAACATAACCATATCTAGCAACACGATAATATCTAACCAGGACGCAGTAACCACTTCTTCCACTGCAGACTGTACATTCTCCGGTAACAATTGTTCTTCGAACTCTGCGCATGGTTTCTATATAGTCAACTCAGAGAGAGCAAGCATAACTGGAAACCAGATATGGAACAGCCAGATAGGAATAGAACTCGCCACGAACAGCAGAAACGCCTCGATAATCAACAACGACATAGGCGTCTGCAGCCAATATGGAATATATCTGGGAGCCAACTCAGATTATTTCGAAATATCCAACATAGAAATCTATTCCTACACATATGGAATCGCAGTGGTTTCTTCAGATTATGGTGTGATAGATAACACGAGTTTCCATAGTCCAGGAACATATTCTCTAAGAGTATCGTCTAGCAACAATGGATACTATGATAACATTACGATACCAGGGGGAACGGATGGAATAGGAATTGATACATCCCATAGTTCATCATTGACCAATATAGAAATATCGGGCACTACCGGATATGGAATCAACATCTATGGTGATTCAGACTATACTAACATAACTCTCTGTACAATCGAAGACACACAATATGGTATCATAGTCAATAGCACATCTTTCGAAACAACCATGGGATACATATCAATAGAGAATGCTTCCCAGCTAGCAATATGGCTCTATGGTGCCGACAATGGCACGATGGACAATATTGAGATATACAACTCTACATGGGGCATGGCCATCAGCCAAGCCGCGAACTACAACAACATAACAAACTCCAATGTTTCCTTTTGCAACAAAGGAATCACAGTCAGCTATAGCGACTACAATCTAGTCATGTCTTCAGAACTATACAACAACACAATAGGGGCCCTGTTGATGGACAACTCCGATTATAACAACATAACGGACAACGAACTGGGATATTCTGGAACCGGGGCGAACCTTACCAGTTGCGTAGGAAACATCATATACAACAACAATTTCTTCAACAACACACAGAATGCTTGGGATACAGGAAGTAACACCTGGAATCTTACCTCCCCAATAGGTGGAAACTACTGGAGCGACTATAATGGAACCGACGACGACAACGATGGTTTTGGAGACACGCCATATGATATACCAGGAGGCGGCGGGAACCAGGATGAACTGCCGTGGACAGAGGCAGGTGGCTGGAGACCGTTCGATTATGTGGCGCTTGTCTATGCAGCGGTATTTATAGGAATCATAATGATGGCCGTGGGGCTGATAGGAAAGAGCTCCAACGGAGGATTCTAGTTGGTTACGAAAATTATTTATACTCTCCAAACCATAGCAGTCTTAGGTGATGCAAAATGTACCGAAAAGAAAAGACGATAGGAAAAACAATAGCGATAGTGGCTCTGCTGCTCATAGGAATTTTTGCAATACCTGGAAACGTCCAGGGTGCAGAGACAATAGTGGTAGATGCAAACGGAAACGGCGACTACACAACCATACAGGCAGCAATAGACGCTGCGGCGATAGGAGACACGATAGAAGTCTGGAGTGGCACATATTCAGAGAACGTGGTCGTGAACAAAGCACTGACTATAAAGGGCAACGGCACAGACACGATAATTCTGGTGAATGAAACCCAGGGTATGACCGTCAGCAACCAGCTAGTCTCAATTTCAGGTTTCAAGTTCATAAACGAATGTAGCATGATGAACAGTCCCAATCCAAGAAGTTCTATCTATCTAGACTATATTCCATACAATTATGGCGCCAGATGCCAAATAAAAGACAACATCTTCGAAGCAACAGAATCATCTGGATATGGTTTCGGAATCGAATTCTATAGAGACTTTCTCTACAACGGAAACATGCTATTGCTATATGGGGGCTGGGCAACAGTTTCCAACAACACATTCATAAATCACACACATTCTCTTTCCACAAGTGTTTCAAGATATATAGATATAGAAAACAATACTTTCGACAATAGCAGCTATGTCTTGATTAGTGGAAGGGAACACACGTTCAAAGACAACACATTCATAAATACTAACACAATGCTGGATTATAGGAAAATCCGAATAGAAAGCTATGCGTTGTTGTTTGGTAGCAATATTGACGAGGCGATAAATATAACGGTCTGCCACAACTCGTTTGGAAACAATACCATACGGACAATGGGCACAACAAATCTCTCTTTCTACAACAATACCATAGATGGGGCCACAAACGGATTGATTGTCAGGGGTACTACTGGAATAGAACACAAGACTTTCTATGCTGAGGTCTACAATAACACAATTGAAGGATGTCAGAAAGGACTCTATCTAGACGAAGACACATCCTGGGGTTGGGAAGGAGACTACACCCCCGGAGTACAATATTGCACATTCTACAACAACACTTTCAAGGACAACAATTATGGTATATATGCAGAACCAAGAGTTGAGAATAACACATTCTACAACAACATCTTCCTAACAAACAGCGTACATGCCTATGATGATGGGACAAATACCTGGAACCTCTCTGAACCCTCTGGAGGAAACTATTGGGACAATCATACGGGCCCAGATGGAGACACCGATGGTTTTGTAGACGACCCATATATAATAAGTGGAGGGGGCGAAGCAACAGATTATTTGCCACTATCAGAGAAACCCGGAGAGGGAAAAATCCAGCCAAGACCAGTTCCGCCTCCGCCCAGAAAAATACCAGAGAAGACCAAATACCACAAACCATTCAACTTTGTCGTGAGGAGTCCCCTTCCGAAAGGTGGGGGAGGAATCACGAGTTCACAATAGAAATGTTTATTAGCAACGGTGTGAATATAGTTGGTGGATGTTGGTAAAAAGAACGGTATCGATTCAGATTATGAATCACCCAAACGAGGACGCCCACGAATAATGAGCGAACTTCAAGCCCCTTCCTCAAAGCCCGAAAGGGCATAGGGGGGGTAGCTGACGGAATTTAGTAAGATGGTGGTAGTTGCTTTTCTATAGGATAGAGAGCACCCTATTATATATATCCCCCGTGTCTTTATGGGTAACAATCCTTAGGTGAAGACCATGAAGGCAAGAACAATAGCAATAGGCCTAATAGCAATAGCAGCCATAACAATAGTTATCCTAATGTCATCCGGCGAAACAGAAGCCGCAGACATAACCGTTGGAGTTGGAGGCGACCATAGCAACATACAAGATGCCCTGAACGCCTCTAACGATGGAGACACGATATATGTCTGGGAAGGAACATATACCAATAGGATATGGATAAACAACAGCATCTCGTTGATAGGAAACAGCACGACCAACACGACCATAAACACGACAACCACCATAGCTGGTACTGATATCCATGCAGGAATCACAGTAAATGCTCCTTGGGTGAACATAACGGGGTTTGAGATAAAAGCCAACAGGAGTGGAGGGGTTGCTCATGCATTGAGATTCAGACATGATTCAGAGTGGGGTCAATGGTGTTGGGTGTATGACAACTATTTCAACAACACTGGTGGCGTTTCTGGAAAAGTTGCCATTTCAATCAGGACAAATGATGATGATGGAGACTATGTTAGAATACAAAACAACAATATCACCGACTTCCAGATTGCGTTTTATGGAAATATAGATGATGATGGGGAGGAGACAGATGTTGGTAGCAACAACATAGACATAGTGAATAA
>Ga0272443_10004710_pt1 | contig 14609 bp, 13 predicted proteins | sample SSMAcet12_FD_193581 | JGI IMG/M metagenome (GOLD analysis project Ga0272443, IMG submission 193581) | Marine sediment archaeal communities from Little Sippewissett salt marsh, Falmouth, MA, United States - SSM-Acet-12 | ecosystem: Environmental > Aquatic > Marine > Wetlands > Sediment ...
GCCTGCGCACGGTCATCCAGCGCGTCGCGGAGCACTGCCCCGTGCACGAGACGATCTCGACCCTCGACGCGATCCGCTTCGAGTTCGAGGGCGAGCGCGGCGCCGGGGCCACCGACTGACGCCCGCCCGGCGCCGCGCGCCGCCTCAAGGCCGCGCGGTCGCGCCGCGCCCGGCCGCGACGCCGTGGCGACCCGCCAGGGCCAAGACCACCGCGCCCGCCACGAGCGCGGCGGCGGCCGCGCCGAACAGCGCGCGGTTCCCGAGCGCATCCATCGCGGCCCCGGCCACCCCGGGGGCGACGATGGCGGCGCCGGAGCCGAAGAGGTAGTAGAGCCCGGTGTAGAAGCCGACACGATCGCGACCCCCCTGATTCGCGACCAGCGGGTAGCCGGGGACCAGCACGAGCGCCCATCCGACGCCGGCCAACGCCATGCAGGCGAGCAGGGCGCCGGCCGCCTCCGTCGGCGTCACGCCGGCCAGCAGCAGCGCCGCGGCCAGGAGCAGCGCGCCGCCGCGCATCGTCCGCAGCTCGCCGAAGCGTCGGCCCACGAAGCCGGCGGGGAGCGCGAGCAACACGAAGGCGGCGCTGGCGGCCCCGAGCAAGCGGCCGGCCTCGCCGCCCGTGTAGCCGAGGCTCTCGGTCGCCAGCACGCTGAACTGCGCCTCGACCGCCGCGAAGCCGAAGAAGCAGCAGAACAGCCCGAGCAGCAGCCACGCGGGCCCGCGGTGATCGGCGCCGGCCAGCTCGCGCAGGTCGCGCAGCAACCCTCGCAGAACGGGCGCGTCGTCCAGAACGGCGCCGCGCCGCACGAACGGCGGATGGCGCTGGGCGGCGAGCGTGACCACGGCCAGCGAAGCGAGGGCGAGCAGCGCCGCCGCGACGAACGGCCACCAGCGGGCCGCGTCGAAGGTCGGTGCGATCAGGACGAGCGCCACCACCCCGCCCAGCGCCCCCATCAGCGTGATGATCCCGTTGCCCGCCGCCCGCTCCTCGGGCGCGACGTGGTCGGGCAGCAACGCGACGAGCGGCGCGCGGTAGAGCGTGATCGACAGGAGGAAGACGACGTCGAGCGCCAGCAGCGTCCAGAGCGTGGTCGCCGCCCACGGCAGGCCCACGAAGGTCAGCGCGGCGAGCGGCACACCGACCAGCAGGAACGGTAGACGCCGCCCCCAGCGTCCATCGACGCGATCCGACCAGGCGCCCACCACGGGGATCAGGAGGATGGCGACGACGTTGTCGAGGCCCATGATCGCGCCCCGCAGGGCGCGGCTCGCGACGAAGTCGCCGAGCAGCAGCGGCATGAACACGTTGTAGGTGCCCCAGATCGCCGCCAGCGCGAGGCCGCCGGTGCCGATGCCGATCAACCGGGCGACGGGGAGCGTGCGGGGCGGGGCCATGGCCCCAGGCTAACCGTCGCGGCGGGGCGCCGGCCGCGCAGGCCGGCGCCGACGACTCAGGCGACGTCCCAGCGCACCGGCAGCGCCTCGAGGCCGCGGAAGCCGGGCAGGAAGCGGTACCTGAGCTCCTCCTCGGGCACGGCCAGCCGCAGGTTCGGCAGACGCCCCAGCAGCGTGGTCAGCGCGACGTCCGTCTCGAGCCGCGCCAACGGGGAGCCGAGGCAGTAGTGCAGCCCCTTCCCGAACCCGAGGTGCGGGTTGGGCGAGCGTCCCAGCTCGAGGGCGTCGGCGCGCGCGAAGCGCTCCGGATCGCGGTTGGCGCTCGACAGGATGAGGATGACGGGTTCGCCTCGGCGGATGAGCTGCCCACCCCACTCGACGTCCTCGGCGGCCCAGCGGTTGAGGGCCCGCTCCACCGAGCCGTCGTAGCGCAGGAACTCCTCGACCGCGGCCGGCATGAGCGTCGGGTCGGCGGCCAGCTCGGCGCGCCGGTCGGGGTGGCGCGACAGCGCCAGGACGGCGTTGGCGATGAGGTTGACGGTGGTCTCGTGGCCGGCCACGATGAGCAGCACGACGGTGCTGCAGAGCTCGTCCTCGCTCAACCGGTCGCCCGCCTGGTCGGCGGCGACCAGCGCCGAGATCATGTCGCCCTGCGGGTGCCGCCGACGCTCCTCGAAGAGCGCCTGGAGGTAGTCGGTGAACTCGGTCAACTGCCGCACGGTCTCGGCCTGCGCCTCGGGCGTCATGGGCGGCTCGAGGAGGGCGTTCCCCCACGCCCGGAAGCGGTCGCGGTCGACGAGCGGCACGCCCAGCAGCTCCAGGATGACGGTCGTGGGCAGGGGGAAGGAGAAGTCGGTGATCAGGTCCATCTCGCCGCGCCCCACCACGGGATCGAGCAACGCGTCGGCGATCTCCTGCACGCGCGGGCGCAGGTCCGCCACGCGCTTCGGCGTGAACGCCTGGCTCACCAGGTCGCGCAGCCGGCGGTGGTCCGCGCCGTCGGCGTTGAGCATGTGCTGGTTGAGCCGGAGGTCGAGGGGCGACGCCTCGGGGATCCGCTCGGGGGGCAGCGCCAGCGCGGCGTCGCGCACGAAGCGCCGGTCGCGCAGCATGGCGTCGACGTCGGCGTAGCGGGTGACGAACCAGATGGGCGTCTTGCCGTCGAGGCCCGGCTGCCGGTAGATCGGGTCGTCGCGGCGCATGGCCGCGAAGGTCGGGTGGGGATCGCGCTTGAACGCCTGCCCGTACAGGTCGTACTTGCGTCCGGCGTCACTCATGCCTCGGCCTCCTCCGTGCGGTCGTGGGCGAGCGGCACCGGCGGCGTGAGGGCCGCGATCTCGGCGCGCATCTCGGGGGTCATGGAAAACGTGGCGGCCGCCAGCGACGGCGCCAACTGCTCGGCGCTGCGGGCGCCCAGGATGGGCGCCGTGACGGCCGGGTGCGCGGCCACCCAGGCGACCGCCAGCGTGGCGGGGTGGATGCCGCGCTCGGCGGCGTAGGCCACGAAGCGCTCCGCGACGCCGGTGTCGAGCTCGCGCGCGTAGCGCTTGGCGTACCTGGCGTTCTCGACCAGACGCCCCGTCTCGACGCGCTGCCCACGGGGGTAGCGCCCGAGCAGCAGGCCGGCCGCGAGGGGGCTGTAAGGGATGACGCCGAGCCGCTCCGAGAGCGCCAGCGGCAGGATCTCGACCTCCGCCTGGCGCTTCGCGAGGCTGTACATCGGTTGGATCAGCTCGAAGCGCGCCAGCCCCTCGCGGGCGCTCACCCCGAGCGCCTTGGCGATCTGCCAGGCCGCCCAGTTGCTGACGGCCGGGTAGAGGATGAGGCCGCGGCGCACCAGGTCGTCCAGCGCGCGCAGCGTCTCCTCGATGGGCGTGGCCCGGTCGAACTGGTGGACGAAGTAGAAGTCCAGCCGGTCGGTGCCCAGCCGCCGCAGGCTCGCCTCCACCTCGCGCACGATCGCGCGGCGCGACAGCCCGCCGGCGTTGACGTCGTCGCCCATGCGCCCGAACACCTTGCTGGTGAGCACGATGCGGTCGCGCTCGCCGGCGATCAGGCGCCCGACGATCTCCTCCGAGCGGCCGCGGTTGTACACGTTGGCGGTGTCGACGAAGTTGACGCCCGCGTCGCGGGCGGCGGCGTACATGCGGGCGGATTCGGCCTCGTCGGCGTCGCCGCCGAAGGCCATGGTGCCGAGGCAGAGGGACGAGACACGCACGCCCGTGCGGCCGATGAGGCGGTATGGCATGCGCCACCTTAGCCGGCGGACCTCCGGCAGGCGGGTGGGGCCGACACACGCCGAGCGATCGCAGCCGTCGAAGCGCGCCGGTCGCTCGTGGATCCGCACGAGACCCTCAAGACCCTCACCCACCGCTGCTGTACCCTGCCGCCGTGGATCGCCGACGCTTCCTCTCCCACGCGGCCGCGGTCGCGGCGACCGCGGCGGCGGGAACGTCCGCCGCCCAGGTCGTGGGTACCTACCACTTCGACGTCGTGCGGGAGCGCGCCGGCCTCGCGGGCCTGCGCGCGCCCCTGCGGATCGCCTGGCTGACCGACCTTCACCACGGACAGTACGTCCACACGGCCTCGGTCGCCGCGTGGGTCGACGCCGCGCTCGCCGAGGCGCCCGACCTCGTGCTCCTCGGGGGCGACCTGGTCGACCAGCGGCCGGGCGCCGACGGCGACGAGGACCTCGTCGCCGAACTCGCCCGCCTGCGCGCGCCGCTCGGCGTGGTGGCCGTGTGGGGCAACCACGATCGGTCGCGCTTCCGGCGCATGGACGGGTTCGCCACGGCGCTCGAAGGGGCCGGCGTCCGGGTGCTCGTCAACGAGGGCGTCGCCGTGCGCGACGACCTCTACGTGGCCGGCCTCGACGACTTCCGCGTCGGCCGGCCCGATCTGCGGGCCACGCTCGCGGACCGGCCCGATGCGGGCGCCACGCTGTTGCTGTCCCACAACCCCGACGTGCTCCCCGACGTCCCGCTCGACGTCGGGCTGACGCTCGCGGGGCACACGCACGGTGGCCAGGTGGTGCTGCCCGGCGTCGGCGCGCTCTACACCTCCTCGCAGTACGGCGACCGCTTCCTGGCCGGCTGGGTCGAGGGGCCCGCGCGCGGCTACGTGTCCCGGGGCCTCGGCGTCTCGAGCCTGCCGGTGCGCGTCAACTGCCCCGCCGAGCTCACCGTGCTCGACGTCGCGCCGATCGCCTGAGCGAGCGGCGCCGCAACGATGCGATGATCGACCCATGCCCGGCACGGCGCCGCTCCCCCACCTCGACACGGCCCTGGCCGCCCGTGCGGCCCTCGTCGACGCCGCGCACGAGACCGCCTTCCGGCTGTTCAACGGCCACCTCGAGGGCGACCCACGCTGGGTGATCGACGCCTACGGGCGCACCGCCGTCGTCTACCGCCACGGGGAGCCCGACGACGCCGGGCTGGCCGCGGTCCTCGACGCCCTGCGCGCGCGGCTGCCGTGGCTGGCGACGATCGTCGTCAAGGAGCGCGAGGGCCTCTACGAGGCGCGCCGCGGCCGGGTCGCCTACCAGGCGCCGGGCAGCGGCGGCCCCGACACGCAGGTCGCCGAGCACGGCGTGCGCTACGTCGTCGACCCGCTGCTCAACCAGGACGCCGGCTTCTACCTCGACACGCGCGAGCTGCGCCGCTGGCTGCTCGACCACGCCGAGGGCAAGACGGTGCTCAACACCTTCGCGTACACCGGCAGCCTCGGCGTCGCCGCCCTCGCGGGCGGGGCCGCGCGGGTGCTGCAGACCGACCTCAACCCGCGCTTCCTCGACGTCGCCCGCGCGTCGACGGCCCTCAACGGCCTGCCGGTCGACCCCGGCGACTTCGTGGCGCGCGACTTCTTCAGCCTCGTGCGCGGCGCCAGGCTGCGCGAGGAGCGTTTCGACCTCGCGATCCTCGACCCGCCGTTCTACTCCAGCACGCCGCGGGGCGCGTTCGACCTCAGCCGCGATACCGCGCGGCTCGTCAACAAGGTGCGCCCGCTGGTGCGCGGCGGCGGCGCGTTGGTCGTCGTCAACAACGCGCTGTTCCTCGGCGGCGCCGCGTTCCTGGCGGAGCTCGAGGCGCTCTGCGCCGGCGGCTGGTTGACGATCGAGGCGCTGATCGGCGTCCCGGCGGACGTCACCGGCTACCCGCAGACGCGCGTCGGCGCGCCACCGGTCGACCCGGGGCCCTTCGACCACAGCACCAAGATCGCGGTGCTGGGGGTGCGACACCGCTGAGGGTCGGTTGCTCGTCGCCCATGCGTCACGACGACGGGCGGCCGATGGACGAAGCCATCGGCCGCCCGCGCCTGGATGCGTCAGTCGGCGGAGATCGCCCCGGCCCGGGCCTCGCTGTCTTGGCCAGCCCGCTGTGCGGCGCCGGACTGGGCCTCGAACTGGCCGAGCGCCTCGTAGGCCTCGATGCCGTACATCAGCGAGGGGCCGCCCCCCATGAGGACGGCGACGCCGATGGCCTCGACGATCTCGGGGCGGGTGGCGCCGGCCTTGAGCGCGTCGTGCACGTGGAACGAGATGCAGCCCTCGCAGCGCACGCTGATCGCGATGCCGAGCGCGATGAGTTCCTTCGTCTTCGGGTCGAGGACCCCGTCGCCGACGGCGGCGTGGTGCAGCTTGCCGAATCCCTCCATCACCGAAGGGATCTCGCGCTGGACCTGCCCCATCAGCTTCTGGATGTGGGTGTGGATGTCGGGGTAGCTCTTCTCGGTAGACACGTCTAGCTCCTCACGCGCACCCGAGTCCATCGGGCGCGCGAAGGAACCGTAACCCCCCGCGCGTGCGGGCCCCAGGGGCGAACATCCCTCGGCCAGCGAAACACCCCGCGTGCCGCGCTGGGCGACGGGCTCAGCCGTCCCCGACCTCCACCCACCCGCCGCCGAGCCCGCTCTCGAGGATCGCGTCGAGCACGCGCTGGTTGGCGAGCGCGTCGGCGAGCGGCGTCGGCACGGGCGTGTCGTCGAGCACGGCGCGCGAGAAGGCCTCCGCCTGCAGCGTGTACTGGTCGACGCGGTCGAAGGTCGTCTGGTGGATGCCCGCCGCGGTCTCGTGCCACAGGCGGCAGGGGCCGTCCTGCGGCGCGTTGAAGGGGATCTCGAGCTCGACGCGCCCATCGCTGCCGTACGCGTGCGCCCGCTGGTACGCCTGGTGCTGCGTGCCGCAGGTGAAGGTGGCGGTGCGGCCCTGTCCGAAGTCGAGGATCGCGCTCACCAGCCGGTCGATGCCGAGCTCGGGGTCGACGTCGACGGTGGCCACCACCCGCAGCGGCTCGCGTCCGAACAGCCAGCGCGACAGCGAGACGTCGTAGCTGCCGATGTCGCGCAGGCCGCCGCCGCCCGCCTCGGGCTGGTTGCGGATGTTGTCGGGGTCGTACTTCACGTAGCTGAAGTGCGAGTGCACCGTGACGAGCCGGCCGATCGCGCCCTCGTCGACCAGCCGCTTGGCGGTCACCCACTGCGGGTGGAAGCGGTACATGAACGCTTCCATGACCTTGTAGCGCGGGTGGGCGGCCGCCGCCTCCAGGAGACGTTGGACGTCGGCGGCGTCCAGGCCGAGCGGCTTCTCGCACAGCACGTGCTTGCCGGCCTGCAGCGCGCGGATCGACCAGTCGACGTGCAGGTGGTTCGGCAGCGGCACGTAGACGGCGTCGACCCCGGGGTCGGCGAGCAGCGCCTCGTAGCTGCCGTGCGCCCGGGGGATGCGCAGGGCATCGGCCGCGGCGCGGGCGACGGCCTCGCTGCGCGAGGCGATCGCCACCACCTCGACGTTCTCGGCCTTGAGCATGGCCGGGACGACCTTCTCACGCGCGATGCGGGCGGCGCCGAGCACCCCCCAGCGGACGCGTTCGGGACGGGCGGGATCGGGCATGGGGCACCTCCGGGTCGGTTCCGACCCCACGGTAACGCGCCGACCCCGCGCTCAGCCCTCGCCGAAGTGGGCGCGCAGCACCTCCCGCGGCACCACCTCATGGCGCGCCGCGGTGCGGTCGCGCAGGCGCACGGCCGCCGCCCGCAGGCCGTCGTCCCAGCGTTCCTCGGGGACGTCCAGCCGCACGAAGATGGCCAGGTCCGCCTGGCGCAGCGCCAGGATCGCCGCGACGGCGTCGGCGCCGCCGGCGGGGCGCGGCGCCCGCGCGTCGAACCCCGCGAGGTACGGCCCGAGGAAGGCGTCGGCGGCCTCGCCCGGGTCCCGGTCGAGCCGCGTCGCCACGGCGTAGTAGAGCGGGATGACGAGGTCGTAGAGGTAGGGACCGACGACGGCGTCGTCGAAGTCGATAGCCGTGATCCGGCCGGCGTCGTCGACGAGCAGGTTCCAGGCGTGGAGGTCGGTGTGCACGAGTCCGAGGTCGGCGGGCGCCTCGGGGACCGTCGCGTCCACCCGCGCGGCCACCTCCGCCACGGCCTCGAGGAAGTCGCCGTCGTCGGGCAGGGCCTCGGGGGCCCGTGCCAGCGCGTGCGCCTCGCGCCAACCACGGCGCCGCGGCCCGGGCGGGGTCCAGCCCCGGGCGTGCGCCTGCAGGCGGCCGACGACTTCGCCGTGGGCGCGGAAGAGGTCGGGCGTCCACGCGTCGGGCGGCAGGTGGCGGCCCGGCGCGCGCTCGTAGGCGACCGCGATCGTCGGCGGGTCGTCTTCCAGCACCAGCCACGTGCCGTCGAGCGCGGGCAGCGGCCGTGCCACGCGCACGCCGGCCGCTCGCAGCGCGAGGAGCCAGTCGACCTCGGCCCGGACCTCGTCGGGCGTGCGGTGGCCCGGCGCCATGACCTTGAGGATGGCCGGCCCCGCCGCGCCATCCACGGCCAGGACCTCGCTCTCGAAGGCGCCGAGGTCCTCCAGGCGGTCGGGATCGAAACCGAAGCGCGGCGCCAGGCGCCGGGCGGCGGCGGAGGGGGGCACGTCAGCCCTGGCTCGCCAGCTCGTGCAGCAGCATCGCGTAGGCCTCCTGGCCGCGCCGCAGGCTCGAGAGCCGGTAGAACTCGTTCGGCGCGTGGATGTTCTCGTCGTCGAGGCCGAAGGCGAAGCCGACGGTGTAGGCCCCGAGCGCCTCGAGGAACATCCCCACCACCGGGATGCTGCCGCCCACGCGGACGAAGTACGGCTCCTTGCCGTAGAGCCGGCGGTGCACCGCCGCCGCGGCCACGTTGCCGGGGTGGTCGAAGGGCATCTCGTACGGCATGGCGCTCTGCGGGAGCTTGTGCACCGAGGCGCGCACGCCGGGCGGGGCCACGCGCTGCACGTGCGCCTCGATCGCGTCGGCGACCTTCGCGGGGTTCTGGTTCGCCACCAGGCGGCAGGTGATCTTGGCGTGCGCCTCGTTCGGTAGCACCGTCTTCACGCCCTCGCCCTGGAAGCCGCCCCAGATCCCGTTGACCTCGAGGGTGGGGCGCGCCCAGGCGCGCTCGAGGGTGGTGTAGCCGGGCTCGCCGTAGAGCGCGTCGACCTGCAGGTCGCGCATGTAACGCGCCTCGTCGAAGTCGACGGCGGCGATCCGCGCGCGATCGTCCTCGGTCAGGTCGCGCACGTCGTCGAAGAAGCCGTCGACGAGGATCTTCCCGTCGGCGTCGCGCATGCTGGCGAGGATGTGCGACAGCGCGTGGATCGGGTTGGCGACCGCACCGCCGTACATGCCGGAGTGGAGGTCGCGGTAGGCGCCCTTGACGTCGATCTGCACGGCGCAGAGCCCCTTGAACGCCAGCGCGAGCGAGGGCTGGTCATCCGCCCACTGCCCGCCATCGGCACTGATCACCATGTCGCAGGCGAACCGCTCGCGGTTCGCCGCCACGAACGGACCCATCGTCGGGCTGCCGATCTCCTCCTGCCCCTCGAAGAAGAACCTGACGTTGACCGGCAGCGCGCCCTCGGTGCGCAGCAGCGCCTCGACGGCGAGGATGGGCGCGAACATCCCGCCCTTGTCGTCCGAGGCGCCGCGGGCGTAGACCCGCCCGTCGCGGACCTGCGGGTCGAAGGGGTCGGCGTCCCAGAGTGCGAGCGGGTCGACGGGCTGGGTGTCGAAGTGCCCGTAGATGAGGACGGTCGGCTTGCCGGGGGCGTGCAGGTGGTCCGCGGTCACCATCGGGTGCCCGCCGGTCTCCAGGATCTCGACGTGCTCCATGCCCGCGGCGGCGACGCGGTCGGCGACCCAGCGGGCGGCCCGGCGCACGTCCTCGGCGTGCTCGGGGAGGCTCGAGATGCTCGGGATGCGGCAGAAGTCGAGGAACTCGTCGACGAAGCGCGGCTGCTCTCGGTCGAGGTACGTCTTCCAGTCGCTCATGGGATCCTCTCCGGCCCGCGGGGGGCGTCTTCGGTCCGCGCGTGGACGGCCGCGTTCGGCGGCACCGTCGCCCGCGCGATGGTCGGCGTCGTGAAGGCGACGGTACCGCGCCGCCGCGAGCTCAGCGCTCCAGCACCGCCAGCGGCAGGTAGCACGCCACCACGAAACTCGGGTTGACGACCTCGCTGAGCTTGAGGTCGGCGGCCACGCTGCACAGCACGTACGCCTGCTCCCGCGTGAGCCCGTGGTGCGCCTCGAGGTGGTCGATCATGCGCCGCACGGCGTCGCGCGCGCACGCGAGGAGGTCGGTCCCGTGCGCGGTGGTGGCATGGAAGCCGCGCGCGTCCGCCGTGGTCAGCGGCGAGGGCACGACGAACTGCAGCTCCGGCACGCGGAGGTCGCGGCGCACCTGGAAGCGCAGGGTCGCCGAGAGGGGCGCCTCGATCGCCGCGCCGCACACCTCGCCGTCGCCCTGCGCGGCGTGGCCGTCGCCGGTGGCGAAGTGGGCGCCGGGCACGAACACCGGGAAGAGGGCGCGGGTGCCCGCCGTCAGGTGGCGCACGTCGACGTTCCCGCCGTTGCGGCGCGGCGGCATGGTGTCGAGCCGGCCCGCCTCGGCCGGCGCCACCCCCATCACCCCGCAGAAGGGCGCGAAGGGGACCTCGACCGCATCGCTGTCGCGGAAGAAGCACGAGCGGCCCTCCAGGCGCCAGTGCTGCAGGTGTGGCTCCGGGAAGTCCTCCGCCAGGAGCCCCATGCCGGGGAGCCAACCGGTCCAGCCCCAGCCGCGGTGCGCGAACTCCAGGATCTCGACCTCGAGGGTGTCGCCCGCCTGGGCGCCGCGCACCGCCACCGGTCCGAGCAGCGAGTGGGCCCGCGAACCGTCGATCGCTAGGAGGTCCGCGGCCTTCGTCTCGGGGGTCATCTGGCCGTCGAGGGGCTCGCGCAGCTCGAAGGTCACGGTGTCGCCCGGGTCGATCTCGAGCCGGGCGGGGTCGTCGCGGTCGAACCAGGCGTGGGTCTCGCGGTCGTCCAGGACGTGGTGGGTCATGCCATCTCCTATCAGCCGCCGCTCAGGCGCCGGTCGACGCTCATACGCCGGTTGACGCCGCCTCGCCGTACCCGAGCGCGACCGCCGCGCCGCGCACCGCCAGCGGCAGCCGCTCGCCGGCCATCGGCAGGCCGCGGTAGGCGTCCAGGCGCACCCGCGCCACGGCCTCCTCGACGGTGGCGCCGGCGCGCAGCACGGCGCCAACCTCGGTCGAAAGCGCCTCGAGCAGGCGGCGCTGGTCGTCCAGGGCCTCGGGGCCGGCCAGCGGCCCGTGCCCGGGCACCACGACGCGCGGCGCCCAGGCGGCCAGGCGATCGAGCCCGGCGAACCAGTTGTCGAGGTTCGTGCGCACGAGCGGGAAGGCGCCGTGGAACACCTGGTCGCCCGACCAGGCGATCCGCTCCTCGGGACACCACCACAGCGTGTCGCTGTCCGAGTGCCCGGGGCCGATCGACACGCCCGCGAGCGTGACGCCGCCCAGGTCGACGGTCGCCCGCGGGTCGAACGCGACGTCGACGTCGGGCATCGCGAAGCTGGCCGGGTCCCCGCCCAGCCGCATGGCCATGCCGGCGTAGGCCTCGCGCACGGCCGGATCGCGCAGCGTGGCGGCCGAGCGCACGCTGCCGACGACCGCGGCCCGGTCGAAGGTGACGCGGCCGAGGACGTGGTCGGGGTCGGCGTGGGTGAGGAGGAGCCAACGCACGGGTCGGCCGCCGGCCAGGCGCTCGGCCTCCGCCCGCACGGGTGCCGTCTGCTCCGGCGTCATCATCCCGTCGACGACCGCCGTGGCGCGGTCGCCGACCACGATCGTGGCGTTGGCCTGCCAGCGCTCGCCCGTGACCGGGCCGTAGGCCACGGTCACGCGCGGCGACACCGGGACGAGCCGGACCTCGGGGTGGGGATCGAGCGGGTGGGGCTGCATGGAGCAGGGTAGCAGGCGACCGGATGCGCGCCGGCAGGTACGCTCACGCATGCCCGCACCCTGGTGGCGCCGCGACCTCGGCGCGCTCCTCCCCGACCCCGCCGCCGGCTACCGCGGCACCCGCTGGGCACTGTGGACGCTCGTGGCGATGACCGCATTGACCACGGTCCGCAGCCTGGTGCACGTCCTCGCGCCCGACGGCGGCGCCGGCAGCATCGCCGGGCTCGACGTGTCGGTCGAGGGCGGGGCCAACCTCGTCGCCCTGTTCGGGCAGTGGGGCTGGGAGCAGCTGCTGCTGTCGTTCGTGAACGTCGTCATTCTGCTGCGCTACCGCTTCCTGGTCCCCTTCGCCTGGTTGCTGCAGGCCCTCGACTGGGGCGGGCGGATGCTGGTGGGCGAGCTCAAGCCGCTCGTCGTGGCCGCGCCGCCGCCGGGCGCGATCGGCAACTGGGTGTTCCTGCCGCTGGCGCTCGTGGCGCTGTGGTTCGCGTTGCCGCGCAGGGGCCCCAGCGCCTGAGCGCCCTCCCACCATGTATGGTGCCGGGCACATCGCAACGCCCACGGGTCCCGTCGGTCGAGCCGCCGGCCCGGCGCTCCTGGAGGCCCCCCATGCCCGACACCCCGTTCCACGACGACGCCCACGAGACCCTCGACCCCGCCGACCTCGAAGGCCTACGAACGCTGGCGCATCGGATGGTGGACGACGCCTTCGACGACCTGGCCCGACTGCCCGAGCGACCCGTGTGGCGCCCGATGCCCGACGACCTTGCGGCGAGCTTCGAGGCCTCCGTGCCGCGCACGGGTGTCGGTGCCGAGGCCGCCTATGGCCAGTACCGATCAAATGTAGTGCCGTACCTGATGGGCAACGACCACCCACGCTTCTGGGGCTGGTACGCCGGCAACGGCACCATGGTCGGTGCGCTCGGTGCGTTCCTGGCCGCGGCATCGAACCCCAACCTCGGCGGCGGCAACCACGCCGCGGTACGCGTGGAGCAGCAGGTGCTGCGCTGGTGCGCGGAGCTTCTCGGCTTCCCGCTGGACGCCGGCGGGCTGATGGTCGGCGGCGCGTCGATGGCCAACCTGGTGGGCTGGACCGTCGCGCGTCACGTGCATGCCGGCATCGACGTCCGCGCGGAGGGCATCGCCGCCATGCCGGAGCCGCTCGTGGCGTACGCGTCGGTGGAGGTGCACGCGTGCCACCAGCGCTCGGCCGAGCTCCTCGGCCTCGGGGCCCACGCGCTGCGCCTCATCCCCACCGACGACGCGTACCGCATCGACCTCGCGGCCCTGCGTCGCGCCGTCCACGAGGACCGCGCGGCCGGCCGCAAGCCCTTCCTCGTCATCGGCAATGCCGGCACCATCAACACGGGCGCGATCGACGAGCTGGACGCGATCGCCGACCTGTGTGCCGAGGAGGGCCTGCGCTTCCACGTCGACGGCGCCATCGGGGCGATGATCGGCCTCGCGCCCGCGCTGGCGCCCCTCCTGCGCGGCATCGAGCGGGCCGACTCGATCGCCCTCGACCTGCACAAGTGGCTGCACGTGCCCTTCGAGGCGGGCCTGGTGCTCGTGCGCGACGCGGCGGCACAGCGCGCCACCTTCGAGACGTCGCCCGCCTACCTGGCGCACGCGCCGCGTGGCCTCGCGGGGGGCGCGACGTGGCTCACCGACTTCGGCCTCGAGACCTCCCGCGACTTCAAGGCGCTCAAGGTCTGGCTGTCGTGGATGGACCGCGGCGTGGACGCGTACGGCCGGATGATGCAGCGCAACGTCGACCAGGCGCGGTACCTGGCGGACCGCATCGAGCGCGAACCGCTGCTCGAGCTCATGGCGCCGGTCGGCCTCGACATCGTCTGCTTCCGCGTGCACCCCGAGGGTTGGGACGAGCCGCGCCTCGATGCCCTCAACCGCGAACTGCTCATGCGCATGCACGAGAGCGGGATCGCGGTGCCGTCCTACACGACGCTGGGAGGCCGGTACTGCCTGCGGGTGGCGATCGGCAACCACCGGTCGACGTTCGCGGACTTCGACGTGTTCGTGGATGCGTTGTTGGGGATGGTGGGCGAGGTCGAGATCTGAACGGTGCGGCACCTCGAGCGTGCCCCCAGCTCACCCTCCCCGATGCCCCCACCCCGTATCCTGACCTCGCCCGAGGCGACCGGCCGCGCCGGCGCCTCCCACCCACCCCTCCGTTCGATCGGCCGAGCTCGTGCAGGCGAGCGGGGGACGATTGGAGCAACCGTGAGCGAAGCCAGCAAGTGCCCGGTGCACGGCAGCACCACCGCCGGGACCCGATCGAACCGCGACTGGTGGCCGAACCAGCTCAACCTCGACATCCTGCGGCAGCACTCGAGCCTGTCGGACCCGATGGACCCGGACTTCGACTACGCCGAGGCGTTCTCGAAGCTCGACCTGGCCGCGGTCAAGGCCGACCTGCACGCGCTCATGACCGACTCGCAGGACTGGTGGCCGGCCGACTACGGCCACTACGGCGGGCTCTTCATCCGCATGGCTTGGCACAGCGCCGGCACCTACCGCACGGGCGACGGGCGCGGCGGGGCCTCCACCGGCACCCAACGCTTCGCACCGCTCAACAGCTGGCCGGACAACGCCAACCTCGACAAGGCGCGCCGGCTGCTGTGGCCCATCAAGCGGAAGTACGGCAGGGCGATCTCGTGGGCCGACCTCATGGTGTTGGCGGGCAACGTCGCGCTCGAGTCGATGGGCTTCAGGACCTTCGGCTTCGGCGGCGGGCGCGCGGACGTGTGGGAGCCCGAGAAGGACGTCTACTGGGGCAAGGAGGCCGAGTGGCTGGGCGACGCCCGCTACGAGGGCGAGCGCGAGCTGGAGAACCCCCTCGCCGCGGTGCAGATGGGCCTGATCTACGTCAACCCCGAGGGCCCGAACGGCCAGCCCGACCCGGTCGCCTCCGCCAAGGACATCCGCGAGA
>Ga0272443_10004711_pt1 | contig 14606 bp, 14 predicted proteins | sample SSMAcet12_FD_193581 | JGI IMG/M metagenome (GOLD analysis project Ga0272443, IMG submission 193581) | Marine sediment archaeal communities from Little Sippewissett salt marsh, Falmouth, MA, United States - SSM-Acet-12 | ecosystem: Environmental > Aquatic > Marine > Wetlands > Sediment ...
CACTCAGGAAGAGACTCACCGGCATGATCGATCGCTGTGAGACGGTTATCGACAGGGCAGAGGATGAACTGAACGGGATCGGTAATGCGGAGTTCAGGGCGCTGCTCAGATGGCGACTGTTCTTCCATCTGAAATGGAAGGATATCGCAGCAAAGTATTCCAACCTGATATCAGCAGATGCTGTGAAAAAGCGGTTTCAGAGGTACTGCGCTGAATACGATGTATATATAGATGACGATGAGCACACCAGCTCATACCCCCGGGAGGCTTCAGAACATGGAGCCTCTTAATTTTTTCCGGCAGTGGTTTTCCCGCTGTCCTTCCAATTCAACACTGACACTCTCCTACTTTAAAGGCAAACGGTGTATCAGCCGGCATTATGCTCATGAGTATCTTGAGCACTTCGTGGAAGATGGAGTGAAGTATGGTCAGGAGCATAACACCTTCTTCAGTGTTTCCCCGACCACCCTTCCTCTGACGAGCTCAGCGAGAGGATCTAATACGCAGGTTGCCTCCATGCCGGGCTTTTATGTCGATATCGACCTGCGGGATCCTTCTGCCCATGTACAAAAAGCACTACCGGAAGATCTCGCAGAAGTCCGTATGCTCATCGATACACAACTACCAGCTCCAACAAGTATGGTATTCACCGGCCATGGTGTTCATCTGTACTACCTCCTAACTGACGCGATGATTATCACCGATGAGAAAGCACGGAAGAACGCAAAAGCGTATCAGGGGGGATTCTATGAATTTGTCAGAGCGAAGTTTGCAGAGAAGGGATGGAAGATAGATAAGTGCTGTGATCTTGCACGGATGATGAGGTTCCCCGGTTCTCTGAACCTGAAGGATCCTGATCAGATCGTTAAGTGTCATATTCTCGAACTTGTGGAGAATGCCTATCCTCTGAGTGATTTCGAAAAGTACCTGTCTCCCATTGAGGCAGCTCCCTCATGTGAGAGTATAGCGAAACCTGTGCTCCCGCTTTCTTCCCTTTTGCAGGAGAGCGAATACGTGAAAGCCGGCAGCGCCGATAGGATATTCGAACAGTGCTCGGTTATCAGATACCTGAAGGATCATCCTGATGAACAGAGTGAACCTCTGTGGAAAGCTGCCATCGATAATATCTCTCTGGCATCCGACGGGTATCAGAAGTGCCACGAATTCAGTGAAGGGTATTCTGGTTACAGCGTGGAGGAGACGGACACGAAAATCCATCGCGCACAGATGAGCAGAAAGCCCTGTACCTGTGAACATTTCAGATCTCTCGGTTCTGATTGTCCACAGGAAGGGTGCGGAGTGAAAGCTCCGATTGTCTTTGCCCTTCCTTCTACGCTGGAACAGATTCATGAGATTCTGCAACAGGAAAAACTTGATGCCGGTGAGATACTGCAGGATAGAAACCTGAAACTTCTTGCTGAAGCAAAAGAGTATCATCCTGCTGAGTATGCCTATCTCAAACTGAAGCTGAAGAAAACAGGATTATCCATGCGGGATCTTGAGAAAGCTATCAAGAAAGTACAATGGGATAGCCTTAAAATGAGCGTAAGCGCGAGGGATGACTTCGATGAGGAGCCAAGTGAAGTCAGTATCGAAGGGCTGGACCTTCACGGGGCAATGGAACCTAGTGGGTATAGTGTTACGATGGAAGAGGGGATTGTCTCTTCCAATTACTATAAGGGAGAAAAACAATATGCAACCCTTTGTTCTCACCCTGTGGTCATCACAAGGATTATGGAGAATATCGACACCGCTCAGGAGAGAATGGAGCTTGCCTTTATTCGAAATAATAGAATAAAGCATCTGAAGGCTCCAAGAGCTGATCTGCTGAATAAGAACTCATTGGTGAAGTATGCAAATACCGGGTTGCCTGTCTCTTCTGGCAATAGTGAAGGCGTGGTCCGGTACCTCATTGCGTATGAAGATACGAATGAGAATGTCATCCCCGTCATCAGAAGCATCGAGCGTATCGGATGGCTTGCCGGCTGGAAAGAATTCTTTCCCTGCAGCTATGAGGGAGAGATCCTTTTTGAGGATGAAGATCAGGAGATCGTAAAAGGCCTGTGTGAAATGGGTGATTATGCGCTGTGGAAACAGACGGCCCTCAGGGTACGGGAGAACTCGATAGCCCGTGCAATCCTTGATGCCTCTGCGGCTTCTCCTCTCCTGGAACTGTTGAAACTGAGAATTGTCATGATGCACAACTGGTTTACGTCGCGTAGCGGAAAAACGGCTGCTTTGAAGTTTGCCATATCACTGTGGGGAGATCCTGAGAGGCTGATAGGAAATTTCAACAGTACCCTTGTCGGCTTTGAGCGCAGAGCAGCAATTCTGAAACACCTTCCCCTTGGGATTGATGAACTCCAGGAGATTTCAAAAAACCTCTCTCCTTCTCAGATTGTCTACCAGCTGGGAAACGGTCAAGGGAAAACCCGTGGAGCACGAGTGGGAGGACTTCAGGAAACCTCAAGATGGCGCTGCAGTATTCTCACCACAGGAGAGCAGCCCTTGACCGGTGACAATACGATGGATGGTGTGATAAGCCGCTCTATAGAAATCTATGGTGCGCCGATTGAAGATCCTGAATTCGGACGAACGGTTCATCAGGTGAGTGAAGAACATTACGGGTTTGCCGGGAAGAAGTATATCGAGTATCTGATTAAGCAGGTGTTACATGAAAAGGGGAAGATCCAGGCGGACTACCAGTTGATGAGAAATACACTCAAGACTTCCTTTGAAGAGCTTGAACTGGGGAACGCTGGACCTCACCTGGACAGTGTCGCTCTGATCTGCCTTGCAGACAGATATCTCTCTGAGTCGATCTTTGAAGAAGATTATGCTGCATATGATCACCTAAAGATCCCGTCCAGTGTGATTATCGAGGATGCGATCAAGGTGGGACTCGCGCTTTTGAAGAACATCAAGAGTCAGGAGAAGGAAGACAGTATCGAAAGAGCATGGAGTTTTGTTGAAGGCTGGGTAGCAGCAAACCGGCGCAGTTTCACTGAATTTACTCTTGTGAGATACGGGAAGCTCGAGAGTCATAGAGCGTATATTATCGTCAGTGTACTTCGGGACGCTCTTCAGAAAGCCGGGTTCTCTCATGACAAGTGCATCAAGGGATTTCAGGACAGAGGATACATTGACTCCTTCCAGGATGGATCGAAGAAGGGTTCTCACCAGATGCAGAAGAAGATCAACGGGATCAATAACCGGGTGGTGTGTGCACACATCGACGTGGAACCTCCTGAGGTAGATGAATCGGATTTTCTTGGTTTCACCTCACCTGCGCCGTAGGTCCTGTGAGATCACTGCTTGAAGGTAACGCGGTAACGTTCTTTTTCACAGCATACCAAGATCTATTATGGAAAAATAATTGTCTCTATAGTATGTGCTGTCACGAGGAAGGGGAGAAGAAAGAGAATAATCATTTCTTCCCTATAAAGTATATGTAGATTGCGTTACTTACGTTACCCTATCTATTCATTGAATCTATTTCCTTTTCACAAAAGACCTTCGGTGAGGTAACGTTTGGGTAGCCCTCTGGCGTTTTCCCGTTACCCTTGAGATTTCAGGTCGATAATGCTCTTCTCTCATTCTTTAACCGCCGGGTAGTGCAGGGATTCAGCTCAAATCACGGCGGAACAACAACTAAACATTAGGAGATACCTCATGGTGTATTACAAAGCATTTGATAAAGATTTACGTGGATATAACGGATTCCAGTTTGAAGTCGGAAAGACCTACACCCACGAGAGTGATGATTCCTGGATATGGTTTCATTATACCCATTACCTTCAGGTTGCCCTCTGGACCTATACAAACGTTGATACGCGCTTCTGCATCGTCGAACCACTAGGCAAGAGACAATATTATAGCAAACAGGACTTTCCCATCGGAAGATTTTGGTCGACCCAGAAGATTCGGATTGTACGGGAGCTCAGCAGGGAAGAGGTATTTGAGATCCTTTTCAAAGAACATACTCCCTTCTGGCTTATGAACGCTCTCAAACCTCCCTTTGAAGTGTTATGGAGGTACAGTCCTCGTCGTATCGTGGGTGACTGCGTCTTTGATGAAATTGTCAGACAACGTGATGATTTCACTCTTAAACAGAAGAAAACCCTCATGCCGAAGAAATATCATCGGTTGGCAGATATCTATGAAGAAGTGAGAGAGATCAAGGAGAAAATGAATGCCGTATAAACCGAAGAAGCCCTGTGCCTATCCCGGGTGTCCGAATCTCTCTGATGACCGCTACTGTCCTCAGCACCGCTCTCTCAAGAATAAACAGTACAACAGGTATGGGAGACGAGAGAGTACAAGGAACAGCTACGGCGCGCAGTGGCGTACTATCAGGAATGAGTTTATTGCTGAGCATCCGTACTGCGAAGTCTGCAGGAGGGAAGGTCGTCTCGTGGCAACACAGGTTGTGCACCACATTGTTGAGCTTTCCAAAGGCGGAACTCATGACGAATCGAATCTGGTTTCACTGTGCAGATCCTGCCACAGCAGAGTTCATCATGAGCTCAGGAAGGAATAGCTGGGGGGAAGGGGGGTCAAAATCTCTACGAGATATATTCCATATAGCGTGCAGCCCTATCACGCGCAAAGAAGGCGAAATCGAAGGGGGGATTAACCCCCTCTTTACCCATAACAAAGGAGGCCGGAAATGGCAAAGGACGGTACAAACCGAGGAGGCGCTCAAATTGGTGCCGGACGTAAACGAAAAGCACTCGCTGAAAAAATCGCGAGCGGCAATCCCGGAGGGAGGCGACTTGAGATGCTGGACCTGGATGATGCAGCAGACCTGGAAGGATTCGATATGCCTCCAATCAAGGATTTCATGAAAGAGACTCAGAAGAATGGTATGGAATTATGTGCAGAAGAAGTGTTCACCAATACCTATAAGTGGCTCCATTCAATCAGCTGTGAAACTCTGGTATCGAGTCAGCTCGTGGAGGAGTATGCCATGTCGGTTGCCAGATGGGTTCAGTGTGAGCGTGCTATCAGCCAGTATGGATTTCTTGCCAAGCATCCGACGACCGGAGCTGCGATTCAGAGCCCGTATGTCAGCATGACACAGTCCTTCCTGAAACAGGTGAATCAGATCTGGTATCAGATCTTCCAGCTCGTCAAAGAGAACTGTGTGGTTCCTGTGAAATCCAGGGATCCTCAGGATGACCTGATGGAACAGCTGCTTTCTGAAAAACGACGGTAACTTTCTATCAGATTGAGTCTGAAGCCAGGTAATGAATGCACACTGACATGGAGGAAGAGCATGGATGAGATGAACCGAAAGAGAATCGAGGTCCTTAAGGAACAATACCGAACAGGGTGCATCGTAGAACTGGTGAGCATGGATGACGAGTTCGCACCTCCCAAGGGGACCAAGGGTAAAGTCATCCACGTGGATGACATCGGCGGCATTCACATTGCGTGGGAAACCGGTTCGACTTTGGGCGTGATACCGGGGGTCGATATGGTCAGGAAATTGGAAGAAGAAATACCAATAAAATAGTGTATCTTATTTAAACATATACACTTGCTATATATCCCTCTTTGAGTGATTACTACAGTACGACCAAACACACACCAAAGAGAGGTAGCGAGCATGGACAAGGCAAAACGGTTCGGAATCGAGATAGAGATGACAGGCATCACCCGCAAGGATGCAGCTCTTGCAGCACAGGCAGTCCTCGGTGGCGAGCTTGTTTACAGGGGGTCCTACTACGACACCTACGAACTGAAAACCTTAGACGGTCGAAAGTGGAAGTTCACCTACGACGGGTCTATTCGATGCGAGACCAAACGGGGAAGGATCAAAGAGAATGCATCACGCCTGTACAGCGTCGAGCTGGTCAGCCCGATTCTCACCTACGAAGAGGACATTAAGAGCCTGCAGGAGGTTATCAGGACCCTGAGGAGGGCCGGAGCTTTCACCAACAGCTCCTGCGGTATCCACATACACCTCGACGGAGAGCCGCACACGCCCCGCTCAATCCGCAACTTCGTGAACATCATCTACGCTCGAAACGACCTGTTCTACAAGGCCCTCGGCATAGAAGCCCAGCGGGCACGGTACTGCAAAAGGATGGACGAACACCTTGTGGCAACCATGAACCGCAAGAAACCGACCACCTTCGCTTCGATCGAAAGCATCTGGTACGAAGGGTACCGGGGAAGCCGAGAGGCACACTACCACGACAGCCGCTACCATTTTTTGAACCTGCACTCCTTTTTCCACGGTCACAAGACTGTCGAGCTGAGAGGCTTTAACAGCACCCTCCACGCGGGTGAGGTCAGAAGCTACATCGTCCTCGCTCTTGCACTCAATAGCCAAGCACTGAAACAGAGCTCGGCGAGCACCAAGAAACCACAGGCCGAGAACGAGAAGTTCGCGATGCGCACCTACCTCAACCGCATCGGTTTCATCGGCGATGATTTCAAAGCCTGCCGCGAACATCTGACCAAGCGCCTTACCGGTTCGGCTGCGTGGCGTAGACGGGTTGCCGCCTGAAGGGACGGCTTCTTGGAATCTTGAGGGCGGGACGACCGCCCTTTAGGTGGTAGAAGACCAATAACAAGGAGTGAAGTAACAATGAAGAAAGTATACCTGGCCTATGGAAGCAATCTGAACCTCGAACAAATGGGAGAGCGATGCCCCGATGCCACGGTCATTGGAACAACGATATTGAAGAATTATCAGCTGATGTTTCGAGGAGGCAGACAAAGCGGTGTGGCCACGATCGAGATGAAACAGGGCGCACGTGTCCCGGTACTGCTTTGGCGGATCACCGAAACATGTGAGAGAGCTTTGGATCGCTACGAGGGTTTCCCTCACCTGTATCGAAAGAAGAACCTGATGGTGAATCTTGATGGTGATGAGGTGATGGCGATGGCCTACGTTATGAACGCCGGTCCTCCTCTGGCGATGCCGAATGCATACTATTACTCGACCATCCTTGCTGGCTACCACGATTGTGGATTTGACAAGGCTGTTCTCAAGCAGGCGGTGATGCACACGAAGAGCTTGCATGAGGCTGAAAAGCGCAAATCCGTGCGGCCTTTTTGCGTGGATGCGCTTGCCAAGCTCCCCTAGATGTGGGAACAATGCGATTCGAAAAGGAGGTTCACAGATGAATTACAATCACGAGATTGCCCTTGCTGAACTCAAAAAGCAATACCCAGCAGGGTGCGTCGTGGAACTGGTGAGCATGGATGACCAGGGAGCTCCTCCCAAGGGAACCAAGGGAGAAGTCATGTTTGTCGATGATATCGGAACGGTGCATGTGCTGTGGAAGACAGGGTCAACGCTGGGAGTTGTTTCCTCAGTCGATGAGATCCGCTTGGTACCCAAAGCACCTGGGACTGGATGAGCTTGCTGCCTATCTGGCAGTAGGCAACGCGTGAGAGTACACGCGATTCATTCTCACTGGTACGATGTGATAACAGTACAACCCTCCCACAATGAGGCCCTTCGGGGTCTTTTTTGTTGCCCGACCGGCCGCTATGCGAAGTGGAAAACCAAGATGGTATTAAAGGCTTTTTCTGCATGCACTATATACCTATATATAGTGGATAAGTCTTTGTAATAGCTTGATATAAGTGTTCTTGTACGCAAACATGAACCCAGTTGAATAGATTGTAGTAAATTCCATGCTCGCATGGTTGAAAACGCAGAGATAAGGAGTTGTTGTGTCTAAGGGGAACATGAGGATCATTGAGAACAAGCCGAGAGAGAAGATGCGTCAAAAGGTGCATCCAGACCACACGCTCAGAGTTGCGGCATATTGCCGGGTAAGTACTCTGTCGGAGGAGCAGGAATTATCATACGAGACCCAGAAGGATTACTACACAAAACTGATATCATCAGACCCCGGCCTGGAACTTGTGAACGTGTACGGGGACCGGGGATGTTCCGGTGTGATGATAGAAAAGCGACCCGAGTTCAAACGTATGATGAGAGACTGCATGAACGGAGAGATCGATGTTGTTATGGTCAAATCCATTTCCCGCTTTGCCCGTAACCTTGCTGACTGCCTTGAGAGTGTCAGAAAGCTGAAAGATGAGGGGATCCCCGTATATTTTGAGAGAGAAGGACTCGACAGTATGGATGAGCGCTGCGAAGTGCTGCTTTCCATGTTGGCTGCCATCGCTCAGGAGGAATCAAACAGTCTCAGCCGGAACATCAAGTGGGCGTTCGAGAAACGCAATGAACATGGTAGGCCTGCGCGCCGAGCCCCATATGGATATCGAAGGGACCATCTTGCTCAAGGACATAACCGTGATGAATGGGTCATCTGGGAACCGGAAGCCAAGCGGATACGCCTCATGTTCTCCATGGCAGCATCTGGCAGTAAATATCGCGAGATCCTTGCTTCCTTGAAGGCTCTCGAAGAGAAGGAAGATACAGGAGTCAGATGGTATCACGATAAACTCTATAAGCTGCTCAGAAGCGAAATCTATCAGGGTGATGTCCTGACCAATAAGACGTACGTCGTGGATTACCTGTCCAAGAAGCAGAAACGCAATCATGGCGAGAGAGCTCAATACTATATAGAGGAGCATCATCAGCCGATTATATCGAGGGAAGTATTTTCCAAGGTTCAGGCATTGATCGATGCTCGAACACTTATACAGCGCAAAAGGATCTAAGGAGGAACGGGAGTGCCGAATCATACTTATCAAGGAACACAGAAAACCGGCAGCGGTGTTCAGAGGCTATTCAAGGAACATCTCAGGCAGGTGATTCAACAGAAGAGAGTCGCTGCCTACTGCCGTGTATCTACAGTGCTCGATCAGCAGAAGAGCAGTCTTGAAACCCAGATGGAGTCTTTCAACCTGATGATTGAACGGCATCCGGACTGGGAGCTTGCGGGAATCTACTCGGATGAAGAGACAGGCACGAGCCGACGAAACCGTGTTGGCTTCAACCGCCTGATGGATGATGCAGAAGCTGGAGAGATTGATATCATTCTTGTGAAATCGGTTCAGCGGTTTGCAAGAAATACCGTTGATGCACTGACCACAACCCGAAGGCTGAAAGATCTCGGCGTTTCGGTCTACTTTGAACGTGATAACATCAACACGGCGCAGGCAACCTCCGAGTTATATCTCACGGTGATGGCGGCGGTCGCACAGGAAGAAAGCCACAGTCTCTCGGAGAATATGAAGTGGGGTATTCGTAAACGCTTTGCAGCAGGAATCCCCAAGTGGTCCGCAACCTATGGGTACCGTAAGATTGAAGATAGTTCATGGGTAATCGAAGAAAGCGAGGCGGTCGAGGTTCGCAGGATCTTCACTCTGTATCGCAACGGCTCAAGCCTGCCCGATATCGTGAAAGACCTGGAGCATCGTGGTGTTCTCACTCAGATGGGAGGATCGAAGTGGTACCCACATACAATCACCAGCATGCTCAAGAATGAGAAATACATCGGGGACGTGAGGATGCAGAAGGGTTACACGGCAGATCACCTTTCTCACAGGAGAGTCAAGAATAGAGACATGCTTGTTCCCCAGTATTATATCTATGACCACCATGAAGCGATCATTGATAGGGAAACCTTCTCGGTTGTGCAGACCATCGCGCTGCTCAATGATCCGCACAGAGGATCACTCCAATACCCGTATTACGGGTTTCTTCATTGTCCGCATTGCGGGGCCCTCATGGTCCGCTTCCAGTTTTCGGGGCATTTCACAAAAGACAAAGATTGGACCTGTGCAGGGGAGGAGGGCAATATCACGAGAGGAGAACGGTCTTCATGTGATCCGGTCGCAATCAGTGAAGAGTATATACATGAGGCGTTTTGGCGTGCCTTTGATGCCTTGGATGAAGAGCTCCTGGAGCAGGTAGCATCGGGTGATTATCACGAATCAGAAGCGGCGCGCACCGCTTTTGAAATGCTACGGGGAGAACGTGAAGAGATCTGCGGGAAGCAGAACAAGCCTTCGTACTACCTTCTTTTTAAACTCGTGAGTTCCATCACCTTCACAGAGGATTACCGGGAGCTGATTGTTACCTGGCAGATGGGTATGACAACTCACGTTGCAATCGAGTATCGAAGGCTATGGGATCGTCCGGGCTCTGTGCTGACATTTCAGAACGGTCGACATCGGGTGGATGGTCAGCTGATCGGCAGCGGCAAGCAGATAGCGAAATGCTATCGGAGTCGGGAGACATACATCAGTTCTATTCAAATTGTAGACCCATCCTCACATGAGGATATACAGGTTCCCAATGTTTACTCACCTTTGAGTAAAAGTGCACAGAAGGAGGAGGTTGAATGCGAGTCAGGAAAATCGAAAGGAAAACGGAGATTCACAACAAGAGAGTCGCTGCCTACTGCAGGGTAAGTACCCTCACGGAAAGTCAGGAAGAATCATTTGAGACCCAGCAGCGCTATTACCATCATTTGATATCCAACACTCCCGGGTGGGATCCTGTGGAGGTGTATGCGGATGAAGGGTTCTCCGGTGTGCTTGCTGAGAAGCGCCCAGGTTTTATGTCTATGATGAGTGATGCCCGGGAGAAGAAGGTGGACATTATTCTCGTCAAGTCGATATCACGTTTTGCACGCAATGTGAAGGAAGCCCAGAGGTTTGTTCATGAGCTGAAAGGTCTCGGAATTGAGGTTCGTTTTGAACGCGAGAATATTTCATCGCTGGATGGATCTGCAGAGATGGCGTTCTCAATGCTGGCTGTTGCAGCTCAGGAAGAATCCCGATCAATCTCTGAGAACATGAAGTGGTCACTACGTAAGCATGCTGAGCAGGGGATTCGGCATTTAGGTAGCAACCGTATTCTTGGATACGATGAGATCTACGGTTCCTTCACCCCGAATCAGGATGCATGGATCATCCGGGTAATCTTTGAAGATTTCGTTGCCGGCTTGTATCCCATCGAGATTCGTCGTCACCTTGAGGATATCGGAGCTGAAGATTCCAGAAGCGGAAGAATTCCCGGAGAAGGGAACCTGAGGAAGATCCTTGGTAACGAAGTATATGTGGGGGACCGGATGATCCAGAAGGGCCCAGTAAGGGATCTGATTACCAAGCAACCCGATCTCTCAAAACCCTACACCAGCTACTATCTAACGGATGATCATGAACCAATCGTGTCCAGGCAGCTTTTTGAACAGGCGAAAGCACGACTCGAACAGGTTGATAAAGAACGGGAGGCTGGTATTTATCGGAACTCACAATCACATCCTTTGTATGGATTGATATTTTGCTCTGAGTGTGGATTGCCCTTCAGGAGGGGTGATAGCTCCGCGTACAAAGGAACCACATACCGGTATTGGGTATGCAGTGGGAAAAGACGCAAGGATAAGAAAAAGTTCACCTGTACCAATCATGCGATCAGGGATGAGAACCTCTTAGAAAGTATCTCGGAACAACTCGGGTTACCATGGAGCTCCGTCGAGGAATTTGATGCGGAGGCCGTTACTGGCAACGTCGAGAAGATTATCGTCAAACCGAATGGGGTGGAGGTGATGATGAAGTATCGAAAAGTGGCGAATAGTTGATAATTAGTCTCTGATATCAAAAAGTTTTTAGGAAATAAAATGGGCTTGGTATCTATCCTATAATGAAATATACTGAGACACGGGTATGTCAGCTTGTCGTGGTTAGGAATTGCTTAGTATTAAAAAAATGCACCCCTATGAAGAGATATACAAAAGGTAAAGGCTATAAAAATGAAACTCAATAGAATTAGTATTAAGAATTTTAGAAATATAAAATATCTAGATATGTCTCTCGATGAAAGATTTACCGTAATCATCGCAAAGAATGGTGAAGGAAAATCTACAATACTGGATGCGATTACTGTCCTACTTGGTCCTTTTGCAGGATCCTTTGATTACGGAAAGAATCCAGGAATCAATGAGAAAGATGTAAGATTAGTTATCCCTGAAAAAGGCTATGAAAATGAAGCTCAGTATCCTTCAGAACTTGAAGCTGAGGGGTATTGGGAAGAGAAAGTTCATACATGGTCAAGAGCTCGAAATAGTCCAAAAGGTCGAACAACGATGAAAGAAGCAACTGGCCTCAGCAGATACGGGAAACAACTTCAAGACGCGATAAGAACAAATGGTGAACAAAAGCTCCCTCTCGTGGCTTATTACGGCACCGGTAGATTGTGGCAATCACACAAGAATCAGGCGAAAAGGAAGGCTCAGGAAGAGAGTCGGACGATGGGATATGAGGATTGTCTTTCTTCTTATTCTAATTACAAACAGCTACAACAATGGATGCATCAGGCAACTTTGGCAGATCTTCAGAATCAAAGGAATAATCTTCCTTCAAAGAGGAACTTCTCAGACCAACTTTATGTCATTTGTCAAACTGTGGATAGATTTCTCGAAGCGGAAGGATTTACTTCATTCCACTACAGTGTTGAAATTGGCGAATTAGCTGTCCATCATACCACCTCTGGAGTGTTACCTGTATCATCGCTTAGTGATGGCATTCGAAGCATGGTAGCTCTTGTCGCAGATATAGCGTTCAGATGTGCTCGGTTAAATCCATTTCTTGGAAAAAATGCTACAACTGATACTGAGGGAATAGTTCTTATTGATGAATTAGATATGCATTTACATCCTTCATGGCAACAGCTTGTGCTCGGACAACTAACAGAAGCTTTTCCAAAATTGCAGTTTATCGTGACAACTCATAGCCCACTATTAGTTACAGCAGTGAAGCATCAAAGTATTCGGATTCTTAAATGGGCTGAGGATGAGGTGACTCCGAGTATTCCTCCTTTCTCTGAAGGAGCAACCTCTCAATATGCCTTGGAAAATATTTTCGATGTTACCTCTAGACCTGAGGGACTTGAAATTGTGAAAAAACTGAACAAGTATCAAAAACTTTTAAGTGAAAACAGATGGAATGAGGCAGAAGCAGTACAGTTATGGGAAGACTTATTAGGGTGGGGATCTGAATGGGAAGAGGAGCTTCAAAGATTGAGGATGGATGTGGAACTGAAAGAGTATGAGTTGAACCATGAAAAAAATCTGTAAAAGTATCGAACCTCAAGAATTATCACAATATAGGAATTCTCATCCTCATGATAATTGGAATAAATTTAGGGGATCAAGAGGTAAAAGGCGTTATAAAGCAGTTGCCAACAAACTGAAATCTGATCAGGGAGGAATCTGTGCCTATTGTGAGATTGATTTAAAAATCAGAAATACGACTGCTGGCCGGGATGATTTTCGGGTTGAACACTTCATCCCTAAGTCGAAGACTACGCCGCAACATAATTATCATCTAGACTGGTCGAATCTGTTGGGGGTGTGTCATGGAGGGAGTGAAAGTCTTGTGGTTGATGCAACTGACCGCTTCACTGCGCCCGATCTTCATTGTGATGCATATAAAGACCAAGATAAGACGATTGATCGAAGTCAGGACATTCTAAATCCACTTTCCGTCCCTGCATTTCCGCCTTTGTTTACATTTTCTAGAAATGTAGATACTAGCAAGAACGGAATAATGTCAGTTATTCCCGATAACTGCACGATAAGTGGTATTAGTGTTGAGAAAGCCAAAAAAACAATTGACTACTTAAATCTAAATCATCAACAGTTAAAAAAGGCTCGAGGAAAAATTCTTAATACATTAAATGCAGATCTTCGAGCTGAAAGGGCAAAGGGAATTGAACTGAAAGCCGCCCTTCAAAAAATGTGCAAGATCTATCTTTCGAAAAAGGCAGATGGCACTTGGAGTCCGTTTTTTTCTACTATCAGGGCTTATCTGGGCAGTGAAGCTGAAGAATATCTAAAGCAGACGAATTACAACGGTTAATGGGCTGTATTATGAATAGGATTTATGGAGGGGCGGCGGACGGCCTCTTTCACTATATGTGATACTTTTATCATGGGAGTGAAAGCTTGTATTATAGTGAAACATCAGGATGGAAAAATGTGACTATAGAATTTCTATAACTTGATACCTAGTTCTCGGATCATGTGAAATAAGTCAGTGGTCTTTACGTGGAATTTTTCTGCGACATTTGGGATTTTTGGAGTTCCGCAGGGACTGCCGGTATTGAGATGAATACGTGTTTCAAAGGTCACAATCGTAAATCCATGAATTGCAGCTGCTGCAATTAGCCAAGGATCAGCAATTGCTTCATCAGCCCATGCACGAAGGGCTTTTTCCGAATAGCTCGGATCTTTTTGGAGGTATTGAAGAATCTCTGCATACTTGAGAACAATTTCTTGCTGTTTGTGGTTAACATACTGTCCGATGTCTAGTTCGACCATCCATAATGCTAAGTCGTCTTTATCTTTTGGTTTGAGGATCTCTTTTTTTACTAGATCTAAGATTGCTATTGAACCTTCTTGTATTTTCTCGGCCATAGACTCCCAGAATCTTGGCGCAAGATCTAAGGGATAGTATGTGTTTTTCGGCGTGATGAGGGAATTGGTATCTATTAGATATGTGGTTCCCTCAATCATCAGAACTTCATTCTTTCTATAAGCTCAGAAAATGTGTGCCTGTTGGTATCGGTGAGTCGGAAAGCATCAGAGTACAGTGTTTTACCGCGAGAGACACTATCTACTATGAACGTTAGAAACCTTTTATCAAGGCGACTTCCTTTCGTG
>Ga0272443_10004712_pt1 | contig 14604 bp, 5 predicted proteins | sample SSMAcet12_FD_193581 | JGI IMG/M metagenome (GOLD analysis project Ga0272443, IMG submission 193581) | Marine sediment archaeal communities from Little Sippewissett salt marsh, Falmouth, MA, United States - SSM-Acet-12 | ecosystem: Environmental > Aquatic > Marine > Wetlands > Sediment ...
TAGTCACCGGTTGAAGTATTAATTCCTCTTACGCCTATGCCACCGGAGTTATAGTTTTTCCCGTACACTCCATAACCTGTGCCGTAATTGAATCCATAAACTCCGTATGAAGATGAAGTTGCTGAAGAACTTGTCATTCCAGCAGAGATACCATATCCGCCTCCGGCATTAGTATTCCCTAAATAGTAAAATGCTAAACTGGTACTACCTTCTGCATTTAAGGCATTGCTACTACCTTGATAATTATGATCTACTGCACCGTTTTGATCGAATGCCCATAGGTCGGAATAGGAAGCCGAGTTAAAGCGGAGTTCATCGCCACTATAATAGTTATTAACGGTCCACTTCGTAGCTCCAGCTTCCTGGAAAGCCAGGTTTGCATTTGACGAAGAACTCCCGTCGATATATAAATATGGACTCGAGCCGGAAATCTCGGCATTACCAGCAACGTGTAGCTTCTGAGCCGGGCTTGCTGTCCCGATACCCAGTTCAGCGCTCGAGTTATCCCAATGCAGATTAGAGTTATAGCTTATAGTGTTGCCGTCGGTCCAGAAAGCTACTTTATTAGCTGAACCGCTACCATTCACCGCAGAGCCGCCATCGAAATTTAAATCTCCATTGATATTAACATCGCCGTTGAAATATCCGGCGTATTCGTTGCTGGCACTTGTTTTATAACCAAGGGCACCCCAGGAACTTGCGGTAGTACCAATAGCTCCAAAGACCCCAGCGTAGGGGTAGCTACTTTCGTCATCATAAGAATAACCATAAACACCAGCATGGTAAGAATCTCCCCAATACGATTGACCCAACACCCCATGGAACGAGCTATAATTAGCCCATCCTGTACCTGCTGTCATTGTTGTTGCTCTTCCATAAACACCACTGCTACCTGATGTTGACGTTGATGAATATCCATATACTCCATAACCCGAACTCGACTCCCCATAAACGCCGTGGGATGAACCTCCAATATATCCAAAATTACCGGAAGTATGACTGCCATATACTCCGTAACTTCCAGAGCCTAAATAACCATAAATTGTTCCATGGATCCCGTAAACACCATAGCTAGAACCGTCACCATATACACCATAGGAAGCGCCGGTTCCATAGATTGCATAGCTGGCGTTTCCAGAACCGCCTACGCTTAATTTCGAAAGTGGGCTGATCGTTCCGATGCCGATATTTTCGCTAGTGCCTTCGGCTATGAAAAATTTATTTGATTCGGTTCCACTGCTTATATAGAAATCGTCGTTTGTGCCATCTACGCCCACGATAACTACTTTGTTTCCATCCACATTTTCGACCAGGTCGTTTTCAGTATATATTTGCTGTCTCAAGCCGCAGCTAATACGGTAATCGCGACCGGGATAAGAAGTAGAATTTACTCGCAAATCTCCGTTAACGTCCAGTTTATAGGCTGGCGCTCCTGTTCCCACACCGACGTTGCCGGCCTTTTTAACCATAAAAAGATTCGTAAACGGACCGGTTGCATCTCCACTTGAAACCTCAAAAGCATTATCGGGACCGCCGGAAGTAATAGAGTTCACATGAAGCTTTGCGTTCGAGAAGGAAGGATATGTTCCCATACCCACTTTTCCTGTTTCAGTAGGATATATGCCAAAGGAGTAAGTGCAACCCGATGTACTTAATTCATAACAATCGCCTATTCCACCTACAACTCTGGTATACCAATCTCTGTCACCATTACTCAAGTGAAGAAGGGTTGCATTTCCGCCTCCGGGTTGAATAGCTCTGATTGTTCCATCAACATCTAACTCATAAGTTGGACTTGACGTTCCAATACCTACATTGCCTCCATTATTATAAATATTATTACTGTTAACTACCCATGTAGAACCATTCCAGTAGGTAGTATTTCCAGCTGCTGTACCGCTTGCCAGAAGCCCTGTTGGGCCGGATGGCCCAGTTGCTCCAATTGGTCCCTGAGGACCGGTAGCGCCTGTGGCACCAGTAGAGCCAGTGGGACCGGATGGGCCTTGAGGGCCGGTAGCGCCCGTGGCACCGGATGGCCCAGTTGCTCCGATTGGTCCCTGAGGACCGGTAGCGCCTGTTGCGCCAGTTGATCCAGTGGGACCGGATGGGCCTTGAGGACCGGTAGCGCCCGTGGCGCCTGTTGAACCCGTGGGGCCAGTTGAACCCGTGGGGCCGGTCGCGCCAATTGGTCCAGTTGCACCAGTGGGACCTGTTGCGCCGATTGGGCCAGTTGAACCCGTGGGTCCAGTTGCGCCTGTGGGACCTGTTGCGCCGATAGGACCGGTTGAACCCGTGGGTCCAGTTGCGCCTGTGGGACCTGTTGCTCCGATTGGGCCGATTGCTCCAGTGGGACCTGTAGGGCCTGTCGCGCCGATTGGGCCGGTTGCGCCGATGGGGCCTGTCGCGCCGATAGGACCGGTTGCGCCGATGGGACCTGTCGCGCCGATGGGGCCAGTTGAACCCGTTGGGCCAGTTGAACCCGTGGGACCTGTCGCGCCGATAGGGCCGGTTGCGCCGATGGGGCCTGTCGCGCCGATAGGACCGGTTGCGCCGATGGGGCCAGTAGCACCGATGGGGCCGGTTGAACCCGTGGGGCCGGTGGGACCGCGATAGATCTGCCATCCGGAGGATGTATATATATAGGATTCACTATCCGAAGTGTTGTGATAAACTTCGCCAATACGGGGTGTTCCCGGTGCCGAAGCTAAATTCTGTAATCTGCCAGCAGTGACATCGTCCGAGATATAGTTATCCTGAATCTCGTCGCCCTGCCATGTGCCATCGGTGATAGTTCCTGTAACCGCGAAATCATCGTCGATATCAACTTCGCCGTCGGAATCATCGACAATTGCATTTCCACCTGTCGAATTGCCAACTCCTAAAACATCTTCCAGATTCTGATTGTCAATATCTGATTCGTAGATATTTATCATTACTTTCTTATCGCTTCCGACTCCATCTTCGATAGCCATTCCAACAATCATCTCGCCGGAAGAGGCCTTTTTTAGTGTTCCACTGGCATCGGGCGCTAGAAAATCCCCCGCGTTAACGGCTCCACCTGTAGATGCAATATCCGTGGTTGCAATTTCTGAAGAGGCAACCAGATAATACCAGCTGGAACCATAGTATTCCTTTGAAACGATTATTCCAATAACATCTTTATCCCCATTGTTCGCAGCAGCAATATGATTATCAGCATCCACCCTAACCACAGTCCCAACATCAAGAGATGATGATCCTACAATGGGATATTTGATAACCTCTTGGGCGTATATAACCGATATAAAAATAAGGAATACTAATACTATTTTTAATGTGACTTTCATGAAGCAATCCTTCTCATTTAACAAATATTGAAATTAAGGTTTCTTCTTTATAATTTGAACTAAGTTTCACAAAATAGATTCCGCTTGAGCAGATATTGTCTAACATATCCAAACCATCCCAAACTGTGTGATAATAGCCTCTATCAATTTCTTTATCTACGAGAGTTTTTACTTTGTTTCCATGGACATTATATATCTCCAGAGATATCTCAGTTCTTTTGTCGATAGAATAATCTATTCTCATGGATGAATTAAATGGATTTGGATAGATTTTACTTAAACCAAATGTAATAGGTTTGTCGACCTCGATAATTTCCGTGTAAGTATAATCAAAAGCAATACTTAAACTGCGTGTCTCAGAATCTACAACAATTGTGGTTTCAGAAACAGAAGACTCATATAATTCGATTTCCGGGGCATATATTGTCCATTCAGCGTCGCAAATCATGACATTAAAAGAATTGCCGGTTCCCGCTGCAAATCCTCTTTCGACATAATACCCATGAGGATAAAGCGAATCTCCACAAGCTTTAAAGATAAAGCTTCCAAGGCTATCCTCTGGAATTCCGTTTAGATATACATGAAGAGAACAGTCTGCAGTATTATGGACAAAATCCAGATTATATACATTAGCTGATAGCATTCTCAAACTATCATAGAGAAAAGGTTTATAGAGAAAACTGTTGTAATCTATCGGTTTTAATCGATAGATTCCATCGGGTAAAGCTTGATAATAGCTTTTGTCATTACGCACTTTAGTTGTGTCATAAACCGTTCCCGAAGCTAAATCCGTGGTGATAACATTTAGAACGTGGTAATTTGACAATCGAGGTTCATCTGCTGCCTGTCTGACTAACCCCTGAAAATAGTATTGTTCCGGAGTGATATTCAAAAATGCAGTATCGCCAGGATAGACATTCCATTCAGGGGGACCTTCGCAATATAGATCCTCCGGAAGCGGAGTATCCAAAAGGGCGAGATATAAATAATATGGATCGGGGATATCGTTTGATACTGGTAAAATCTGGAGGTTTTCTGTCGTATCCGAGTGCCTAATCATCTTACCCATTATACTGTTTTCCGCTCTGAACTTGTATCTCGACGGATACCCGCCGTCTTGATCGATATAAACATAAATCGAATCATTCGCCTTATAGCAAGGGAACAATAAAAAGCTCGAGTCCGCTAATCCGAGGTTAACTCTGAAATAACTCGATCCATAATTGGGATAAAGATAAGGTGGATCGAAATCGAGCATATCATAAGAAGAACGAACCTGATACTCCCCTGGTAAAACATCAATCTTGAAAGTCCCGTGATCCGTGGTGTCGCAATAACTATCATCACTTCTAATGTCATCGAGATAGATTGCCAATTCTCCCGGTAAGGGCATGGAGTCCTGATCTACAACTCCCCCCACAAAAACTGACATAGCTTCATCTTCGGGCATCATTTGAAATACAACAGTATCTCCGGGCAAGGCAAAATTTCCCGACGGCCACACGACATATCCTTCGGGAACAGGGAAATCTTCGTTGTTATCATCGAACTCTACAAACACAGAATCCGAAAGAGAGGTTGAGATTGGCAGTCTTGCGATTCCCGTATTATAATTATTAAAAGCAATCGATCGATAATCACCGGATTTGATAAAAAACCTATAACATCTCATGGGTATCGAACCCGAAATCCTTATATATGCATAAGCATAGCTATCGGGGACATGTAATACAACATCATACTCAACGGTATCTCCGGGAAACGGCGAAATCGTATCCTCGTCCAGGCTTAAAGGATAAAGGCAATCAAAATAGTTTGCATCCGATATGTTTATTCGATAATCCTCACCAGATATTAAACCATATTCAAATTCGCTATTACCAAATCTCCTATGAATCTGGTTTCCTATACTATCTTCAATATCAATATTAAAATGCCGCTCAAAAGGATCGCCATATTGATCCACACAGGTTATCCTAAGGAATGCATCTGGAGTTTGATATGGAATTGTGACTACCGAGTTAGTATCCGGTATGAAATAATCGATTTCTCCTGGGAGTATTAAATAACTGTTTAAATCAAAGATCTCAAGGTGACTGTCAAATCCTCCAGTAGGCAAAGCCATCGACCAATCTCCCATAGAATCTGTAATACCAACTCCATACCCACTTTCTACAATCATAACAATGTCTTCCAACCTATTATCTGGAGGAATTATTGGTCCGAACAGATCTCCGCTTATTGTAAGTGGAGGCATGGGATTAGAAACAATATCGAAATAATCACAGGCGTAAGTGGAATCGTTATCAAATAGACACAATAGATAAGATCCCGGTGCCGGCCAAACCACGGGGAGGTTTATAACGATCTCGCCATCCGCTCCGGAAATAGCATCTTTTATCCCCTCAGGCCATGACGTGTCACCATCCATAACCAAAGAGGAACTGATGATAATATCCCCGGATGTAAGATCTCGTGATAGATCATTATCAACTGCGAAGCAGAACTCCACTTTGCCATTCGAACTACAATCGCCGTAGAAATCCAGATGTTCCCCTTGTACCGCAGAAGTTGCCGATGTATCACCAGCAACCGCTATATAGCAATAGCTTGTGCCCAAAATACAAAATGGGATAAGTATTAATGTCGATATTATTTTGATTGTCCTAAACAAGGTTTCCTTTATCTGATTTTCACAAATTTCCCAGTTAAATTATGTTGTCCGGCGTTAATTTTATATAAATATGTTCCCGTGTTGAAGTATTGAATATCAATATCGATTTCGTTCATACCGAAATTCAATCCGGTGTTTCTATGATAAACCTTTTTCCCAAGAATATCGTAGATTTCAATATCACCGTTAACTGATACTGGCGAACTGATACTGAAATAAACCTTGTTCAGGTTCTGTTTTACACGAACATCGAAGGATATCTCTGCCATCTGATCGCTTTCGATAGAAGTGGGATCATCCTCTCTATGATCGACATTCGATAGATCGACTTCATCACCATCGATACCCTCACGTGATCTGGCAAACCTAATTCTTGAAATTGGATACAGCGAATTGCCATCCGGGCGAAGATAACCGTTGATATACATATAGTTTCCGTAAGTCGTTCGGACTTCGGTAGTTCCCCTAAGATAGACATTATTGAAATAACTGTGGGAACTTCCTCCATCATAAACATACACCACACCAGTACCCGCACCACCATTTGTCAGATAAACATTCCCTCCACTTGCCTGAAATCTACCGGTTCCAAGACCGTAATTCCATGGAGAAGCGTTATATCCGCTGGTGAACAAATACCTTTCCACATAGAGATAAGAAGATCCACTCATGTAATAACGCGCACTAAGTCCGGATGAGCCAGAGACCCAACAAGCACCGTCATTTGAGTCATAACCGGTGTAAATAGTACCGCCGTCCTGATCGACTGTTCCATGGATAATAATATCATCGTCTATATAAGCGGTTCCGCCATTTATATCGAAAGTTCCATCGACTGTAAAACAATGTCCACAATTAGCACTTCCAGTAGAACTCACTCCCGTAGAAGTATTATAATTATTAATCTGTATCCCACCTGAATTGAGCTCTATTTCAGAGCCAACATCCATATAAAGAATAAATTCCCAGTTTTCGTCCCCTGAATTCCCAATATAAAGCCAGTATCCGTCTTCAATTACAAGAAGATCATAGTCATAGACCATGACCTGTAATACACGTGCCGTATTTGCACTTGTTACTCTACATTCCTGATAATACGATGGATAGTCATCAATAATTACTAAATCTCCTACCCCAGGTACAAAATAATACCAATCCCAGCCATCAGTGGTATTCCAATTATAATTGTAATTCCAATCGTTACTAGAATATCCATCCCAATAATTCCACCAACCACTGAAATCCATTGCGTCCTTGGTTCCATTTCTTCTGTAAAGAGTATTAGAAGGAGGTTCACTCAGACTTCTTAAGTAATCGTATCGTTCCCTCATAGCTGGAGCCATTCTGCGATAAACACGTTCTGGAATCTGCGGGGGATTAAAATAGAGTTTCTCATCGAAATACTTTTTGATGTAATTATCTGTAAATCTAAAACCTTCCTCTTCCATTTCATTGTATTGTCTCGTCCATATACGAACAGCTTTTTCAATAGTAATTTCAGATTTGCAATTCTCTATTTTGAAGATGTCTTTCTTATCCAGAGGAATCCTTGGCATTGGTTCGTGGAATATCCCAATATTATATGGCACTGGTAATGTCGAATCTCGATACGCTTCTGTTTCTATCAAAGAAGGATTTTGTAGCAATCTCTCCAACCATTCAATTTTTGTGCTTAATTTATCAATTGTCCATCCTGGTGGAACTGTAAATTGTAACTGTTCCTTGTTTTTGGGATAATAAGGATCATTCTCTTTGTTAAGGTATATTAGCCTCAATGACTCTTGAGTATCATAATTCGGCATATCCGCAACTATCGATACTGCAAACGCAAGAATCGCCAAACCCAGAATAAGTAATTTCTTATTCATTTGATTTCGCCTCCTCTTTAGATTTTTCTTCCTCAAGAAGTTCCTTTTGCCGCTGTTCTTCGAGAATTTTATACATGTTTATCGCATTACCATCGCGATCGATTTCTATATAACCTGTTGGATCAGATTCTCCCCGCCATGAATTCATATATTGTTCTGTCTGATCGGCTTTTTCTCTGCGAATTCCACTTAATCTGAATGTGAATTCAACATCAGATTGTCCTTCGAATTTCTCTACGATAATCTTATTGCCTTCGATATAAGCATAAAGATTCGCGGGTCCATTCGAAGAGACCATGACCTTCATCGAACCCGGGTCGACCACTTTACCAAATAGCCACAAACCGGAACCCTCTTTTTGTTTTTTCAGATCGATAACCGCTCTGTCGCCATCGAGTCGTCCTTCTTCCATTATTTCTACTTTATGGCCAATATTTTCCGCGCCATAAACGGAATAATAGTTATCGTCGATTTTATAAGCGGGGTCAATTTCATAGCAGTTTATCTTATTAGAAACGTAAACATCGCCGCTAAAATATCCGGCGTAATTCGAACTGCTTCCGCCGTTATATCCGTAAACCCCCGCATTTACTGGATCATCTCCCAAAGAACCATAAGTACCCGAAGATAAATCTCTTCCCAAGACTCCTGCATTTCTCGGACAATTATCGTAAGAGCTCCAATCGGTTCCACTTGTACTATTAGTTATTCCATAAACACCAGCGTCGTCACCACATTCGTCAAATCCCAATACTCCACAATATGGGGAACCGTAATCGGTTATTCCTATAACACCATAATAATATGAAGCACCATATGCGGCTGCATATTCATTAGTAGAATGAGAGATCAGAGCCCCGTAATAGCCGAGATAACCATTACCTGTATAACTATTATAGTAACCCCTAACTCCTGCACGAGGTGTAGAACTCGTGCTAGCTTGTCCATACACAGCATATTGACCGGAATATGAATAAATACCATAGGTTTGACTCGCATCGTAAGCGCGAATATTAGAATTTGTAGTGGCATTGATATAAGAACCGGCATCGTTCCATAAATTCCAATCTCCATCATAGTGATGACCATCAACCAGATCTGCATCCAGATTGTCTATAAAAGTGTTGGAAGTGAAATTGAAATCGGATGCGGTATTTACTTCACCCGCTCCATCATTGATATATCTAGTATCGTTGTATCCTCTATCCCCGACATCGTCGGCGCTGTTAGGATCAGTGGTAAGACATATTCTACCGCTTACTTGAAGCTTCTCAGCTGGACTTGTGGTGCCGATCCCAACATCACCACCAGATTCAATTATAACTTCTTCTGTCCCATCATTGTTATTATCGAATTTGAAATCACCACCTTGAGCGGAAAGCCAAAAATCTCCTCCCCCAGAGTTTCTCAGTATTTCCCCTCCCGAATAGAGAATAAATCCACCTGAACCAACTCTTACATCTCCTACTACATCTAGTTTGTAAGAGGGACTTGCGGATCCAATACCCACATTTGTACCGTTATCGGTGATCTGGCTGCATGTGGCGGATGTACCATTCGACTTAAGAACTCTATTTGCTGTGGAACACCCAACCGGACCGGGAGGTCCAGAAGGACCGCTGGGGCCAGTTGCGCCGGTAGCACCAGTAGATCCCGTTGCACCGGTGGGGCCTGTTGCGCCAGTGGGACCAGTTGCTCCGGTTGCACCAGTTGCTCCGGTAGGACCAGTTGCGCCGGTTGCACCAGTTGCACCGGTGGGGCCTGTTGCTCCAGTGGGACCTGTTGCTCCAGTGGGACCTGTTGCTCCGATTGGGCCAGTTGCACCGATGGGGCCAGTTGCACCGATGGGGCCAGTTGCGCCAGTGGGGCCAGTCGCGCCGATGGGGCCAGTTGCGCCAGTTGGGCCGGTGGCACCGATTGGTCCAGTAGGGCCGACGGGGCCGACTGGTCCGGTCACTCCAGTTGGTCCGGTGGAACCAATGGGACCTGTGGGGCCGGTTACTCCTATAGGACCGGTAGGACCTGTGGGGCCGGTTACTCCGATCGGACCAGTTGCGCCGGTAGGTCCGGTAGGACCTGTCGGGCCTCGGTACTCCCGCCAGCCACTGGATGAATAAATATAAGCTTTGCTATCTGAAGTATTATAAAAAACCTCGCCATAACGCGGAGATGCTGGATAAGCGGAATAATTCTGAAGTCTACCCGCAGTGATATTGTCTAAAACATAGTCATCTTCGATTGGGGTTGCTTTCCACGAACCAGATGTGACATCTCCGGTAATTGCCAGATCGTCATCGATATCAACTTCATCGTCAGAATTATCGACAATAGCGGTTCCCTCCGTAGAGTTACCTTCCCCAAGAACTTCGCTCAGTGTTTGATCACCACCGGAGAGGATACTGATAAGCATTAAAATATTTCCTCCCGCAGAACCATCCTCGAGAGCAATTCCACATACATGGCCATCCGGATCATCGGACAATCTCATTACATTGCCACCACCGACCGGAACAAGCTTATCTCCCGCATAAACAGTTCCGAAACATCCAACGTGCCCAACAACTCCCGTAGAACTAATAACATAAGAATCCGGTGCGGAAGGATACATCTCGACATGAACGATTACACCGACGGGTTCGTCGCCTTCTACACACGCGGTGATAGTGTGATCGCCGGTTACTTTTACTACCGTCCCAATCTCCAGGTCGCCCGATGCCCCCAATGGATACTTAATCAAATTTGCATACAGAGGGCTAATTACTACCAAAATAATCGCGAGTAATTTTATTAATTTCATATCTACCCCTTTTTGTTATTGTTTCCAACACCGAGCTTTTGAGAAATCGCGTAAATCAGCTTATGTGTATCATTATTCTCGATATAATTCCTATCTATTGTGTCAGAACCGATTGGTTAAATATTTATCTCAATGTTTATTTTTGCCTATTCCATTTCATCAATACCATCTATTGGATCACCGTTTTCATCGAATAGCGGGACAAAATCGGCCCCGGAAGAAGAATCTTCGCTCTGGTCTTCTTCCCCGGATTGAGTTCTGGCAACAGCTATCCAATTGAAAATAATCTCTGCCGAAGAACCGTCATCGGTGCTAACCGTGAAATTTCTGCTATTGGATTCGGAAATCCTGTAATTCTTGGTGGAAGTCTCCACTGGAGTTATAACAACGATAGGGTCGCCATCGCCGAGTTCACTCTTGAACTGCTCACTAAACTCGATAGTGATTTCAGAACCAGACATCTCTCCTATACCAGAATCAAAAGCCTTATAACCGCTTCCACTTACCGATGTAGGTTCGCCGGGACCTCCCGGAGAAATCCGCAACCTGGTTCCACTTCCACAATATTCGCCTATCCAGATATCATCGTAATAAACCGTCGATGATGAAAAATTGTACAAGAATACTCGATCGCAATTAGATGCAGTCCCTCTGAAACCACAACTCGAAGCCCTCAGACTACCATTGTAGTAAAGATCGAAAGTCCTGGATGTCCAGTTGATGTTCCTGAATTCCACGCGGTGCCATGTGTTTAAAGAAGCAGAAGTCTCATACGTTGAACTGCCTATCGTTTTTAAACTATTCCCTGCATAAAAATAGAAAAAGACCATTTGGCTTCCTGTATCTCCGGTTGTGCCATCCTGAACCACAAAATAACCCTGGTGTCCTCCTGAAGTTGTTGGATAGATCCAGAAAGATATGTATTCGGGAGTAATCCCGGTGAAACATAAAGCAGCTCCTTCATAATGGCCGGGAGAATATCCAGTTTGCCGTCCAGACCACGAACCGGTATGACTTCGAGCTGTGGAAGCGCTAAAACCAGTGGTAGCACAATATTCGCTTACTCCGCCATCCTCGAAATCATCCTCGAAAATAGCCGTACATCCACCTGACCAGGAACCGGCTGTTCTATACTTGAGATTGCCCGAATCATCGATAGTTACGATCTTTTCATTAGTGGTTGTCTCTGTTAGCCCCTCGAACCTGACTCCGCCAGTTGTGTGTAATTGGGTCGATGGCGACTCGGTTCCGATTCCCACATCGCCATATCTTTCAAAAGTAACTATATCGCTAAGAAGATTGGTGCAATAGCTTTTCAGATGAAGCTTGTTCGTGCTTCCATCATGCTGGAATTCGAAACCGCATACTCCGGATGCCGTAACATTCTCATCGAACGCTAATCTGCCGGACTCGAGATTATTATAACTCCCCGGATATCCAATCTTGGTTCTGTTAGTCGAAGCGCTGGTTCCACTTATTACTAATCTGTCCGTCGGTGATGTGGTCCCGATTCCAATGCTGGTTCCATTATTATAGAGATTGCTCGTGGCTACCCACGATGAGCCATTGTGGCGCAAAGTCTGACCGGAACTTCCGCCGACTAAAGGACCAGCGGGACCCGATGGACCCGATGGGCCGGTGGCGCCGGTTGCTCCGATTGGCCCCATTGGGCCAGTCGCGCCGGTTGCGCCGGTAGCACCAGTTGCACCCGTGGGACCAGTTGCACCGATAGGGCCGGTAGCTCCAGTTGCGCCCGTAGCTCCAGTTGCTCCCATTGGACCAGTCGCGCCAGTTGCGCCGGTTGCACCGGTGGGGCCGGTCGCGCCAGTTGGACCAGTTGCGCCAGTTGGACCCGTAGCTCCAGTTGCACCTGTGGGGCCAGTTGCACCCGTGGGACCAGTTGCACCGATAGGGCCCGTAGCTCCAGTAGCACCTGTAGCTCCAGTTGGGCCGGTTGCGCCGATCGGGCCACTCGGGCCGCGATAGGTTTGCCATCCGGTGGAAGTATAAATGTAGGTCTCGCTATCCGAAATGTTGTAATAGACCTCTCCGAGACGAGGCGAACCGGGTGCTGACGAAAAATTCTGCAATCTGCCAGCGGTAATATCATCGGCAATATAATCGTCCTGAATCTCGTTGCCCTGCCATGTGCCATGTGTGATAATACCACTAACCGCCAGATTATCGTCGATATCAACTTCGCCATCGGTATCATCTACTATAGTATTATCGCCGGTGGAGTTTCCCATCTCGAGAACCTCTTCCAGATTCTGACCGGAAGCATCCCCGGGGGTGCCTATAATAATCAACATCTTAATCTCGCCCGCCACGATTCCGTTCTCCAGAGCAACTCCAACCATATAACCATCCGAAGGATCGACAATCGCCTTGACCTCCCCCGCTGCGGCAGGTGCGAGTTTATCGCCGGCACTGACCGGAGACCCGCAGGTTACATGACTGGCGATACCCGAAGTGCTGACAATATAGAAATCTCCCCCAGTAGGATTAATCTCCAAACCGGTGATTACCCCGTGAGGAATATCGCCGTCGGCACACCGCGATATAGTGTTCACTCCGGTTACTTTCACCACAGTTCCAACATCCAGATCAGCGGCGGAACTCACCGGGTATTTTATCAGATCCGCGGCAAATAACGGAATGGTAAGCGCTAATATCAATGTGAATAGTCTCTTTATCATCGGTTCACTCGTTTTTTTAAAGCCATGTTATGGTCATAATAATATTTAATATGCTCTCGAATCATTACTACATTATATCAATACTCTCCGGCCCACATGCCTCGCCCTCCTCGCCGTCATCGAACGCCGTTGCCCAGCCGTAAACGGTCTTTCCGGGACCGGGACTATCGATAATCGCCTGATTGGTGATAATCTCCTCCCGATAAGGGGTGTCGCCCATCGACGGCTCCGGCATACCGGTATCGACTATCTCCAGATAAAAATTGCAATACTCCGGGACGCCGGTCAGCGGCGAATCCCAGAAGAATTTTATCTTGCCATCCGGCATTATCTCTATCTGCAAATTCTCCGGCGGCCCCGGGGTAGGTAATTGTTCTCCCCCGCCGCCCGGCGTCCAGACCTCGCTCGATGGCACGAAACCGAGATCCTTCAGCTTGGGGTCGTCATCGCCCCAAATCATGCACGCCAAGCTGAGAACCAGCCGAAGCTTCTCCGTGTCGGCGTTGAAAATAGTGTGTTGCTCCTGATATGCGACATCGGACTCGCGCTGTTCGATTCCCGCATTGTCGAGCTCCGTCTTGAAATCGTTGCCGCGCGCCACAAGTTCGTCGATTATCGCCTGCGCGATAACCCGATCGTCGCCGGCAGCGACAAGCCTGTTATGGGTTTCCTCGAAAACATCGATCGCCTCGGTGAGATCGAGATATTTCCTCGGCGTAGGCCTATCGACTCGGTATGATGCCAGCAGAATCTCATCTGGCTTGTATTGGTCGAGATATGCGATAAGAATATCCTTCGCCTTCTGGTAATAATCCTTCGCCTCCGCAAATTTTTCCCGAACGATTATGGTCGCGTCCTTCGACTCGCCGGCCTCGACCGTCGATGCCGTAATCGCGCCGGAGAAAACATCGTAGCAATTCTGCCCCCACGAGAGCACCGGGCCGGTTATTCCAAGCTCCGCGGCGTGCGTGTCGATATTGTTCTGCATTCGCAGAAGCCGGTAGAGCCGGTTTTCGATTGATTCCTTCGTTAAATCGTTATTTTTCAACTGTGCCATGAGCTTTCCTCCTTCTTCATCGATGAATTCGGTCGATTCATCGTGCTTCCCGGCGGCTGCAATGATGACCGCGGTTTTTCGGGGTGACCATTGCAGAGGCTGACCTGGTTATTGCATTGGCTGAGTAGGTCAATGTATCCGCTGACTTTGTCAATGTATTCGCTGAATAGGTTATTTCTTTCG
>Ga0272443_10004716_pt1 | contig 14593 bp, 11 predicted proteins | sample SSMAcet12_FD_193581 | JGI IMG/M metagenome (GOLD analysis project Ga0272443, IMG submission 193581) | Marine sediment archaeal communities from Little Sippewissett salt marsh, Falmouth, MA, United States - SSM-Acet-12 | ecosystem: Environmental > Aquatic > Marine > Wetlands > Sediment ...
ACGCGGGCGTCGTTGGAATCGCCAGGGAATCGAGGCCCACCTGGCCGTCAGTTGCCTCTATCACAACTCCAAACAATGGCCAACCTACTGGCCCAACGCCACAACGCCCTAAAATCTGCACAGACACTTCTGCCGGGCGCCCGGCAATTGTTCTTGACAGATCTTGGGTTCGGCCCCTATCCTGACCGGGTACGAGGGCCATCCTCCCGAACGAGACTGGGGTTGTGGTGCGATTTGGAGGAGAGGTAGCGAGATGAGAGTGAACGCGAGTCTGATTCCCGTTGTGATTGTCATCGTGTTACTGAACTTGGGCGCTGCCCTGCGCGCCGGGCGCGCCGAGCTGGTCTGGTCGTACAGCGACGTCTTCGACCAGGCGATTCCCGCCGACGCGGAGGCGACGAAAGGTTGGATGGAAGACGCGGTCATCGAGGTGCCGGACCATCTGATCATCACGGACCTGGATGTCAGCGTCAGCCTGACGCACACCAACGTCTTCGATCTTCGGTTGATCGTCACGAGTCCGGCCGGCACGAGTGTGGTTCTCAACAGTTACGATCCGTTTACCGAGTACTTCAGTGGTGCGGACTATCGGCAGACCGTCTTCGACGACGAAGCGGAGATCGCCATTGCTGATGCGACCCCGCCGTTCACAGGGCGTTTTCGGGTCGATGCGAACGAGGCGCTGGCGGTTTTCGATGGCGAGGACGCCTTCGGCGCCTGGCGCTTGCAGATCTACGACGCGCATTACTGCGATACCGGCAGTCTCGATGCCTTCGGATTGACGATCACGACGCCGGAACCCGCGACAGCGGCATTGCTGCTGGCCGGGCTGGGCATCGTTCGTTGCGCGCGGCGCCGGGCTTGGCGCGCCCCTCGGCAGGCCTAGGAGGCGACCGCGGCGTCCTTGGCGCGGACGGTCTGTTCCTGCTGTTGCCGGAATTCGGTGAGCTTCTGACGCAGGGCCGTATCTTGCAGGGCCAGAATCTGCACCGCCAGGATGGCCGCGTTCTTGGCCCCGGCCTTGCCCACGCCCATCGTCGCCACCGGTACGCCTGGAGGCATCTGGACCGTGCTGAGCAACGCGTCCATCCCGCCCAGGCCCGCTTCGCAGACCAGAGGCACGCCGATCACGGGCAACGTCGAACGCGCCGCCATGGCCCCGGCCAGGTGCGCCGCCATGCCCGCCGCGGCGATGATGACCTTGAAGCCGTTGGCTTCGGCCGTCTGGGCGAACTCGTCGGCGATCGCGGGCGTGCGGTGCGCTGAGATGATGCGCACGGCGGCGCTGATGCCGAATTCACGCAACTGGGCGACGCAACTTTCCATGATCTTCAGGTCGCTGTCGGAACCCATCACGATGGCTACGGGTGTCGTTTTCTTAGATACCATTTGTGTTTTTCATCCCGCGAAATAGAATAGACGTTGTCAATTGTCGGCCCGATCATAGCGGTCGCGGGCCATGAACGCAAGCGATTAAGGGGGCGTCGATGCACACCCGAGAGCCGATTGTGGCAGGGCAATTCTATCCCGCCGGCCGAGAGGCGTGTCTGGCCGAGGTTCAGGCGTGTATCGCGGCGGGCACGCTGCCCGAACAGTTGCCGGCCACCATCGTCGCCGGTGTTGTGCCTCACGCCGGCTGGACGTTCAGCGGCGCCCTGGCGGCCCTGGTCTTCTCGGCCGTTCGGCGCCGGCGCCAGCGCGTCGAGACCGTGGTGATTTGCGGCGCCGCCCATGGGTATCTCGGTGCCCAACCCGCGATCGACGACAGTGACGCCTGGGCGACGCCGTTGGGGACCATCGCCTTGGATGGGACGCTGCGCGAACGGCTGGCGCAGCAGGGTGCGGTGACCATCGACGCCTCGGCGCATCGTCGCGAGCACAGCATCGAGGTACAGGTCCCGTTGATCCAGCATCTGTTTCCGCAGGCACGCCTCTTGCCGGTCATTGTGCCGCCTTTGGCAACGGCGGTGGCCTTCGGTGAGGCCCTGGCGGAGGCCGCGGCGCAAACGCAGACCGACGCGGTGTATGTCGGCTCGTCCGATTTAACACATTATGGGCCTCGTTACGCTTTTACTCCGCAAGGGGCCGGCGCCGAGGGGACGCATTGGGCGCATGAGGTGAACGATCGGGCGTTCATCGATCTGGCGCTGGACGTCGAGCCGGAACGGCTCCTAGCGCAGGCCGTCGAAAACGGCAGTGCCTGTGGTCCGGGCGCCGTCGCGGCCACGCTGGCGGTGGTCCGCAGCCTGGGAGCGAAGCGCGGGACCCTGCTGGCGCAGACCAACAGCAACGAGATCATGCGCTGCAAGATGGGGACGAGAAGTCGCGACAGCGTGGGGTACGCGGCGCTGGTGTTCTGAGGGCGACTGGAGGCCGGCCCGGGCGTGGTGCCTGTCACGGAATGCCGCCCACGCGCCGCGTGACTGTCCCGGCGCGAGCTCGTCCGATATTTCCGCTCTTTTTCGTGCGGATTCGATACTCCGCCTTTTTTCGTTGACAGGAGCGGCCTCAAAGGCTATCTATGGGAACGCGCAGGGGTGGTTGTGTGCGCTGATTTTCGCGGAAGACAATTTGGTTGGAGAAAAAGAGGATGGAACATAAGATACTGTTGAGAGAGAGTGATATTCCGCGTCAGTGGTACAACTTGGCCGCGGACCTCCCGACGCCGATGCTTCCCCCCCTGGGCCCGGACGGCAAGCCGGTGACACCGGACATGCTGGCGCCGGTGTTCCCGATGAATCTCATCGAGCAGGAGGTGAGCACGGAGCGCTGGATCGATATTCCGGAGGGAATCCTCGACATTCTTTACCGGTGGCGGCCTGCGCCGCTGCGCCGCGCGGTGTATCTGGAGAAGCACCTCAAGACGCCGGCGCGCATCTACTACAAGGACGAAAGCACGAGCCCGCCCGGCAGTCACAAACCCAACACCGCCGTGGCGCAGGCTTGGTACAACCGCGAGTTCGGCATCAAGCGACTGACCACCGAGACCGGTGCCGGCCAGTGGGGCAGCGCCCTGTCATTCGCGTGCGCCCTGCTCGGTCTGGAGTGCAAAGTCTTCATGGTCCGGATCAGCTTCGACCAGAAACCGTTCCGCAAATTCATGATGGAGACCTGGGGCGCCAACTGTGTGGCCAGCCCGAGCACGGAGACGAACGCGGGACGCAAGGTGTTGGAAGAGATTCCCGACACGCCCGGCAGCCTGGGCATCGCGATCAGCGAGGCGATCGAACAGGCCGTGACGGATCCGTCCGGGCAGACGCGCTACGCGCTGGGTAGTGTGTTGAACCACGTGATGTTGCACCAGTCGATCATCGGTCTGGAAGCGAAGAAGCAACTGGAGATGGCCGGTGAGAGCAAACCGGACGTGGTGATCGGCTGCGCCGGCGGCGGCAGCAATTTTGCCGGCCTGGCCTTCCCCTTCACGGCCGACAAGATCAACGGCGCCGACATTCAGATTATTCCGGTCGAGCCGACGGCTTGCCCGACGTTGACGCGGGCCCCGTTCCATTACGATTTCGGCGACACCGCCTGCACGACGCCGCTGCTGGCCATGCACACGCTGGGCCACGCGTTCATTCCGCCGCCCATCCACGCCGGCGGGCTGCGTTATCACGGCATGGCCCCGTTGGTTTGCCAGTGTGTGGTTGAGGGCCTGCACGAGCCGCGGGCGTACCACCAGCTCAAATGCTACGAGTCGGCGCTGACCTGGGCGCGGACGGAGGGGACGATCTGTGCCCCGGAGACCAGCCACGCCATCGCCGCAGTCATCGACGAGGCCACCAAGGCACGCGAGGAAGGCCAGGAGAAGGTCATCCTCTTCAACTACAGCGGGCACGGCCTGATGGACCTGACCGGCTACAACGCCTACCTTTCGGGCAAGCTGACCGATTATGAGATGCCGGAAGAAGAACTGCAAAAGTACACCAAAGGCCTGGAAGATCTGCCCCCGGCCGAGCAGCGCAAGTCGGGCCAGTGGTAGCCGCGTCCCGTTCGGCCTGGGTGCCTCGTTGGGGTCCCAGGGAGTCAGTGAGAGTGAGTAAGGAGAGATTGAAATGAGGCATTCGGTGTTCTTGACAATGGTCCTGGTGCTGGCGACGACCGCCGCAGCCCAGGATTGGGAAGGGGATTTGCTGGGCGCAGAGGCCAAAAGTGATCTCCACGGGACTCTCGGAGTCAGTTGGGACAGCGAGTTCATTTGGCGCGGGTTCAAGATGTTCGGCAGCAAGAGCGCGACGCACGTCGTCGGCGACCTGAATCTCTGGGATACGGGCTTCGGGGTCAGTGCCGCCGGGCACTACGCCAACGGCAGTGGGTACGTCGATGCGACGCGGTGGGACTACACCGCGTACTACCAGAACGGTCTCTTCGCCGGTGAGCCGTACGCCACGAACTTCCGCGTGGGGTACGTGTTCTACGATCACCCCCACACGGTCAGCGAATGGTCCGACCTGCAAGAGGTGCACGCGGTCGTGTCCTGGCCCAACCTGCTGCCCATCCAGGGTCTGTGCCCGACCTATGTCGCGGCCAATGTCTGGCCCGGCAAGAGTGACTCGCGGCTCGAGGATGTGGCCGACGGCTGGTTCCATATCTTCATGCTCGACTATGGTTTCACCGTCCAGGGCGTCATACCCGATATTCCCGAGCACCTGATCCGACTGCACGGGGAAATCGTCTACAACGACGGCGTGGACCCCATCGGCCCGGGGATCAACAAGCAGTTTTCGCATGCCGTCTTCGGGGTCGCCACTGACGTGACGCTCGAGGAGGGCGCTACGCTGACCCCGTCGCTGTATTATCAGATCGCCATGGAACGCGGCCTGGAGGAACGCAATGGTGATTCCTCCGACGAGCTCTGGGCCAGCCTCGGCCTGACCATCTCGTTCTAAATCCCACGTCTTCCAAGCAAACCAGGGGCTGACGGTAACACGTCAGCCCTTTTTTCGTTGCAGCAATCACCGAAAAGCGTACTGCAGTCCTTTACACAGTGCGCCGCGTCTGCTCCACGCATTTGTCGGGCTGTCCAATCAGCCAAGACAGTGCACTATCCTGGGACGTGAAGCACCTGATCTGCACCCCACGATTCAATCCCGTGATTTCAAGGAACTGCTCATTCTCGCCGTACGAACCGCAGACAACGGCGAACTTGGCTTTCCGCAAGGTGTCTTGAAGCGAAACAGTCACGTTGTGCTCAAAGATTGTCAGAATGGGGGGCAATTGCGCAAGCGCTGACGCATCTACCAGCACGTTGCTAATGGCACTTTTCGATATGGCATCAGCCACCAGGTTTCTCTGCTCGGCTAAGCCTTTCCGGGTAACGTCCTCAGGCGAATACGTGACCTTCAAGACGCCCAAGTCTTCCAAAACGCTGATATCGATCGCCATAATGACTGCTCAATGCCTAACGAAACGCTCCAGGGCCGAGAGCGTGCTCAAGATCCCTGGCGGCCAATTGTTCGAAGTGCCAGCCAGTATTTCCTTATGGAATTCAGCTCGTTTGGGTTCAGGGAATGATACGGGTAATTTGGGTAATGAAAAGACAATTAGAGGACTGCGGGGTATTTCTGGCATCCGCAGTCCATTATTTCCTGGATTGTCCACTCACGCGGTTCGCTAGCGCCGGGCGGTGCTCATGCACGCGTCGGCCTCTTCGTTCTTGCCTTGCGATTGCAGCGGGGCCGCCAGGTTGTGCCAGGATTGCCAAGAGGGTTCGTCGATTTGGATCGCCTCTCGCAAGGCGATCTTCCTCCCACACTCTTCTGAATTCTTACGGCCTCGCTGGGCAACCCATGGCCTCACTGAGCAGGTCGACCATGGGCGTGTGTCCCGCCTTTTTGGCGACGGTCAAGGCCGTGAAGCCGGTGGTGTCTTTGACAAAGAGGTTGGCCCCATGCTCTATCAGCAGCCTCGCACACAACACCTTGCCCTTCCTGGCGGCGTGGCTGAGGGCCGTGCCGCCGTATTTGTCGGCCGCGTGGATGTTCGCCCCCTGCGCCAGCAGCATCTCCAGGGCATCCGAGTTTCCTTTGGACGCGGCGCGCATCAAAGGCGTCGTCCCGTCCCGGTTGGCCACGTTGACCTTGGCCCCGTGTGCCAGCAGGACCTTCACGGTTTCCGTGTGCTCTCGGCTGATGTTGCTGCTATTCATCACGACCGCGGTGAGCGCCGTTTCCTCCAGGCTTGTTCTGGCCTCGGTGTTGGCGCCGCTGTCCAGCAACATTCGGACTATGGCCGTGCGCCCGCGGGCGGCAGCGCGGATGAGCGCGATATCGCCATCGCGGGACGTCGCGTTGACGGGCGCTCCCTTTGCCAGCAGGGCCGCCACTTCGTCGGTGTCTCCCTCTTCGACGGCCGCCAGCAAAGCGTCGGCTGCGGTCTCGGCGCCGCCGTCTTCGGTCGGCTCCTGATCTTCGCTTAGCAACTGCTCATGCGTGCGTTGGCGTGCGGCCACGTCCTCGTGTCGCCCCATGGATTCGAGGACGGCATCGATAAACTCGGCTCTGTCTCCAACGGTGCAACCTCGGCTGTTGAAATCGGCGCCCAGCTCGATGAGGCGCTGTGCCGTTCCCGTCTGTTTGAGGTCCGCGGCACAGGCGAGGGCGGTGCCGTGGTAGCCCCCTTCAAGCTCCGCTCCGTTTCGGACGAGGAACTCGACCATCTTCACATTACCCATGGCGGCCGCCTTGGTCAGCGGGGTGTCTCCGCCGCCCCACGCCTTCGCCCACAGGTTGACGTCCGCCCCGTGTTTGACCAGCAGTCGGGCGACGTCCACGTGTCCCATCATGGCCGCGTCGAACAGGGCCGTGTATCCCTTGGCCGTGATCCCGTTGGTATCAAACGTGACATCCGCTCCGGACGCGATCAGCAGGCGCACAACGGCCGTATGTCCACCACGTGCCGCGCGGGTCAAGGCGGTGTCTCTGAACTCGGTCCAGGCGTTGACGTTCGCCCCGGCCTTGAGCAGCACGCGTACGATCGGGAGGTGACCGCCACCGGCCGCGTAGATGAGGGCCGTCCTGTGGTTATCGTCCTTGGCGTTGACCTCCGCCCCCTCTTTCAGCAGCAGCTTGACGATCGCCGTGTGCCCCCGTTCGGCCGCCACCATCAGGCTGTTCTGCGCACGGCTGTCTTCCCAGTTGACGCGAGCCCCCCGGCCGATCAGCTCCCGGACATCCTTGAGACGGCCTTCCTTCGCCGCGTTGAACAACTCTCTGTTCGAGGCCCGAATCTTTGATGCGCCCTGCTGGACCAGGAAGAGCATGAGCTCCGAATTGCCACTGTCAGCCGCCTCGTCGAGGGGCAATCTCCGATTCGAATCGGGCCGATTCAGGTCAAAACGCGACGAGAACAGGCCAGAAAGACTGTTTTTCTGCTTCTCGTTCTGGGCGACGGCCCGCTTCACCGCCTCCAGATCGCCAGTTCTGCACAGGGATGAGAATTCGTCTTGATTCATCGTTCCGTACCGGGAATCCGCTTTCTATCTGTTTTTGGTCGCGTCACTCTGCTGTTGTGCCCTCTTTTCGCTTCCATCTATCTCGGCCAAACGGCGGGCACGCTGAAGGTCCGCGGCACTTATTCTGCCTCATCCGGCCGGTGCGTAAGTCACGATGACGGAGTCGCCCCGAGCGACCGTCCGAGAATCAAAGGGCTCAGGCGCCTTTCCCGAACCCGGCCGGGCCCGAAAAATGGACCGCAGGCCTCTAATTGCCAGGGACGTGAAGTGCACCTAATACGACGTATCAGCAAGGGCGTGGTTGACTGAGGAGGGCAATTTGGCTATTTTAGGGGGCTATACTTGGTCTGCGGGGTGTTTTCGTGGGCCGTCTGAACTAACCGATGTCGAGAGACGTTTCGAATGTTGAAGAGAACACATACTTGCGGGCAGCTTCGGCTCGAAGACGCGGGCCAGAAGGTGGTGCTGGCCGGCTGGGTGCAATCGTATCGCGATCATGGCAACCTGGTCTTTTTCGATCTGCGGGACCGGCAGGGCCTGACGCAACTGGTTTTCGATCCGGAGATTCAGGCCGAACCCCACCAGGTGGCCCGCACGGTGCGGTGCGAATGGGTCGTCGCGGCCTCCGGTACCGTCCGGCCTCGGGGTGAAGGGCTGGAGAATCCCAAGCTGGCGACGGGCCAGATCGAGGTCGTCGTCGAGCAGTTCGAAGTTCTCAACATGGCCAAGACCCCGCCGTTTGAGCTCGACAACGCCGATAAGACCAATGAAGAGACCCGCCTGGCGCACCGCTACATCGACCTGCGCCGGCCCGAGATGCAGCATCGCCTGCGCGTGCGGCACCGGGTCACCAAGCTGGTCCGCGATTACTTCGATGGCCAGGGGTTCTGGGAAATCGAGACCCCCATGCTGGCCAAGAGCACCCCGGAGGGGGCGCGGGACTTCCTCGTGCCCAGCCGGCTGAACCGCAACTGCTTCTACGCGTTGCCCCAGTCGCCCCAGTTGTTCAAGCAGATTCTCATGGTCAGCGGCGCCGAGAAATACTTCCAGATCGTGCGCTGCTTCCGCGACGAGGACCCGCGGGCCGACCGCCAGGCGGAGTTCACGCAGATCGACGTGGAGATGAGCTTCGTCGACGTTGACGACGTGATCGAGGTCCATTCGCAGTTGGTCGCGCGGATCTGGAAAGAGATCCTGGGCGCCGAGGTGGCGCTGCCGATTCGGCGCATGTCCTACCAGGAGGCGATGGCCGACTACGGCACCGACCGCCCGGACCTGCGCTTCGACTTGAAACTCAAAGATATCTGTGACATTGCCCAACAGAGCAGCTTCAAGGTCTTCACCTCGTGCATCGAAAACGGCGGGGTGGTCAAAGGCTTCTGCGCCCCGGCCGGGGAGACCTACTCGCGCAGCGACATCGAAAAGACGCTGACCGCCCTGGTGGCCGAGTACGGGGCCAAGGGCCTGGCGTGGTTCAAGATCAAGATGGAGGGCGACAAGCCCACCTTCATCGGCGGGATCGGCAAATTCTTCGGCCCGGAGTTGCAGCAGCAACTGATGGAGCGGTTCGACGCCAAAGACGGTGACGTCCTGATGTTCGTCGCGGATAAGGAGGCGACGGTCAACAAGGCGCTGGCGCCGCTGCGCTGTCGGGTGGCGCGGGATCTCAAACTGTACGATCCGAAGGCCTTCGCCTTCGTCTGGGTGGTGGACTTCCCGCTGCTCGAGTGGAACGAGGACGAGCAGCGCTACGACTCGCTGCACCATCCCTTTACGGCGCCGGTACCCGAGGACCTGGAGAAACTTCAAAGCGATCCGGGTCACATCCGCTCGCAGGCCTACGACATCGTCGTCAACGGCAGCGAGATCGGCGGGGGCAGCGTTCGTATCCATCGTCCGGAGCTCCAGCAGAAGATCTTCGATCTGCTCAACATTTCGCGGGCTCAGGCCGAGGATCGATTCGGCTTCTTCCTCAAGGCTCTCGACTACGGCGCGCCGCCTCACGGCGGTATCGCCTTCGGCCTGGACCGGCTCGTCATGCTGCTGACCGGGACCGAGAACATTCGCGACGTGATCGCGTTCCCGAAGACGCAGCGCGGCCAGTGCCTGCTCACCGACGCGCCGAGCGAAGTGGACCAGAAGCAGCTCGACGAGTTGAATCTGCGGATGCAAAAGCATTCGCACGGCGTCGAGAAGGGGCCGCAACAGGCTTGACACCGGTGGGCTCCGTGGGACAGGGGCCGATCGCAACGCGCGGCGTGCGCGCCGTGCCGCACTGAGGCGGGCCGGCGGAAGAATAAGGGCCGGGAATGGTCTTTCGTCCTCGGCTCGGCGCCAGCAACGAACCCTTGATGACAGGGTCATGGGGACCTATGCGTATTGACCTGGGCAAGATTCTGCAACGCGTTCTGCGGTTTCTGCATCTAACGCCGCTGTCACTGGCTGAGAAGTGTCGGGTCATGTTCGGTGCCGCGGTGCTGTTCAGTCTGGCGATCGCATTGCTAATCCCGTACATCTGGATGCGGCAGCTCACGCAGAAGGTGTTGCTCGATACCAACAAGGCCCGCGTCGAGTCCGCGTTGCTGCGCTCGCACTTCCGCCTGCGGGAGGTGGGCGCGCTGGCGCCGCCCGAGCTGGACAGCAACGGGGCGGCCCGCGACCCGAACGAACCCGGCGTGCTCTGGGTTCCGTTCTATAAGGAAGACGCGCAAAGCGACCTGCCCCGGCTCAACGAAGTGCAACGGCAACTGCTGGACGAACTGCGGGCGAGTGAAACGCGCGCCGACGACATCATGCTGAGCAAGGTCGACGGTCTGCTCCGCAGTGACTACGTCCAGGTGTTCCGCGCGACGGACAGTTGTGTGACCTGTCACAATCCGCAGGGTTCGGCTCAGGTGTTTTCCTTTTCCTTGAACGAAATCGTCGGGGCCGCGGCCGTGCAGGCCCAGGGGATCGGCAGCGACCTGCGCAAGACCGTGTTTCTCAATCGCATCTGGATCATCATGGCCGGCCTGATCGGCGGTACGGGTGCGATCGTGGCCTTCTACTGGATCACGCAGCGCGTCATCCTGCGTCCGATCCGTCAGTTGCGGGCGTTGGCCAATAACGTGGCCGAGGGCAATCTCGATATCCGCAGCTCCATCGCTACGGGCGACGAGTACGAGAAGCTCTCGGCGGCCTTCAATCACATGCTCGACAATCTCCAGGGGGCCCAGGAGAAACTGCGCCAGGCCAACCGTCAGCTCGACGCCAAGATCGCCGAGCTGTCGGAGCGCAACATCGAATTGTTCAAGGCCAACAAGCTCAAGAGCGAGTTTCTGGCCAATATGTCGCACGAGTTCCGCACCCCGCTCAATGCGATTCTCGGTTTCGCCCAGGTGCTGCGCGAGAAGCCGGGGTTGCTCAAACGGGACAAGGGACAGCGCTATGCCGAGAACATCATCACCAGCGGCAACCGGCTGCTGAACATGATCAACGACCTGTTGGATTTGGCCAAGGCGCAGGCGGGCCGCATGGAGCTTCACGTCGAGCAGCTCTCGGTGCCGCAGTTGTGTGAGTCGTTGGTCTCTTCCTTCTCGCTGCTGACGAAGAAGAATCGAATCAAGGTCAAGATGTACGTGGATACCGATATTCCGATCATCACGACCGACGCCGGCAAGGTGCAGCAGGTCCTGTACAATTTTCTCAGCAACGCCGTGAAGTTCACGCCGCCGCGCGGTGTGATCGAACTGCGTGCGGGCATGCTCGACGACCGGACGGTGCGTCTGGCCGTCAGTGACACCGGTTGCGGCATCGCCGAGGCGGATCAGGCGAAGATCTTCGATAAGTTCCGGCAGGTGGACGGCTCCCTGACGCGCGAGTCGACCGGCAGCGGTCTGGGCCTGACGATCAGCAAAGAGTTGGCCCAGATGCTGGCCGGCTCGGTGGGGATGGAGAGCGAAGTGGGAACCGGTTCGACCTTCTGGCTGGATTTGCCCACGACGCTCTCGGCCGAGAAGAATCGTCCGCAACAAACGCCGGCGTGAGCACGGGTCGACGCGGCAGTAAAGGAGCAACTCATGCAAGCCAAACGAAGCGAATCGCGGGGACAAGAAAACCTTCATAGGTCCCATAGGTCCTATAGGACCTATTTGGTACTGCTCACGGCAGGCCTGATCTGGGCGTTGTCGGTGGCGGTCGGCGCCGCGCCGGCGAGCCATCCGTTTTCGGTGCGTGACATGCTGGCGATGGATCGGATCGCGGATCCGCAGGTCTCGCCCGATGGGCAGTGGATTGCGTTCGTGGTCCGCAAGACGGACCTGGAGGCCGATCGTGGCCGGACGGATCTGTGGCTCGTCTCCACCGAGGGCACGCACCTGCGCCGGCTCACCTCGCATCCGGAGTCGGATTCGAATCCGCGCTGGGCGCCGGACGGCGGCAGCCTCTTCTTCCTTTCCAGCCGGTCGGGCTCGTCGCAGGTCTGGCGCATTCGCACCGACGGGGGCGAGGCCCAGCAGGTGACGGATGAGCCGCTGGACGTGGGCAATCTGCTCGTCTCACCCGACGGCCGGCTGCTGGCCTTTACGATGGAGGTCTTTCCCGACGGCGCGACGGTGGCCGAGACGGTCGAGCGGCTCGCGGCCATCGAAGAGCGCCGGGCGACGGGGCGCATCTACGAGAGCATCTTCGTACGCCACTGGGACACCTGGAAGGACGGTCGCCGGTCGCATCTGTTCGTCAAGCCTGTTGCAGGCAGCGTGGCGGTCGACGTGATGAAAGGGATGGACGCGGACACGCCCTCGAAACCCTTTGGCGGACCCGATGAGATCACGTTTACGCCCGACAGCCAGGGCGTGGTCTTCAGCGCGCGGAACGTCGGGCGCGAAGAGGCCTGGTCGACAGATTTCGATCTCTACCTGGCCGCCGTCGATGGGTCCAGGCCGCGGACGTGTTTGACGGAAGACAACGAGGCCTGGGACACGGCGCCGGTCTTCTCGCCCGATGGCAAGACCCTGGCCTATTTGGCAATGGCGCGCCCGGGCTACGAATCGGATCGTCAGCGGATCGTGTTGCAGGATTGGCCTGAGGGGAGCAGACGCGTGCTGACGGAGGACTGGGACCGCAGCCCCTCGGGCATCTGCTGGTCGCCGGATGGCAAGACGATCTACGCCAGTGCCACGAACTTGGGGCAGCGGTCGCTGTTCGCGGTTGATGCGCGGAGCGGAAGGGTGCGGACGGTGGTCCAGAGCGGCAGCATTCACGCGATGGCCACCGCCGGTGACAGCATCGTCTACGCGTTGAGCAATCTGGCCGGGCCGGCTGAGCTTTATCGCGTCGAGCCCGACGGCAGTGCTGTCCGGAAGCTCACCGACATCAATGCCGAGCAGGTCGCGGCCGCCCGCACGGGCGATTACGAGCAATTCACGTTCAAAGGCTGGAACGATGAGACCGTCCACGCCTACATGGTCAAGCCGGTGGATTTCGACCCAAGCAGAAAATACCCCGTGGCGTTTCTCATTCACGGCGGGCCCCAGGGCTCGTTCGGCAACGTCTTCCACTATCGATGGAACCCCCAGGCGTACGCGGGGGCGGGCTACGCGGCGGTCATGGTCGATTTCCATGGCTCCACCGGCTACGGGCAGGCCTTTTGCGATTCGATCCGGGGCGACTGGGGAGGCAAGCCCCTCGAAGACCTGCAAAAGGGGTTGGCCGCGGCGTTGAAACGGTACCGGTGGATGGATGGCGAGCGCGTGGGGGCTTTGGGCGCGTCGTTCGGGGGCTTCATGATCAACTGGATCGCAGGCAACTGGCCCGACCGCTTCCGCTGTCTGGTCAACCACGATGGCAATATCGACGAGCGGATGGCCTATTACGACACGGAGGAGCTGTGGTTTCCGGAGTGGGACCATCAGGGGACGCCCTGGGAGAACCCCGAGGGCTATGAGAAGCACAACCCGGTGAACTTCGTCCAGCACTGGCAGACCCCCATGCTCGTGATCCACGGGGCCCAGGATTTCCGCGTGGTCGATACCCAGGGGCTCGGGACGTTCAACGTCCTCCAGCGGCGGGGCATTCCCAGCAAACTGCTGTACTTCCCCGACGAGAGCCACTGGGTCCTGAAGCCCGCCAACTCGATCCAGTGGCACGAGACCGTGATCGGCTGGCTCGACCAGTGGGTGAAGGACTAGAATAGGTCCTATTGGACTGATAGGACCTATTGCCTGCGGCGCTGAACCCGCTTGGGGCTGGGAGCCATAGCGATGTCCAAGAAGATCGTTGCCATTGTAGGGACCTACCGGAAGGGCAAGGTGACCGACAGTGCCACCTCGGAACTGCTGCGCGGGGCCGAGTCGCGGGGGGTCGAGACCGAGAAGATCTACCTGATCGACAAGCACATCGAATTCTGCACGAACTGCCGGATGTGCACGCAGCAGCGCGACGCGGGCCGGCGGGGGGTGTGCATCCACGACGATGAGATGGAATCGATTCTCGAGGCGGTGGACGGGGCGGACGGATTGGTTCTGGCCTCGCCGGCGAATTTCTATAACATCACCGCCGTAACCCGTCGTTTCATGGAGCGGTTGATCGTCTATACCTACTGGCCGTGGCAGGCGAAGATGGGCCCGGAGATGCGGGTCAAACCGCCCGATAAGAAGGCGGTGACGATCACCGCGACCGCCTGCCCCGCCTGGCTGGGCCGGATCCTCATTCGCGGGCCGCGTCAGGCCCTCAAGATCGCCGCCGCGACCATGGGGGCTGAGGTCCAGACCACCCTCTACTATGGCGCCGCCGCCCAGACCCCCGACGCCACCCTCAGCAAGACGGAGTTGGAAAAGGCTTACAAGGCCGGCGTCCGCCTCGCCGACGCCCTCGGCTAGTTCGTCAGATTTTCGCGGTCACTTGCTTATGACCGGCGCTACTTGCCTACCACCCACAGCAGGACGTTCTCGATCATCCAGGATTCCCGACCGCCACTAGTCCAGCGTGGAAGAACCGCGCTCTCGCTATCCGCGGTCTGTCCTAAGTAGAAACGCATGATAGATCATGCGGCTTTATTGTAAACATCGTCATGGTTGAAGATGAAACCCATTTTGTTTCGATGACCGTTGATGCGGAGAACGCCTCGACGAAAGGCGGCGACGAGATCGTCCATCGTGGTAAACA
>Ga0272443_10004717_pt1 | contig 14589 bp, 9 predicted proteins | sample SSMAcet12_FD_193581 | JGI IMG/M metagenome (GOLD analysis project Ga0272443, IMG submission 193581) | Marine sediment archaeal communities from Little Sippewissett salt marsh, Falmouth, MA, United States - SSM-Acet-12 | ecosystem: Environmental > Aquatic > Marine > Wetlands > Sediment ...
TTAATTAAAATAAAAATCAGATAATACGGTAGCAGGAACAAGATGCCCGGAAACATCTGAGTGGCCAGGAAAGTCATCCCCAAGGTTTTTCTTCCTCTAAAACGAAATTTTGACAACGCATATCCGGCAAACACGGCTACCAACGTGGCAAAAAACATGGAACTGAAAGCAATGATAACACTGTTTTTAAAGTATCGTCCCAAGGGGACCGTCTTCCAAATATCCAGATAGTTTTCCAGTCGAACTCTTTCCGGAATGAGTTTAGGATCCGGTGTATGCACATCGGTGGGAAATTTGATGGACGTAATGACCAACCAGTAAACGGGAAATAGGACAATGAGTAGTAAAAAGCAAATTCCCAATATTCTTAAAAAAGTATACAGATGTCTTTTCTTCATGATCATTCTTCCTCCAATCTGGTAACCCGGATATATAGCATAATCAACAGCAGCATACAGATCATCATGACCACGCTCATAGCTGCACCTGTACCAAAGTCCCAATTCTTAAAGGATCTGCTCCATATATTGATGGATAGAATGTCCGCCTGCTTTGAAGGAGAGCCGCCTGTCAGAATAAATGGCACGTTGAAATTGTTAAAAGACCACAGAGCTGTTAGAACAGAAAGAATGACAATAACCGGTTTCAAGGACGGTAGTGTAATCTTTATAAAACATTGCCAAGGGTTTGCCCCATCCACTCTTGCAGCTTCATAAACATCTCCTGAAATCCCCTGTAATCCGGCCAGTAACGTGATAAACCAGAAAGGCCATCGGATCCAGATATTGCCAATAATAATGGAAACTAAAGCCATAGGACCCGTCAACCAGGAAATATTTTCCTGGATTATTCCCAAGTTTCTGAGAACGGAATTCACAATCCCCCAATCCTGCAGCAGCATAAAGCGTAAGTTGGTTAAAGCCACTACACCGGGAAGAATATAGGGGATGAGAAAAATACCCCTGATCATATTTCTGCCCGTAAAGTCTTTATTCAACAAAACAGCCCCCAGAATGCCGAGGAAGAAACAACCGATAACCGAAAAAACCACAAAGATCATGGTGTAAAACAGAGATTCCCAAAAAACACCGGAAAGGCTGCTCATAGTTCTTTCGTAGTTTTCAAGTCCCACAAACGGGGCACTTGTCCAATCCCGGATATAATAAATATTCAGTTTTCTGAAACTGATGAAGATTCCCCATAATGTGGGGATGATATGTACGAACATGGACAGCAGAATCGCGGGTAGTATGAGTTTTACCGCAAATCGACTTCTCTTTTGTTCGATATTCAGCATATGACTTCCCTCTTTAATCAACAGGGGAGATTTTATCTCTCCCCCGTGTATAATATAGATGCGTGTTTACATTTGAACTCTGTCTGAAGCAGTTTTAAAGACAGAGTTCATTTTTTATTGCTGATACTGATCCAATACATTCTGTAATTCTTCATCGTACTCTAAAAGAAGTTCTTTCAGACTTTCATCGTTCAGTTGTCCGTTGGCACTCATGGAGAAGATATCCACGATAACTCCCGGAACAAAGGATTCCATTGCGCCCCATGCGGGATTAATCGGATAATGGCTGCCTGCATCTCCAACCATCTCAAAGTCTTTCCACATCTGTGCAAAAGGTTCCTCTTTAAAGAACGGCAATGTATAGGCCTTCTTTACTGTCGGTGCAACGAACATGTGTTCTGCTATTTTCTCCTGTATTTCAGGTCTGACTAAAAATTCCACCCATTTTTGTGCGGCTTCTTTTTTTGAAGAATCTGTGAAGATCATCAAATCACTACCGCCGGTAAATCCGGTTCTTAAATCTTCATTTTTCCCGGGCTGTAACGCAACAGCTGCTTTTCCTTCTTCGACCCATGCAGAAGTTTTTTCCATATCGTCTTTCAAGACAAACCAAGGTCCCGGATACATGAAAGCCACTTTATCGTTGAAGAAATTGATACAAATTTCATCATGTCCCATATCTGCAAGTCCAGGTGACATGAGGTTGTAGCGTGTCAGCATATCTGACCAGAATTTGAATGATTCAAAGGCTTTTTCACTGTCTAATGTGACTTCTTTGCCATCTTCTGAAATAATGTCCGTTCCATTCTGCCAAAGGAAACTGCCCACATAATGTCCGCTTCCCTTACCTCTCAGACCTACAGGAAATTCCATTTCTCCCTTATCTTTCAGAACCAGCGCACAATACAGTAACTCTCCCCAGGTTTTTGGCGGGGAAGGTAAATCGTATTTTTCAAGTAAATCTTTTCTGTATACCAATGCTCGGATATCGGCAAACCATGGAATGGCGTATACTTCATTGTTATATCCGGATGTAGACCAAGGGCCTCCCAGATAACTTTCTTTTCCACCAAAGGCTTGTGTTTTCTCGGTTAATCTTTCAAAAGCTCCGGAAGCCTGAAGGGCTCCAACCCATGTGGTACCAACCTGTGTGACATCGGGTCCGACGCCTGAAGCAACAGCTGCCATGATCTTTGTCCAGCCTTCTCCCCAACTTGAGAAATCCACGTTCACTTTGATACCGGTTTCTGCCTCAAACATTGGGGCTACTTCATCGATGAATTCCCTTGCCCCCGATCCTGACATCATCAGAAAATCGATTTCTTCCGCAAAGGAAAAACTGACGAGTACAGTCAGCAATAAAGCAAAGAACAATACTTTTTTCATGGTGATTTCCTCCTTTTATGTTCCCTCTATCCGAGGGGTTTATTGACATTTGGTTGAATGTCTTAAAATCAGTTCCGTTTCAAAACGGCGATGTCTGTTATCCGGCTTCTTCCCGGATATAATTTGGATGAGCATCCCGGCTGCATAACGAGACATCTCTTTCATATCCTGAGAAACCGTTGATAAGGACGGTGTGGTGTATTCACATATGGGGATATTGTCAAATCCCATTACACAAACATCATCCGGAACTTTTATGCCCTTTTCATGGCATTCTCTTAACACACCCCAAGCCACCAAATCAGAAAAACAAAAGACACCGTCAAAAGATATGTTTTCTTTTATCAATTGTCGGATTCCTTCAACGCCACCTTCTATGGTATTTTCCGTTTTTACGATCTTTTGCGTCATGTTGTTTTTTTCCAGAACATCTGTGTAACCTTTCATTCTCTGTTGGTAGGAGGGTTTTTCTCCGTGCCCGGTGATATGAACAATTTGCTGACAACCACATCGCACCAAATGATCAACTGCCTTCACACTTCCTGAATAATTGTCTGTACAGACTGTCGGGATATCATAATCACCTACATTTTCCTCTCCCACGGATACAGCAGGGATCTGATTGGTGTTCAGGGTTCTTAAAAGCGTCTCGTCATAGCTTCCCTCAAAGACAACGGCACCGTCGATAAGGCCTGAATTAACATAATCCAGCAATAACAACTTGCTTCTCTCTTCAGTCGCGTTGAATATCAATGTGGAGTAATCCAACGACTTCAACCATTCGGTAGCCCCTTTCACACATTCACCATAAAACGGGGGTATGATGAAATCTTTGTTAGGCTTAACAAAAAAACCAATGGTTCTGGAATCACTACCTGCCAAAACACGGGCAATAAACTTGGGTTTATATTCCGTCTCCTTCAAGGCTTTGTTAACCTTTTGAAGCGTCTTTTCCCCGACTCGTTCCGGATGATTGATTGCTCGGGAAACAGTCATTTTTGAAATACCCAGTTTTTTTGCAATCTCTTCCAAAGTTGTTTTATTTTCTTTCATATTCCCCTCCGTTTTGTTACCGGTAACATTATGCCATGTTTTTCTTGATTGTTCAATAAGAATTATAAAGAATTATACACATTTATTAGCGTTTATAGGTGATTAGGATCACAAGGCTTTTATTTTCTCAACTATTCTTTTTTTCTGTAAAATATCAATGCATGTTATCGGTAACCAAAAATATTTTCAACCATTTTTTCCATTGATACAGCAAACTCGCCTATTTCTTGACAACAAATGCAGAATAACTTATAATCAAATGGTTAACAACGTTTTTTATTTCATCATCAACCTAAAATCCAGTCAAATGAGTGGTTATTATGGCAGAAAAATGTGGTTTAAAAGAAACTCCTCCGCATATCCAACCTAAATGGTCTATCATATTAAAAACTTTACTTCCCGTCGCTATCACTGTTTTATTAACGGCACTCGCTTTTTATGGTTTCATCCTCCCCCGAATCAATTCTGTCTTGATGGAAGAAAAACAAAATCAACTGAAGAATCTGACAAAAAGCGTAATTGAACTGGCAAAGCATTATCATGAAAGAGCAAACACTGGAGAACTCTCCCAAGAAGAATCCCAAAATAGACTTCTTGAACGAATTCGTTATATGCGTTATGGTGAGGAAGGAAAGGATTATTTCTGGGTTCACAATTTGGATTATATAATGCTGATGCATCCCTATATGACAGAACTTGAGGGAACAGACCTAAGTGATTATGAAGACCCTGAAGGAAAACTCATGTTCAAAAAAATGGTTGAAACAGCCAGAAAATCCGGAAGTGGATTCGTGGAATACAAGTGGCCTCTGCGAGATGATTTGGAAAGAGTTGAAGAAAAGCTCTCCTATGTAGAACTTTTTGAACCCTGGGATTTGGTCATTGGAACCGGTATTTACTACGATGATGTCAATCAGAGTATTGGAAGAATCATCCAACGAACAAACAAGGTGCTTACAGCCATTTTTCTTACCATTTTAGCTGTTTCGTTCTATATTCTCATCAGAAATATTCGTTTGGAAGAAAGAAGAGCTTCTGCCGAAAAAGAAAGAACTGTTTTGATCCAAAGCCTACAAGATACCAACCAGAAGCTGGAAAAGACCTCGAAGAAACTTCAAGAGGCTAACAAGGCCAAAGACATGTTTCTGGCAAATATTAGCCACGATCTGAGAACACCTTTGAACGGTATTTTGGGCTTCAGTAAACTGATTGAGGAATCTTCTCCCGAACACCGGCAAGAATTGTTCGATGAATATGTTGTTTATATCGAGAAAAGCGGAAAATACTTGTTAAACATGATAAACGATATTCTGGACCTTTCAAAAATGCAAGCCGGCAAGTCAGAGCCTGAGAAAACCATCTTCAATCTGAATGAATTATTATCCGATGTGATTCAATCTTTATCATACTTTGCCTTGGAAAAGGATATCGAACTATCAATGAACACTTCGGATGAAACAGGTTCCTCAACCCCTCTTTTTGTAGAAGCCGATCAGACGTTGATGAACAAGGTGTTTTACAACCTGCTTTCAAACGCCATCAAATATACACCTGAAGGGAAAAAAGCGGGTATTACATTAAAAGAAAATGCAGAAAACCTCATCATTGAAGTTTGGGATCAAGGCATCGGCATTCCCAAAGAAGCTCAAAAAAAGGTTTTTGAACCCTTTGTCCAGCTCAACAACGTAAAATGCCCCGGTACGGGCCTAGGATTGACTATTTCAGACAATATTATCAAAATGCACGGGGGAACACTTTCTCTGGAAAGTGTTGTGGGTGAAGGTTCTGAATTCACCGTTTACTTGCCTGCCTCCATTAAGCGTGATCCCGTAGATGAAGAAACAACGGAACAATCACAATCTTTTGATTTTAGTGGAAAACAGGTACTTATTGTAGAGGATGATCCCATCAGCAGACGGTTCATGTTCCTTTATCTGAAAAAACATGGATTTGAAGTCAAAGGAACCGATTCTGGTCAGGAAGCGTTATCCCTTGCCCGGCAAAATTCTTTTGACATTATTCTGATGGATATACAATTACCGGACATGAACGGAAAGGAATTATTAAAAGAGATAGACGTTTTAACAAAAGGGAAATCTTTTATTGCGGCTTTAACAGCTTATTCGGGAGAAAAAGTAAAGGAAGATATTATGAATGCCGGCTTTGCTGACATCTTCTCTAAACCTGTTGATACTCAAAGACTGCTTAGAAGACTTCAGGAACTCCTAAGCAAAAGTGAGTAAATAATATTCAATCACTTTTAGAAGCATCTTCTCTTCGCTATTAGAAAAAACTTAATGGAATTGATTATCATGAAATTACATTTGCCTCAAGAAAGTTTTTATAAATTTTTATGACTGTATACTTTTATCATCAAACGTAAGAATGATTTTTGTTCCAACCTGTTCTTCTGAGTCAACATTGATTTGAATGCTGTATATTTCGGCAATCTCTTTGGCAATGGAAAGCCCTATGCCGTGACTGGATTGTTGATTTTTTGTTCGCGCAGGATCGGTTTTGTAAAATCGTTCAAATATTCGTTCTCTTTCCCCGGTTTTAATACCCGCCCCAAAATCCTGAATGATGATCTGGTTTTTATTAAAATGTAAAATAATTTTTTTTCCCTTTTCTGAAAATTTATGGGCATTATCCACAAAAACTCCAATCAAAATATCCAAATAAGTGGGCGAAGCGTTGATTTGCCGGGTAAAGTTTTCTTCTTGAAACACCAGCTTTCGATCAGGGTATTTTCTGACCAGGCTTTTTTTTAAACGACTGATCCATTCATCGGTTGAAAAAACTTCCATTTCATGATTCTGTATTTCCAAACGACTGAGCATTAACAATTTTTCGATCATATCCTGCATCTCTTGAGTGGTTTCAAGGATGGCATCCACGGATTCTTCGGTAACTGTTTTATCGGACAAGCCCCATGATTTTAATATCTGAGCGTATCCTTTGATACTCGTCACGGGTGTTCGAAGCTCATGTGCGGCATCTGATGAAAACCGACGTTGATTGTCAAACCCCCTCTCCAGTCTTTCAAGCATTTGATTCAACGAGGTTTCCATTTCCTTGATCTCGTCTTCACTTCCTTCTACCTTAAAACGGTTTCCCAATTGAGAGGTGTTGATATTCCCGATGAGCTTTAGAAAACGTTTCCAGGGCTTTAAAGAAAGCCGGGTTGTAAAGATACCGAGAAACACGGAAATGATGATAAAGATGGCAATAAGAAGAAAAGATATGGTCCTAAATCGCTGGATGGCAGAATACTCTGAGGTAATATCACCGGCTCCCAAATACTTTTGGCCATTGTATACCAGTTCAATCCCCAAAAAATACAAACCTCCATCACTAAATACTCCCGTTTGAAAACCATCTTCCAAACCAAAAGGATCCTGAAGGATATTCACTGTATTATTTGTAATTTCTGCAAAATAAATCTGCTCGGAAAGGTAAACATACCGATTTTCCATATAGTTCTTTCCCCTGCCGCCCGGTTGCCTTAATGCTTGTTGTTCGTGACTCAACAGATGCTCAATAGATTTTTGAATATCTTCCGTTTGGGAATTGATGATGATGTTTTTTGTGGAAATCTGAAAGAAAAATACCGCAAACAGGGAAATGCATAAAAAGGCGATACTGTTGATCAAGCCCGTTTTCGTTGATATCTTCATAAGGTTTTAACCGTGATCTTCATCGTGGCTCACCGTGTATCCCACACCCCTGATGGTTTTAATCAGATGCTTTCCCGATTTGATCTTTTTTCGTAAATAGTTCACGTACACTTCCACCACATTGGCGTTGCCTTCAAAGTCATAACCCCAAACCTTTTCCAAAAGCTCATCTTTTGAAACCACACGGTTTTTGTTTTTAATCAGATATAAAATCAAGTCATATTCGGTTTTGGAAAGGCTAATTTCCTCGGCATCTTCCATTAATCGATAAGAGTCGGGAAATAATCGAAGATTGCCAAAATCAATTTCTGTTTGTTTTTCAGAACCTTTCCTACGTAAAAGCGCTTCTATTCTGGCATTCAGTTCCTCAAAATCAAAAGGCTTGGTAATGTAGTCATCGGCTCCTGAGTTTAGCCCTTCTATTTTGTTGCGCGTTTGATCCAGCGCGGTTACCATGATGATTCCAGTATCAGTATCCGATTCCCGAATCATCTTTGCCACTTCAACCCCGTCAATCTCAGGAATCATCACATCCAACAGCACGATATCCGGTTTGAACGCTTCAAAGGCATCTAAGGCTTCCATCCCGTCAACCGCGATTTGCGTTTCATAATGTCTGTGAGTCAGTTCCAGTTGCAGCAATCTGGCTATTTTTTTGTCATCTTCAACGATTAAGATTTTTTTCATGTCTTTTCCGGGCTCCTGTTTTTAAGGTGGTTTGTTGATGGGACATAATGTGATTGGACAAACATATTATAGAAGATGAAACTTAGAGTTTTCTTATAATTCTTGAAGGGATTCAAATGTTTATAAAAGGCTCGGAAGTATTTTTGTTGACAAATTTTTTTCTGTTATGCTCCCCTTGGAATGTTTAGACTCCCCCCACCACCTTCGGTGGCACCCCCCCGGTGGGGGGGATTTTTGAGCTTTTTTTAAGCTACAAACAAAACTACCTCAACGTTAGGAGTAAGGGGTGGGGCTTGACACTCTGCAGGGTTTTCAGAAAAGAGCCGTGAGCGATTAGTTAAAGGCGTTAAGAAAACTGCTTGTCTGAGCGTAGCGAGTTTGCAGTTTTTAGCCTTTTGCGTATGAGCGAATCGGTCTCTTTTCGAAAACACGAAGCCGGTCAAGACACATCCCTTGGTCCGGGAGTGAATACACCCCTACTTTTTCAAGATTCACTAATCACCTTCAACAAATAATCCTTCGTAATGGGGATCTGTGTGATTCGCTTGCCGACGGCATGTGAGACGGCGTTGGCGATGGATGCTGGAGCCGGAATCAGTGAAGGTTCTCCGATGCCTTTTGCTCCAAAAGGCCCCTTTGAAAATGGGGCTTCTACGATTTCTATCTCAAATTCAGGCATTTCCTGAATGGTTGGAATGGTGAGGGTATTGAAATTGGTTGTCAACAGATGCCCTTTATCATCGTGTTTGAGGACTTCGTACAAGGCATATCCCATCCCCTGAACAAATCCTCCCTGTACCTGACCATATACACCATCCAGATTGATGGCTCGCCCTACATCATGGCCGGCAAAGACTTTTAAAACCTGCACATGGGCGGTGAGCATATCCACTTCCACCAGTACCACGTTGGTGGCAAAGGAATAGGTGACGTAAGCTTCTCCAAATCCTTTTTCCACATCCCAGTGCAACTTTGGGGTCTTAAACCATCCGGTTGCGGAAAGTCCTGCATTTTCTGTGTCTGATAACTGAGCAACCTCGTTGAAAGATATACGGTTCTCGGGATTTTCAACGTCAAAAAAACCTTTTTCATCCACAATGATATTCTCTTTTGAAAGGGTTAAATGAGTGGCGGCAATATCTTTCATTTTTACCAGTAATTGCTCACAAGCCAACTTCACGGCATTTCCACTGAAAAGGGTCGTTCGTGAAGCTACCGTTGGGCCACTGTCGGGAACAAACGCCGTATCCGGTTGGTAAACTCGGATTTTTGAAACATCTTGGCCCAGGATTTCGGAGGCGATCAAGGCCATGGTGGTCTTGGCTCCCTGTCCCATCTCGGTTCCACCGATTTGAATACCAATGGTACCGTCTTTGAACACTTGCACAAAGGCGCCACTGGCATCCAATCTTTGTCCCATAGCACCCAATGCCACGCCATAGTGAATGTGAGAAACGCCTAATCCCCGTTTCACGTATTTATGATTTTTGTTGAATTCTTCAACTTCTTTTTGCAGCTGTTCCCAATCCGCCCGTTCTCTGATTTTGGTAATGGTTTCCTTTGCCCCAATGTCCTCGTTCAGTAAATGTCCGGTTGGGGTTGTTTTTCCCTTTTCCAAGACGTTGATCTGCCGAATATGCAAACGGTCGATTTTTAATTCCTGAGCAATCTGATCCATCATGGATTCAATCCCAAAGAACACCTGTGGAGATCCAAATCCCCTGTAAGCCCCACAAGGGACCTTGTTGGTGTAAACACCGTACACATCCACCGAAACGTTTTTGATATCGTAGGCGCCGGCAGCATGTACAACTGAACGCCATAAAACGATTGGCGAAAGAGTTCCATGCCCGCCCATATCCCCTATTGCTTCACAGCGAAGGGCACGAATTCTCCCGTAATCGGTGACTCCCACCTTGTATCTGGATTTGATTGGATGACGTTTACTGGTCAGTTGTAAATCCTCTTCACGGTCCAGACATAGCTTTGCAGGTCTTTTCAGTTTATTGGCTACCAAAGCAGCAGGAACGGCAAAATAAGTGGGAACATCTTCTTTTCCGCCAAAAGCGCCACCGGTTTCCGTTTGAATAACCCGAACATCGGAATAGGGTATCCCCAGTACCTCTGCAACACCGTTTTGAACATAATAGGGGCATTGCATGGAACCGTATACGGTAAAGGTGTTGTTCAAATCAATGGTGGCAATGACTCCCTGCGGTTCCAGATAGGCCTGTTCCTGATAGTCCGCGAAAAATTCACCTTCCAGAACCAAATCACACCCTTCAAACATTCTTTTGGGATCGTATTCGCCTTTTTTGACCACATAATGGGTTTTCACATTTGTATCTCCGTGAATAATATTCTTATCCCTCATGGCTTCATCAATATCAAAAACCGGGGGGAGCTCATCATATTCGATGCGAACTTTTTTGGCAGCTTTTCGAGCTAATTCAGGGCTTTCAGCAGCAACAAATGCCACATAATCCCCTACATAGGCAATTTTATCTCCCGGTTTCAACAAAGCGGGATAGTCAGCCACCACATCCCCCATTTCGTTTTTACCCGGAACATCCTCATAAGTTAAGACATCGATAACCCCTTTAGATCCCTTGGCTTCTTCCACATTGATGGATTTGAGAATACCATGAGCAACATCTGCCGTTGCTAACGCAACATAAACCATACCGTCAAATTCAAGATCCTTGATATATTTGGAGGTTCCACAAACCTTTTCCTTGCCTTCCAGCCGGTTAACTTTTTTTCCAACCGCTTTGAAATTGATCCCTTTTTCAGTCATATTATCCCCTCTGTCCGTATAATCTTAAATATTGTTTTAATCATTAGACCCTGTTTCACCAACCCCTGCTCTTAATACTCCTCTTCCAATATAGCTGCCAGTTTATCCTGGAATCCCAACTGCATGAGTTGTAGCAACACATTGAGTTTTGGATTGTCTTCTCCTTCAAAAGCCAGCAGTATCTTTTTTGATAAAACAGGGATAGGTAAGATAAAAAGGATGGACCCGTTTTCTCGCTCCCTGATGCCTATATCCTCGTAATCTTGTTCATAATACTCCTCAAAATAATTTAAAACATCCTTCTCAGGATTTTTTGGGAAATTGATGGGCGTTTCCCCGCTTTTAAAAGAGATATACATGGCTTTGATCCCAAAATAACTGACGAGATTGGTTTTCATGGTATTGTAAAAATCAACGACACCATTACAGTTGCCCACCTTTTTATACAGGGCATTGGCATTTTGAAAGGCCTCCATGACCTCTTCATAAGAATGAAGCATCTTGTTGAAATCACCGTGAGCAATGATATTTTCCAAAACCATTCCCGCCATCTCACTGATCATATTCATGAAATCATTTTCTTCGATTTTAAACCCCTGTAAAAATATAATCCCAAGGATATTACCATCCAAACTTCTGATAATATATGCAAAGTCGGGCATATTGCCTTTTTCTTCCTCTTGTTTGAAAAATGATTTCAAATTGCCAAAATCTTCTTCAATGGCTTCTCTTTCAATCTCTTTTCTGAGATCGTAAACATCCCAAACGGTGTTATATTTAATGGTCAGGGCATGTTTATAATCTTCGTTATCATAACCCCAAAGAAGATTACCCCAACTTTTTCGCACAAACATTTGAACATGACTCACCTGAAAAATCTCACGGATCATATCCACGAATTTTTCGCAAAAGGGTTCCACCTTTTGTATTGAAAACAAGTACTTTAACCCTTTGTAAAAGGATTGAAGCCGGAATTCCGAACGATTGATGGTCTTTTTGTCAAAACGCATTTCTTCCCTTAATTTCTGATATTCTATAATGCTGGATAATAATCGGCTCAAGTTGTTAATGATCAGACGTTCCCCTTCATTATAAGCCTTTTGTCTCGCGATGAGAATGAAATATTTAGCGGCTCCTTCAATCTGAACGGGGATGGCGTAAATGGTTTTGTATTTGTCTTTTATTTCCTGTATCTCTTCATAACGGCTGGTTTTGACCAGATCAATGGGAAAGGTGTTGACAGGAGAAAAAACTTCTTGAGGCATTTTTTTTATGTGTTGAATCGGTTTTTCAAACCCATGATTATGGACCAAATTGTAATCATTTTCCAATTGATACAAAGCACTGGAAGAAACCAATAATTCACCAAATGCATCAGAAAATATTTGTAAATATTCTTCGGTCGGCAACGGTTCCAACAGGGAGCCGATAATCGTTTCCATACCGGTTATGGAATACATTAATTTGGAGATTTCTTCTTCTTTTTCCTCATTTACTGTATATAAACTCTGAATTTCCAACAATTTATTAATGGTTTCAAATGATTCCTTATCCACCGGTTCTTTTATAAAAAGTTGGGTTCCCTCATAAAATTCATAGTGATTGAAATCCGATAACTCTTCTTTGACCTGACTCATTTTTTCGTATTGATAATTTTTTGGATTGATCCCCAAGGCGTCTTCAAGCACCCAGAGCTTTTGTCCGTTAAAAACCTCTTTTCTTCTGAAAAAACACCCCGAATTACCCGGAAAGCGCTTTTGCAAATCTGTCAGAATTTCAGTATAAAGTCTCGGTGTTCCCAGATATTTGATCATCGGATTCATAGAAAAGCCCCCTTTAGGCTTGTTTTTCCAGTATGTTTTGTTGCATCCTGTTCTGTTTGCGAATAATCTGATCCATTTCCTTTTCCAAAACCTGATAATCTTTTATTCTGATAATGCCATTAATGACCGACATATAAACTGTTCCCGGATTACACAAAACAAGTGCAGAAATCGGATCGGATATGCCACCGGCCATTTCAAGTGTATCCAATCTAAAGAAAACAAAATCTGCCGCTTTTCCCTCTTCCAAACTCCCTATATAATCATCCATACCGAGAACTTTGGCTCCTCCCATGGTTCCCATCTTTAAAACCTGTCTGGGTGTGATTGAATCTGCACCTTTGGAAACCCTTTGGAGAAAGAGGGCGTTTCTTGCTTCGCCTATCATGTTCCCTGTATCATTACTGGCACTACCATCTACAGCCAACGACAACCTGATTTCGGGATGCTCCAGCATCTCCACAATAGGCGCCGTTCCTGATCCAAGTCGCATATTGGAAGCGGGGCAATGGGACACTCCGGATTTTGTCTGCTGAAACCTAACGATATCTTCTTCTGAAAGCCATACACAGTGCGCAAACCATGCGCGTTCATTTAACCATCCAAGCTTATCCATATAATCCACCGGTCTTAATCCCGCTCTTTCAAGACAAAATGCTTCTTCATCTTGTGTTTCCGCCAAATGTGTATGAATCAACAAATCTTTTTTTTCTGCAAACTCAAGGGTTGTTTTCATCAACGATTCTGTAACAGAGAAAGGACTACATGGTGCCAGGGCAATGCGCAACATGGACCCGGGATTTGGATCGTGATATTTATTCACAACCCTCTCACAATCTGCCATGATTTCTTCTTCACTTTGAACCACCGAATCCGGAGGCAAGCCCCCGTCTTTTTTACTCAACGACATGCTTCCTCTGCAAGGGTGAAATCGAACGCCTGTTCGTACAGCGGCTTCCACCTCTTCATCAAAGAGCTTCTGCGTGCCTTTGGGATACAGATAGAACATATCCGACGTTGTCGTAACACCCGTTTTCATCATTTCGTATATACCTACAAGGGCGGCATTGTATATTTCAGCTGCACCGATATACTTCCATCTTTCATATAAAAAAATCAGCCAATCAAAAAGTTTCAGGTTCTGAGCCCCTTTTACATTCCTGAACATGGACTGATACAGGTGATGATGCGTATTCACCATACCCGGAATACAACAGGTTCCGGACATATCATAGCTTTCATCTGCTTCCGATTCGGTCGTTTCGGGCTTTCCAATTCCGATTTCTTTTATCAAATTATCTTCCACTAATATATTAGCGTTTTCCAATTCCCGTTCATTTTCATCCATGGTAGCCAACGAATCAATATTATAAAAGAGCTTCTTCACACTGATCACCTCTGAAAATATTGTCTTCTGATATAAAATTATAGCATAAACACGCACTTTAAATAGGAGCTCCGTTTTTGAATAGAATAATTTTAAATGTTAGGACCAAGGGGTGCATCTTGACCGGCTTCGGTGTTAAACCCAAAGGGTTTAACCTTGAAGTTTTACCCAGCGGGCAAAACTTCATGTAGAGGATTGAAGAGACCGATTCGCTCATACGCAAAGGGCTAAAAATGTGAAGTTTTGCGAAGCGAAACTTCGAGGGAGTTGCTTTTTACTCCCAGTAGACTCGCTAGTCTCAGATGGAATTTGTTTTGCAAAATTCCAAGGAGTGGTTTTAAACTCCAAAAGCTTTTGTTTTCTTAACGCCTTTTACTAATCGCTCACGGCTCTTTTCTGAAAACCTAGCAGTGGAATTTGAGAAGCAAATTCCCGGGAGTTTCTTTGAAACTCCAAGTGTCAAGATGCACCCCTTGGTCTGA
>Ga0272443_10004718_pt1 | contig 14585 bp, 22 predicted proteins | sample SSMAcet12_FD_193581 | JGI IMG/M metagenome (GOLD analysis project Ga0272443, IMG submission 193581) | Marine sediment archaeal communities from Little Sippewissett salt marsh, Falmouth, MA, United States - SSM-Acet-12 | ecosystem: Environmental > Aquatic > Marine > Wetlands > Sediment ...
ACTCTGGCTCGGTTTTTTCTACGAAAAAACTCTACTAACAGCGATTAAAACTCCGCTCACTTGCAGTTCGCTACGCCCTTCGGGGAAATAAATCCTTCGGATTTACTTCTCTTAATCGCGATGTTATATGAAATTGAAAAAGTGCCCTACAAAACCACAAAATCTTTAAATTATCATTAATACTCTATTATTATGTCACTCAAAAAAATTCAAGATGATGTCGACAAATGGACAAGTCAATTCACACCACAATATTGGCCACCTTATGAAATCTTGGCCAGATTAACTGAAGAAACTGGAGAGCTTGCTCGCGAAGTTAATCATCTTTATGGAACAAAAAAGAAAAAAGATGGCGAGCAAGAAAATAGTTTAGGCCAAGAATTAACTGATATAATTTTTACTGTGGTGTGTATGGCAAATTCTCAAGGAATTGACTTGTCAAAAGAATGGGAACAAATGGTCGACAAAAAATTATATGGTCGTGACAATAATAGATATGAGAAGAAGTAACGGGCACTTTTTCAACTTGCTTCGTTTCACTTCGCACCACGCTGCGCTCTCACTCCATTTTATTCCGTTCGGGTCATATAACAGGGGATAAAAGGAAAATTGCTCGGCTCGCAATTTTCCCAAATTTTTCTTCCACTTCGTTTCAGAAAAACTTCTTTTATCCCCTACGTTAGTAGAAATAAGTTGACAAGCTACTCGCAAAACTTCATAATTAAGCTTGTAAGTTTTTGTTGATTATCTGATGAAGTAAAAATAGAAACAATTACTCTTTCTTTTCCAAAAAACACATCAATCTTAAATTCCTCATTCTCAAAATAAAAATATTTGTCTTGGTATAATTCATCTGAATATTTTTTTGCTGAATAATTATCATCTGAATCACCAAGTAATTTCAATAATTCAATCGCAGTAGTGTGTTTTTTGAATCCTAATTCATGAAGAGATTCTCTAAAATATTCTAAGAAACTCTCATTCTTTTCAATTTGGAATACATTATGAGTTTCTCCTTTCTTAATCCCATATAATTTTAATTTCTTCATACTAAAAGAGTAATTGTTTAAGTTTATAATTTTTACGCTTGTCAACTTACTCTTCGCCAGCCCTTCGGGACGTTGCACTCTGGCTCGGTTTTTTCTACGAAAAAACTCTACTAACAGCGATTAAAACTCCGCTCACTTGCAGTTCGCTACGCCCTTCGGGGAAATAAATCCTTCGGATTTACTTCTCTTAATCGCGATGTTATGCTCAATAAAAAATCGGCTAAAAATAGAAAGGGAAGGGAACTATTTGAAATATTCTGCAAATCTTTCTTTTGTTTCTGCTAAAACTCTATCAGCATTATCAAATTCATCCTTGAATCTTTCATAATTTTCTTCTCTATTTAAGGCACCAGTAACTCCACCAAATCTTGGACCCATAATATGAATTCTATCCACCAAACCATCGTTTTCTCCGTACATTCCTCCATCAGTCATTACTCTTGATGGTCCAAGAAAACGATATTGATATACTTCATCATTTCTATAGTCTCCGTCATGGTGTCTTGTAAAATCAGTATGACCGAAAGCTCTGTCTGGTTTTGTTACAGAGTGATAATTGCCAGAAATATATTCTCTATTATTAAACAGATTATTAAAACCGATTTGTGAGGCATAAATTGCTCCCAAAATTCCACCAACTATGGCAATTCTCTTAATTTTCTTTCCAATATTTTCAAACATAAATATAGAATATCTGTTAACTTTTTAAAGCTTTCGGCAATTTACTACTTCTGAGTTTTAACAGCATAGTTCCCTTCCCTAAATTCTGATAATAGATTGGACTTCGTCCTTGATACGCCGATTTTTTACTCTGATTTTTTGCCTTCGGCATCGTTGCACTAAAAATCAGGTCTTCCCTTCGGTCAGACGAGCATAACAGCACTTAACCGACTACGAAGCCTTGCAGGCTTCTTCGTCCAAATCATTCGCCATCTCTGAAAATTTTTCCAACTCTGTTTCACGAGGGAAAAATTTTCGAGGGCTCACGACTTCGTTAAATTCCGATGTTAAGTGAAATTGAGAATGAGCCCTTAATCGCTTCTTTGAATCAATACTTTTATTAATTTAGTCGATTTATTAAATATATTATGGTTAAAGTTCAAACTTTTTCAAAAGGAAAAATAGAAAACAAGAATGAGGATTATTTTGATTACGATAAAACCTGTTTTGTTATTGCAGATGGTGCAACTGATAAAAGTGGTAGAAAATATGATGGCAAAACAGGTGGTGAACTTGTTTCTCGAATTGTAGTAAAAGAATGTTTATCAACTAATCTGAATGGAATAAAATTAGTAAACCACCTAAATAATAAAATTAAATTATTATATACAGAGTTAAATATTTTAAATGTAATTAAAGATGCCAGATTCAGATTTACTTGTGGTTTTATTTGTGTAAGAATTCTTGATAATAAAGTATTTATAACTTATTTAGGAGACTTGGGTTTCAGAATTAATGGTTCTGAAATATATCAAGAAAAATCACAAATTGATATTGATAATTCAGAAATTAGATCAAAATACATTCGAGAAACAAATGATGTAAATGGAAGTAGAGATCATATAATGCCACTACTTCTTAAACAGTTTGAATATCAAAATAATCCTCAAGAACCTCTTGGGTATGGGGTAATTGATGGCACAGATACACCAGCAAAATTTGTAAAAACATTTGAATATGATTTAGACAAAATTCATACTGTTGAATTATATAGTGATGGTTATTTTGATGTGCCCCAAGAGGTTTCAATTGAAGCCTGGGAAAATACTTTTGAAAAAGTTGAAAATAAAGATCCAGATAAATGGAAAAAGTATAAATCGACTAAATCCAAAGATGATAGAACTATTTCAATAATTCAATTCTAATGTACGGGCTCATTCTCAACTTCTCCCTTCGGTCGACCACGCTGCGCTCTCACTACACTTCGTTACGTTCGGGTCACTTAACAGCGCTTAGAAGAGAAATGCCTCGGCTCGGCATTTCTCCAAATTTTGCCTACGGCAAAACTTCTCTTAAACCCAATGTTAAATGCAATTTTTGTTGGCTCGCTTAAGATAAAGAAATAGTAAAATATGAATTAGGCGGGGCGTTGAGTTGATGATTCTAATTTTGCAATTGCCTCTCTAAAAATTTGATGAGACTTCATTTTAGCAGGAACATCTTTACGCATCTGTTCTATTCTTTCTGTAGGAATATCTTCTTCGTATTCCCAGCTACAAGTAGTTAGTGATACTTCATAGGATAAGGCACTTGCTAAAGTTTCCGGTGCATTAGGGAATCTATGCACTTCCACAGACCATTGGTCATGGATTGGATCTCCTTGATATGCCCAACTTTCTCTGCCTTCGGTTGAAACGTCTTGAGTATACAACCCTCTTAAATAATCCAAAACATCAGCCCTTCCTGTTTCTACAAGCGCTTCAACTCCTACATATTGATCTTCACCAGAATATCTTATAGGTCTTTTTAACCAAAAAGTCCTGTATGTTCTGTCCGTATAATCTCTAACTCCCCCTTCAACCATGTTTTGTAATTCTCTAACACCATCATCAGCCCTTTTTTGAGCCAATTCAATAGCAACATCTCTTCTTTCATCTGTAGAACAAGTTCTTAATCTTTGTATTAAATCTGCTGACATATGTATTTAGAATATAAATTAACTATTTAAATCTTCCCATAGTTACTACTTCATAAAGAATACATAACGCCCCGCCTTTGATACTTTAACGCTCGCCAACAAAAACTTCTTCGGATTTGCTACGCAAACCCTCGACCACGTTGCACTCTCCTCCCTTCGGTCGTCGGGGCATTTAACAGGGCTTAAAGGATTCGCTCGTTGCACTTCGCTCTCCCAAATTTTTTCTCATCTCTGAAAATGCTCCAGCTCTGTTCGGCTTCGCCTCACGAGGTCGCATTTTCGAGGTCAGAAGAACTTCCCTTAAGCCCGATGTTATACGAAATCGAAAATTTGTCATTTAACTTAGAAGGCAAGAAAAACTTTTAAATACTTTAAAATATCATTACAATATATGAACAAAAAAACAATCTTAATTCTAAGTGTTCTTTTAGCTGTATTAATCTCTGCTAGCGTCTTATTTCTCCAAAAAAATAATCAACCAACAGAAAAATCAGATCTATCTGGTCCTTTGTGTTCAGATTCCGATAATGGAAAAAATATTTTCGTTAAGGGCCATGCCACAACTAAAGCAGGAGATAATCTAGTGAATGCGGGGGAAACAATTCATATTACGGAAGATAATTGCGCCATTAAAAATGGAAATAAGCAAGCAGAAAATGAAGCAGATTATATTCAAGGGTTTCCTTCGTGTGAGGGATCAAATTGTTATGTTCTAGAGGGTTATTGTAGTGAATATCAAGAAACCTTGATTGACCAGGGAGAATTTATTCAATGTCCTAATGGATGTAATGATGGGGCGTGCATTCCTGAGTAAAATTTTTTCTTGCCTTTTTTATTAGTGACAAATTTTCGACTCAAGGGGACGCTGCGCTTTCGGACTTCGTCCTCACCCTCGTATAACAAGGGATAAACGGAAAAACTCTCGGCTCGAGTTTTTCCCAAATCGCCTTTGGTGACTTCTCTTAATCGCGATGTTAAATCCAATTTTTGAGATGCTAAAAATAGAGAGGGACAATTTTAAAACACAATTTTCAGCAACTACAATATCAAAGAATTTTTCGAATTAATAAAACTTATAAACTCAGTTTATGGAGATTTATTATGGTAAGAAGATTAGCAAACCGAATAGAAAAAAATGTAAAACCTTTTTTGAAGTTTTGTTTAGGAGTAAGTATATTTTTGAATCTTGCAGGATATCCTTATATGAGGTATAGTAGATTACCTGAACAAGTCCGCCTTTCAGGAGAACAATCTGCAATAGCTTATGCTGAAAATTTCATTAAAAGAGAACCTGATTTTCTAAACTATGTTTTTGGTGAATTTGGTGCTCATTGGGGTGCAAAACATTATATTAAATCCCATGATTAACTTCTAAATCTATTAAAGATCATTCCAATTGCAATAACAACAAGAACAACTGGAAGCCAGGGCAAATTAATTGTCCAATATCCAAGTTCGCTAAAAAGCCACACAAGTGCAAATAGCAACAAGATTATTGCAAGCACAGGAAATTTTGGTTTTGCCATAATTAACAAAAGGAAAATAGGTTTTTATTTTTTTAGGTTATAAAACCTAAACAAGAGTTGAATTTGTCCTAAAAATGAGAGTAAATAATCATCCCCTTGGTTATACAAGATATTCTAAATAGAGCATTAAGAAATAAATAATTACCTGATTGTTTACTGAATTTTAGATGGCTTTGAAGAAATATTTTCTACTGGGTTCTTGAGTGATTTATAATTATAAATTAAATAGATAATTGAAGCTATATAAAAAAGAGTGTATAATAAAAGAGAGATAAATCCTCCTATTTCCGAAAAGAATCTATCTGGAATATGAATTAACATTTGCACATAATAAATAAAGTGAGGGTTAATATTTGTATAGAGTAGCCAAAGGAATGGTAAACCTCCTAGCAATACCCCTAATTTCTTTTGCTTCCATAAAGAAAATGCAAGAACCAAAAACAAAATTGCAATAATAACATAAAATATAAACCACAAATCAAAAAAACCATACCTAAAAATAGGTCCAATTACTACATTAAGGTTTTGAAAATTTGAAATATCATTTGGATTATAGGAAAGTCCCCTAATTATAATTAAGACAGTTTTGATAAAAGAATAAATTGAAAATAGGATAATAAATAATGAAGCATATGTCTTCCAGTTTTTCCAATCAAAATCCATATATTCAAGAAGAAACATAGGTATAAAAAACTAACTTCTCCAAAAAACAAACAATCAGATGATTTTTTACTTAAAATAAACTAATACCTGATTGTTTAGTAAGGATATGGGCTCTTTTGGACTTTTAATTCTACCTTTTCTTTGAATTTATTCCTAAAGAGATTTCCTAAAAAGAGGGAACCCAGAAAAATCAAGTAAGCCCCGATTATTGGGGTTGCATATGCAAGAAAACTTCTCCCACAATAAAAATAATTTGGTAATTGGTCCAGAGGATACCCAATTATTGCTTTAACATTATATTCAAAACAAATAGACATTCCAAATAAATAGAGAGGATTTGAGTTAACGATGGAAATAAAAAAACTTGCTATTGATTTTAATCTAAATGAACTAACTAAATAACTTACAAATTGTTGCCCAAAAAACATAATCCCATAAGAAACGATAAATAAAATTGCTATAATTATTAACCACTCTTTCATGCTTTTTTTAACTTTATACGAATATATAATCGGAAGAATAATTATTAGCAAAACTGCCAAAATAAGAGTATAATATAGATGACCATAGGACCCAGAATAAAATTTAAATAACTTATGAAACAGAAATCCCAAGATACCAAAAAAGTAGAAAATACCAAGAATTATAGCAGTATGTTTTAATATGCTCTTATATTCCATAATAGAATTTAGTTATTTAGTTATTTAAAACTAACTTTTAAGATAACAAACAACCAGATGATTTTTTACTTAAAATAAACAAATACCTGATTATTTAGTAAGGCTTAAAAGTAAATTTTAATGAGAGGCATGATCTATCTTAAGATCAAATTCAGTTTCTTGGTTTTTAATAATTTCTACAAGACAATTTCCTTCATTCTCTGTCCAGGATTGGCAATATTCTTTTTCCTCATCCTCAACAGTAAGAGTATATTTTCCACTAGGCAACTCTATTCTAAAATTACCTTCAGAATCAGATGTTACTGATTTTATTAACCTATAAGCAGAAGGATCTTGAAGATAACCTGTTGGAACATAAGAATTTTCTGAAAAAGGTTCTGCAAAAGCATGAATATCTTCAATAAGTTCTCTAACATAAACAGTTCTTGAAACTCCTTCACCAATACTACAAGAAGATTCTTGACCAGGGGGACCAGGCATACAATTCCCGCTATCCAAAGTAACTTTTCCAAAAACAAAACCAGTTTCTTTATTTAATTGATTTGTTAAATCTTCTATTTGTTCTTGTAATTGATTATTTTGTAATTCTAGGTTATTTATCTGGACTTGTAAAGATTCAGAATTATTGGAGCTTGAGGAATTAATTGAATTTCCAAGAAAAAAAGCTCCAACTATCAATATAATTCCTAGAACTATTAAAAATCCATTCTTCATAATTTATTTAATAAAACATAATATATAAATCTTACTTTAACTTCAATTTTCTTTGAAGTCTTAATTTCTCATTATTCCCAAAAAACAAAAAACCAGATGATTTTTAATTCAAACTCCTAGATAAAAATTCCCTCAAATTTCTTTCTTACTAATCCAAGTTTGAATAATTATAAAAATTATTGCAAGAATACTTAAAATTCCTTTAACTGCAAGAAATGTTGGCTGTTGAATGTTGATTTGGGGCAAGCTTAAAATTCCTGCAACAATTGCCAAAAACCCGACGACAACCATTGTGATTTTGCCGAGCATTTCAGAAGTAAGACCTTTAATTTTTATTTTTTTTATTTCATTTAAAGATGTTTCAAAAATAAGGCCTGCACCAAGCGCCAAAAGCCACAGAGTTTCAATGTAATTCTCAATACTAAAATTAAAAAAACTTTCAATCATAATACTCAAAAAACCAATTATGCTCACAACACTAAGAGCAATAACAAAGTTCCTTGAAGCATTTGATTTTCTCACACTCTTTTTTTCTTTTTTAATCATTATAAATCTCGCGCGTGAAGTGTCCGACGATGATTTTTCTTCGCGCGATCAATTCCTCTTTTTAATATTTCCTCAACTTCTCTTTCAAGAGCAAGCCCAACTTCCTCTGCAACACTCGTCACTTCTTCATTTTGTCCTTGAATTGTTTTCACAACTTTTTTTATATTTGACCTTATAATCAATGTCATAAATAACAATAGAAAACCCCATTTTTATTACTTTTCTTTTCTCATCCTAATCCAACATCATCTTTAATCTTTTTAATTCCTTTGATTGCAATTTCAAAAAATTCATCAAGGCTAATTCCTAACTTCTCTGCTTCTCTAATTGTTTCTCTGTCACACCCTGCTGCAAAAGTTTTGTCTTTAAATTTTTTCTTTAATCCTTTTACTTGCATATCTGAAATTTTATTTCCTCTCATTAAAGCATAAGCATAAATTAAACCAGTTATAGTTTCCGAAGCTGCCAAAGCATGCTCAATTTTTTTAATTCTAATTTTATCTTTTAATTCTGCACAATTAAAACCATAACCATGACTTAAAATAATTTCTATAAACTCGTCGTCAAAACCTGCTTTTCTTAAAATTTCCGGTGCCTTTGTTAAATGTTCTTTTGAATTTTCTTTTGTCAACGCCCAGTCCACGTCATGTAAAAGTCCGAGCATGCCCCAGTATTCAACATCTTCGTTTAAACAAATAGCAAGTTCTCTCATCACAGCCTCGCTTTCTAAATAATGATTAAAATCAGATTCTGATTGCTTCCAAGATTTCAAAAGTTCAATTGCTTGAGAACGAGTGATTGGAAGAGAGTTCATTTTACTTTTGCTTTTTTTCTTCAGGTTTCATAAAAGGATAAAGAATAACATCCCTTATTGATTTTTGATTTGTTAAAAACATTGTTAGTCTATCTATCCCCATTCCATAACCTGCAGTAGGAGGCATCCCAATTTTTAGAGCATTAATGAAATCTTCGTCCATTGGCATTGCTTCGCCATCCCCTTTTCTTAAAAGTGCTTCCTGTTCTTTTAATCTCTTTTCTTGATCATAAGGATCATTTAATTCATCATATGCTTTAATAATTTCTGCACCATTAATTATTAATTGAATTGAATTTATTTTTTTTGAATCTTTTTCATTGCGTTTTGCAAGTGCAATCATTTCAACAGGGTAGTGTGTTAAAAAAGTTGGTTGAATTATATTCGGACGCGCAACACGTTTATACATTTCATCGAGTAATGCCCCGTAGTGAGAGCACTCTTTGATTTGAACGTTTTTTAATTTCTTTTTTTTAATCGCGTTAGATAATTTTTCAAAAGTGTTTTCTTTATCTATGTCTATCTGGGTGTGTTTTAAAATTAATTCTTTAAATGTAATTTTCTTAAAAGGAATTTTTAGTGAAATTTTTTTCCCTTGATATTCAATTGTGTCTTTGAGGCCCAAATTTTTTTTCAATAATTTAAAAAAATCTTCAGTAAATTTAATATGGTCCTCATAATTTTGATACGCTGCGTAATATTCCATCATTGTAAATTCAGGATTATGGAAAGAATCTATTCCTTCATTTCTAAAATTTTTACAAATTGTATAAACCCTTTCCATTCCCCCTACAATAAGTCTCTTAAGATAAAGTTCAGGAGAAATTGAAAGATAAAGATTAAGATTAAGTGCATTAAGATGGGTTGTGAATGGGGTTGCACTAGCGCCCCCATATATTGTTTGTAAGACTGGAGTTTCAACTTCAATAAATTGTTGGATTTTTAAAAAATTTCTCAAAGTTTCGATTATTTTCTCTCTTGTTTTAAAAATTTCTTGTACTTCTGGATTCATTATAAGATGTAGATAACGTTTTCTATATTTCTCCTCTTTATCTTGCAAACCATGAAACTTTTCAGGCAAAGGCAAAATTGATTTTGTCAATAACTCTAAATTTTTTACAAGAATTGATTTCTGACCTGTTTTTGTTTTAATTATTTTTCCAATAATCCCAACAAAATCCCCTGCATCAATATATTTTTTAAAAAACTCTTTTGTCTTTTCAGGTGTTTCTCCTTGTTGTAAAATAATTTGTATTTCTCCAGTTCCATCTTTAAAATTGCAAAAAATAATTTTTCCTAAATCTCGTTTTGTCATCAACCGCCCAGCAGTTTTCACATCTTTTCCTAACTTTGAATTTAAAATTTCTAAAATAGTTTCTTTTTTCTCAAATTTATTTGGATAAGGATTAACTCCTTGGCTTTTTAACTCTTTTAACTTTTTTATTCTCTCATTAATTATCTGTTCTTCTCGTCCCATTTTATTCTAAGTTCTTATTTGTTTTTAATCTTTTTTATTTCTTTGTTGCAGAAATTTTTGTTTTTAGAATAAAATTCAATTGCAAACCAACCTATAAATATGACAAGGAAAAATAAATCGCTTGTAAGAAGGTCATTTCTAATAAATCCTGAAAATTGCGAAATAATGAGTGCAATCAAAAGCCCATAGGGAAACATTAAAACAGGAACAAGAAAAATTTCTTTTAAACCTTTTCTTTTAATTCCTCGATGAAAAAAATAAAGTGACAAAAAAGTCGGATGAAGCATAGAAAGAAAAAAAGTTTTTTCGCTGCGCATTTTTTTGTGCTTCTGTTGTTTATCTTTCTTTTTACTAAAAAAAGTTCCTGCATAATAATTTACAACACTGCTTAATGTAAGAGCAATTGAAACTGCAGCAATTATAGAAGCAAGATATGAAAAATTATTTCCTGTCACAACCATAGAAATAATTAAAATAGTCATTCCTGGAAATTGATGTCCAATGAACGCAAGCCCTTCGATAAAAGTTGCAATTGAAATTCCAATTATTCCAATTTTTTTTACAAGTATTTCTGCAAGATCAATGAATTTTTCTGGAGTAGGAATTATTCCAACATTCCACAAAACTAAAAGCACAAGATAAAAAATTAAAACACTAAACGGAAACCAGGGAATTCTCTTTTTTATTTCTTCAAATTTCATTTTCTGTATTTTTTCTTGTAACCTCTATTATTCAATTCTTCATTGAGAAGTTCGTCGGCTATTATTTGAAACCGATTATATCTTGAAACATGAAGGTATTTTATCCTCTTAAATTTTTCCTGTAGTTTTTGAACTTTTAAAAAAAGTTCCAGCAGTTGCGGATGTTTTACTCTATATTCTCCAAGGAGTTGCTTAACAACAAGTTCTGAATCTAAAATGCAAGTTACCTCTTCTTTTGTAATTTTGCTTGCAAGTTCAAGTGCTTTAATCAATGCCTCGTATTCAGCAATATTATTTGTGACCCTCTCACCAAGAAATCCAGAATATTTTAAAAGTATTTCTCCTTCTTTTCGAACAATAACTCCAATTGCCCCAGGCCCAGGATTTCCTCTTGACCCCCCATCTGAATTTGTATAAATCATAAAATCAAAAACTCAAAGGTGTTTTTATTGTTTTCTAGAAATACAAAACTTTAAATGATTTTAGTCCTTGGAATTTTTCTGTTTTGACCTCAACTTTTCTTATCTGCGAATGCTTTGGACCTTTTTTACACAACTCAATCATTTTATTTACCTCATCTGCATTTCCTTCAAGAAAAATTTCTATTCTTCCATCTTCTAAATTTCTCACAAATCCTTTTATTCCATATCTTTCAGCATTTTCTTTAACAAATCCTCTAAAGAATATTCCTTGTACTGTTCCATTAATATAAATTCTGACTGATTTTTTCATACTTTGAAAAAGCACAAAGTCTTATTAAAGATTTTGATAATAAGAAAATTTAAATATTCTTTTCTTTTTTCTTAGTTATGAAACTTTGGGCAAAAGCAGGTTTAATTGGATTCATTGTCGCATTTGTTGGGTTGTGGGCAATTCTTTTTTTAAACGGCCATGACGAAAATGGTTGGAAGTGCGTGACATTTAATGGTCTTGCTTATTGTAATTTTTTAAGTTTTATTTCTTCTTTTGCACATTGGCTTTTTGTTTTGTTTTTCAGCTGGGTAGGATTTTTAGGAGGAGTAATTGATTCAAAAATAATTCAGAAAATAATAAAAAAAGGTGGCAACCCCAAAAAACTTCCTCTTAAAATAACTTTAACAATAATGCTCAGCGCAGTAATTCTCTTTGCAATTATTGGCCTTTTAATTCTCGACAACTGGGGAGAAATAATGCTTTACTCTGTAATTTTTGTAATTTTTATTATGTTCCTAAGTTGGATAGTTGGAAGATACAAATTTGGAAAATAATTAAATCTTTCTTCTATCTAATTCATTATTAACAATCACCACAGTCTGCGAAGCAAAATACATTTTCGGCCCGACTGAAATAGGAATTGTAATTTGTTTTAATCTTTTTAATTCTTTTTTTGGTAAACCATCGTGGTCACCGACAATAAAAACAGAATCTTCTGGAATTTTTATTTTTCTTATGTCTTCTCCTCTTTTATCTAAAATAAAAATTTCTTTTCCCTCTTTGTTTAACTCTTCAATAACTTTTAAAAAAGATTTTTTTTCAATGAAACATCCTGGAAAAACTTCTGTCTTCTTTCCTTCAGCATATTTGTACAACATTTTTTGAATAATTTTTCCCACATCTTTTTTTGAAATTGGTGTATTTTCTTTAACTTGAATTTTAATGTGTTTCGGCGGGTCAGGCATTCCATAAAAAACAAAATGAAAAATAACATCTTTTCTAAAATCTTTAGATAAATAAATTCCTTGAATAAAACTATGAATTGCAATATCTATTCTTCCTGCCTTCATTAAATTCCCTTGTGACAAAGCCTTGCCCGATGTACTTGCAGATTTTGAAAAATATATAAAATGTTTCATAAATTAATGTAATTTTCTTTTTTTATAAACTTGTCTGAATTTCTCTTGGAAATTTTTTTATTTCTTCTTCACCAACATTAATTCCTGGAAGCCATGATGCATATTTTCTACTGCAAAAAAAATCAGTGATTTGTATAATCATTTCATTTTGCGTTGGAGTTGAAGCTCTTTTTACATCTTCAATTGTTCTAGTGAACCTGCCCAAATGATATCTAACACAATTTTTTATTTTGGTTTTTTCAGGTTCTTTTAATTTAAATCCCTCTAAAAAATCTGAACCAATTTTTCCATGTTCCATATCTGTGCTTTTGCCCCACGGTTCGCCGTTCTTTTTTATGTCATGCAAAATTGTTCCTGCCAAAACAATGTCTCTATCTCTGTCAGAAATTTCATAATATCTACACAAATCTTTTGCAACCTCCACACATTTTATTAAATGCCTAATTAATCCTCCTTCTCCTTGGTTTTCAGGAGGATGGTATTTTCCAGTTCCACTGCAAGGCGTCGTCCAAAAACCAAGTGGCGCATTGTCAAGCGCTTCTTTAACAAATCCTTTAATTTCCAAATCTTTAATTTCAAATATCTTAGAATATAAAATTAATTTAAGGTTTGGCATTTTCTGGGATCCTTAAATATTTTTCATACCTATGAAGAAATTCTGCCTCCATACGATCATAGTCTTTAATATAAATTATTGATTTAGCTTTTTTTTTGTTTATCTTCCTTATTCCGCAATAAATATCTTCTTGGTTTTTTTCAGGAGTATGCCATTGAAAATGGATTCTTCCTTTCGGAGTATTTAGTAAGTCCGCAAGAAATTCATAATTTTTTTCCTTATGTGCTCTCTCTATTCTTTTAACAAAATCATGTTGATTTTGTATTGATTTTTTAAATTTTAAGATTGCTTTTTCTTTCGCTTTTCTCGTTAATAATGCTGTCTTTTTTCTTTTATGTGTTTGATAAGGACATTTTCCTTCCCAAGCAGAAACCACATATTTTGTTGGCCTTTTGTTTAAATTATCTCTGATACAATAAAAAATTTTTTTTGCTATATCTTGTATTGTCAAATCACTTTTTTCTGTAACATATTCTATATTTGTTTCTGGAATTGTGGCAAGAATTTCCCCTATAGAATATTTATCGGGGCCTATTTGAAAAATATTCTCCCTTTTAATAATACTTTTCATGTCTTCTTGTACAATCCAACATTCTTCAGTCAATAAAATTTCAATACTGCTCATGCTTCTAATTCCCAAGTTTATTTCTTATACCCTAAGTACCTTTCTAGTACAAATATCTTTTAAAACCCAAAACACCCTTGAATCTAATGGATAAACAAGAATTTTTTGAAAATCTGGGTTTTTCTGAATATGAATCTAAAACAATTTTATCTTTAATAAGATTAAAAATGGCAACAACAAGGGAAATTTCATTTAATTCAGGCGTCCCACAAAACAAGCTTTACAGGATTTTAGAAAAATTAAATTCTCTTGGTTTGGTAGAATTAATTCCTGAAAAATTAAAAAAATACAAATTAATTAATCTACAACATTTTATAAAAAATAAAATTAAAGAAAAAGAGACCAAACTTAAAGAGGTTAAATTTGGGATAAATAATTTTAAAGAATTTCGTGAGCACGACGAGAAACCAATGTTTTCTATAATTAAAGGTCAACAGGCCATAATGAATAAATTAGCAGATAACAATTGGCGCTCAAAAAAAGAAGTTTTTGGAGTTCAAAGAAACTGGAAAGTTTGGGGAGAAGGATTAAGAAGTCTTTCCAAAACCTGTAAAAAAGGAGTTGATGTTCGTTTGATTGGTGTTGCAAATTCTTCTACAATAAAAAAATCATTGGAATGGAAAAAAACAGGTGCAAAAATAAAAGCTTATAATTATAAATTTGGAGATTATCCTTTGAGATTTACAATTTTCGACGGAAAAGAA
>Ga0272443_10004719_pt1 | contig 14584 bp, 13 predicted proteins | sample SSMAcet12_FD_193581 | JGI IMG/M metagenome (GOLD analysis project Ga0272443, IMG submission 193581) | Marine sediment archaeal communities from Little Sippewissett salt marsh, Falmouth, MA, United States - SSM-Acet-12 | ecosystem: Environmental > Aquatic > Marine > Wetlands > Sediment ...
TGAACTTTCCCTCAAGACAATGCTCATCCGAAAGGATACTGGCATCAAATACTTCACCAATAAGCCTCAGCGACTTTTTTTCGGGTCCATAGGAGAATTGCAGACAATCATGATCTACCGAAACCGACAATACCCACCGGTCAGCGTCAGGGATCGGAACGGGTTCAGCTAGCGGAAAATCTAACACGCCATTTATGCGGGTCATTATCTCGACCATCCTGCCCAAACGCTCCTCAAACCCAATCTTCAGGTAAAAAAGGTTTTCCTGATCATAAAGGCAGATCAGACCAGCCGAGTGTTTGAAGTGTGTTGGAGTAAACTCAAGGCAAGTCGCAGCCCGATAACGGAATGACTGCTGTCTGCGCGCCACCAAGGCCTGAGTATGCCGGGAACCGATCGATTCGCGGCCTTTGAGTCGCAAAAAGCCAGGCCTTTCACTGAGACTTAGTGTGTCGGACTTTAGGGGAATCCGTAAGCTCTGAAAGTCAAGCGGCAATTGTATAGTGTTGAATTCCTCTCTGACTGAAGCTACAGACCAAGGATGTGGAGGAAGGTCAGGAGCAGGAACTTTAAGCGCTGCCCGACCGATCACAGGCCCTACCTTCAACCATTTGTCTTCTGTCCATGAAACTTGTTGCAATGCTGTCTCGCGTCCAAGCGTACAACATCCTTTACGCGCAATGGGACGTCCGCAGAGATGGGCCATATACCAACCGGATCCTGGAACCTCGACAATACTGGCATGACCAACTTTTTGTAGAGGATCAAGAGGATGGAGACGGCTTGTCAGAACAGGCCCGGCAGGGTCAACCTCATATGGTCCAGTCAGGAAGTGCGAACGCGCAACAGTAACGGCATGACCGTAAGAGGTGCCTCCCTCTGCTAGAAGCAAGTAATACCAGTTTTCTTTTTTATAAAGATTAGGCCCCTCAGTAAAACCAATGTCTGTTCCACCAAAGATTTTTCTAACCGGGTCTTTAAAGTGGTTTTCAGCCGGAAGGTATTCTTGTATGAGTATCCCGGCGAACCGGGAACGCCCCTTGCGATAATCCGTTTCCATACAGAGTACCCAGTGACGTCCATCTTCGTGATAAAAAGAGGGATCGAAGCCAAGGCTGTGGAGGTAGATTGGCTCAGACCAAGGGCCTTCGATAGATGGGGCAGTAACTAGGTAGTTGTGAGTATCCTTCATCCACCTGAAATCAGTCTTAACATTTGTGTACGCCAAGTAAAAGGTGCCAGAGTCCCATGTTAGATTTGGAGCCCAAACCCCACAGGAGGCATGTTCACCGATCATATCAAGTTGACTGATACGGTCAAGGGGTCGGGTGAGGAGCCGCCAATGCACTAAATCACGAGAGTGGTGAATCTGCACTCCGGGAAACCATTCAAATGTCGAAGTAGCGATGTAATAATCATCGCCGACACGGAGAAACGAAGGATCGGGGTTAAAGCCTTTCAAAATAGGATTGTGGATCGTTTTCATGATTAGTTCCATAAATCCAAAAAAGTTGCTTCGAATATCGACACAGCGGTTAACGACCTGTGTTATTCTCTCTGCTCCCAGATGACGTCATTTCGGCAATAAGTAGCTCAGGATGTGACAATTCACGACACTTCATGTTTATGGATCGCTAGTTCACTGTTTTCAATATGCAATTTAGTACAGTACATACCTAACGAGTTGAATTTAATCAAGAAATCGTCTGGGTCAATGACCGTTTTGAGCCTTTGCCCCACACAAATCACTTTCGGTTTATAAAGATTTCCTGCTCTCATCGATGCACACTTTCAGAATTATTTGCGGGTTTCCGAAATCCAAAATAATACTTTTCTTATATTTTCGCTGATTGCGTCGAAATCCCCTGCTGCTATGGCCTCTTTTGTGATTAATTTCGACCCCATCCCAACACAGCAAGCTCCTGCTTTGAACCACTTTTGAATATCTTCTTTATTGGCTTGCACGCCACCGGTCGGCATAATGGAGGTCCAGGGATTGGGACCTCTAATGGCTTTAATAAATCCTGGCCCACCAACCGCTGTTGCAGGGAAAATTTTGACAATCTCAGCGCCATATTCCTCAGCCTTTGAAATTTCATTTAATGAACCACAGCCTGGCATATAAGCAACTTTTCGTCGATTGCAGAGACGGGCAACTTCAGGATTAAAAATCGGCCCGACAACGAAATTTGCCCCGGCTGTAATATACAAAGCTGCTGTGGGTGCATCCACTACCGAGCCGACTCCCAATATCAGTGAGGATTTCTCCGCTACTAAGGCTTTAGAGAGTCGCTGGAACACATCAAAAACAAAATCCCCGCGATTGGTGAACTCCAAGACCCGTGCCCCACCCTCAACACAAGCATTAGCGACCTTCAGGCTAACCTCGAAGTCCAGATTAAAAAACAATGGCACCAATCCAGAATCATAAAATGCCTGATAGACTTCTAAACGTGTAAATTTAGACATAATGTAACCCTTTCTTTGACACGAAGCTTTTAATATTCTAAATAATAATCCCAAAGAAAATATCTAAGTGTTCAGGTGCGTCAAGAAATAATTTAGCGTGAAACTCGACCCGATGCATCCCCGGTCATCAATTTTTCGACCTCTTCTACTGTCACCAAGTTAAAATCACCGATGATCGAGTGTTTCAGACAGGATGCAGCAACGGCAAAGTCCAATGCTTTTTGGTAATCTTCACCATAAGTCCGTAAACCATAGATCAACCCGCCCATGAATGAATCTCCACCACCCACACGGTCAACAATATGGGTCATATCAAAGAAGGGACCGGTATAAAATACTCCTTCGCGCCACAAAACTGCCGACCATGTATTATGGCTGGCTGAAATCGACCCGCGAAGGGTGATGGCAATGGTGCTTAAGTTGGGAAAGCTTTCATGTAGTTTTTCGCAGACATAGAGATATCGGTTAGCTTCCACTTTCCCAGCGGTGACATCGCTCTCAGGTGCTCTGATGCCGAAAACTTTATCGGCATCTTCTTCGTTGCCAATAGCAATATCAGTATGTCGTACTAATTCGGGCATAACGTCGCTGGGCATTTTTCCCCATTTCCAGAGTTTTTTCCGATAGTTCAGGTCGCAAGATACAGTCAGACCCATCTCTTTTGCGGTTTTCACAGCTTCCAGGCATACCGCGGCTGTTCCTTCAGAAATCGCAGGCGTTATCCCGGTCCAGTGAAGCCAATCAGCATCAAAGAACACTGCCTGCCAGTCAATCATACCCGGCTCGATCTTAGAAATAGCCGAGTCTGCCCGGTCATAGATCACTTTGCTTCCGCACTGCATGCTGCCCATCTCTAGGAAGTAGATTCCCAAACGCTCTCCGCCGCGCTCAATATTATTCACACCGACACCGTGTTGCCGTAAAAAAGCAATACAGGACTCACCAATATCATTTTCAGGGATACGGGTGACGAAATCAACAGATATGCCATAATTTGCCAGTGAAACGGCTACATTAGCCTCTCCGCCGCCATAGATCACATCAAAACTACGAGCCTGAGAAAAACGCTGATATCCTGGCGGGGAGAGACGTAACATAACCTCGCCAAAAGTGACGATCTTTTTACTCATAAATTTCTCCTTTCCATAATATCTCCCAATGCTTCACACTCTTACTGTATTCAGGAGATGATTAGGGATAGTGTCACCTACAAAGCCAGCCACCGTCTACAGGAACAATTGCGCCTTGCATATAATTGGATGCGGCGGAAGCCAGGAAAACAGCGATCCCCTGTAAATCAGATGGCTCACCCCAACGTCCAATGGGGATGCGTTCTAGTATCGAAGCACTGCGCTTTTTATCGGCTCGCAATGGAGCAGTATTATCCGTTGCCATGTAACCAGGAGCAATCGCATTCACATTGATATTCTTGTCGGCTAATTCGTTTGCCAGTGCTTTAGTAATCCCCGCTACACCGCTCTTCGCCGCAGTGTAGGAGGGCACCAATATGCCACCTTGAAAAGACAACATAGACGCGATATTAATGATCTTTCCCCCACCTTGTTCTGCCATATGCCTCCCGGCAGCCTGTGAGAGAAAGAAGAGTGCCTTAAGATTAATCTTAAGCACATCATCCCAATACTCTTCGCTAAATTCAAAAATCGGAGCTCGTCGAATAATCCCAGCGTTGTTTAGAAGTATATCAAGCCGTCCAAACTTACTGACAATTTCCGAGACAATTTCAGACAATCCACTCGGAGTCGCATTTCCTAAATCACAAACCACAGAATGAAATCGCCGCCCCAACTTTTCGACTTGTTCACAAGTTCCCTCACATTCCTGTAAATCCAGACCCGCAACATCTGCGCCAGCCTCAGCAAAACCCAAAGCCATCGCTTGCCCTAACCCTTGTCTGGCACCGGTGACCAGGGCTACTTTTCCATCTAAACTAAACGATTCGAGTATCATACTTATTCCTTTTTACTATCAGAATTGTAGAGAAACAAATTTTTCACAAATGATCATTTTAAACTCTCTAATATCATTGGTAAAATCTAAAACCCTAATTCTTTTAACATCGGTACTGTGCGGCCCACCCACCCCACATCCGGATCATCAACTGTAGCCTGCATGCGCTGGTTGCCTGCCAGAAACCATAAGTAATAAGTCGTGTAACCTGGTGCGCTAACCACGCTATGAAAACCTTTATTCATCATATGTATTGAGTTATCGCGGATAGTGAAATTTTCTTCCTCACCATCCTCATTGTAATAATGGCAAATCCCAAATCCATCGGTTGGATTGACTTTGAAATAATACATTTCCTCATGAAAGGCTTCATGAGGAAGGTTATCCACCTGATGTTTATGGGGCGGATACGTGCTCCAATTTCCGCTGGGGGTAAATGTCTCACCGACGATCAGGCGACGGGCTGGGAGATCGGGTTGGGCGGCGGTGGTGAGGATCTGATGGAAATAGCGTTTGAAATTAGCTGCGCCCCATACACCGCTGGCGACCTGAGAAGGATCAATGACGTAAGGGTCAATATTCTCATCGCTTGGAGCACTCGGCAGAGCGATCTCTACAGAGCTAACTGCTTTGATAGAAAACTCTGCTCCAGCGGGGATATATACAGAATGTGGTTTACCACCAAAGACTGAAGCGCGACCACCGACGGTTTTAAAAGTCTTGTCATTTATAGTGAAATCCGCTTTTCCGCCCAGAATGACTGCGAGTATCTCTCTATCAATGGCATTACCCTTATACTCTTTCCCGGCTTCCAACTTGAGAAAGTTAAAATCGAGCAACTTACAGGGGTTCTTGGGCAGATCATTTTTCCCCTGAGTAGACGTAAGGTAAGCATGGTATTTCATAACAATCTCCTTTTTTCTTTATTATTAGAATATTTACCTAAACTCTCTGACGAGATTCCTTCCTTAATTAAAAATGCCTGATAACAAATAATCTTTAGTTAACAAAATCTTCTCGATACGGACAGAAGACATCCAACAATACCCCTTTTTCCAGGCAAGTCGTGCCATGAGGGATGTTGGGTTCTTTGTACATTGAATCGCCTGCCTTTACTACGTTTCTATCGCTACCAATAATAAATTCAAATTCTCCCTCCAGGACATAGGTTATTTGTTCATGAGGATGAGAATGGATTTTACCGACAGCCCCTTTTTCAAATTGAACCAAAACCATCATTAGGTTGTCGTTATAAGCCAATACTTTTCGTCTAATTTTGTTGCCTAGATCCTCAAGCGGAATTTCACTGCCGAAAAAGTAATGCTTCGGTCCCATTGAAATTTCTCCTCTCATAAACAAATCTGTTCCAGCATACTCAATGCTCTAATTACCTAAGGCAAGTCACTTGTTTTTCTACTTTGGTTGTTCCTTTTTCACCTTCACCTATATGAGCTATTGCCCTTCGAGTCATATCATCCATGTCGTTGAAATCCAATAATTCTCGATTGACCAGGCTGCTTCCAGTGCCAAGGGTTACGGCACATTTTCAAAAAATATAAACTACCGGATCCAGGGGCCATACCGCTAAAAGAAACAAAAGTCAAATATCCAAACCCACGTAGATCCTCATTGAGAAAATCAAACATTCGTTGTTATCCTAACTTTCACTCATCGTGCATAAATCCGTTATTGATACATTTGATCTCAAATCAATAACGGAATTACCATGCGTATGCTTCTGGAGCTGGCATCGATGTTCGAATAGGCCGACCTTTGTTCGTATCGAATATTTCGTCCAGCTGTTTAAGGGTTTCTTCATCAAGGATGAGTTCACTCGCTCGTTCTAAATCATCCATATGTGACAACGTTCGAACACCAACAATCGAAGAGCAAACTGCGGGATTCGACAACACCCATGCAAGCGCAACTGCTACGGGCGACTCGCCTAGCTCATTACATAAGGTTCTATATTCATTGAGCAGTTCACTGGTCACAGAAATGCCGTACTCATTCTCAACTGATTCTGTGCGTGAGCCAGATTCTGATTTCACTTTTCCGGTTAATATGCCGCCTGCTAAAGGCATATAAGGAAGAACACCAACTCGCAAATCCAAAGCAGCCGGCAAGACTTCAAGCTCAGGCCACCGGCAGAGCAAGTTATACATTGTCTGCTCACTAATTATTCCTAGAAATCCACGCTGTTGAGCTGCTGCTTGGAATTTGGCTAAACCCCAACCGGGGAAGTTGCTTGATCCCATATATAAGACTTTTCCATCTGCAACCAACCTTTCAAATATGCCCCAGTATTCCTCGACCGTAATCGAACGGTCAATATGATGCACCTGATAAAGATCAATATGATCAGTTTGCAACCTTTCAAGTGAGTCATTGAAGTGTTTGCGAACCTTATAAGCCGAAATGCCACGATCGAAATTAGGATCATCAATATCTTCCATCAGCCCACTTACTTTAGTTGCTAATACCACACGTTGACGAGTCCCTTTTCGAGATTGGAAATACCTTCCAATGATCGCTTCGGTGTCACCGCGCATACCACTGCTGGGATAAACATTTGCTGTATCCCAGAAAATAATACCCATATCCAAAGCACGATCCATTATTTCAAATGCCTCATTTTCTTTCGTACGGTTACCGAAATGCATCGTACCAAGGCAGATGCGACTGACTTTGAGATTTGACTTACCCAAGTTTGTGTAGCGCATTATTATTCGCTCCTTATCTTTCTACGGTTTATCTTTTAAGTGTCTTTCAGTCGACGGCTAGCCGACCCACAAATGGGCATGGACGTATCCACCATCTTTAGTAATTTGTAAATATTCTTTTGTAGCTATATTGATCATCATGATGTCATATATCAATTCGTTGCTAAACATGATGGATGCTGTAGCAAAATTTCGGTGAGTTGCCCATTCGGGTGTTTGCCATTCAATCCCACCTTCCGGCATTGGAAAATGAGTTATTCCTGAGCCGTCCCACCCCATTACAGAAAATCGACTGTGTGGCCAACGTAAGACCATCATCCTGCCGGTATCATCAGGAGAAATCGAAGGACAACAGCATTGATTCTCACAATCGGGCATTTGACGGACTGTGCCAAGTGGAGCAGAGATAGCGCCTGTCTTCCGATCCAAAGAGGAAACAAGTAAAAAAGCTGTACAGAGATATCGACTGTTTGTAGACATGCCACCGCTAAATCCATATAATGCCACTACCTCAGGCTCACCAATCGGTTTGTTGTTTACATCTATCTGAAGCCTGTAGGTGATGCCATCCTGTGGAACCCCATGATACATAGCATTCCGCTCTCGGTAAACAACATACAAATTTCCGCTATCTTGGTCCAGGCACCAACGAGGATTCGCACCTTTTCCAATTTTTACCGGATCACTACCATCAACAGGAAGAATCCACATATCCGAAGCATCAAATGTATGGTTATACAATATCTGAGAACCATCAGGAGACAATAAAGGGGTGAAAGACTTGAATACTGGGTCTTCAGGAAATTCAAAAAGCGTTGGATACGGTTTCTCCTTGATATAGTCTAAAAGGAAAAGTGAAGATCCCTTTGCGCGAAGTGCAGCTCGTCCTCCGTGCGATTCAACATTCTTTTTACGAACCACTCTAAAAACCATCCGACATCGTTCAGTTCCGAGGAATGAGAGGACATCATTTGTTGTCGCAAACTCTTCTCCCACTCGAATTTTAGTTCCATTCATAACAATTCTCCTTGACGAATTATTCTATACCTTCTACATAATTGATAAATTCATCAACTTATTCTTTATCCAATATTAATATCCAATCATTGCCCCGACCCGATGTTGGGGGTGAATACGTTTGAAAGGCAGCGTTTACAGTTGTATGGAAATAATATTGACAACCATAACGTGGATCAAACCAACTTTCTTTTATTCTACGAGTCTCAAAAACACGTTTATCAATGGTAAATGCTTCACCTCTGGGTGAATAAATAAAAGCGAAATTGCCCATTCTTGACCGGGTCGCTCGTATCTTCGCCCCCTTTCCAGTAGCCCCATCCAGAATCATATCTTGAACTGGTACTAACTCTTGGAAAGGAAACGATTCGAACAAGCGTCTCATGAAGCCCATCTGAAAAGCCCCAGGTGTATCCAATGACTCATACCAAGGGATATTAGCCCAAAGAACAGGCTCGCGTTCAGGTGACCACATTTGCCAGACGCAATTATGACCATAAGTATGTCCACAAGCGCCTGTCATCATCGCCCAGTATGCAGATTGCCGTATATCATAATCATCGAAGCGATCATATCGTGAGACATCCTTATAATAAAATCCCACTGGCATCGTTTCGTAATGCGGCTCACCATCCATGGTTGGCTTGGCTGGTTCTAGTGCATAATCACTTTCAATAAACAACCCATTATCGTGATCATGAGCCCCATGTGATGATTGGCACATATTAAAATCCATCCAATCCGCATCATGAAGGAACTCAGCAGATCTCCCCGGACCTCGCGGGTGAAAAGTGATCAGATTCCTCCCACCATCACCTGCTTTCAAACCCCGCGCCATTGCTTCAATGATGGCACGTTCTTCTTTGCTTTCTATAAAATTATCCCCTCCTAAAATCCAGATAATGGCATTATTTCGATAACGCTCACCAAGAAAGCGACAATACTCAAAGGCATTCTCGGTATTGAAGATCGCATTTTCATTTACGCCAACCAACTTCCACCATGAACCCCATGTGGGCAGCAGGCCAATAAACAAACCTGATTCTTCCGCAAATTTGATGGTTGCATCCACATGGCGAAAGTAGGCTTCGTTCGGTTGTGAAGGATCCTTATCTATCAGTGGGAGTTCACCATAAGGATTTGGCTCGCCTATGCCGTCCAATTCAGCAAGAACGACCGCCTGAATAACAGTAAACCCCTTCGCAGCACGATTGTTCAGATAATTTTTAGCCTGGTCCAAATCAAGACGATGGAATAACTCCCAGGCTGTATCTCCAAGATAGAAAAATGGTGTTCCATCATCAAATTCCAGGTAACGATTATTAGAAGCTACACGCAGTTTTCCAATCTTATTATTGATTGTTCCAAACTTCACTAATAAACTCCTTATCAAAATAATAAATGGTTGCTCAAAGGTTGATCCTTCATAGGATTCCTTTTACACTTTCAGCCAAAGTTTCCATCATTTCTTTGGTCTGATTCTCAGCGCCATATACGGCTTGCCGGGAAGCCTGACACCGAATGCAGCTTCCGGTTTTGGTTTTACAATTTGTTTGTCAGTTTTCTTCTTTCGCACAGGGGGAGAAACTGGCAAGGGTGCCTTATCAATTGGTGTTATGGTCATATTCCATGTATCAATCAGATCAATATCATATTCTCCATCTTCCATTGGTAGTCCAACCGCCCATTCAGCAGGTTGGTGCTCCCCAAAATAGATCAAGCGATATTCTCCATTAATTCCTCCTGCCAATTGATCCCAAATCCAACTGCCTACCATAGGTGATAATCCATCCTTAGGCATATCCTCAATAATCTCACGTAAGAAGGCAATCCTCTGCCAACTCTCACCATGTAGAACACCACCCTTAGACCACCAGAGAATATCATCAGGATGCATATACGTTTCACCATGACCGGCATATCCGCCTTTGACCACCATAACCCAAAAACGATGGACCATTTCCCTAGCTGAGAGATTGCCCCAAGGACGGGGAATATTGCCTTCATATTGGCATTCATCATTGACAATGGGTTTTCTGTATGTCTCACGCCACTCTGTTACCTTTGCTACATCCGAATGCTGAATACAAACATGGGTGATCCATGGTTTCGTATGGTCATAAGCTTTTGCCGAATCACCATTATGAATCGATCGCATATGATGATAAGGATCTTTTTCTTCCAAGATATTGAATAAGCGATCCCAATGAGTCATCGGTTTTACATCCAGCAGGAAATCATACTCATTCGCCATGGACCACCAAATATTTCGGTAAGCTGCTAAACGGGCCACAATATAACGCAAATAGTGATAATCTTCTTCAGCGTTCATATCACAATAACCCCAACGGTCATAAGGATGAAAGAGAATGATATCCGCTTCAATCCCCATGTCACGCAGTTGACTCACTCGTTTCTCAAAATGTTGGAAAAATTCGGGATTGAAACGTTCCAGATTATTATGCCCGTTTTCATGAACCTCAAAGGGATGATAAACAGGTTCATTCTTATTGTAGATATAGTCTTTTGGGAAAACACACATGCGAATTTTATTAAAGGGTGCTTTGCTGAGTGTTTCAAGAGTTTGTTCTTCCAATTCATCACCCTGGTGTGCCCATGCATAACAAGTCGTTCCAAAGGGGAAATATGAGGTTCCGTCGGCATAAGCAAAGTGAAAAGTGTTTTTGACACGAACTGGCCCATGATTCCGCTCGGATGCTGGAACACAATTGAATTTCCCTTGTTGCCCATCCAATTCAGGGACATTGCTCTTGGTAATATAATGCCATTCACCAGTCATATCAGGCATAAATCGGATTCGATATACACGGTCACCATCGTAAAAACCATCTGTTTTTAATTGACGGTTTTGATATGTAAATTCCGCACTAAAATTTACATCAGAAAATGGGTTGCTGGTCTTTGGTCCTTCAAGGGAAAATTCAAATGTATCCCATCGCTCAATTGTATTTTGATCATTCATTGCATACCTCTTCTCATAACGTCTTTGCCAATTGCTTCTTTTGATTTCTTGAATACGAATTCATTAGTATTACATCAATTTATTTCTTTTTTTCTTCTTTTTAATTCTGAAAAACTGAATCTAAAAATTCCTTTTTAGTTTAGGGACCCGCTTTGATCATCGATCCTGATTGCAACCTATCAACCGAGTAAATTTCATCAAATACACAGAATAAATGTCAATAAATAACTGCCATGCGATTTTTCAATTAATTCTTAATATCCAAACGCTTAAGGTGGTTGGCAGAATGAAGGGTTCAACAATTTTCTTCCCTTAAATAAATGTCACTTTACAGCACCTGACATACCTTCAACGAGGTACCGCTGGAATAATAGAAATACCAACAAAACAGGGATAATAGTTATAAGAACACCCGCAGCCATCATACCATAATCCGTGGTGTGTTCTCCAACATAATTCATTAACCCCGTTGGCACTGTTTTCATCTTACTATCATAAATAATGACGCTTGAAAGCAGGTACTCATTCCATGTACCTAAAAAGTCAATAATAAAAAGGGTTGCTAAGGCAGGTTTAGCAATAGGTAATATGATTTTTGTAAAAAGCATCCATCTATTACAGCCATCTATTCTGGCAGCATCATCTAATTCTCTAGGTATTGTGTTAAAGAATCCACGCAAAACCAGGATTCCAAAACCGGTCCCAAATGCAACATAAGCATAAAACAAGCCAAAATATGTGTCGTGTAAATCAAATGTGTTATACATGATATTTATGGGAACCAGAGCGATCTGACCGGGTAGCATCATGCCTACGATAAAATAGATGAATATGCCGGTCTTAAACTTAATCGGCAAACGGGTTATCGCAAACGCTGCCAGTGCTTCGACTAAAATACCAATGGGCACTTTTAGAAAAGATATCATCAACCCATTTTTCATATATTGGAATAGATTTCCAACAAGAATGGCGTCAATAAAATTTTTCCAATGTATCTTCTCTGGTAGTTCAAATAAGCCTTGACCACTATAATAATCCTGTGGGCTTTTTAAAGAGGTAAGAATAATATTAAAAATAGGTGTGAACCATAGCGCAACCAGAAGGAAAATCACAACATAAAATAATTTATTTTTAATTTTCTTTTTCATGTTCTCTCTTACTCTCTTTTTGCAGTAAAAACAACATACGGTATGATAATAAACATCATAATGAATAACATCACAACTGCAATTGCAGAACCTCTGCCCCAATGATCCCAAAGAAATGCCTGAGAATGCATATACGTAGCCAGGGTCTGAGTAGAATTGGCTGGACCACCAGCTGTCATTCCCATAACGATGTCAAACACTTTCATTGAGGTAATGATTTGTGTGGCAACGACGATAACAAAAGTCTCCTTCATTAAAGGTACAGTCACCGAGAAAAACTTTCTAAATCCACCAGCACCGTCAATTTCTGCTGCTTCTAATATTTCTGGATCGACAGTCTGCAGGCCCGACAAAAAAAGGATCATTGGCTGTCCAACGCTTTGCCAGGCCGATGCTGCAAAAACGCAGATCAAAGAAATCTTTGGGTTCGCCGTCCATAGACTTGTTAGACTATCTAAATTTATCAATCTGAGTAATTCATTGAGAAAACCAGTTGTAGGGTCGTACATTCTTCGCCAAACAACAGCAACCAGAATAATGGACAATGTATATGGAAAATAAAAATAACTTCTAAAAAAGGCCCGTCCTTTAAAATTACGATTGAATAAGAGCGCTAATCCCATTGCAATTGCAATAGTTATTGTTAATGTTAATACAATCCAAAGGAAATTGTTTTTAAGGCTTACTAAAAATATTTGGTCAGAACTAAAAAGATAGATAAAATTTTTTAGACCCACAAATTCCATGGGACAAATACCATTCCATTTATGTAAACTGATATAAATTGACCATAGTGCAGGTATAATTACAATTGAAGTGTAAATTATAAAAGCTGGCACAAGATATAAATAATCGGAAATACTGGCTTTATTTTTCATAATTATTCTCTATATACGCAAATGCACCCTGAAAACTGGTTGAGAGACTCCAAATCCCCAAGGTGCATTTGCCGTCATCATTTACTTATTACTCATTAGCTAAATAGGTTTCAATCGCCGCTTGGATCGCTGCTGCACCTTCTTCAGGTGTCATGGTTCCAAGTGCAACTTCATCCTGGACACTGAACAGCACACTAGCTACTTCTGTTGGAAATGCCTGGTCAGTAATGGTGAAACTGCCTGTTTCAGCAATGTCTGCTACCATTTCCTTGGTTTTGACATTGGCTTCGGGAATTTGAACACCCACAATGGGTATAGGGTATTTGTAGTTCGCCGGATTAGCAGTGATGGTGTCTACGCCATACCAGAAATCCATAAACCTCACAGCTGCATCCAATTCGGCTTCGGTGAGATTAGCATTGAACTGATACATTTCCACAAAGGCTGACATGCGGTTTGTGCCGCCTGAGGGGAACGGGAAATAACCAAACAGACTATTATCCAGTTCCTCACTTAGGACATTTCTTTCAAACCACTGGCCCTCAGTCACCATAACAGCGTCTCCTGAGTAAAGTTTTTTGGGAGCGTCACCGCCACCCAGCGTAAGGAAACCGTCAATGATGTACCCCGCATCAACCCATTCCTTGAACTTCGCAAAGGCTTGCACAACGGCTTCGTTATCAAAACTTGTTTCGAAAGCTTTCATTGAATCGTGAAGATCAGGACCAGCATAGTGCTCAATAAGCTGCTCAACCAACCGCATTACATGCCAGCCACTGCCGCCACCAGCTTCTGTAAGGGGCACATAACCAGCGTCTTTGAGGGTTGCAAGCACAGTCTCAAACTCTTCGAAAGTGGTTGGTTCTTCAAGACCAAGTTCTTCAAAAATGTCTGCCCGATAGTAAATTCCAACCATCGCAAGACTTGTGGGATAACCAGCCAATTGCCCGTGGAGCGTTGATAAATTTAGCCCCGCAGATTCAAACTTCTCATCCCAGTTATTTTCCGCAGCATAGTCTGTTAGATCATAAAGCAGACCATTCTTTGCATAGAAGCCACCTAAGCTACCGCCCCACTGGAACCACATATCAGGCAATGAGTTGGATGAGGCAGCAATTTTCAGGCCATCCCGATGATTGTTTCCATCGTTGATTACAGGCACAATGGTGACATCCGGGTTTGCGGCATGGAACTCATCCAGTATGGCGTTTAAACTCGGTGCATATGAGTCAAGTGTCCAGATAGTGATCTCCACATGTTCCAATTCCGCTTGGGCTTCCGCCAAGGCGGCTTCAGCTTCCGCTAATTCAGCTTCAAGGGCTGCCTTTTCTTCTTCACTGACAGTCACATCAGATTCAGCTTCAGCTAAAGCTGCCTCAGCCTCTGCCAGATCGGCTT
>Ga0272443_10004720_pt1 | contig 14584 bp, 8 predicted proteins | sample SSMAcet12_FD_193581 | JGI IMG/M metagenome (GOLD analysis project Ga0272443, IMG submission 193581) | Marine sediment archaeal communities from Little Sippewissett salt marsh, Falmouth, MA, United States - SSM-Acet-12 | ecosystem: Environmental > Aquatic > Marine > Wetlands > Sediment ...
AGTAAAACATTCTCTAATCAAGAATGTTTTGCTCGGTATGTTAGTAAATTTGTGTTTTGTCCTTCAGAGTATATCATATCGGCCGCTGGCAGGGAGTTGAAGACTTCTTATGAAACTGTCAGAGATGGCCATTCCTCAGATGGACTCTGCTAATGCTTCGGAAACAGCTAGGACTCGTAACATTAGGATTGAAAAATCGAGGGTTATCACGATCCTGACAGCCATCATCTGAGCCCGTGCGAGATGCTCCGCGTCCGTATCCATCGAAATCTGATTGTTTTTGAAGATCAGATTTACATCCTGTGTTTTAAACAAAAGCCTTTTTGAAGTCGGAAGATGCGTTTTTGAACTTCGACGAAGCATTTTTGAGACCTCATAATCGGTCGCGCGAGCTTCAAAATAAGATCTGCCATCCTTGTAATTCTTTGAATTACAGCAAGTTAATAATTGAGGAACGATTTTAGACTATATGCGCCTCCTTGCTATTTCTGTAGTAAACATAAAGAACGAATTGCATCCAATTCGCATTCGTAAGGGTCTGTCGGCGGTTGAATTATTTCGCGACAGGCCTATGCGATACGCCCCTATGATTCCTTGTCAACCATGCGTCCGTTCACATCGAATATCTCGATGCCGTTCCATCCAGCGCGGTGATTGATATTGCGGAATTGAACGGGTTCGTAGAGGCGGTAATCTTCAGAGATTCTGGCCTCTGCGTTCTTAGCCGGAATAGACTTGTTCACGTATTGACGAAAAGCATCAACCTTAAAGGTCATTACGGAAGCCACAGCCTGCGGAAGACCTGTGCTATTCCCACCGCAAGGAATTTGGAACTCCTATCGAGTTGATTCAGGAGCACTCCAAAAACAGCTCGCCATCGATTACCAGACTATAGACATACATCGGAATCGAGAGGGAGGAAGTCGAGAAGATTAATCTGAAGACAATAGGGTAGGGAAGAATTAGACTGACCCTACAAATTGGCGAAAACAAAATCTAAATCATGACTCACTTTCATAATCCAATTTACGAATTTCCGACTCACAATTTGATTCAGCAAGATGAATATAGATCATTGTCTTTTGAATGTCTGAATGTCCCACATTTAAAAGCCCTAACTGGAAAATTGTTCATAGCTAATTGAGTTGCAAAACGTGTGGACACCATTAATGCGGTTCTGATTAAAATTCTCAAGGTTTGCAAACAGAAGTTAAAGAAAAACAATGACTTACGCCATTGTTTTCTCGTTTGGTGCCGAGGGCGGTTATCGGCAGTAGCAACCTCACGAAAACGGGCTTGGCGATGCCTACCGAAATGAACGCAGTTTCCCTCGGTGAAATCCACTATAAACCGGCGATGGATTGGTTCGACCGCCTTTGGAATGAAGCGGAGACGATTTCGCCGGTTTACCAAAATGTTATCTTAGAGAGAATCCGCTGGTATTCACCCTTCGAAATCTATGTCCGCGCGCTGATATCTTACGTCGGCGACGATGTATTCTTCGAGGAGGGATTTAGTGATTTTGAAGCTCTTGCCGAATTCCAACGTGACGCTGTTGATCGTGCCTGGAAGATTCTCAAGGAACATCACGGAGTGATGATAGCGGACGGGGTTGGATTGGGGAAGACGTTCATTGGGAAGGGGCTGATACAACGTTACCAGAGCGATTATAAGAAAGGCATTCGTCCAGTCCTTATAATATGTCCCGCTGCACTTAGGAAAATGTGGCAAGACGAAGCGGAAAGAAAGTTTCTGTCTGTAAAAGTCTTATCAGCGGAAAGTTTCGGTTTATTCAATCCTGATGATCCTGAATGGGAAAAAAAGATTGATAATCAACGTAGGGATTTGGAGAAATACTCAGTAATAATCATCGATGAAGCACATATCTTCCGTAATGAGAAGTCGAACCGTTATCGCGCCCTTTATGAGATAACCGACCCTCTCAAGACGGAAAAAGAAATCGAGTGGATTTTCCTGACTGCTACTCCGATTAACAATCAGATTTCCGATGTTTCCTCCCTGCTCGATCTGGTTATCCGAGGCGACCAGAAATATTTTGCGCCTGATGTCCCGAATGTGAGAAGCTTGCTATATAAGGTCGCGAATGAAATCGACGAGCGAATAAAAAAAGCCAGGAAGAAATATCACCTCCTGCAGCAACTCCGTGCGGAAGCTGCCGACGACCTGGACAGGTTATTCGAGAAATTTGTGATCAGGCGTAGTCGTGCCTACATCATGAAGAATTACGAGGGCGCTAAGATAAAGGGAAAGGAAATAAAATTCCCGAAACGTGTTACCCGGCGGGTTCCCTATTCGTTGGAGTCAACTTATTCGGGTAAAAACCTGTTTGTTGAGATATCGAGGAACTTCGAGAAGTTATCTCTTCTATCCTATAAACCTGAGGCTATTAAGGAGCAGAAAAACCAAAACACCTGGGAATTAGGGAGACAGGACGCTGTGGTCGGATTGATTAAGATAATGCTGCTCAAGCGTCTTGAAAGCTCGGTTGAAGCCTTCAGATTTTCTATTGAAAGGCTTCTTGGCTCGCAAGAAAAGATCAGAAAAATACTGATTGAGGAGAATATTCTGATCTCTAAAAAAGAACTTAATAAGCTTGAACAGGGAATCGGCGAAGATCTGAGAGATCTGGATGTAAGCAATTACATAAACCTGAAAGAAGACGATTATTCTGAGGAACAGATACGCGATTTAAAAGGGAGCATCGAAGACGATATCCTGGCTTTGAAGGACATTCAGAGCAGGATAAATGGGATGAAACCTAAAGATGACAATAAGCTCATCCAGTTGAAAAAATTCCTTTCGACGACTTCAGGAAAGGTTCTAATTTTCAGCGAATTTGCCGATACGATCACTTATCTTCGAGATAATCTAAAAGACGATAGATGCCTTAATGGCCGTGAACTGGATTGGATAACTGGTCAACATGACTCACGAGAGAAGGAACGCAAGATTGTAGCTTTTAGCCCGGAGTCAAATAGACCTGAAAACGATGATTCGGTACCGGATAAGGAAATAGATATTCTATTATCCACCGACGTTCTCGCGGAGGGATTAAACCTTCAGGATGCCGGAGCTATGGTGAACTACGACCTTACCTGGAATCCCGTTCGTGTGATCCAACGAATTGGCCGTATCGATAGGCTTGGTAGCCAGCACGATGAAATTCTCGTGGGCTGGTTTGGAGCGGAAGATGGTCTCGATGAGTTGTTAGGTTTGTATGAAAGGTTCATGAGAAAAACTGTTACAATAGCGGAGACAATAGGTATAGAAGAGGAGATACCAACAATTGACGGTCTTTTAGAGTTCTTCGATGAAAAGAACTTCAACGAGACTGGCGATGTAACCTTCCGCGAGGAGATGATCGGCGAATTACGCCGCTTATTCAAAGAGAATAAAGAACTCGTCGAGGAGTTACGAGTTGCCCCGAAGAAGATAAGAGGGGCTAAAACGGGCGATGCTGAGCGTCAGATTTTCAATTATGAACTGAAATACGGGAAATCCGAAGAAGTCAAACCTTCGCACTATTTCCTGATCTGGGACGGGAATGAAATCGAGGATGACGTAAAGGAAGCCTTCGCGATTATGAAATGCGAATCTGACGAAGTCACTTTAGAACCTAAATCGGATATCGAATGGTCAGATGGAGTTTCAGCTTGCGAGGAATATCTTAAAGGTCTGGTTAGATCAACGAAACGCAAGGTCTATGAAGCCCAGAGGCTACGTGGTAAACTCAAGGAAATTAGAGATTTCCTCGAACTGGAAAAAGAGCATAACCTCGTCGATAAACTTGAAGCAGTTAAGGACGAGGCATTGAAGAAGAAACTTAGGGATAAATGGAACGAGCTCAGTCGAGAGGGTTTGTCAAAGGCTAACAAAATTAAGGAGTTAAAAAGCCTATTAGCAGACATAAAACTATCTCGCGGGGATGAAACTGCAATCGAAATGAAGGGGGATGTTAGGACTGAGATGATTTGCAGGGAAGTGATTCTCAATGATCAACATCCGTGAAATTAAGGAGGACGATATGTTCGAAGATTCAAACAACTACTACGGCAAGGCAGGTAAGTTCGTGGAATCCGCGAAGCGCAAGAACGCGGAAGGTGACTTACAGGGTGCATTGGAGGATTTGAACCGGGCTCTCGAATTAGAACCGGAGAATATCGAACTCTACTGCTTCCGTGGCGATCTGAAAATCAAGTTGGGCAACAGAGAAGCCGGTTTTGGCGATTTCCAGCTTGCTATCGACCTCGATCCAGTCAGCCCGAAAGCTTATTTCGCCAGGGCTATGGCTTTTACGCTTGGAAACGACGGCAAGTTCTGGTCGGAGGGAGCGGATTACGACGCAGCTATAGAGGATTATACGCGGCTAATCGAATTACTCCCTGATAACCCATTACCGTATTATTATCGCGGAATGTGTAGGATTAGTTCGCCGAATTACCCCGACACTTACGCTATAGACGACTTCAACGCGGTTCTCGAAATAGACCCCAGATATGTTGATGCATTGGCTCATCGTGGAATCGCAAAATATAATCTGGGCGATTATCCCGGAGCTTATGCGGACCTGCATGAAGCTATCGAAAACGAACCGACATACGACGTCTCTTATTTCTGGAGAGCAAAAGTCAAGGCCCATATCAAGAAATTTTCGCGACAGGATAGGCTGGACGACATCAATAAAGCGATTGAGTTAGCTCCCGACAAAGCTCATTATTATCAACTTCGAGCGCTGATTTACTCCACCAACGAGCGCAAGCATATTTACGAAGTCGGTTGCGATCTCGACAAGTCAATCGCTGATTATGACAGAGCAATCGAATTAAGGCCTGACGATCCTATATTATGGATCAAGCGGGGGAGTGCGAAACGTGAAGTTGGCTATTATGTGATGGATTATCTGCCAGATTTCGACGAGGCTGTTCGATTGGATCCGGAGAATATCGAAGCGCTTAAAGCCCGTGCGAGTGGACGGATGATGTTGGCTGATTTCAAAGGAGCAAAAAAGGACTACGAGAGAGTCCTGGAGATAAACCCGGAGGAAAAGTTCGTCGCTGGAGATATCCAAATGGCGGACTATTTCGCTGAAAAATGGGGCCAATCGGATATACTCAGGAATATGCATGAATCAAGAATTTATGAGGATGCCGGTCGTCGAAGACTGAAACACGGAGATTACGAGGGATCAATAGAAGCATGCACCGAAGCTCTAAAACATAACCCTAAAAGTCACGATGCTCTTCATGACCGGGCGACCTGTTATCAAGAGGATCCAATTGCGATTGCCACGGATCGTGTCGGCACGATGCAGAAGGCGATAACCGATTATGACAGCTTAATCGAGCTTAGCCCAAAGCACATGAAATATTACGTCGAACGAGGTTCGGCAAAGATGATGGCAGGCGATGTTCAGGGTGGAATATCGGATCTCGATAAGGCTATCGACCTCGAACCGGAGGAACCCACGAACTACTCGATTAGATCGATGCAGAAAATGATAGCGAAGGATTACGCAGGTGCAAAAGCGGATCTGGATAAGGCAATCGAGCTAAATACCGAGGGCAGTAAGGGGATGGATTACTTCCTCAGAGCAGACGCGAATAACCTGCTTGGCAATTCGAAGGAAGCGGTCCAGGATTGCACCGCAGCAATCGAAAAAGGACATAGGGATGCCGCAATTTATGTCAAACGAGGGATGTTCAGGACTCATTATCACGATTATAAAGGTGCAATTACTGATGCGGAAAAGGCTTTAGAAATAGATAAACGATTTTCGTTGGCTTATAACGTGATGTCTAAAGCTTATCATCATCTTGTTCAACCGAAGAAAGCCTATCAGGCCGCAAAAAAAGCGCTGGAAATTGAGCCCGATTGTGACTGGGCAAGGAAAGCGATCGCGTATTGGGATAGAAAGAACAGGGAAGAATAATTACAGACAAACATTCAACTAAAGAGAAGATGGATAACGGAAGCGCAAATATAAATCAGAGTGCGAAGGAGTTATCAGAGATATACAAAGTGGACCTTGATAGGGTTAAGCGGATCTTTACCAGGTTAATAGATATCGATTGGTTGCTGATTAAGCCTAATTACCGGGGGCCTTTGGAAATAGCGTTGAATTCAATGGATAGAGATGACGCGCTTGATTTATTTGAAAATACTGATTTAAGGATCTTAGCTCGCCGAGTCTTCACATGGGCTTATTTGCAGGATGAGATGACGCCTTTCTACGACTTCGATGAACTCCTTGAACTTCTCGAGAAATATCGAGAATACTTAGATAGAAGAGAGCAAAGTTACGAACCAGTAGGTAGATTTGAAGAGTCTTCATGGTTTGACTGCTATTTGGGCGGTAACTATTTCAGGAAATTAGCACTTGAAGAAAATAGGACCTTCTTCGGCGATAGTTATATATCGTTGATGGGAGCCTTATCGAACACAGATATCAAAAACATAGTTATCCAAGACAGAACAAAAATGAGATTTTCTTCTCAGTCTTATGCAGTTGATGGGAACAAAATCGAAAGAGCAATAGATGATGAACAACAAGAGCAAAACGCCTCAAAGTCTTACGAAGCAATACTCCAACAGCTAAAAGATAATGATACTGGGCTTAGGACGAAATATTTATATGCGAAAACAAAGATATTGGAGATTATAACCGATGCGATTAAGTCGCAAAATGGCGATATCATTGTGGAGAATGGCATGCAAATGTTAGCATCAGAATTGATGTGGGAGGAATTCCTTTCTATTTGGGATTGTGATAAGAAGGTTTTAAAGTTGTATCGAGAGATCTCAGAGTTAATTAAAGAAGAACCTAAAATGAAAAAAGATCGGTTTGAGCTGTATGTCACCCTTTTTTTACCTGCCGCTCCTTACTACTTTGGATTGGCCGATTTACTTTTTGCCTTAGGTCATATTGAAAAGGAACTATCGCTTGGGGCATACAAGAAAGCACGACAGAAAATGAAACTGATCTTTCCTGTCGATTATAGTTCGCGGAGCTTTTATAATTACTTTCGACTTTTAAGTTTAGGAAACAAACGAGAATTAGATTCCGCTTTAGACTGTTTCGCGGAAGCTTTATCCGAGGAGGTTAAGTTCTGGGATGCTTTCGTAGATAGGGTTTTTAATCACCTCTCAAAGCATATGTTTGCCTCTGTGATTATCCCTCCACAGAACGTAAGGGCGGAGTATAAGGAAGATTTTAGGAAGTCGATGGAACGTTATTGTGGTTACCTACAAGACTGTTGTAAATTTGGGAGAATTCCTCCTTTCAAAGAAGAAGTGTACCCAGTGGTTCGCAAAACCAAAGAAAATGATGATGAAGAGCAACCGATTTATGAATCCGGACAGATAAGAGTCTACGAAGATCGCGTCTATGACGCGGATGGCATTCTATTTAAAAAAAGTGATGATTGCAGGAGAACGTGGTATAGAGGCGTCGATTCCGAAAGGGAATGGAGCAAGAACGGATCAGTACTTGCTTCGATTATCAGAGTATTATTTGAAAGCTATCTGAATGCGGCGAGAAGATCCGAAACGGATTCAGGGAAGCATCACGACACGATAATGGTTGAATCCGATTATTCTAACAGCAAATTCCACAATGCTGTCGCGGGAGGGAAGACGTGTTACCATAAAACCCTCATCATTAAAACTGGAACGAGCGGTTCTTGGAAATTAGACTTACCTGATACCGGGGAAAATAATTCAAAATAATTTTTTCGCAGATGAATAGCAGATATCCCCGCAGATATCCCGCAGATCGGTATGCTTATATTTGCCTGCGATATGGCAAAGAAGTACTCACATAACTATCTCTTAACAGGCGTCGAATTGGAACGCGAATTCGGGGTTTCTCACCGAACCGTTAAAAGATGGATCAAATCTGGCATTGAATTCCCGGTAGTTATAATCGGGAAATCAAAACGTTACCCGTATGGCCTCGTGAAAGAGTTCTTCGAGTGGCGAACCTACGCGAACTATTCAAAAACAAAGAAGTGGCGTAACTCGAATACGGCCAAGTCCATTAAGGAAACCTTAATTAGAGAGAAAGAGAGCAGCTTGATTAGCCCGGATAAGGAGCAAAGCCAAGATCAAGTAGCTTAGTTTAGAATACCAAGATTAGGCGATAGCCTATATGTCATTTCAATAAATGAAGGAGTTAAAATGAAGAGTTGTTCAAATGGATTTAGAGCTTATGCTAACGAGGAAAATGAAATCGTCCTATACCCGATGCGATGTAACGATAGAATCGCTTGTTTGATTTGCGCGCGAGAATACTCTGAAAGGAAGAAAGAGAAATTAGGAAGCCTTCTACGGTCATTGATATCAGCCAAAGGAAAAGCGACGGTATTGTTTGGCGAACTGACTATCCCGAAGGCCTTTTCAAAGACATTGGAGGACGAAGGAAGTAAGCGCAAGAACTTTATGAATGCCGCCAGAGAAACTCTGGCGGCATTCTACCCAAAGGCCGGGATATACCTTGTTTATCAGAATTGGGCTAAGCGAAGTTGCACAGACCCTCACTGGCATATCCACTTCATGATTTTACCCTGGATGCCAGATGGGGAAGATATCGAGCCAGATATTGATCAAGGAGAGTTATTGAAGGTTTGGCAGAAGAAACTCGTTAGAAACAAGGTCTTGACCCTTGGGCAAAGCAAAAAAGTAAAGATTGTCAATCTTAACAGGTTATTACCATCCAATGGTGACTTCGTAGAGAACCTCGTTAAGAGGTTAGACTATATGATTAGGCAACCGATTGAAGATATTCAAAACATGAATTTAACGAAGCAAGATTACGCTGGCTTCATATCCTTGATCCGGAGAATCCCGAAGGGATTCCGGCGCTTCCGATTGCTTGGTTGGTTATCAAACAGAAAAATCACGAAGTCCTTGGAAAGAATGGGAATCGACCGCTTATCAAAGGTCAAAAAGTCGATATCATTGAGGAGGCACAGCACTGGAAGGATCGAAAAAACTGAGACTGGCCAATTGTTCTACAACTTAAAGAGTATTAAAGAAAACCATTACTGGCGCGTTGCAAGAAATTCAGAGAGGATTCCAATCGACGGGGTGAAATGCCTTCTGGCAACGAGATATTCGCAAAAAGGCGATATATTCGTCCATTCTCGGAAAACTAAATCATTCATCGATAATGCTCTGAACGAAAGAAGAGCAAGAACGGGAATGATTGGAGGGAAGAGAAGAACCTCCTTTCCAGCTCCAAACTCATAATTCACTTTGTCAATTCTCATCGCTATAATGAAAAATAATTATTTACGAAAATTATTAATATTTATTATCATATAATCTCGTGTATTAGATAAAAGGGCATCTGCACTTGACCACAAATCAGCATGAAATGTGGACACAAAAGGAGAGAAAAGACTATTTTTTGGCAACATGCAAATTTCTCCAAATACCATAATTTAATATTCAATTACTAAGAATCCGGAGTGGCAACAATTCCGGCAAAGTGGCAACAAAACTAATTTTAAAAATAGTTGACTGAATATGGAGGAAAAAGATTTCATGATGCCAGGAGGTAACCTTCCAATCGAAGGTTTTTTCCTTGATGAAAATTGAAAATAAATCGGATTCCTTCTAAGTCCCATCTCCATAGCGAATTTAATGCAAGCCAAAAGTTTATTTACATGCGATAATTCCGAGGTGTATTACAATTGTAATCCTTGTAATGTTCTAAAAGATTTGATTTTCTCCTTGCCAGAAGAACTGTATTTGCTTATATTATTAGATAAGTTAATGAATACCATAATGTTATGGAGAATAGAATGGTCATGAGATATGATGCAAGAGCATTGACGGAGGAAGAAGATAAGCAACTGGCAAAGGGGTATGGCGTCTCATACGATGAGATCATGAGAAAGAAACAGGAGTACCAACCGACGGAAGAAGTCTTGAGATTATCTCGGAAACTCCTGGATAAAGCTATCGAAGTAGCTCAACTGGCAAGAGTCCTACTAAGGAGAAATATCATCGACAAGGATACTGAAGTTCTTGCGCGAAGAGTATCCGGCCAGATTGGATTGATCCTTGGATGTGGTAATTACAAAGTGGCATTCAGTTCGATAATGATGTTCACAGATGAAGACGAAATTTTAGAGGGGAAGGTCGAGGAGTTCTCAACGCGAAAAAGAACAAGGACACTTTTGCGTGAAATCGAGTTTAAGCTTAGGGAGATAGAAACGGGTTCGAAGGCACTTGAAATGATGATTCCAAAAGAGAGTGATCAGTATATCTTGGAGACACCTTACCTCGCCCTGGCAGTTTATATCAGAGGTATATCGGAAAGCACAAGGAATCGGATAAGATGAAATTGATTCAGAAAATAGGAATAATAAAATTGTTATGATCGGAATAGTTAAATAGCCTTCAGGTTGATCTCCTCTATTTCCTCACGTTCTATGCCAATATAAAGTCGTGTCACAGTGGGGGAGCTATGCTTGTATCGTTCCTGAATTAACTCAATTGGAGTTCCAAACTCTTTCCTTTGGATATAACCCCAGGTCTTTCGCAGAGTATGACTACCGTAATGACCCTTTAAGTTGATGCTATCTGCCCACTGTTTAACGAGCCGATTCAAGCTTCTGACGCAAAGTGCTCCTCCTTTTTGAGATAGAAATAGCGGAGCCTTATCTTCAATGCGTCCTTTTCTCTCGGCCAAACAGAGTTTGATGGCCTTTTTAGTAGCAGAATTCATGGTGATGTAGTTTGTCTTCCCGGTTTTGCGTTCCTTAATCCCTGTAGTTTGGCCAACTTTCAGATACTGGACATCGGCTACTCTAATCGAGAGCAGATCAGATGCTCTTAAAGCCCAATTAATCCCACAGACGAACAAGCAGTAATTTCGAGAACTCTTTTCAGCTTTCAAAATCTTCTTGATACTCTCGATATCTTTTAGTTTTCGGATTGGTTCGACTGGTCGTTTGATGCCCATTTTTCATTCCTTGTTTATGTTACTTATATTTGTAATTTAGAGAAAAAGTAACTATATGTCAAGAGTATTATTCCGAAACGCCGACAAAAATCGTCGTATCTCTTTTTATAACAGCTGCTTAAGCAGTATCAAGAAATGTTACTTAATTACGAATAAGTAACATTGTTTCGGTATTTGACTTCCAAAAAGAGAGATCACCCAACAGATATGAAGTTATCAAAGTCATAAGGCCAGATTTGTTCATCTCTCGATATCTCGCCAGAGCCGAAACGAAGATAACCGTGACGATATTCCGCGGGTCGGACGGACAAATAGCCCTCACCCACGACGACTACAAAGAGAACAAACACGGCTGGCTGAAAATTAACACTTGACACCTTAAATAGAATTGCTTTAATATTATGATGCCATGAAAGCGTTTTCAAGAAATACACCCGTCCCCGGCCTCTCGCCCCAAAAACAAGAGCCCGCGAAGGTATTTCAAAATATCAACCCGACGCAAAGCGTCAAAACAAGGTGGCTAATATGAAAACAACGATTCTATTCCTTATTCTCTTCCTCGCCCTTTCCGCCCTCGCCGGCTGGGAACGCACTTATGGCGGAAGCAACAATGATTGGGGCTACTCCGTCGCGCAGACGTCTGACGGCGGATTTATTATTACAGGTCTTACAGCCTCCTTCGGCACAGGAAGTCTTGATTTTTATCTTATAAGAACCGATGCTTATGGCGACACGTTATGGACACGCACCTATGGCGGAAGCGCCGGTGATTGGGGCTACTCCGTCGCGCAGACGTCTGACGGCGGATTTATTATTACAGGTTTTACAGCCTCCTTCGGCGCAGGAGGTATTGATTTTTATCTTGTAAAAACCGATGCTTATGGCGACACGTTATGGACGCGCACTTATGGCGGAAGCGGCGCTGATGTGGGATACTCCGTCACGCAAACGTCCGACGGCGGTTATATTGTAGCTGGGTCCACGGCTTCCTTTGGTGCGGGAAATTGGGATGTTTATCTTGTAAGAACCGATACTTATGGCGACACGTTATGGACACGCACCTATGGCGGAGGCAGTACTGACCATGGTAACTCCGTGAAACAGACGTCCGACGGCGGTTATATCGTCGCAGGAGGGACGGAATCCTTCGGCGCAGGCGAGGGTGATGTCTATCTTGTTAAGACCGATGCAGTGGGCGACACGTTATGGACACGCACCTATGGCGGAGGCGCCGGTGATATTGGCAACTCCGTCGCGCAGACGTCCGACGGCGGATATATCGTCGCAGGAAGCTCCTTCGGCGCAGGCTTGACTGATGTCTATCTTGTTAAGACCGATTCAGTGGGCGACACGTTATGGACGCGCACTTATGGCGGAAGCGACGATGACGAGGGCTACTCCGTCGCGCAGACGTCCGACGGCGGATATATCGTCGCAGGAAGGACAGAATCCTTCGGCGCAGGCTCGGGGGATGTCTATCTTGTTAAGACCGATGCAGTGGGCGACACATTATGGACGCGCACTTATGGCGGAAGCAGCACTGAATGGGGCAGATCCGTCGCGCAGACGTCCGATGGGGGATATATCGTCGCAGGATACACATATTCCTTCGGCGATACACTTGGCGACATCTATCTCATCAAAACCGATTCCCTCGGTTACACCGGCATCGAGGAGAATCCCCCCTCCGCGAAACCGGATGCATTCGCCATTTCCGCCCACCCCAATCCCTTCAATTCGGCTTGCCGTATTTCCGCGCCTATGAATGCAAAGGTTGAGATATTCGATATCGAGGGGCTGAAAATAGGCGAATTGCCCGGTGGCGAGCAGGTTTGGAAACCGGAGCCATCGGCTGGCAGCGGAGTTTATCTTGTTAGAGCGACAGTTGGGGAGAAGGAGATCACAAAGCGGGTGGTTTATTTGAAGTAGAAACCTAAGGAGAAGATAAAATGAAAAACGCAATTCTATTATTAACTCTCATTTTACTCGCTACCACAATTTGCCTCGCCGGCTGGGAACGAACATATGGCGGAAGCAGCTCTGATTTGGGCGAATCCGTCGCGCAGACGTCCGACGGCGGTTATATCGTCGCGGGAGGGACAAATTCATTCGGCGCAGGCGAGTATGATCTCTATCTTGTTAAGACCGATGCAGTGGGCGACACAATATGGACGCGCACGTATGGCGGAAGCGGCATTGATTTGGGCTTCTCCGTCGCGCAGACGTCCGACGGCGGATTTGTCGTCGCAGGAAGGACATGGTCCTTCGGGGAAGGCGAGGAAGATGTCTATCTTGTTAAGACCGATGCAGTGGGCGATACAATTTGGACGCGCACATATGGTGGAAGCAGCTCTGATGGTGGCGTATCCGTCGCGCAGACGTCCCACGGTGGATATATCGTAGCAGGATGGACAAATTCCTTCGGCGCAGGCGAGTATGATCTCTATCTTGTTAAGACCGATGCAGTGGGCGACACAATATGGACGCGCACGTATGGCGGAAGCTCCGATGAGCAAGGCGCATCTTTCGCGCAGACGTCCGACGGCGGATATATCTTCGCAGGAGGGACAGAATCCTTCGGCGCAGGCGAGTGGGATGTTTATCTTGTTAAGACCGATGCAGTGGGCGACACAATATGGACGCGCACGTATGGCGGAAGCGACAGTGATTATGGCTACTCCGTCGCGCAGACGTCCGACGGCGGATATATCGTCGCAGGACAAACACGCTCCTTCGGCGCAGGCGGGTCTGATGTCTATCTTGTTAAGACCGATGCAGTGGGCGACACAATATGGACGCGCACGTATGGCGGAAGCGGTATTGCTTTGGGCTTCTCCGTCGCGCAGACGTCCGACGGCGGATTTGTCGTCGCAGGAAGGATATGGTCCTTCGGGGAAGGCGAGGAAGATGTCTATCTTGTTAAGACCGATGCAGTGGGCGATACAATATGGACGCGCACTTATGGCGGAAGCTACGATGATTGGGGCTACTCCGTGGCGCAGACGTCCGACGGTGGATATATCGTAGCAGGATGGACAAATTCCTTCGGCGCAGGCGGGGATGATGTTTACATCATAAGAACTGACTCTCTCGGTTTCACTGATGGTGGCATAGAATCCCTCAATCTCACAGAGCCAATGACGCCAGACACGGCACTTTACTCCGGTTCTACTTTCGATATCACATGGTCATCGACTGGCATCGATAACGTCGATATCGAATACAGCACGAACAACGGTGTAACATGGCCACACGAAGCTATCGCGGAAGACTATTCGGCTGCTACTGGATCATTCTCCTGGACTGTGCCGGATGTCGATCTTGTGGAATGGTATTGCAAAATCCGCATCTGCGATTCGGAAGATGGCGATCCTTGCGACACGAGTGTTACATTTTCGATAATTTACATCCCTCCCGAAGAACTTCTCGCTCGAAATTACGGACCAGAATTTCGATTCGACGATGGGGAAGATTTCTTTCCGATAGATGCGAATTTATTGTGGGATAACTGTTATGTGGACGACGATGATGGAGTCTCATATTTACATTGCAATTTTGGAACCGATAGAGATGGTGCAGAAGATTTAGATGATT